>JAABUW010006141.1_pt1 | contig 15252 bp, 16 predicted proteins | sample 5560081 | NCBI WGS metagenome assembly JAABUW01 (sample SAMN10711882, study PRJNA513363) | rock metagenome | isolation source: Antarctica rocks | place: Antarctica: Victoria Land, Knobhead sud
TGATTGTCGGATAGTCCAGTAGCCATCGGCTTCGGCACCCAGCTCCCCATCCCCATATACCCCATCCCACTACTCGTCACCGCCCCAAACCTTTGCGCCGCCGGCTCTCCTTGGTTCGCCTCTACCGCCCTCGAGGCCGGTTTGTTGACAGCCACCATCTCCTGCGTCTCAATATCCACAATCACAAACCCCGAATCCATGCCCACAACCAACTTCGTCCCATTCGCCCACGTCAAGCTTTTAATCCCCGCCTCCAAATTCAGCTCCACAGCTTCAGGCAACTGCTCCATATCCTGCCACGTCCAGCACAACATCTTCCTCTTCACCGCCACCGCCAACCTGCTCACCAAGCTCGGCACACCCGTATCAGGATCTTTGACCACATTGCTCGTGACGGTAAAACACGCCGCTCCCTTGGTATTCTCCAACCGCTCGACGGGCTTGTAGCTCTGCAGGTCGTGGAGGCTGATGTAGCCATCGCTGAGACTGACGAGGAGGTTGGCTTCTTTGACGATGGCGAGCTGTTGGACGGGCTTCTTGCTGAATTTCTCTTGTTCGTTTAGGAGCTCGACTTCTTTCGTTTTAGTTGGTGACGCGGAGCCATCTGAGGGTGGAGGGGATTCGTTGACGCGGTAGACGCGCAGGACGCCGCTGTTGAGGCCGACGAGCAGGCGGTCGCCGTATGCGAGCAGCGATTCGATCTTGGACTTGTCGCGGGCCTTGAATTCGAGGATGGGCAGGGCGCGGAAGGCGGAGAGCATCACGCCGTTGAGGTTGGTGCTATCGTTGGATCATGGTATTGTCACTCCGGCACTGTACTGCGTTTCACTCGTGTGTTCATTGCTTATGAGGTTCAAGTTGTCTCGTATACCTTAGCCTTATGACGAGGTCTCCATTGTCTTGGCGTGTCTACACCTTTCAGATCGATACAGATCTCTTCACTTTTCAATATCACCATGGCATAACGCCGAAGACTTCACCACACACTCCTTTCAGTGAAATAAAACCGCTCATGGAGAACCTCAACCTCCATGATGCCGCCCCCCGCCCGTTATCCAGCATGCAGAACCAGATGCCTCCGGGCCCACCACCAGTCCCTCAACTCCCACCCCAGATGTTCACAACCGCAGCCCAACTGCTCGACCTAACCGACAAAAAGCTCATGGTCTCTCTCCGCGACGGACGTAAACTCATCGGCGTGTTGAGAAGTTGGGACCAGTTCGGTTTGTCCCCACCCTTCAAATCCAACTACCACAGCTTTACTTATACGAGTTGTTCTAGGCAACCTCGTCCTCCAATCAACAGTCGAACGCCTCTTCGTCCAACACCTCTACGCTGACATCGAGCGCGGGCTCTTCCTCGTTCGTGGAGAAAACGTCCTCTTACTTGGAGAGATCGATCTGGACAAGGACGACTACGTTCCGGAGCCTTACGAGTTGGCGCCGGTGGAGAGGGTGTTTGCGCTGAAGAAGGCGGAGGATGCGGAGAGGGGGAGGGTGGAGAAGAGGAGGCAGAGGACGTTGGCGGGGTATGGGTTTGAGGGGGAGCATGCTGGGGAGGCGATCTTATGATCAGAGAAGCAAGCATGCCGTGGACATGATATTATGGTCCGGATGAGCTGGTTCGGACGAGATGATGGACGAAAGAGGCCTGAGGTGTGGTGATTTGAAGAAGTTACATACGTCTTGAACATGCAGACGTTTGCTCTCAGGCCTCGGACGGCTTTCCTGTCGTCCTCTGGTTCCGGCTTGCTCAACATGCTGCTTCACTGCGGTTGTGGATCGATCACATGCAAGGTGATACCAACGATCATATGATTGGCGAGGACGATAAAATATCTGCGGTGAATGGGAGATCAGGACAAGATCACAATGGCAAGCGCGATCGTCGATACGGCAAGTGCTCACCAATACGATCATGCTTCATTCCGTTTTCTGATTCCAACCTAAATAGCCCTCTCGTCGCAATCCCGTCGTTCACAAACAGTCTAACATCATTCGCATTTCCTGTACGACGAAGTTACAAACAACTGGACGTCCGTGACACGTCCGTGCGTCAGAACCATTCACTTCGGGATCCGGGAAGACTAGCGTGTCCCCACCTCCGTGCAGGATACATTCACTTACAATCTTTGAGTCTTCGACTCTCTCCACTCCAACATCACCATCATCGAACACCATCAAACTCATCCTCCCATTCGCAGCAGCGCTGACCCTCCACTCTTACTATTTGCTATCACTCTTGCTGAATTGACATTCACTTACATTCACTCGCCCTTGAGCAATACGCGCGCGTGGTGGCCGCAGATCGCGAAGGGACCTTCTGAAATATGTAAGCATACTTCACCATACTCATGCTCACTTCCTTGCTTCACTGGATTCCTGGGAATGACGTGCTGCCTAATCCGGGCCGACGTCATGTGAAGATGTCATGTGAACATCCGCTAAACAAGACTTGGCATCCACACGTTGTCAAATTGACTCACTCGATCTCACCACCACAATAACAACACCGCACCAACCACCGCAGCCGCTGGAGCTGCACCACTAACGCTTGTTCCTTGAAGACCTGGCCGCACTGGACGGCATACACACTGGACTGGACTCGCCCCTCTCCACCACACCAGAGCCACCGCCGCAACTGCCTCGCCAGCTCGCCAGCCGCTGCCACGCAGTCATGTCTTCATACTGGGGATACGGGTATACTGACATGCGTAACAACAGATGGGCGCACCTGCTCTGCTCGCCAGACACATTCGACACCATGGAGTCTGAAGCCTCGCCGGCAAGATCCTTAGACATGGCCGTGCTTGCCACACCTGCGAACTCCAACGCCGCTCTCGAAATTCGCAATGTGCTTCGTGAGGCTGTACCACCTGCAGCTGCAGACCCAAATCGTGATGAGACCACCGGGAGAGTTATTGAAGAGGTTAATGAGGTATGTCACCCTGCCATCTTAAATGTTTCACATGCTGACAGTATACCAGGATGATAAAGTGGAGGAGTACCCGTATTCAAGCGACGAGGAGAGTGAAGAAGAGGACAATGTCCATGACACGGATCACTACAAGTATCCCAACGGCGTTCCGGTCGGCGACAGCGACGATGAGAAGGAGCGAGCTGATCCTGAGCGCACTGATCCGGACATGCAAGTCGAGCGCCGTCCCTGGCACCGATTCGACAGAGACTCTCGCGGCACCTGGGAGAAGACGTATCTCCACTTGACCAACTTCCCACTGAAGGGTAGCTGGGATAATACTGAGAACTATCAGAAGGAGAAGGATCGTGAGATGCTAAAGTATCTTGCACGCACACCACCAGTCTTTACCACCGCTGACAAGTTCGAACAGGTACCTGGAAGATTTTCCTCTGGAGCAATGGGTCCTTCCACCACCGGAGCCTCAACAGGCCTTCGCCAACCTGCAGGAGCGCAAGAAATGGCGCAAGCTCGGGATTCGCATCTTCGGCGGCCAACCACCTATGCCCAAGTTCGCGCCTTTCCAGAGGACCGGGGCTGCTCCCATGCCACCGCCACAGACCGGACCACCGCAGCAGATGGGACCAACGCAGTACCCTGCTGGTCAAGGTGGTCACATGTATCAGCGTGGCTACCAGCAGCCGCCACAGCAACCGCAACCGCAATATGCAATGCAGCCGCAGATGTATTCACCGTCGCCTTACGCTCAACAGCCAGGATATCCACCACCTCAGCAACAGCAACTTATGGGTCCTCCACAGTCGAACTACGCAATGCGTCCACCAATGCAAGGATCAATGCAGCCTCCCCACCAGTCGTACGCGCAGACACAGAGACATAACGTCTACCATTCGCAAATGCAGGCTATGCCCGCACAACTCATCCACGGCATGGCGAACGGCAGACCAGGAAGCGCTGGGTACGTACAAGCTCAATTCATTCGTAGCAGCATCACTGACCACCCTAGCAGCAAGGGCAAAGAGCCAGGGTACTCACTCCCACCAACACAATCTCGCATCCGTATACCGCCGTATGAGGTCAGGAAGAAGCCTCCGCATCTCGTTGTCGCTGCGCCCAAGATAGGTCGCCGCCAAAACCGTCAACCAGCACAATGCCAGGAGTTCCCGTGGAACCGCCAATTCGACTTCCCAGCGGCTCGCCAGAACCCTGCTTGGGACATGAGTGGGTACGACCGCAACATCATGGACCGTATGCACCACACTCGTGAGAAGAACAAGAACTATCTTGAAGGTGAGAAGAAGAGGAAGAAGGAGGAGGAGAAGAATGAACGTAAGTGCTCCATGAGATATTCTCTGACGAACAAGTTGCTAACAACTCCAGTCGCATCGTCACCCCCACAGAACGCCCGCCACAGCAGCAGTGCCGGTAGCGGCTCAGAAGACTGTGAGCGACCCAAGACCGGACGTCCTCAAGGCAGCAAATCCGCCAGCGGCCGCACCGAGATGTACGAGTTCGCCACCGACCTCGACCAGGTGCGCGCCGCCGCCCTCATCAAAGCCTCCAACCCCACCCCCGACGACGTTTTTGACGCCTACGACAACAAGCGCATTCCCCTCGACGCCACCGCCGACATTCTCATCCAGTGGAACCCCCATAAGCCCGGCCCCTCACAAGAGCTAGAAAACGCCACGTTCCGCATCAAAGACCACCTCATGACCTCCGAGCAGTTTGATCGCACGCCCATCCTCACCCGCGGCGCCGCGGAGTGCCTGATCGATTTCTGCCCGAGCATGGTCTGGCGCGAGATTCTGCTTCGCATTGTGGCGGAGTCTGGGCTCACGAACAAGGACATCTACACTCGTATGACACACAATGGCAACCACTTCGACAACTCAACTATTACGAAGCGCATCGGCTCCGCGTTGGGCATCAAGCAGCAGCAGTCCGGCACACGCGCGCCGAAGAGGAAGAGTGAGGGCGAGGGCGAGAGCTCGACCAAGGTGAAGGGCTACGCAGAAGGAGAAGACGAGTACTACAACAACAACACCAAGGATCATCAAGATTACATGGCCTACTTTGGTCTCAATATTAGTCACAGGGCTACGTTGGCCATTGACCGTGGAGAGAAGCGGAAGGCGCAGCAGCTTTCTAGCGATGATGTTGAGGAGCAGCAGCAGGGTGGGTCGAGGCGCAAGAGGGCCAAGACTAGTGAGGAGGTGACGAGCCCGGAGACTGTGGGCAGTAGTGTGGGTACGCCTGTTGCAGAGGCTGAGGAGAAGGCTGAGGAGGCGGGTGAGGAGGATGATGGGTCGAAGATGGATGTGGAGGAGGATGCGGTGAGCGAGCAGAGTGATACGGCGTTGGATGAGATTGAGGATTGAGCGGGCAATGGGCACATTCACGAGCGAGGCGGATGCTGGAGTTGGTGGATGATTGAAGATTGCACTGCTTTTGGCGATGGTGTTCCGGGAGGAATGCAATACGGCGATCATACTGCCGCAACTGCCGCAACTGCTTGAGCGAAATTCAGAGATGATGCCAGCGAGAAGGACGGGAAGGCACGATGGACTCATCTCGCAGTTTTCTCATTGGAAGACACGGGGCTTGGGTTCTTGATGCGGCTGTTCATGCTGCTGAGACTGCTGGAACGAACTTCAGTGATTTTGCGAGCGGGTGTTGGCTTTTCGCACACTACGAAGGTGACCTTTGGGTCTGCCATACCCTTTATTATGATTACTTTTACCATACCCTTGCGATGCGAAAGTGCTTTATATAACAGAAATGGAAAAGAGAGTTTCTTCTCAGCCGTCGCGCCTTCTATGCGTGTGCGTCGCCATCGCCGTCTTCGAGTGTTCCGCTCAGGAAATGAAGCAACCACAAGCTGACATCGTAACTCTCAGGAGCAGTCACGACCTCGTCTTGCGGAGAGTATACGACTTACTTCCACAGCCCGTGTTCCGTTTTACTTACATACTTGACAGCAAACTATCACTCGACAACATCAGTACAAGTTATCTCGTTACAGCTTGCACCACATCGTTTGATCCTTACTGTCACACCTTACCTTTGCCTCTACATCTCACCCCCGACATCGTTACAGGCAAACATACCCCACCCCGGGCGAGCGTCTTTCCAGGCGAGCGACCTTCCGAACAATCATCGCCAACAGGTCAACATGGGGCCAGCACGGAACGTGAGGCCTCGCAAGGCGAAATCAATCGATGAGGAGGACTATGTCGATGGAGGGTCAAGCGACGAGGACTCTGCCGATGAAGCTCCTCCAAATAGCCGTCGCCGACAGGCCAACAGGGTGCCAGCGCGGAAATCAAGGCCACGCCGTGCGAAATCAATTGACGAGGAGGACTATGCAGATGACACGCCTTCAGAAATAGATGAAGCGCCTTCGGGCAGCCGTCGCCGACAGGGGCCAGCACGGAAGCTCAGGCCACGCTACACGAGTTTCATCGACGACGATGACGCAGAGGAAGCTCCCACGCCCGCCAGCTTCATGGTCACATCCAGCAGTGATGAGTCTGACGAAGCTGAGGAAGCGCCCACTCCTGCTCCCTTCACAGACGGGGCCTCCTACGATGAAGGTGAAGAAACTTCAACGCCTGCTCCTGCTCCTGTGGCAGACCCGGCCTCCGGCGACTCCGGCTACGCATCTGCCACGCCTCCGCCGGGTCCCGTGGCAGATCCAGCATCCGGCGACTCAGGCTACGCATCTGCCACGCCTCCTCCGTACGCCGCAGCTCAAACTACCACCGCCACTGTCACGGAAGTCGAAGATGACGACGATGAGGGTGTCTCCTTTGGGACCGTGGACCCACGTCCTCCTCCGAAGCTTCGGATCACAACGATTCCAACACCTGCATTGAAACTTCGAGAGCTTCCGGAGTATAAGCCACCGCCGCCGCTGCCGAAGATCACATCTCCAATTCCTCGAGTGCGTCGTAAGTATGAAACATCGCAGCCGTCGCCGTTGGGCCCGACACCTCCGAGCACTTCACAGCCACCACCGTCGCCTCGTCCGGCGCCTGCGAGTCTTCCATCGCCGCCATCGCCAAGGCCGGCGCCCGCTAGTCTCCCACCACCACCGCCGTCACCTCGTCCGGCACCTGCTAGTCTTCCGTCACCACCGTCACCTCGTCCGGCGCCTTCTAGAATGCAATCACCACCTTCACCTCGTCCGGCATCTGCTACTCTACCCACTATAAGAGAGGCTCTTCAAGATGATCCTGTAGGGCCACCACCGTCCAGCCCTCGACCTCGCAATCGGGAGCTTCACGACTATCAAGGCCCGGCACGCGATGATCCCTTCATGCATGCTCTAGGCTAGAGGCCTGGTACAGAGCAGAGCCAGGAGGTGCCGAACGAGGAGCCAAGTGGTCAGCTTACGCTATCAAAGCCTCCCGAACTACCAGAACGATCTCCATTTCGTCCGCCTGGCATTCCAGCTTCAGCCAGCCCGCGGCGGAAACCTCGCCTGACCCCTGCCATCAACTCGGAACCGGACAGATTCTCACGCGCAGGAACGCCAATGCCTTGGGACGAGACCGAGCACATAGAAGATATCTCGTCTCCAGGATCGCGAAGCTCGCCGTTGGAGGAGGGTGAAGTTGAAGGTGAAGACGAGTACGATGAGGATGAAGATGAGCCTCCAATTCCCAATCTGATCCCAGACACTTCACCTTCCGATACCAGAGAGGCCCGTCTAGTCAGACAGATCCTGCCATTCCTCACCCCAGGCAGTCCGCAGCAGCACGGAGCGGCGACCTATGGTGATGTCCCGCGGGATCGCCAGATAGAGCTCTTTGGCGAGGACTCCGTGCATCCTCTATGGGGCATCCTCAACAATACGGAGGAACGTGCTGCTCAAGGCTCCACCAATGGCTTCTATGGAAGGAGATCCGCCTGCGGAAGCTGGACTTCGACGAGGTCTTCCGGGGTTTCGTAGAGATCCAGAAAGAAGTTGAGGATGAGAAGGTCGACGCCGTCAACCGATTCCTCCGACTGGCTCAGGAATCGATCATTGACACGGAATACATGGATGAGACATGGGGAGGTCCTGTCACCGATTTCGAGACTGGTCGCGTTGTGGACGACGTGGCGACTTATCAGCGAGGTCGACACCCAAGTGGAGCACGGTCTCTGACGCCGCAGTACAAGAACATGAGTCCGACGAGGGACAACAAGGAGAAGAGGGTCCGGAGTGTCGGGTGTGCAAGCGATTGGTTGCGGAAGGTGGTCTTAGAGAACGAGACCAGAAAGTCCCAGTCGCCGCAGGAACCGAGGAACGAGTCTGGAGTGGCAGACAGCCAAGATGATGCGAAGGAGAGTGTCCGCAAGAAACCGAAGCTGACTCTCCACGGACCCAGAAAGCCGGATCAAGACGATGATACGAAGATGTACGAGGAGCTTGGACTCTCCAAAGAGGACATCGGAAAGCAGAAGGAGGCAATGCGTGCATACGAAAAGGGGAAGCAAGCACTCTCGACATCATCACAAACCGGGCCGGTGATTCAAGCTGAGGCACTCAAACAAACAGTAGCACTCGCGAAAGCAGCGTCAGGACTCACGGAATCAGAGATTGAAGACCAAAAGTTGTCGCTTTTCGGGTACGAGCTGACGAAGGAAGTACGCCCCCAGGCTGGACAAGGATCTGGAGTCTCGACGGCTGGAGAGCAGAGAATAGCGGACTTCGACAAATACATGTCGGGTATACTCTCACGCCTCGGATCAAAGGACTCGATGATTGATCAAGCAACGCAGGGACTTACGGCGTCAGAGATCGAGGACCAGAAACTGGCGCTCATTGCACAAGAACTGATAAAGCAAGCAAAATCGCAACCGCTTTGACACTCGCGACTGCGAGGTCCGTGACCATGACTCAGACGCAAAACTAATCTAGAAGATGGCTGGAACATTGGGACCCGAGTGGGATGAGGCGATTGAGAAGTATTGGGCAGCGTATAGTGTCAGACTTGACTGGCGGAGGAGAATGAAGATGGTGGAAGAATACGGCTTGGTTCGTCCACTTCCCAAATCACTCGAGGTGAAGTGAGCGAAACGCACGATCGAACGAGAAGACACGATCGTTTGGTTTGGGAATCATTGAAAGCTGTGGTCTGTAACAGCGGATCACAGCAAGACCCATCACTACTTAGGCCAGTACTTATCAATGAACGACACCCCTTCTTTCACCCAACCCGTCCGCAGATCAGCTGCCTCTTCATGATCAAATCCATGATCTCCATCCCTGTATGTCGTATGCAGCTTCGCCTCCGGGAACTTCTGTTTCACAGCCTGCTCAAACTTATAACTCCCCTCTACCGGAATGATCGTATCTCCAATACCATGTAACACCCACATCGGCGCAAGCCTCTCAACCTTCTCCAGCACCTCGAGCGGATATAAATTGCTATCCTCACCGAACAGCTTCCCATACATACCCTGCTGAATGAACGAGCCCACAAGCGCCATCCGCTCTTGCGGCACGGCCGACACGATCGTCCCGCCGACCTCCATATTCGCCAGATAGTCCCGCAATATACTTGGATCGAGTTGCGGAGTCGGCGGCCTGGAGATCTGCTTGTCGTACGCTTCAGTGTAGTAGCGGTCCCTGAAGTCGATCATGGGGTACTGCGCTATCACAACGCCGACTTTCGAGCTTGAGGCCGGTAGTAGAGCGGACTGAATGGCGAGGTAGCCGCCAGCGGATTCTCCGGCAACGAGAATGTTGTCTTTGTCGACTGAGACACCGTTTGGGAGGGAGGATGTGAGAGATTCTGGTTGTGAGAGCCAGGAGAAAAAGTCTCGGACATCGTCTAGGATTTCTAGGCCGGTGACTTCGGGGAGGAGGCGGTAGTCGGGTGTTATGATGATGGCGTCTTTGGTCAAAGCGAGCTCCAGGATCCAAGTGGCAAACCTACAGTGTCTTGTTAGCTCTAGCTTTCGAAGGGGACAATAGTATGCTCGTATTACCAGTCAGGATACAGTCGATGACCAGTGATCAGGCAGCCGCCGTGCCAGCGTACAAGCAACGGATGTTTTCCGGGCTGGATATTCTTGGGTATAAGAACCGAGGCTGGAATGCCGACGCCTCTGGTCTCTTTATAGTCGACGTCAACTATATCGAATGCCGCAAACTTAGGTGATGCAGCCAGATCGACAGCGACTGTAGCTGTGGCCATGATGCCGTAGAATGTTGGCGCTCTCGAAAAGCTTGGTAGCCTACCAATCGATACCTACATCATCAACATATATGCTTGAGCTTCGCTGGCGCGGAGAGGCGAGATTCCGCAGCTTAGCAATCCGGAGGAGTACCGCGCTAAACACCCGGCTTCGCGGTATACTTGGCAAGGCAATGGACGCATCCCGACACTCGGCAATAATTGTCAATAACGAAGAGAGTAATATGCTACGTAACTCGGATATCAGTAATCATCTCATAAGGCGGAAACGAGTTGCTCCGACTCGATCATACGCGACTCGAACCATATTGACGTTGAAAGTCGTTCAGTCAGTAGTCCAAAAGCTCGTAAGCTATCCAATGGCAGCCGTCAGCCCCCACCCGAAGAGCCGTCCAGCAGCTCAAGCACCCACCAGACCGACTCTCTGCCCAACGGGTCGTTTGACACCAACAAAACCTCGTCGATCTCTCCCTGTTCTACCTCTGCCAAGCCAGTTGTACTTCAGCGCGCCTGTCAACCGCTCTACAACGCCTTGACCAACATCGCCTGTCTGGCAGCTCGCAAGCACATACAGACATTGTAGCATCCGTGCCACCGTCTCAGTGACTTTCGTCGGGTCTGCAGGCGGAAGCGGCGAGTGCGGAGGTTGTGTCGTTGCGCTAAACGACCCAGGGCCTCCCAGTGGAGAAGCCAGGTGTGGCATACTTGTGCCAAAGGAGCCAGCAGATGTGTTCGAGGTCGCTCTGCTCCTGCTTGCCGCGCTCATGGTACCACCAGACGAGCTGCTGCCAGCATCGAGAAGCGTTGAGCCTTGCGAGTTGAAACTGCTCATGTGCGGACTCAAGCTCCCAGCGGTGCCAGGTCGCTCGGCGCCCGTTGTAGCTGGGTCGCTTCGCGCATGTTGACGGCCGGAGCTGCCTGCAGCGTTCGGGTCAGGCGAGGTAGATGCGTTGATGCTATCGAGCGATAGCCTGCTGAAGATGGCCATCAAACTCTCGTGTCGTGGTAATATGACGGCGTCCCGGAAGGCAATGAGCGTGATGCGCTTAACATCGAGCTCTTCGCCTAAACTGGGCATGCGCATAGTACCACCTGACGAGCTCGGCCGCTCGTCAGATTTCAACGACTCTGGCATCGCACCCCAGAATTCCTGCGCTTCTGTCACGCTCATGATGATGCCTCGACCTCGGAATTCCAGATCCATAGGCAGGAAAACTGCTTGTAGGAAAGGTAGAATCGAGCCATAGACTCCAATCCACATCTCGACAAGCTTCGTAACCAGCCGATCGTCAGCTACACCTCGCAGAGTCTGAGCCAGACTACCAAAGCCAGTTTCCAGCAGCTCTCTCAAGTCCTCGACAACAACTACCGGAGACTGCTTCTGCACGCAACGTTTGATGTGGACACCAACTAAAGTATTGAAGTCCTCGATGGGCGTTCGCACTTCTTCACCGGAGAACAGATAAAGCAGCCGTGCTTTGATCAACGGCCATGCATCATCTGGACCCATGCCATGAATACCCATTGATGCCCCTATATTCGAAAACTGCTGTGCTGAGATGGGAGGTAGTGTATCGTTAGGGAATGCAAAGCTGCCAGCAGGAGTTGCAGAAGGTGGTCCCGTGATGTCAGTCGCATAGATAGCCGGTCCAAACTGGTCGCTCACACCGCCGACTGATGTATTTGATATCACAGGAGCGAGCTCCATCTTTGCTGCAGCCTTCTCTGCTTTCCTCTCTCGAAGTGCTCTTGCGCCTTGCCGTATGTCGAAATTCGACACCGACTTTGCGAACGAACTTGTACCTGGCGAGTCTGGCGTGAATGAGTATAAAGGCTGCGGTTTATCTGGGTTCGTTGCTTGTGAATTCGAATGTGCTGAAGACAAGGGTAATGGTGCTGCCTCATCCTTCGGTTTGTTCTTCTGCCGTGATAAGAAATGATGTCGTTTCTCCTTTTCGCTGTTGGCCGGCACTAGTGTAGAAGTCGAAGCATTTGCAGAAGAGTAAATTGAGCTTGCGCTAGATCCTTGGTCGAGCAAACTCGTGGTCGACATATTGGCAAAGCCAGTTCTCGATAGTGGGTTAAGACTGAGTTTCCCAGGCGATGGTAGAGCCGGCTGTACCTTGCTCTCTTTCTCCTTCGACAGGCCAATACTCTTCGGCTTCGAGAATAGTTTCATCTTCGAGCTCTTCGCTTTCGGCTCTGATGGAAGAGGAGGCGGCGGCATCGCCTGCGAAGCCAAAAGGCCAGGTGAAGGCAAAGGACTTCTTCCATTCGGAAAAGCGGCGTTGGCAGCACTCGTAGCCGCCAGCTTGTTGCCACCGACAGTGCCGTTCGAGTACGACAGGGCGCTGGCCGAGTTGACTTGCGGACTTTGAGTATTGCTGGGCTGTCTTTGCGCGAAAGAAGGCTGTGTGGTATTGATGGGCGATAGTCCTGGGTATGAGCGCTTGCGCTCGTTCGGCCCGTTCGGAGGTGGCGAGATATGGTGCATCGCCGCCTGCGCAGCTATTTGCGACGCGGTCAAGCCAGAAGCGTTCGCCGAGGCATGAGGAAGCGAAGGCTCAAAGAAGCCTTGACTGTGCTGTCGCGCGCGGTGGCCAATTTGTTGTTGCGGCGTAGCTGGTGACGCGGCTCTGTAACCACCATCTACCGATGTTCTCACTTGCTGTCGAGGTCCAGTCTGCAATGTATACGCATTGTGCGATGGTGCCGGACCGCTCGCTGTCGATGGTCTTGCAGGTACCTGCTGTGGATATCGCAGTGGTGGTGCTTCCATAATTCTGGACTCATTGGAAGTGGTGGAAAGACTGGATTCACTGCGAAATGAAGACTGCGATAGTGAGGACTGCGATCTATTCGACCTGTGACCTGAAGGAGAATATGGCCTCGGCGGCGGCTTGAGAGGCGGGAGATTGCCTTGGTCCATGTTCGTGGTACGCAGGACGTCAGGTGCTCCCAGCTATCCGGACAGTTTACAGTGGCTGTGTCGCACGAGATGATACCATGAGCATGCTCGACAGATAGCGCTATAGGTATACGTGATGAATGAATCGATGGTATATAGGAGGTAGTGACCTCGAATCTTGTTGTTCTTGAAGCCACCTGCACTCCACTCTCGTAGGCTTGGCGGCTACCGATTCTCTGGAACGCATCAACGACCGGTGCAGACACCCGTTAGCGTCGGTTGTTCTCGGTGCCAATGATGTTCGATCACATGCACACTACGATGATACGGCACAGCACGAAGGAAATTGTGGGAGCAATGTATTGCCAGCTATGTACAGCTTTCGGACTCCCACTTGTCTCCATCAACCACACCAGAACCCTCTTGTTACAATGAGCGAGTTCAACCACCTCAACGCAACCTCTCTCAAATCAGTTCCCCAGATTCTTGCCGTCCAAGCCGGAGCCAGGCAAGCGAGAGTGAACCAACCCAACTCCAAGCGGAGAGGGATAACGCACGCTAACAACTAAACACAAGCACTCCCCCTTCCTCAGGAGTTCAAAACTGCCCAGCCAAAAGAAGGCTACACAGTAAACTCAACTGAATGACGCTCGTTATCAGTCAGCTCAAGACAGGTCCTGCGCTCTCGCATCTCGACAGCAAACCCACCATCATCGCGCGCGCAAGCGCAGCAGCGAAGGGCGTATAGTAAGGTCAAGAGGATAACCGCAATGGAGGTGTCGGCGAAAGAGCGACCATACCCAAGAAGCACTTTTCTCCTAAGATGAAGCACGACTCGTGCCACTATGCGTGGCACCACATGTCCGGCTCGATGATCTCGCTCCTCGCAGCAGGCGCAGTGCTTCTCCGCGATCCACCTTCCCGAGCTCACCACGGAAAGAGGTGACTGCATCTTGTGCACCGTCCAGGGCTAGGCCACACATGACGGGTTACGAGTACCAGACAACCACTTCCCGCGCACAGCCAGAGTGGGTGGAAAGCAGCGGTATCTGCGGGTGAAGGAGGAAAAGCGAGACAGAGAAGCGGGAGGAATGGGGCAACAAGTGCCGTGACATTACCGGGAAATTTCAACACATTCTCCCCCTCTTTCTCGCAACGTCGGATCCCGCATATGAGCGGCCAAGCATGTTCGTCCAGAAATGAATCTCGATGGGTGTCATGGGCCATTCGGCGCATTCGAACGGGGAAAGAGGTATATGGAGCAGGTCTCCAGACGCTCGCTGCAGGAGCAGAGCACAACTCGAGAACGCGCACAAAAGAAACGCAGTTTTTCGCAAATTCCAGCACGGAGCTGCATGATGCGTCTAGGCCTCGCGCGCAAAAGCGCAGCAGAGAGCGTAGATGGACGCTGACATCGTCCGGTCTGAGCATATTTAAAGTCTCATGTCGTAGTCGCCGGGGTCCCCGCTCGCGTGATCGAACGGATGACGCAGAGCGCGCTGGTGGCCAAACCAGAGCGGAAAGGTCAAATTGTAGGACTGAGACGCACCCATGACGGTGGTCTCAGCGAACAGGGTCGGCGAATGGATTTTGTTTTTGATGGGTGGGCTGTAGATAATTCGGATTCGTGAATGGGTTGTCCGGATGCGCTGATGGCGGTGAGCTGACGATGTAGTCGCCATGGCTCGAAGCGCGGACGTGGGTAGGACGGCGGATGGCAGCGTCGACGTATTGGCCTGGCACGTTGCCTAGCTTCTCGTTTGGCGGACGAAAACCCGTGTTAAGGATTGGCGATGTCGCACTTTGAACTTCGAAGGTAGGCAGCGGTAGTGGCGTGAGCGTGTACGACTGACCATTGAAGCGGTTCGCGTCGTTGTCGCCAGGCTTTCCAGTGGCTTGCTCGTAGGTTGGCACACGTGGCAGGTCCGTCATCTCATACTTGTCATGAGCCGGGATGCTCCGACCGGTATTGTCGCCGCCCCAGCTGCTGGTGAGATGTGGAGAGCGTCCAGTATAGACGCCCTCGTCGCCACCCTTGAAGAAGACGAAGAGCGCTCTGAAGATACCGACCAACACAATGATGACCCATATCAGCAGAATGCAAGTTGAGATGATCGCTTCTTGTCGGATGGCGCTCTCCAGCGCGTGAATGACGTGATACATGGCACCAGTGATTGCATCGGCTGCCCCACTATCAGGCCCGGCAGCAAGCAT
>JAABUW010006144.1_pt1 | contig 15245 bp, 15 predicted proteins | sample 5560081 | NCBI WGS metagenome assembly JAABUW01 (sample SAMN10711882, study PRJNA513363) | rock metagenome | isolation source: Antarctica rocks | place: Antarctica: Victoria Land, Knobhead sud
ATTAGTTAAATTACCGTACTAAAACCGTTGACTATCTGCTACCGCCTCTAGACCGTCTAAGCAACTCACTGCTGGCCGCTAAGGTAAGCACCCTGATTCCTATAAACTTGGCGCTTGCTCAAGATTTTAGGTGTCAACCTCCATACCACAGTAGAGATGCATACAGGCCATCTGAGGAAGAAATGCGGGGATCCAATCATCGTCATGGAAGGAGGGACGTCCTCTTCGATCGGGCAGATAATCATCGATTGCGGGGACTGCAGCCCTATTAAAAATACACAACCAACGCCGTTGACCTCATAATGGCGTTCATTGATGCCTCTTGCTTGGTCATCTTTACTGTCACACCACTTGATGGAGGGGTAAATGTCTTAGCGCTGACAGGCTGTATATATGGGCCTACTGGCCCTATTCTGCTTGCTTCCTGAGCAACCCGCATGAACAATACCAGACGATATGGACTGCGAATAAGTCTTCCACCCTTTTTCTCCACTTCACAGTTCTAGCCTCAGTACTCAGTCCCTAGAAAGGCGGTAACATGCTTCTCATATGATTGGTCCCGTAGCGAGGTATGAGCGGAAGCTAGGCCGAGCTAGGCCATAGTAGGCCTTCCGCCAAAGGACTTGAGTACTTTACTTCTGAGTGAGGCCGATAGGCGCGGTTATGACAGCGGCGACAACGTCGCCAGCAGCGTGGGCCTATTTGGCGATCCCACTCTCACAAACGACAAATCGAACAATAGCGCCGTATCACACTCCAATATCTGCATCTTTCGATTTCGGTAGACTGCAGACGACTGAAAATGTTGTTGTACGCGGGTCGATGACAAGATCTGGACGGAAATCTCATGCACACAGTCATAGGCCGACCCAAAGGACGTGGTCCCAATCCGAAATAGCGACAGCGAGAGCTGCCGCAGTTTCCCGTCTTAGTGGAGCTCGAAGGGAAGGTCCTGAAAAGCAACCATTCTCGATAGCGTAACGTTCACCCAGATCGCCCGATCCAAGGGCAGCGCTGACCTCATGCCCGACTGAGGGTGAGCTCGGTGCAGCTTACTCTCATCCTAGTATCTCGGTCGAGGGCCAGCACACTGGTTCTCTAACTAGTCAAGTACTGCGTGAAGCACCTGGTCGCTCGATCGTTGCGCCCGTCAGCATGCTTTCTCTCGTGACATTTTGCTTTCCTCAGGTTCGTTTTCGGGCTACAGTGTGGCTCTTTTGTCGATATATCGTAACCCCTGACTAAACTAGCTTGATATCTATGTCGTAGAACAAGTTGCGGACGTGTAGGATACGCATGATGTAAAATATATTCTGGAGCTAGTGTTCGTGTGATTGATACTAGGTGTTAACTCTAGATAGGCTAGCATTCTTGAGCAATTACATGACAAATCAAGCCGTAGTCAGCGCCCAAGATCTACGTACTTTACTGGGGAAACAATATTCCCAGACGACTACTCAAGAAGTAGTTGCTGCGTGGCCAACCGATGTACCGTCCAACAAACCCAACCTCAAATTCCCACTAGTACCTATCATTCCAACAAATCAGTACATCTCTCTCATTTCTCCTGCCTCCTTTTCCTACATACCAAGACCAACTACCTCCCCACCTTTCCCCTGCTTCACACATTTCAAATACACAGTATTTGCCGCATACCACAGATCCAGCCAAGAACTATGATCGGATTCTTCAGGACGTACCACGTCAAGAACCACATCACAGTGACCGCCGGCTAACCACACCGTCAGCGCATCTACGCACGAGTCCTATGATCCTTCAAAAGGAAGCCCCGGTGCACTCACGAACTGAAAAAGCCTTTGGCAGAATATTACTCCTTCGGTGGACCACGCCTGCGCGTCCAAATAACGCATTAGTCTTACTGAAAGGTATGAGATCCAAGGCTTTGGCGCAAGCCGCAGCTGGGGGAATCAATGCTGCTGGCTCGTTAAAGCAATGAACGTCCCGTGGGGGATAAGATCTTGTGTGGCCGCGCACCAGGACGACCATTCGCTCGTGTGAGCCTATGTTGTCACAAAGTCAGCATGGTCTGTGGTCTCTAGTCCGGTCACTGTCATGACCCGATGTGAAGGTTCTGTCGAGCATATTGGACAGGATGATTCGATAGTGGTTTTGGGGGGCAATTCACCTTGTTCTGAGAGTGTTCCTCCAGTTCCATGCCTCTGCACACAACCCTGTGCCAGCGTGGTCGCCGCATGCTTGATCTCGCCCCAACAAGTTAGCTCTTCGGCAGGATCCATTATACGTTGCGTCTGGATCCTGATTTCGATTGTACACGATCCGTCCGCTGTCGAGATAAGATCACGATTGTTAGCGGTGAGGTTAAGGAGATTTTCGACCAAAGACTCTCGGTGGTAAGAGGTAAACATAAAAAGGCTTATGCTTACCGCTTATGGCCTGCCACGGCACGGTAAGTCCAAAGTTCCCAGTCTTTCCGCGTTTGCCAATCTTTAACACATTGTTGTCGCCCGGTAGCGAGTCAATCACTTGCTGGCAGCTTGCAAGACTTGGAGCGCCCCACGTTCCCTTTTCACATGTCAATGCGGGTTCACCCAGAGGGCCACCGGAGGCTTCGAGTGAAAGCGATGATGAGGAATTAGTCGGAGCGAGGTCAAAGGTGTGCGAAGCGTCTTGTGGATCCGTAGCGTTTACTGTGCTTGAGGTGTTACGTAGTATGTCGGCATACAAGGAAAGATTGCTTGAAGACGGAAGCCTTATCAAATCTTTTGCAGGATTGGCATTCGTACGAGGCTTCAGCGTACCTGACAAGACAGGTATGCATACTGGGAACAGCAAACAAAGGTAATATGTGATTCGAGCCATCATACCTAAAGTCCAATGTAGCTAAACACCGAACGACCTGGACAGAGATATACATAGGCGTTCAAAGACAGGTCTCTGCTGAGACACGGTCGCATTCTGGGAGTGTGGCTCGATTTGCGCTTGGACGGGTGTCGCCTTGTATTGAAACAGCAGTCGCAGGTGTACGTTGCAAAGCGCCTTGTCGACATCGCCTCCTAGAATGCGTGAACTCAGCCGATAGTGTGCGATGCTGTGAGCGATCTGGTGCTGTTACCCATTGAAGACTTTCGTTTTCAAATGATCATCTCAAAAAACAGGCTTTCCCTAGGCGACCAAATGTTTGAACGAGAAACATTGCTACAACCGGTAAAGATAGGATACTGCGCCACTCCAAAATCTTCCGAGGGTTCCCAACCGACTATGAAGCCTCCCTGGAATAGGATTGAGATTTGTCGGAATGTGACTTTGGCTGAAGGAGGTTTGATGGAAATACTGTAGGAACTTGCAGGCGCTTCCAGATGTCGAGCTTCAGTGAGCACTGCCTTATCGTCCCAATTGAATGGGCTCGCAGCTCGGGCATCCAGAGTGTACGCTCTGGATCGCCACGTCTTTGGTGCTGAAGGTACGTGGGTAGCTTAGCCATAGAAATTGGCTGCCGTTCGAGAGTCCGTTCTCATGGGTCGTTGCTTTAATTCTGCCAATCGACTGATACATCGTAGTATACGCCTCATCGGCAATTTGTCGCCATAATAGTTGCTGGAGCAGTTCTGTTAATCTGAGGACTGTAGTACTCACGGCCATATGAATTAGCGGCAAGAAGATGACCTGGCTCTGGTATTATGAGTTAGGTTAAAGAGTCTTTGATAGCTGGAATCCAAGAATCTTTAGGTTGTCTCTAAGAGTACATTCTAGACTATGCGGTCTAGCTACAACGCTTCTGTTGAGTCAAGTCCAGCGTTGCGACTTTTGTATCCTCTGTAGAGATCTAGGGGAATGAGAGATCTGTAGCAGTGAACAATTTGAGTAAATAGTACACGCTCGACGGCCATGCAATCGCAATATGAATGTGTATTTCTCCATAGGTGCGCCTTCCCCTTGAACTCCCTGCTCCATATAGGGAGCCTCGATTGTTATAACCCCTTAATGTGGTGAGCAACATTCCAAGGCTGTCTAAGCATAATAACAGATAGTAGGCTACAGGAATAGATCATCAAGAACCATGACAATACATAAAGAACCACCTAGGGTCAACTCTTCCTATACCTCAGCTCCTGTAAGACAGAATCGGGTGGCATTATTCGGATCATGAAATCCCAAGTCCTTCGCGGTGTAAATCACAAAGGCGCGGCAGTCCAGTCATCGGGTAGTCGAAAATCTGGCGGTAAAACATACTGTCCATGGCAATGACCCGGAGTCTCACATCCTCGGAGATTGCAACGTCCATACAAGCGGCAATAGCAGTCATCGGCGCGCGGGCATGCCATTGTATTAAGCCGCTCCAAGCCGACACCGCCCTCTACACCAGGTGATGAACTCTGTTCTTGCTGCAGAAACAGAATGTGCCAAAGATACGACAGGATTCGGCCCGCAACGCGGTCGTCCCTCGGTGCAACATTCCTAATCGGCGAAGAACTCTCGTCCGAATGCCCGTCATTGCTCCCATCGAGCAGCCACTGTCGCAAAGCGACATACTCGTCACGAGAATGCTGCCACACACGGTCACGCGCAACGACAAACTGGGCGCAGCACTGCGCGCGAACAGCATCAGTACGACCCAGAAGCACTCTCGCGCCATCGGACGGGGCAGGCTCATCGCCGCCAAACAAGGCCCCTAGAGCACCCGGCAGCGCCGCATCAGACACGGCGCGAGCGTTCCACGGCTCCACCATCGCGCTCAGAGAAATTTCCAAACTGCCCTGCGGAGGCGCATAAGAGGGTTCACACATGCTAGCGCTCCAGTCGCAACGCAAATTGTGATACCCCGACGGCGCGAGCGCCGCAGACACATTGAGCGCAGCAAGCAAGGCGGCATTGTCATAGTTGGGGGCATCATTGTGCCAAGCCCTGCGCGAGCCATGCACGAACACTGCACCGGCTGCTGGAATGTCGGCGTAGTTGTCGATTAGGAATGTCAAGTACGCCATTGCTTCGTGGCCACGGTTCGCGGGGACCTGCAAGTTGGGGGACGCTGAGGAGGCGGCTGCGTCGGCCGTGTAAATGCATAGGTGATAGAGATTGGTGAGTGGGTCGAGCCATTTGGGGTCGCCGTCGGCTGCGACTCGCGAGACGACGAGCGCGGGCTTCGAGCTATTCTCTAGACCGGGACAGGTGCCGCGAGCTTGGGGCAGCGTAGTAGAGGTGGTTTTGTAGCGAATCGTAGTCCATGCGAAGGTTTTGTCGTTCGATTGGTGGCGGTTGAGGTATATGATGAGAGACAGTGCGCTGCCGAAGAAGATCAGGTTGACGAAATATCTCCGCGTCTTCCGTCTCATCTTGAGACCTGTGTCCCATAATGATGCTGGTTACGATGTTGACGAGGCCTGGAGTAACTTGTCAGTGTGTTGCGGCAACGGCGGAAGTCGCGAGTCAACTGGGAGTGAAACTCTCCTTTGCCTCAGCCCACCAAGCATTTCGTCGTTTGTAGGTTCAGAAAATGATTCGTACAAGTCGAAAGGCCAAGTTTACGAACGCAACAGTAATGATGATAGGGAAAGTGAGAGATGGTGGGACTCCGAGGACTAATAGGGTTTCGTGAAGACTAGACGATTGGTCATTGCTCAATCTATTAGTACGTCTCACATGGTGCGAGATATCGATACCTCTTTCTATGTACAGACTATCACACAGTCGAGCTATGGCCCCTCAAATATGCACACACCAGCACTGAAATACCCCCCAACCTTTCCATCCCCTTATCTGGGCAACCTTCCAGCACTACCTCATAGCTCTCAAGAAGTTATTCTCCTTGATCCTTCTCCTTCTTGCTTTCCTCATAGCCGCATTCAAGTCCTCCCTCGCCCCTTGTGCATTCATGCCCTCTTCCAAGCCCATACCAGCAGGCAAGTCAATGGACTGTTGCTCGAGCGGGACTTTGACAACGTGTTCCGTAGCGTAGCCGCCAGTGGCCAGGGCTCGTGCAGCTTTAGAGGCAAGACGTCTTTGCTTCTTTGACTTGGCTGCGAGAATGGAGGGTCAGCATTTGGTATTGCAAGACGCCTAGGGATCAGAGGGCGCAGGATAGCGAAGGCTACAACAGCGATCACGCGATCAAATTCTGCGAGCCAAGTCCTACCCTCTCATTGTGACAATGTAAGAAGAGTGAACTCACCAAAAGCATCTCCAGCCTCTCCCTCAGCCTCCACCCCCTTCGACTCTTTCTCTAAAAGCCCCCAAAGCCAAGTCGGGTATTCATGGTCCTCCTTCGCCAACGGTGGCTCCTGTCCTTTCGTATAGCCCAATCCCTTCAGAGGCGTCCCAGCTAGAACACTACTCTGCACAACCGGTGCATGTGGCTTCGACGATGTATTTGGAGAGATTGTAGGGGTTTTTGAGGGCGAGGGGGTGAATGGCGTGGAGAAGGGTTGAGCGGCTGATGTTGAAGTCGCGGGCGGAGGATTAGAGGCATTAGCGAGGGTGGAGGTCGTGGAAACGCTGCGTAGCGCGAGCGAGCGCGAGACCGAGCGGACAGTCAGACGCTGGGTGCAGCGTTGACAGATCATCGTTGTTTGCAAGCATAGATTGCTCGTCGTTTCGATGGGGAAATATGGAGGTCGCTGCTCTTTTTGGTTAGCGGCAATACATAAGTCACGTGGTTAGCTCATCATTAATCGTCAACCCAAATGCAGTCGTGCCAATCGTCGTGCAGAACATCAATTCATTCCCCAGGACATCGGCGGCATCTGAAAGTGAATCTCCCACGCGACGGTTTGCCTTCACACCCTACGAGACCATTCGCCGATACGATTACGCGAGTATTTCATTATGAACGAGGTCAGATTGATTGTCATGAACTTCGATTAGAATCAGCTAGCAGCCTCCACTTGATCGATGGCCGAGCCTCACGAGCGACGCACTCTGCAGGTAGCAAGATACGTGGGCGAACACGGTATGAATTTATGCAAAAAGCCTGGTTGTATAGGTAAACATTTGACCAGGAAGGGTAGCTCTTTTCTAGGCTATACACGGTTCAAAATCTTGACTTTGCTGGATATATCTGCGCTGAATGAAATGTCTCCAGAACGAATCAAAAGTCTGTGTCATATTGAGATTACCTCCACATCAAACTGTCTGCACCACAGACGAGCGAGAGTTGTGTATCATTGCGCTGTACAAATAATCCCAAATAAGCAAATCTATACATTATCAACCTCATTGCCCTCCAGGCTTCCTCGCCCACCCAGTCAAACATCTCCACCCCGCCCCTGTCGTCTTTCCCTCCTCCATCACAGCAGCCACCCCCTCAAGCATGTGACTTTCCTCCTTCCCCATCTCTGTCTCTAACCTCACCATCCACTGCTCCCACGCCCAACTACCTACCAATCCCGACATCATCGCCGCATCAGCCGTGCTTCCCACAGGACCCTGTACAGCCTCTAGCTTCTCGGTTTCAAACGTTGATATATCTGGCGGTGGGGTCTCTGGTAGTACTTGCGGGTCTTTCGTGGAAGTGCCCATGGGCAGAAAAGTCCATGCGCGCTTGATATCATCAAAGCCCGCGCGGCGTACACGACCGAGCCAGCTCTTAGTAGGTACGGGGTCGTAGCCGCGAGTCTTGAGATTGAAGCCGAATTCGACCGACACAGCTGTGCCACGGGTGCCGGCGTTGACGAGTTCGGAGTCCATCATGAACCATTCCAGATATCCACCTGGTTTGAGACAACGCAAGCATTCTTGCAAGCATAGATCGTATTCGTCTGCTGTTTGGCCGAGTGGTCTTTCGGCTTTCAAGAATGTGAAGAGTGAGCGCGCAGAGATTGCGTCGAAATAATTGTCGGGGTACGGCAATTGCCAGAGTTCTGTAACTGCTACTCGACGATGATTCCGCGGACCGCGGATACCGGAGTCGACGAGGTTTTGCTCCACCGAGGCTGTGTAGATCCTTGCGTATTGGTATTCGCGCGAAGCATGCCAGGCCCAGTCGCCGTTGGGTTGGCCACCAAGATCTAAGACGCGCGATGGGTTTCTGACTGTGCCATTCTCGACGTCGTCAAGGGCCTGGGGTTTGGTAAGACCTTTCGCGGCTGGGCTGTTGAGTAACTTGCCTCCACTAAGGTACTTGGCCGCTTCGACGACCCACATCCTTGCATTGACCTGCTCAAGAGCTTGTCGCTCTCTGTCGACTCTTGCGATGACTTTCTGCTCGGCTGTCTGTTCGGGCTCCTCTTTACCTGGCATCATTGAAATTGGTCTTTTTGGATCTGGACGCTCCACATGAGTAATTTGGAAGCTGCCCTGGAGGGCTTCGAGGTGCTCGTGTGGAAGGTTGATGCGACCGGTCTGCACTGAGCCAGACCTAGTGTGGCGGTGTCTGAATGCATCGATGCGCTTTTGCTCTGCTTGGATGTGCTGGAAAGCGTGATAGTAAATCGACTCTCCTTCACTGGATTTCTTGGGTTGAGTGAATGCCCTTTTCGCAACCTCGCTTTCGAGGAAGCGCACTGCTTTCTGGATCGGAGAACCCAGGGAGTCGCCACGCATGTGACTACTAGCTCGCTTGAGATTTCTGTTACCGAGCCCTACTTCGCTGGCAGGGTATGTGTCTCTGAGGGATGCCATATATGAAGTCTGAGCAGCAAGCCAAATGCTGGTTCTGTCGAGGCTCTTTCCGGCCATCTCTTGAAGAGCTTGCTCATACCCTTCATCATGATCTCGCGAGTGTGGCGTTTCCGGACCAGATAGCTCATAGACTGGCGTCTCTGTGACGGGGAGTGCAGGCATCTGTCGAGCAGTAGGTGGCCCATCGGTATCCGTGTCGTCAATCTCGATCACATGCGCTACTGTCGCAGAGGGATCTCTGTTCCAAGGGCAGTTGTAGAATTGCTCGGCAGTGGTAGAGGATGGTGGAATTTGTTCAGACCTTGCGTCAGGCACGACGAAAGACCACGTATGCCTTGCATTAGATCCCAAGGAAGAGAAGAAGCCGCCAGGGGATGGTATACTTAATCCTGACATGCTGTATTCGGATGTCTGCGACATGGGCGTTATATCGGCACTCAATGGTCGAGCCTGGCGAGATAGTGTCAAAGCCATGTCAACCTCCTCCATTTCCTTTTCCGAGTCTGTTGGGGACGCGAACTCCTGAGTCGGCGTATGGAGTGAGAGATGTCTCAGAGTGTCCATAGCTTCTGCGGGCAACTGGACGCCTACTTCCGAGTACCCGTCTTCTGAGCCCAAGACGGGACTGTCCGAGAAGTTGCGATTCACTCCCATTCCAAAATCGCGAATGCTGATAGCTTCTTCGGGGCTGAAGCCTGATCCATTGTGCCACCCGGTTCCATCATCGATTACTATCTTGAGTTCAGGCCTCGGCGCTTTATTCCGCTGCCTCGAGCCAGCATCTCCCCAAATTTCTCCACTCCTGGAGTAGAGTTGAAGCTCAGGTGTAACAGGCGCACTTGCTCCGGCAAGAGGGTCGGAATTAAGACTTCCATCCAGCGACGGCGGATGGCTCACAGATGGCAAGTCATGGCCCAGCATGGAGAGTGCTGCTGGCGAGATTGGGATCTTCGGTGGTCGGGGTGGCGATATGGTTTGGGCTTTCTGTATTGTTGGCCAGTAGCTTGGCGACGGTATTATCAAAGAAGGACATCGTTGTTGCTTCATCTTCGACCGAGGAGATTCGCTTGAGTCGACGGATCCGGTGCTGATCGAAGTCATGACCGAGGGGGATATGTCGGAATCGTCATCAGATACATCGTACATCTCGTCGAAATCTTCTGATTGGTGACTGCTCTTGTAGTATGAGGAAATTGACGAGGTCAATGATGGCACTGGCGATGTTGATGTTGATCGTGCTGGGCGTAAATACTGGTCCCTTCCACGGAAATTGGCCTCCCTTTCATCCCCACTGCACTCTTCTCTCTCGCTGAATTCGTCTTCTATTATAGTATTAAGTGGGTGTTTCCGGGCCAGCCGGGCTGGGGATTCATAGGTTGTAGAGGGCAAAAGAAATTCATCCATGATGATGGTAGATAGACTTGTTAGATCAACTAACGGTCCGAAAATGAGAAATTCAGTATTAGTGGGCACTATGTTCAAATGGCGTCCGATCAACGGATCTATGAGATGGGTATTCGGTCCACGAGATACACCAACAGAAAAGGGAAACTGTGAGAAGCAGAGACGACAATCTAAAAGAAGCAGCAAGTACAAGCAGGAAGGATGAAAATTGAAGGCCGCGACCACCTCGGGTATATTAATATCACGAGCATCTGGAGGTACTGCCCTGCTTCGGGCGGGCGGTTACACAGTACCGAGTCTAAGGACGTCGTGCATGCCAAGGGCCTCGAGAGCGCCAGAGCCAGCAGAAGCAGAGCTCGCACAAAGAGATGGAGCCAATCACGAGTAACAGAAACATTGGTGTAAGCACTGTTGGAATGGGTGATTGGGTGAGCGTGCATGACTTGTAAGCGCCCGCTGTTGCTATCTTAGGATGGCCGACCAACGAGGCCTGGTCTGTCGTGGTGCGATGTCTACGCTTTCCATTGCGGGTCTGCAATCGATAGCGCATGAACATAGGACTTCGGAATAGGATCTCAAATAGTGGGAGATGTTGATAGAAGGAGAAGAGTGTGCAAGCAGACGTACTGGTACATACGGCGTTAGATTAGGTACAACGGCGACACTAGCGGCCGGCAACGCCAAGACATGACGCTCCTGCAACAACTCTTTGACGATTTGGACAGTTTGGGCAGCGGAGACTGTGTAGATTTGAGTATTGGCCTACTTTCAATCGACAGATCCCCTTTGGAACATCTCCGCCATGTCTCCACCAGCTGTCATCGCGCCTTCAATTCTGTCTGCAGATTTCGGAGCTTTAGGCGCTGCCTGTTCTGACACCATTGCGCAAGGGGCTACATGGCTCCATATCGATATTGCAAGTCTTGCCGCCCAACTCTGTGGCTATGCAAGTCATTGTGCAGTGGAAGCTAATATCAGTGCTCCAGATGGATGGCCATTTCGTTCCCAACATGACTTTCGGAGCGCCTGTTGTGACCAAAATACGGCCTCACGTCCAGCGCCCTAAAACCGCCAAGGGAAGGGGTACCTTTGACTGCCATATGATGATCGCCGAGGTAGGCATGTGTACGCTACCCCCCTCCACTCCAATCGAACCTGGGAGCTCCGCTCGCTAACCCCTTTGATCACCCTAGCCTAAGAAGTGGGTAAAAGACTTTCAGAAGGCTGGATGTGACCTGTACTGCTTCCACTACGAAGCCGCAATCACATCCACAGCCGCCGAGAACCCAGCAGACTACAACGAGGCTAAGACTAGCCCGAAAGAGATGATCAGATACGTGCATGAAAACGATATGCTAGCGGGCATAGCCATTAAGCCAGATACACCTGTGGACGTGCTATGGGAGATTCTGGAAAACCCAACGAAGGAAGAGATTCCGGATGTGAGGATGTAGCCGCTCACCCTACAGTGATACTGCTGACCCTGGCTCAGATGGTTTTGGTCATGACGGTTCACCCAGGGTTTGGCGGCCAGAAATTCATGGCATCAGAATTACCAAAAGTTGAGGCGCTACGGGCGCGATACCCAGAACTCTATATTGAGGTTGATGGTGGACTAAGTGAAGGGACAATAGACCAAGCTGCGGAAGCTGGTGCGAACGTGATAGTTGCAGGCTCCGCAGTGTTTGGCGCGAAGGATCCAGCAGCCGTTATCAAGATTTTACAAGAGTCTGTTGAGAAGAGACGACAGTCAAATCTATGACGAATAGAGAATTACCATGCACGATTCATCATTGCCGAGCCAATGCCTCCTGAATGAAATAATCTGCAGGTTCGATGACAGCCCATGTGCAGTAAGCGCTACTCGTGTAACGACGTATGATAGACACCAGAAGCAATTTATCCTCGCTGTTAGCAGAGAATACCTGATACGTTCTGCATGCCTTCCATATCTGAGACTCTTGATGGTAGTTGACAACCTCGTCGAAGAACTCTCCTCACATAGCATGTAGACAACAATGTATCACTTCACCCTGGAGTACGGCAATTTATATGCCGTACTGGAGAGATAAACGTTCGCGAAGAGTGGGATTTGCGTAGGGAACGTTTCACACTCAGCCCTGCGGCGCAACAACTCCCAGATCTCCATCAACCTTCATTGAGGATCAAAGGAACATTCAAACATGACATATATTCGCCCACTAGCCTCTGATCTGAGAGAGCACACTACATGACTGATAGTACCACATCATGCCTACAGCCACGTCCTCTGCTCAACAAGGGACCGCGGAGAAATACTACGAAGATGTATCTCCATTGACTTCAGATGCAGATTCGGGATTCGAGGATGATCCTGTTGTGAAGCATGCTCGCAATTCGACGGAGATAGCCGAGCATGACCGTGAGCTGCTGGATGAAGAGGATGAGCGGGAGAAGCTATTGACAGCACGGAGCCCTCGCGATACTCCGCGAGGCTTCTTCAATAGAAGACGTAAAGAGGAACATTCCAGCGGGACTGGTGGCAAGATCTACAAAAGAACAACCCAAAAGTCACGGAAGAAAAGGCGAAAGACGAAGGGCGGCAGTCATGACAAGGAGGGCGAGCTCGTGTACGAAATGGAAGAAGGTGGTCCTAAGAGCGAGACGAGTTCACAGGCTTCATCAAGTTCAGCTGAGTTGGATAAGATGAACCTCGCACACTCATCAAGGAGTAGGGTGAGTTTCGCAAAGTCTACGTCGAATAAATTGAGCTCATTCAGTGCCTTTCGTTCTCGTAGCGACGGAAAATCGTCCTCTGGTATCTACTCGCAATATCACTAGCTGCACTTTTCGCTTTGCTCGCATTCGGAGCCTACAAAGTCTCCAAATCTACAAAAGTTCCACCATCAGCCGTGCTTCTTTCTAACGGAACCGCCCTCTTTGCACCAACAACTATTGTCATCTCCCTTGATGGCTTCCGAGCAGACTTTCTGCAACGAGGAATCACCCCCACCTTGCGCCAATTCATTGCCCAAGGTGTCTCGCCGAGATATATGCACCCTAGCTTTCCCAGTGTGACCTTTCCAAACCACTATACTCTGGTGACGGGCTTATATCCGGAGAGCCACGGTATCGTAGGCAACACATTCTGGGCTCCTGAGTTGGATGAAAGTTTTCGTACGGAGAAAGGAAGCATGGAAGAAAAGTGGTGGACTGGCGCTGAGCCAATATGGGTCACGGCTGAGAAACAAGGTGTAAAGACCGCTATACACATGTGGCCTGGATCTGAAGCTGGTTCAGAGTATTCAGCTACATATTTGGATAAGTTCAACATGTCGGAGGTGCTGCCGCGAAAGACGGAACGGATTCTCGAGCTGCTTGATCTGCCAGCTCACGAAGCCGATTCTGCGTCCAGCCAACGACCGCAACTCATTGCAGCCTATGTCCCCGTGGTCGACTCTGATGGGCATAGCTATGGCCCAAACAGCACGGAAATATGGGATACCATCTCTAAAGTTGATGTTATGCTTCATCATCTATTCGAGGGTCTCAATGAGCGTAATCTCACCGAACTAGTAAATGTGGTTGTGGTAAGTGACCACGGTATGGCTACGACCTCAACCGACCGCTGCATTCAGCTAGACGATCTTATTGACCTCGACCTTGTGGAGCATATTGAGGGCTGGCCGCTTTATGGCCTGCGTCCTAAGAATCCAATCGATATCCGCGGTCTTTATGATAGATTGCTTGTCGAATCCCAGAGCAGCGGCAATTTCAATGTCTACCTCAGAGATGAGAATATGCCCGCGAGGTATCACTTCTCGAACAACGAAAGGATTGCTCCTCTGTGGGTTGTACCAAAAACCGGCTACGCGATAGTACACAAGGAGGACTTTGATGTGAAAGCAGCAAAAGCCAAAGGCGAGACTTATCACCCTAAGGGCCTCCATGGGTATGATCATGAACATCCACTGATGCGTGCGATCTTTGTCGCTCGAGGCCCTGCATTCCCTCATCAGCCTAATAGTAGGCTTGAAGTGTTCCGTAAGTTCTATGTCACTTCGCTGTAGAATGTCTACTAACATCATTGGAGAAAATACCGAAGTTTACAACATCATTTGTGACTCCATTGGTATTGAGCCCAAAGCCAACAACGGGACATTGCGCCTGCCACTGAGACCTGTCGGCTTGCACTCTGACAATCCTAGCTCTGCAGAGGATAGCCCGACTGATTTCTCTCCTGACGGAATGCCGCCAGCAATGCCAGCATCACCAGAAATATCTGAACCCAATAATACATCCGACGAAGAGGTTGAAGCTACAGGAACACCAAAGGAGACCAAAGAGGAGATACAGAAATTATGGGCCTACGCCAAAGCCAAGATGGCCGCTGCTCAAGAATGGGCAAAGAAGGTAATCGCAAGTTTGAAAGACAATCACAAGGATCCCGACGAAGGCAGTAGGTCATTTGACCAAGGAGATACTCCTACATGACATATTTTCTTTGGGCGTATGGTAACATCGACCCTTGCTTTGGGCACTTGGGTATATTTTTGGGACACCATGGTTGATACCCCATTATCGTTTGCTATTTCATGATAGTCATATAAACAACAATCGGCTACCTTTAGCGCAATGTTGCATGAAGCCTTGATGCGCCAATGCTGAATATTATTGCAGAATTCTAGAAGTCCACCCGAGACAACGTAGGTCTATTACAGGGAGGAACCATTCCCAAATCAAGGTCTTAATACCCTTCAAATATCCCACACTAATCTCTAGCATCATTGCGAAAATCCCTCGTGGTGACGCCTGCCACGTCCCGATGACTCAATAGGAGCGTACGCGAAGTAGCTTGCCCCGTTTAGACTAAGAAATGTGCTTGAATTCCAAAGATATGCCAGAATCTGTCTTATCCTGTTTTCGATAGCTGCTGTGAGATAAAACAGAGGGCGAAATCAATGCTGTTTGTGAATATCAGCTTACAGTGGGCGATTTCGTCGCCGTCGTTGATTGAGTATTGGGATATGCGATGGTAGAGGTAAGAGTGATGAGATGCTGGTGAATGAGGGGTTGAGGTTGGAGAAGGAAGGTAGAGGTGGTGGTGTGGAGATATCTTGGTTGGGGTCTACTGAAGATTTTTCGGTATATGGAAATTATTTTGGGTATCTAGCTTATGCTTGCTTTTATAGCAGACAAGATGTGGGGATTGGCAAGCTGTCACCTGTGTAGGCAATCGGCAAGGTTGCCGTGCAACACTTCTCTCG
>JAABUW010006145.1_pt1 | contig 15244 bp, 11 predicted proteins | sample 5560081 | NCBI WGS metagenome assembly JAABUW01 (sample SAMN10711882, study PRJNA513363) | rock metagenome | isolation source: Antarctica rocks | place: Antarctica: Victoria Land, Knobhead sud
CTCCGTCGTCACCCCACTGGAAAACGATTTCGCGCGCGAGGTTGTTCTGTTTGTCTTTCAGGAGAAAGACCTCAATACCGCGGTCGCGGCGCAGGCGAAATTGGCGCTGGCGCTGCAAAGCGCGGAGCAGGGCCAGACGGGGCTGGGGTATAACATGAGCGCTATGGATGCGGGGGGCAATATTGTTGCTGACTTCCAACGGTTTACGGTGGATTTGGGGAATGGGACGCTGTTCGGGGGCGGACCTACGTGAGCGGGGGGCGGACCTACCTGAGGGCGCTACTCTCGCATCGGTGATTCCAAAAAGCAGGGGGAGGAGAGGAAGTCGGAACCGGATCGATTGGGTATACATGTAATCGAGGGTGTATATAGCGGTGAAGGATCCAAGGTCGGCGTCAAGGGGATACCAAAAAAGGACGGTCAGGGCGGAGACTTTCGGATTTACTTTGATGGGACTGAGCGTTCATGATGAATGGACTGCGCGACTCATTGGGTCGGGTACTTGCGTCTCCTGGATGTATTTGGACAGCGTGCAGTGTGATAGCGATCATGGCGACGTTATCATCTGATTGCCTTGTTGCCATCAACTTTCCGAACTTTTTCTCTTCTCGACTTTCCGATGCTTTACTGTGTGTGGGTTTGGAGGGTGGGGGGACCGACTTGAGGGGGCTGCTACCGCCTGGGATACTACACAGGAAGGGGCGGGATGCGAGAGTTGCGGGGCGAAGTAGTTGGGTTGATGGGGACTGGGATGGAGATGGGGACTGGGATCGGCGTTGTGGGGATACGAAGAGGTTGGGGAGGATATTTTTGGGTTTAGTTGTTGGATGGAAAGGATAGGCGTTGATGATGCATGGGCTGGCTGCTCGACTGATTTAGATTGTGTATTTGCATCTACCGGAAGTAATGGGCCAGTGTACTGCAAATAGCGGTTGTGACAGCATTAATATATAGAGATCCGTTAATCAGCTGTTGGTCCTTCAGTCCCGAGACGTCCCATCCTATCCATCCTCGTCAGCCAGAGGTGCGCTACATCAGTCTGGTACATTACTTGAGAGACTCCTCTGAGCCCTCAACCCTCGTGGGACCCTCTGCTCTAGCACTGTCTAGACTGCTTGAGGTACTTTACTGTGCCGGCACGGGCCGGGGATCTTGGATGGTGTTTGTGTCTGGATATGCGCTTTGGAGTTGTTTATGTAGGTTTTGTTGTGCGGATGTTGAGTGACGGGCTAAGAGTCGTGCGGCGACTTTGCGGGGGTAGCAGTGTGTTTGAGCTTCTTCCATCCAGCTCCGTCGACGGCGAGTGCCACGACAATGGAGAACTGGGAGAGATTCCAGGCGGTGGTATCTTGAGACGTCGCGTGTGATTTGGTTGGAGCTCAGAGAGGCTTATTCCGCAAATCTGTGGTCTTCATTGCAAGTCGCGAAAGAGCGGGCGCATGCAGGGATTTTTGGCTATCGTCGCATTATCGCCGTTCCATCATGCGGTCATTTCAATGTCATGTTCAGTATCGATCTTGGTACTGTTACGGGATTTCCGATAGAGGTAAAAGGCGAATGCGAGGCCTGTGGAGGGAATCGTTAGGACGATCCACAGCCAGAATCGAGATGGACCTCTGATCCACTCGTTGTTGCTGAAGAAGGGCATCGAGAGAAGCGCCGCGAAGGATGTCCCTGGCAGGAAGAACATGGTTAAAACCGCGATCTCCGTCATCGTCAGTACTGGGCGGATGGTCTATGAGTAGCGATCTTACCGTTTTCATAGATAGACTGTCCATCTTCATCGACTCCGTGAGCTTATGCGCCTTGACTGCGAGACCTCGGGACACCTTGGTCTCTTCCTGAGTCGCTTTCATTATCGCCTGCATCGCGGCACCGTTGGCAACCATGACGCGGTCGTTGCTCAGTTGGATACGATTGAATAGCTTCGAGCTTCGTTAGCGACGGGGTCGATCAATACGTGGTGGCTGGGCTGCCCACTAATGCTAAGCTAGTTTGAATCTTCTTCTCCAACTCCACCTCGAAATCTTTGACCGCCTTGACTTGAGATGTTATTTGGATCAGACCATTTTCGACTCTCCCGAATGTTTCGCTCGGTATTGTGGCTACACCCTTTATGATCGATTCATGGTGTTTTATGATCAAAGCGATAGTATCTTCTATTGATTTCAGTTCTGAAGTGTATCGATGCAGATGTGCCGCCATTGCGTGTAAGGCTCGGTTGATGTCTTGGTGAGACATTGCGTTCGCAGGTCCTCCTTCCTCGTCGTTCTGAAGGCATACTTCCTGAGCCCAATTTGTAAGCGTACGGCCCTAACGTCGGATTCCTTTCATGCTTACATAGGCAATCAGTTGGTCGTGAATGCTGTTCAAAGCGTTTGTCCACCACCTTGTAGCGCTGAAAAGATATACAAGATGGATAAAGAATGGATCACTCTTGAGACCGATTTCATGGGAGTCACCTAATACCTCCTTTATACGCAGCTCGGGCTCCTGGACAGTCTTCGGCCACCTGCCGTCAATAAAATTGACGGCCAGCATACAGGTCGAACCACCGAACTTGCTGTATCGAAAGCTTAAGGCTATGAGCGATCCTCTGATATCGACAGCTTGATCGGGTAAATGTAGGTAGTGGAACGGGTTCATCTGGTTACTGCCCGAATTGCTGGTGATGTGGCATCGAGGTTTGTCCGTGCATCCGACCTGCATCCGGACCGGCAAGATATACCATAGCTCGCTAGCGATGGACTCGGCCCCAGAGTATATGTCGCAGTAGCCTCTACCAGCAGGTAGATAGTAGCGAGACAAGGCGTAGACAAAAGCTGATGGAATGCCAAAGGTTGAGAATATGCGCTCCAGTGATGGTCTGGAGACACGCAACTTGGCGGCATCGTCTGGCACCACCACTCGCTTGCTTTTCACCAGAAAACGGTTGATGAATCTTGAATTTCGAAATATGTGTGAGCATTCAACTGGCGAATACAGATCTTTAGGAGTACCAACAGGCAGTTGTACGGATATTCGGCCCGATCCGCGAACTGGTTCCTTTCAATTAGTCCCCTTTCCATGGCAAATGTTTATTCGAGACCTTATGCAGACCATTGGCGATACAATGTGCTGCTCTTTCATGATGACGTCGCTTAATCCTGGCCTCCTGTCAATCTTTATGTCGACGGCGCAAAATCAAGGCGTGACTGACTTCCCCGAAGCTCTTTGAGTGCCATGGATCGAATGCTCGTGTCTTCAGAAAGACAAGAGGTTGTGAATCTCTCCAATTCTCGCTCAATCTCGTCGCCATACGGCCTGAGCACCGTCAGTCGAACCGTCAGATCGATGTCTTCAATACTTCATACAGGTCGGGGAACCCGCTGTCGGTAGCGACATCTCCGCGGGCCATTGTCGGATTCACCGGAGAAGCTTCAATATGAGTACCTGTGAACGTAATCGCTGAAGCCATGTGTGTGGGTTGAAGAGTGAAGAACCCACAGAGAAGAAAAGTCATGCAGCATGGGTGAGCAGGATCAATATCCGGCCAGAAGCCATCGACCAAGATCCAGGCACCAGAGAGGCGCAATTACTAATGCGCCAAGCCCAGGAATGTGGCGAAGCTTTACAAAGGTGGGCTCGGACTCGGAGGCTTGGGAAGGGAAATGCGAAGCCGTAAAGTAGCCACCAAGGCAGACTGTCTCCACAGCCCTTGATGGTTCCCACGGCGCTCGAGGCAGGTTACTGATTCTGCTGACAGTGCAAGAGATTTTCTGGTGGAGACTGATCAGATCCCGTCAACCATTCAATCTCCCTGAATATGCCCAAAAAGCGCAATCGCTACTCCACTAACATGGCGGCCGACTGGGCTTTCTCAGTACCCTTGGCAGAGGAGACACCTTCGCCAAAAGAGAGCTTGTCAGACGAGGATGAAGCCCAGCGATGTGACCACGCCTCCAATGCACAACCAGCCTCTCCTTTGGCACTGACGCACTCAACGAAGAGGGCCAACCGATACAAAAAAGTCTTGCCTTCGAGCTGGATCGATCCACACTCGAGCCTGAGCATCGTAGACAAGTCGGCGCCCACGCAGATCATCGAAAGTCAGGTTCAGCCAAACATGCATTCTGATTTGTATGGGTACCTCAGAGCAGAGAACAATGAACGTCGTGTGGAGCGCCCAACAAGGCTAGATGTTGAGGCTTCTATACCCACAACAGGTGATAGCCGATACACACCTCCACCAGCCCCAACGCGGGTACATTTCCCGTCGCAAGAAGCAGACCGACGATACAGGGCACCAACTAACGTTCCCTATAACACGACCGACCGACCATTGAAATTCCCAAATCTACCAGAAAAACCTGAAAGAAGATTATTGCGAGACAGGTCTATGGAGCGATCTTTCCAGTTTCGAGATCACCAAGCGGCGCATTTTCCAGTATATACTCATGACACGCATGTACATTACTCCGCGATTTCACCGCCTGTCAGTGTGGGTCAACAATCGTCCGAAGCAACGACCAGTCCTTTTCACGGTCGAGATCTACCAGCTAACGGTCCTTCTATATCACCTACGTACTCAACTCTTTGAGTACGGAGGAGGACACCAAGAATCCTGGCAATGCCAAGACCGGGCTGACAGGGGCTCTCCAGGGGCTACTGGTGACCTTTTGGGCGATGGGTGACCCGTAGATAGCTGGTTTAGTCGCCCCGGTAATGACCTTCCGGGAGTCGCTCCAGCGACCTCCAGTTGACCAGACTAGTGGAGGCACTAGCGTGTGCCAGGAGTTTTGGTGTCCTCCTCCGTATGGCTTGCTGAATCAGTATGTGTTCGGGCAGAAGGTTGCAGCTATCCATCAAATCAGCCTACGAGCTCGGACTATGGGGGCGCTGGTTCGACATATCACAGAGCCACTGACGCGCGAGGCGTAAGAGCAGATGCCTCGACCCCGCAGCTGAGCCCCAAGCTGAGGCCAACAGAGTCAAGGCTTCTATCTGTACACACATGCTTCCTCGATAGCTATTAAAGATGCCTGGCATCTCAGACCAAAATGCAGTAGCACGTTACAAACGTTACACGGACGGCCCCATTAGACAACAAGACTCGCATCAGCCTGTTGTTCGCGTATTCCAAAAACTATGAGCAAATCCACTCCGCAATCCAGTCTGGGTGATAAGGCTGAAGGGCCTCCAATCGCAACTCCCCGCCGCCGATTCTTTCATACGAAGAGAAACCAGCTGGGTTCCCCTGACTCAAGCTTGAAAAGCAGATTTCGCACTTATCGATCGCACTCTCAGCAGAGCTCTGAGCAGCCCAGACATGACGGTACCAAAAGCTCAGACCCTGCGATGACCCAAGACGTCGTGCTTCCGCCTACTCCACCTAGCCCTTTAAGTCCATCCGAATCGCCTCTCAAGCGCCCGTCCGAGCCCATTTCAGCCTCTATTCCAGCAGAAGGGCCGCTTCGCAGGCCCAGCGATGACAAAGAGGAGGTCGCTTTCTCCGACATAATCGCAACTTTTGCGGTGGACGTGTCTGGTAGCACGCAAGGCAAAGTGCTAGAGGAAGAAATCCACACGATCAAGTCGCTTTGCAATGGCCTTTCCCGGGACGCGCTTACTCAAGCAGAGATAATACCATGGAATCACACGACCCAAAGCGTGATACGCCCAAGCGAGCTGAGCACTCTTCTATCATCTGGCGGTACCGACCCGAACAGTCTCAATGTCAATGACGATGCAAGAGTGGCTTTGGGCAAATGCTCGGCATGGTTCCTTCTCACCGATGGAGAGATCTACCCGAATGATGTTCGTAACTTCTCAAAAGGTATTTGTGAGGCGAGCCTGCATGGAACACCGTGTGTTATCGTTCTTTTTGGTTACAAAAGTGCTCGACCTTCGCAATGTAACGTGTCTGTTGGACTGTCGGTTTTCAGCAACGCCGCGGATTGCTTGTTCTTGTTCCATGACATCGACACCACTCAGGTCTACATTTTTCAGTCCAAGGGAAGATTCAATGCAGTCCTACCACCGGGATGTCGTGAAATAATGCTCGATACGAAGACATTATGGAAGGATCTTCCGACGTTCGGATATCGTCAATTGTTCGATTTGCCTCTACCGTTACGGCAACAGTTACGGCCGGACGACCTCCTGCTGCAAGGAGGAAGTAGGGTTAACCTGCAAGATCTCTACGCGGACCGTATCAACCCTACGATAGCTCGCGATATCATGGAGAACGATGATAATCTCAAATCGGTCCTACTAGCAGCGCAACTTCGAGGGAATGACGACGATATTGGTGACTGGATCTCGAAGCAGAATTTTAAAGGACCCAATCTCCTGATGGCTTCCAGGCCAGATGCAAACGATAAAGCAACCACTTTGGTTGAGAAGATACTCTATGCGATGTTCTCGGAACCTCCGGATTATTCGATGATACATTCATTACAAACGCAGCTTAGAGCAGCCCACCTCGCGAATTGGGAGCTTTTCCTGTCAAGCCTAGATACTAACCATGAATCGAGGTCGGTACGAGGTACTATTGTTTCCGATGCGATGACACGGATCAAGTCCAATCGGGATGAGATGGAAAGCGGGCAGAACAGCCCACAGATACTTGGGCCCGTGTCTCCTATGTTAACTGATACAGAACCCATCTCTGCATATCCTAGCCAGCTGTACGAGCACGCACGTCCATTGATCCTGCACCTGGGTTCTAACGCGTCTTCTCGCTGCAACAATATTCGCGACCTTACGAGGATGAAGTCCGAGCTCGGCAAAGACGCGGGGCTCTTATATGTCAAAGGGTACACATGTAGCGGAGAGCTGCAAGATTCCGGCTTCTGGGAAACCTGTCCGATTTGTGGGCAAGACAACGTGTTACTGACCGTACTACTAAAGTGTCCGCCTAGCGGTCTCTCAACCCCGGGCTTCCCGAGCCCTGGCGAGCGGAAGGGTCTTGCATATCCACTTGCGATGGGTTCATTTCCCGAAACCGACGTCTTGTCATCCTATGTATGCTGTGACTCTTGTGCCCAAACCTGCACACAGGGGAAAGTCCATCTCGATGACGGCGAAATAACAGCAGCGATTCCCCTCGTTCCAAACGCTATCTCTGGAGAATACAAACAGACAACATTTGATTCTATCGATGCTGCTCTGCAGAAGAGATTCCACAAATCCGCTGTTTTCCTGGTCTTCTTGTCAACAATATATGACACCCTCGCAGCTGTCGATGGCGACAACCATGAATTGCGGTCCAGGGCGCTTAAGAAACTAGCCGCTTTGGTATCCAAGAATGCGGAAATACCTATTAACCTTAGCATGTCAATCACCGGAAGCACCCCTCGAACAGGAACATTCGATGAGCGTCGGGCTCTTGCGTATGCCATTCAACAAAACCTGGGGAATTTCCGCGAACCAGACTCACCACTCTTACGATATCCCGTCGGCGGATTCGTTGTTTTAACTTTGCTTGCATATGATCTAGGCCATTCAGAAGAGGCTTGTAAGCTTGCCGTATGGCACCGATTCCTATACCATCTGGCTGAAAAGCATCACGCCTTGGTCGCCACCCATGCCACGCAAGCAGCTTCTGCACTTCGGAATATAGTCCAAAATAACGGTCTTGGACCCTCTGAGAATGGTCAATATCCTCAGCCCTGTACCGAACCATCAGCCCTGCCGCCTCAGGCAAAATCCCAGGTTTTTCTCCCTACTCTGTGTGGAACCCATCTTCTCTCCGACGAAGAGCTAGAGGAATTCCACCGCCTTGGTGCTTTATTCCAGCCTGTGGAACAAGATACCTCGTCTGCTCTGAGAGTCTTTTTGGCACACTTAGACATGTACCCGTCCAGTGCCACGCTCGCGATGGACACTTTTGACATGATGAGAGCTCGAAAAGATCTCCGCGCCGTCTTCGATGCGCCTCACGAGCTGTAGCTACTGGTTCACCGAATCGATCGGTTGTAGTAGTTTGGGTTTCGGTATGCGGATAGAAAATGTTCTTTCAGTGGGTGTGGTAAAGTTGATTTTGATTTTGGAAGAGTCATATCGCTACGGTCACGCAGCATCTGAGTCGCATTAGGTCTCGGATACCAGCAAAATCTCCCTCTAGGAGGATCACTGAAGGAGTGAATAATTGGAGAATAAGAAGAAAACATAAGGAATTTTACGATGACAATGACAACCTATACCCAATCCTCTTAGTACTTCTGAGCGTTCTTCCATTTATCGTTATAGTTCCAACGTCACGATACCAAGATAGAGTCATCAGCGAGCGAAAATTGTCTACCCGATAGGGTTACCCCTTTCCAGGCGTCTTATGTTCATCATCGCGATTCCTACCCCGTTGGCTTCCATTTTCTCTCCGTACTACCAGATATCCACGGCCCTCTCGAGCAAATACAACATCTCCCTGATAACCGTGCACTAACCGAGCGATACCCCACACCACGCAACGCCTTCTATCTCCCCACCGGGACCTAACCACGCCACCGAGATTTCCCACTGGTGGTTTATCGCGAACACAAGCCGGTCGCTTGGAACGCTCAGTCACCGCCCCCGCCTCACGGTCGACAACCAGCAGCAGAACTCCTAATCCCCCTCAAGTCAACGCATATTACTTACTGTACCCCTCCGCCTCCGGGCCCACCCGCAACCAAACCATCTCTACACAAACCCTACCCTTCCAACAGCACCCTTCGCGCTCCCCTCTCAGCCCCTTCTTCTGGAGCGCTTCGCCGGCCTTTTTTGTCTTTCTCCATTTGGTCGCGTTGTGCTTATGATTACTTTAGTTCACCCTCCCGTAGCGCTATTTGGGGTGAAGAGGCTATGGGTCCCTTTTTAATTTCAGTTTCCTCTTACAAAAACAGGAAATGAGAACTTTCATACTTTTCTATTTTCAATTAGGGTGGGACGGAGGGGAACGGGTCGGTGGGATGAGAAGAGGAGGGGAGAGGCGCTTGGGCGGAGGGAGAAAAGCGAGGAAGAGGAGCCTTCGGGGGCGTGTAAGGAGAAAAAACTTAGATTTAGGGAAGTCTGAGCGGCTGTTATTAGGACCTAGTCTATAGCCGAGTGAGGGGGGTCAGCAGGATGGGTGAGTAGAGCAGTGATTGAGTGGCCGGATGCTGTTGTATTTCCACTTATGCAGTGAATCCAGGATGGAGACAGACATCAGAAACTTGGTTATCGTACAGACGAAGGCGAGATAGGTTGAGTGCAAGAACCTGGCTCGTAATACTTCCCAATCTGAACTTTCTCGTAGCCAACCCACTCTACCCCCTCCCCTTTCTGGTCACGTCCCCCTTTTTCGATGATCCCCGACCCCACTGAAAACAAACCCGTTCTGCACCAAACTAACCATTGCCCGAATCTACCGCAACAACACTCACAACTCCACTAGAGTCCCCAAATCTCCACCATCAAAACCTTCAATCAACACTCCAATCTCCCCGAGAACTTGCTTGAGAAAGGCACCAATCTCCGATCCACATACATGTATCTTCCTTCTCTATGTCTGATTCCAGGTCTGACTAAATCGCTTGCTCAACATTAAATCTAATGACAGTTGGTTTCTGATTTAGTTTAGAACTACAGAAGATAGCGCCTGAGGATTTATGATTCCTGGCGCAGATGAAGGTATATTGTTCTTGTTTTGTAGTTGGATTCTGTTGTAGGGATATTTGGAAGCTGGGTTTGCTGTTTGGGTGGGCTTTGTAGTTGTTGTTCTTCTCTACTGGAAGTGCCTCTGCTAGGGCCCTGGCGTTTAGTATGACATGAAGGCTGTGGATGTGTAGACTTATAGTGATCATAGAGAATCTAGAAATAATTCACGGCGCACCGGATTGCATCAGCCTTAAATCGGTCAAGATTGCTCTTAACCCTGGGCAGGGCAGAGCAAATACCGAAAATGGGATCAGCATGACTAGCAAGGGGCCTGCCTACAATGACTCCCTTCTGATATTATTCGATATCAGATCTGGCCGGCAGACGCTGGGGCTTGCTTAAGATTGTGCTCGGATGCTTGTGATATAGTTCAACAGAAGGGAGTGAGTGGAAAGGAATTTTGGCTATGGTGACGCATGAATGAGAGGGTGGGAGAAGGGGGATGGGGTGTTGCTTCCTGAAACCTTCTTGTCGTGGGTTGTTTCTAAAGGCAGTATTGGAATGCAGGGGGTGGAAGCTGCCGGGTCTGTTGTGGCATGCGTCAATCTTGATTTTTGTCATTTCAGGAAGGCATTTAGGAGAAACGGGTGGAGGAGCATCAAGTTTGTAAAAGGTTGTTGTAGTGGTGGTGGTGGTGGTGTATTCCATCTAGCGACCGGCCCGCAGGCATGCGCGTGAGTATTGGGGGCGACTATCAAAATCGTCCCTAATTCTCGAGACTAGATACATTGAATAACTAAAGTAGCCTAAAATACTAGACTGTTCTCAGCTTCGATATGTCCATTTTTGACAAAAAAACTGAAAAGAGTCAACTTATTTCTAGAGTCTATCAATTATAAAGTATTTGCTTGCTAAATTTGACAATCTCTAATCAAAAAGCCACGCCTAAAGTCAACTGCGAAAATAGAGAACGTCGTATCAATAATTTCAGTAAAACTTATTCTCGTTTCGAGCTTATAAATCTATGCTTCTCTCGCAGCTAGAGATCTCTTGCGCTATTATTTAGATATGCTTCGCTTCTCTAAGAAGCGTACTATCTATCAAAAACGTAATATATCTACAAGCGAAGTGCACAACTTTCGACAAAAAATACAATATTATTGTAAAATATATTGCTATCTATTTGCAATCAAGACGTCTCGCTACTATTATTGAAGTATACTATAAGATCTCGATATTTGTTATCGTCTCTAAATAGCTACATTTAAATAGATATTATCTTGACAATATTGACGTTCTATAATATATTAAAGCACTTACAAAAGTTATTGCTAACAAAAACTTTTAAGAGTATTTGATTTAAATTACATTTTAGACAAAACTTGTTTATTTAAACAAAACAATTTATATTAAATCTATATTTTAAGTTTTTTTATATTAATTGTTTGTTTTAATATTTTAATTTTTAATTGTATTTTAGCTTGTCTAGATTTGTCTATATATAATATAGTACTTATATCGAGCTAGTTGTTTTAATTACAAATGTAACATTCTTTGCGCTTTACAAAAAAATAAAATTGATAAATTAGTTCGAAGCTTGTAGATGCAAAATTGCAAAAAACATTTTGTTAATATTAGAAATTGTATAGTTATAAGTATATAATCGAAACTTTTTAAAAGCTCAATTAAGTTATTTACTTTTAGATTGTTGTTTCAAAAAGTTTTCTTTCGAAAATCTATATAGAGCAAACAATGTAGTAGCATATATTTTATTGTTTCTTTTGCTTTGCATTTGCAATAAAATAAGTTAATATTTTTGATTTGTTAACAAAATAGATAATTTTTAAAATCTATATATTAAATTTGTATCTAAATTAGCAATAAGCTTTTTGTTCGATCTAGATTAATATACTTGTTTAAAATATATAAATTGAAATAAGATTTCAAATACTTAATAATTTTGTTTGTAATTTCGAAATTGTTTCAATAGATATTTTAGACAACTAGTATCTTTGCTCGCATATTATAGAGCTAAACACTAATTAAACTTCTTAGATTCAAAAAAATAAAAACAACAAAAATAATTGCTCTATTGTTTTCGATCTTGCATATTTGTTTAATTAGACAATTTGCTATTTTGTTGTTTTCGATCTCTATATAAGCGAATATTTAATATACTTTAATATATTGAATAAAACAAAGATTGAGCTCTTAAGTAATTTGACAAAAAATATATTGCTTAAACTAACTAACTAAATTGTTAATAACTTTGATAGAAACTTAATTGTCGATAAAGATAATAACTAAACAATAATTGCTTTTTTGATTATTTTAATCTATATCTTAATTATAGCAAATATAGTTAACTATAGTTATCTAAATAGCTATAAAAATATTATAAAGTTTCTCGAAATAAATAGTAAACTCTATTATAGAATCTAGACAAATCTTGCGACTTTTAAGTTCGAAAATCTCGAAAAAGTTTTTAAATAAATTGATTAAAATTCTTATTCGAACAATAAAGATCTCTATTTTGTTATTAATTTTGTTGTTGTCGATATAGAAGAAAAGATAATCTATAAAATCTTTAATACAATTGTAAAAAACTAGAGCTTCTTTAACGTTAAAAACAATAATAATAGAGATTCTACTTTCTCAAAATAGTATTATATAGACAATTTTTTGCTCTAGCTTAATTATACTATCTAGATATATTGTTTTATAGCAATATTTTAGTTTTTGCAAAAAGCTAAGCTTTAAATACTTAACAAATAGTTGTTCTCTTTTGTTAATATATTTTGTTAAATTAGAAAAAATAATATTTTCTCTAAAAACAACAAGATAGATATAGATAGAACTAAAAACAACGCAAAAAAAAGTTTTGTTTAATATATTATTTAGCTTAATTTAAATTGATTGAAGATACAACTCGATATCTAATATAAAGTCGACTATACTCTAATAAGTGTTTGCAATTATTTTAACTATTTTGCGTTAAATACTTCGAAATATCTTAAATACTTTATTTTTGCATATTTTGTATTTATAGTTTTCGAAAAGAACGTATTATATTAATACGCAATAAAAAATTTGAAATAAAACAATCAATATATAGACTTTGCAAAAATTTTTAATATTAATTTTTTAAATAAAGTTGTTTAGCATACTTAGAGTATTAATACTTTTAACAACTTTAATATTTACTATATTTAAGTAGTTGTTTCAATGCAATTTGCTATTTATAATAATTTTTAAATACTTTTAAATAGTCTTAAACTCTAGAATATATCTATTTAACAACAAATTAAAAACTATTAATATCGTAAATATCTTCTAATTTAAAAAAAAAAAAATATTAGCTACAACTTACTAATATCGAATTTGAATATATAACGCAATATTTAATCTTAAACTTTATCGACTAGAATTGTTAAATTGTTTGTAATTACAAATACTAATAGAACTATAACAATAAATATTACGTTATTTACAAATTCTATAGCAATAGCTTTTAGTATCGCGTTGTTGTCTAAATTTACTAGATCAAAATTATAGTAGAAATAAAAAATCGATAAAATCGAGAAGTCTTAAGATATTTTAATATTAACTTCGAACAACTTAATTGTAAAATTAGATATTTTTAGAATTAATATATAATTTTTTAAAAAGTTCTTTATTTAGTTTGCAATTATATTATTAATTTTGCGTTTATATAGATTGTAAAGTAGTTGCAAATAAAATACATTGTTGTATATTCTTAAAATATCAAAACAAAGAAAACTATATATTTGCTTTTTTATTTAGATTGCGTAAATTCTTTTGATTAAAAAATATATTGCAAACTTTAACAAGTTTCTCTTGCGCACATTTATATAATTGCAAAAGAGAAAACTATATATTTTTGTAATTTAGCTAATTCTTTTAACAATAATTGCTTTAAGAACTTTATCTAGTATAAATAATAAAACAATAGATCGATAAACTCTTATTTCGAAATAATTCTTTTTATTTGATTTGCGTAGTTCGATTGTTGTAACTTTCTTAAAATATTAAAAATAATAGTTTGTTTCTATACAAAGATTAAAAAATATAATAAGAATTAACAATAAAATAGAAAGCTTTATTATCTATTTACAATTTAATATATTGTTGGAATTAAGAGTTTTATTAAAAACAAGTTTACAAATTGTTTGCTTAACTTTGTCAACTATAATAGATAAAAGCTCTACAAAATTTAAATAGTTTTATCTATTTTTATTTAGACAAATATCGAATAAATTAGTTTCGAACAACAAAAAAAAGAACTTGCTTATTAGTAGTCTTGCTTTCTTCGAATAAATATTTGCAAAAGAGTTATTCAAATACTTAAAAACTAAAATAAATATTACAAAAAAAAAGCTCTATTTTTTGTTTACTTTGCTAGCTTTTAGACTCTTTCTATATTATTTGCTATTTTTGTTATTAGATTTTTATAGATTTGACGCAAAATAAACTTAATAAATTTCTTTTTCTTATCTATAAGAATCTTGTAACAACAATAGATTTTCAATATATAATTAGCTTAAATATCTAATTGTGCGCAAAACTTTTGCTTTTAACAATATATATACTATACTTTGTAGTATATTGCAACGTATTTCAAAATAAATTCTAAAAGTATTTTGCTAATAAATAGTTTTTCTAAAATTGTAGTCTTAATTGTTTTTTGAAGTATTTTAATCAAACAATATATATAGATATTTAATCTATTTGTATTCGATTTTAGAAACAAAAAATAGCAAATTTAATCTATAAATATACAATAAAAGTTCTTTATTTTTATTTTGTCTTAGATATACGTTTTTTTGTTATTAGTTTTTGTAATATTAAAATTTAGAATAATCTTAATAGAGAAGTAGTTAGACTTGTATTTCAATTTAGAAACTACAATATAGCAAACAACTCTATTAGTAAATTTAAAAATAATAAAGCTAAAATCAATAATTAAGCTTTTAGTATTTTTTATTCTTAAGAATATAACAATTCTATAATAGAAATTCTAAATCAATTGATAGCAATCGATTAAATCGATTAGTTAATCGCTTTATTAATTAATATTAATATAATAGTTGCTTTAAATTAAATAGTAAATATTAAAATTCTTTACAATAATAGTCTTTAGTTGTATAGTTAAGTAATCTTGTACTTCTTAAACTTGTTTAACAAAAACTATTTTTAGCAAAGTTAATTTTATTTGCTATAAAACTCTACCTCGAAAAACTATTCTAAAAAAATTGTAAATATTATAGATTTAAATATAGAAATTTTTGTTTTTAAACTAATTGTCTATTTTGATATCTAGATATAATATATTGTTAAAACAATTCTAAAAATAAAAGCAAATTTGTTTCTTAAAAATTCTTCAATTAATATATATATAGACTTCTACGTAAACAATATATTTAATTAAATATAATAGATCGAAGATGTTCTTAATCAAATTATAAATTATATTTTAAAAAAAAATTTCTACAATTTTTAAATATAAATAATATCGTACTTTTAAATAGCATTATCTCTAAGAAAAAAAATTATAATATTGTTTTTAAAACTTATACAATTGTATTAAAGAATATTTAAATATTTACAATATTTTGTCTAAATATTT
>JAABUW010006154.1_pt1 | contig 15239 bp, 19 predicted proteins | sample 5560081 | NCBI WGS metagenome assembly JAABUW01 (sample SAMN10711882, study PRJNA513363) | rock metagenome | isolation source: Antarctica rocks | place: Antarctica: Victoria Land, Knobhead sud
GTCGTCACCCGGTCAAGGAACGCGCGCGGCGCAAGGGGCGGCAGGCGGCCACGGATCCGGCCCTGCACCGCGTCGGTCATCGTCACGCGTACGCCGAGATTCGCGCTGAACTCCCGCAGCGTGGAGCGCAGGTCCTGGTCGATGACGGTGTAGCTGTAAGGTGCATCGCCAAGCGCCAGTTCCGCTGCCATGGCGGATGGCGCGGCTCCCGCCACGAGGGCGCAAGCAAGCCAGGCAAGCCGGAGAACCGCACCGCGCATAAGCGGAAAATTCGCCGCCGGGGCACTGCTGTCAAGCGCGCATTTCGTCAGCTTCAAGCAAGGTTCCGGACAGGGTTCCGCGCCTACGGTCCCGCCCGGAGAGAGCGGGAGTTCCATTTGGATGGCGTTGGACCCAGTCACCGGAGCGGCCGCCGGCGCGGTCGCCCCCCCCGTGCACGAGCCGGCGGGAGATTTCACAAAGGCAATGGAGCAGGCGGCCATGCCGAGCCCGCCCGCCGCCGACCCGGCACGGATCCAGGCGCTGCAGCCCACGCGAACCGACTCCCTCGGCCACCAGCTGCTGGACTCGCTGGAACGCTTCAGCGGCCGCATGCAGGAGCTGCAGAAGCTCGGCACGAAGCCCGTGCGCGGCACGCCGGGCCTACCGTCCGGGCCCGCTGCGCTACTCACCCCGGTGGGCAACACCAGCAGCCCCAAGGGCGCTCCCAAGCTCGATCCGGCGGACGAGAAGTTCGACCGGCTCGGCGCACAATACGACGCGATCTTCGACGACAGCATGGCCCGGCAAGCCAAGCTGTTCGGCTTGGTCGTCGAAGTCGATCTCGGCCGCTCCATCGCCAGCACGTCGACTAGCACCGCGAAAACATTGCTGACACAGAGCGGCTGAGATGCTCCGCACCCTGATACTGTCGCTGCTGCTGCTGTTATCGGCCTGCAAGATCGACCTGTACGGCAAGCTGAATGAGCCCGAGGCCATGGAGATGGTGGCGCTGCTGGTACGCCATGGCATCGACGCCGAACGCATGGTCGTCAAGGACGGCACCAACACGGTGCGCATCGAGAAGGACCGGCTGGCCGACGCGGTCGACCTGCTGCACACCAACCAGTTGCCGCGGCAGAAATTTGCCACCATGGGCGAGGTGTTCGCCCAGCAGGGCCTGATCGCCTCGCCCACCGAGGAGCGGGCGCGCTTCGTCTACGCGCTCAGCCAGGAGCTGTCGCACACGCTGAGCGAGATCGACGGCGTGCTATCGGCGCGCGTGCATGTGGTACTGCCGCACAACGACCCGCTGCGCCAGGAGGAGGAGCCCGCCGCCGCCGCCGTGTTCCTGCGCCACAACGCGCGCGTGCAGCTCGACGATATCCTGCCGCAGATCAAGCTGCTGGTCGCCAACAGCATCCAGGGCTTGTCGTATGACAAGGTGACGGTGATCCTGGTGCCGGTGGCCGAACGGACAGCGCCCGAGACGGTCGCCGTGCCCGCCTCGTCATCGCTGCCCGCGATGCCCGGCGGCCTGGTGCTGGGCGCGGTGGGTGGCGGCGGCGTCCTGCTCGCCGGCGGCGTGCTGCTGGTGCTGCGCCGCCGGCGTTCGGCCCGCGCCGTCGTGCCGGCCGAGCCCGCGCGCGCGATCCTGCAGCAGGCAGCGTGATGCATCCGGACTGGGTGCAGGCCGCCTGGCCCGGCCTGACCGAACCGCAGCGTACCTCGCTGCTTGCCTGCGGACGTGTCCAGTCCCGGCTGCGTGGCCTGGTGGCGAAACGGCTCGGCTGGCCGGACGGGCCGGTGGGCGCGAGCCCGTTGGCCGGGCTCGCGGCGCTGCCCGCATCGCACGTGCACATGGTGGCGCTGCTGGCCGGGGCGGCGTGGCACGCCGGATCGGTCCGCCTGGTGATGGCGGCGGCCGAGGTCGAGGCGCTGGTGCGGATCATCGGCGCCCGCGCCCGCGGGTTCGCGTTGGCCTATGCCGGCGCGCCGGCCACAGCGGCCGAGCGGGTGAGTGCCGCCGCGTTGGCAGCGCGGATCGATGCGGCGGCGCAGACCAGTCTGGCTGCATGGCTCGCGGCCCTCCCGCCGGGCCCGCGCCGCCTCGCGCTGCCGAACTTTCCCCGTATCGTGGCGGAGGCCGCTGTGGCAGCGTGTGACGCCGAGACGGCGCTACGCCTGATGACAGCTGCGGCGCTGCAGGATGGTTAGCGAGGCAAGGACATGTCTGGGACGCGTCACGGCCGGGCTTGACCCGGCCATCCACGCGGTGCAGGCGCATCGAGCGTTCTCAGGAAGGCCCGCAGCCTCGACGAACGACTTCACGGCCTGGCGAACGTTGACCGCGTGGATGCCCAGGCCAACTCTTCTCAGCTATTCCACATGCTGCACATGCGGAACCTTGAGGCTGCTCCGCCTGGGCATGACGGAAGGTGGGTCGCCCCGGCAGGGGCGAGGCTGCGGACATCGGCGTCGGAACGTATGTCGAGCATGACCGCCCTCCGCCGCCCCGCAACCGTCATCTTGCGCGCGGCCGAGCTGGGCCTGTGGACCGACGCGCGCGCGCTGGTGGACGACGCCCGGGAGCAGGCCGCGTCGCTGGTCGAACACGCCGTCGCCCAGCGTGCCCGGGAGCGCGAAGCGGGCCGTGCCGAAGGCCTGGCCGAGGCCCGCGCCGAGATGGCGGCGCGGCTGGCCGAGCTCAGCGCGCGCCGGCAGTCCGCGCTCGCCGAGATCGAGGCGGCCCTGCCAGAGCTCGTCGGCGCTGTGCTGGACCGCATCCTGGGCCGTGGCGACCGCGAGGCCCTGCTGTGCCAGGCGATCCGCCACGCGCTCGCCGAGATCAACCGCGGCGGCCCGGCCCAACTCCGCGTCTCCCCCGAGTGCCAGGCCGTCGCCCAGGCGGCGCTGCAGGGCCATGACGCCATCACAGTAGAGCCTGACGCCACGCTCCAAGCCGGCGCCTGCCGGTTCGAGTGCGAGTACGGCAGCGTCGAGCTGGGCCTCGACGCGCAGCTCGCGGCGCTGCGCGACGGCCTGGCGCGGGCCGCGTCGTGACGCTCGCCTCCCTCGATCGGCTGCGCGCGACGTTGCCGGGCATCCCGCTCCGCCCCCTGCGCGGCCGCGTCACCGGCGCCACCGGCACGATCATCCGTGCCATCGCGCCCGGCGTGCGGGTGGGCGAGCTGTGCCATATTACCGACGAGACCGGCCTCGTGCTGCTGGCCGAGGTCGTGGGACTCGCCGGCCGCGAGGCGCTGCTGACTCCGATCGGCAACCTGCGCGGCGTCTCCGGCCGTGCCGACGTACGGCCGACCGGCGCCTCGCGCGAGACGCCGGTCGGACGGCGTCTGCTCGGCCGCGTGGTGGACGCGCTCGGCCGGCCGATCGACGGGCGCGGTCCGATCGGGCCGGGGCCGATGCGCCCGCTATATGGCGAGCCGCCGGCCGCGCTGTCACGCCAACTGGTCGCGCATCCCATGCCGCTCGGGCTGCGCGTGATGGACGGGCTGCTGACCGTCGGCGAGGGCCAGCGCATCGGCATCTACGGCGAGGCCGGCGGCGGCAAGTCGACGCTGGTGTCGCAGATCGTGCGCGGCGCCGCAGCCGACGTGGGCGTCATCGCGCTGGTGGGCGAGCGCGGGCGCGAGGTGCGCGAGTTCGTCGAGCACAGCCTCGGCGCCCAGGGCCTCGCCCGCTCCGTCGTGGTGGTGGCCACCAGCGACCGGCCGGCACCCGAGCGGCTGAGCGCCGCGCTGGTCGCCACCAGCATCGCCGAGGAGTTCCGCGATCAGGGGCTGAAGGTGCTGCTGTTCGTCGACAACATCACCCGCCTCGCCCGCGCCGGGCGCGAAATTGGCCTGTCCGCTGGCGAGCCGCCGACCCGGCGTGGCTTCCCGCCCTCCGTGTTCGCGCTGCTGCCGCAGTTGATGGAGCGCGCGGGGCCGGGCGAGCGCGGCTCCATCACCGCGTTCTACGCCGTGCTGGTGGAGGGCGACGGCACCGGCGACCCGATCGCCGAGGAAACGCGCGGCATCCTCGACGGCCACGTCATCCTCTCGCGCACACTGGCGGCGGCGAACCATTACCCGGCGATCGACGTGCTGATGAGCCGCAGCCGCGTGATGAATGCGGTGACCACGAAGACGCACCAGCGCCTGGCGGGCCGGTTCCGCGAGCTGATGGCGCGGCACGCCGAGGTCGAGTTTCTGATCCAGGTCGGCGAATACAAGCCCGGTGCCGATCGGCTGACCGACGAGGCAGTGGAGAAAATCGGCGACCTGCGCGCCTTCCTGCGCCAGGGCACTGACGAGACCACGCCCTTCGACGAGACCGTGGGATGGATGACGCAACTCGTCGGGTGAACCCCGCACCACTGCGCGCGCTGCTGCGCTGCCGGGTTGCGCGCGAGGACGAGGCGCTGCACGAGGTGCGCATCGCCCGGGTCGGGCTGGACGGCGCGCTGGACGAGCACCGGGCGGCGCTGGACGCGGCCGACCGGCACGAGGCGGCGCGGCGCAGGCAGGAGGCGGCGCTGATCGCCGGCCTGTTCGGGCGACCGCAGGCGCCTTCGCGGCTCATGACGGCGCGCCATGCGATCGAGCACCTGGCCGAGACCGCGGTGCGGCTGGCGGGGGAAGCGGAGGAGGCAGCGGAGACGGTCCGCCAGTCCGAGGAAATGCTGGCCGAGGCGCGCGCGGCCCATGCACGCCGGGCGCGCGAGACGCAGAAATGGCGCAAGACACTCGAACGGGTGGAGACCGCCCGGCGCGACGACGCTGCGGCGCAGGAGGAGGGCGAGCTGGAGGACGAGCTCGCCGACCGCGCGGCGCGGCGGGCACCGCGGGGGGTGGGCGCATGACCGCCTATCGCCGCGACCTGCCGATGCCGTTCGCGCCGGCCGAGATCGAGCCCGCGCTCGCCCGCTTGCTGAACGCCGCCGCTGCTCGCGGGCCGGCATCGCTGGCGCTGGGCGGCTCGGCGGTTAGCGTCTCGGTAATGCCGGCCGCGGCGATGGCGCCGGACGCCGTGCGGATCGACCTCTCGGTCGGAGCCGAGGCATGCGTCCTGATGGTGCCGCCCGGCCTGCTCGCGGCGGCCGGACTGCCCGGCGCCGGGCCGGACCCGGCACTGTCGGCGCTGCTGCTGGAATGCGCGTTAGCCGAGGCGCTGGGCTGGATGGAGGGGCAGCTCGGCGCCACGCTGGCCCTCGACTCTGTCAGCTTCGATGCGGCGTTGCCGGGCGCGACCGGGCTCCGCGTGGTGCGGGGCGGCGAGGCGTTCGCGTGCTTGCTGCGGCTCGGGTCCGCCGCGCTCTTCACGCTGAGCGCGGCCATTGAGCGCCGGCCGCCCCGCCCGGCACTGTCGGCGGTGCCGGTGCAGCTCTGCTTGCGCGCGGGCGTGACCGAGCTGGCGTTCGCGGACCTGCTGACGCTCGCGCCGGGCGACGCGGTGCTGATCGAGGAGACTGGGTTGGCCGAAGGCCAGATTGTGGTCGTGGCCGGGGAGCGGCTGGCCGCGAGCGCCGCCCGGTCGGCGGAGGGCGTGACGCTGGCGGCGCGGCCAAGCCCGGCCGGGGCCGACCTGTTCAGGAGATGGTGCATGAAGGACGGTGTCACGGACGGGTTCGACGACCCGGTCGACGGCGAACTCGCGGAGCTGCGGGTGACGCTGGTGTTCGAGCTCGGCCGCCGCATGGCCACGCTGTCCGAGATCGCGGCACTCGGGCCCGGCAGTGTCGTCGAGACCGGCGGCGGCCCGGACCAGTCGGTCGACGTGCTGGCCAACGGGCGCCGGATCGGCCGCGGCACCATCGTCTCGGTCGGCGGGTCGCTGGCGGTGCAGCTCCAGCGCATCGGGTCGCCGGCATGACGACCCCCGAGCCAAGCCTGATCGGCCTGCTGGTCGTCACCACCGGCCTCGGCGTGCTGGCACTGGCGGTCGTGACCATGACGTCGTTCGCCAAGATCTCGGTCGTGCTGTTCCTGCTGCGCAACGCGCTCGGCGTGCAGCAGGCGCCGCCCAACATCGTGCTGTATGGCATCGCGCTGGTGCTGACGGTGTTCATCACCCTGCCGCTCGCCCGCACCGTGTCCGAGACCGTCACCCAAGCTCCCGCCGAGTACCGCACGTTCGAGGACTGGATGGGCGGTGCCGGGCGTGCAGCCGAGCCGGTGCGCGAGCACCTCAAGCGCTTCACCACGCCCTCCGACCGCGAATTCTTCACCAGCGCCGCTCGGCAGCTCTGGCCGGAGGGGCAGCGCGAGGACATCAGCAACGACGACCTCGCGATCCTGGTGCCCTCGTTCATGACGGCCGAGCTGAAGCGCGGGTTCGAGATCGGCTTTCTGCTCTATCTGCCGTTCGTCGTCATCGACCTCGTCATCACGACCATCCTGATGGCGATGGGCATGTCGCAGGTGCAGCCCAACACCATCGCCGTGCCGCTGAAGCTGTTCCTGTTCGTCACCGTCGAGGGCTGGACGCGCATGCTGCATGGCCTCGTGATGAGCTACGTCTGATGGTGCAGTCGGTGCTGCTGGACCACCTGAACGCGTCGCTGATGCTGTTCCTGCTGCTCGCGGGGCCGCCGTTGCTGGCGGCCCTGGTGGTCGGCCTGTTCGTGGGCCTGCTGCAGGCGGCGACGCAGATCCAGGACCAGACGATGCCGCTCACGTTCAAGCTGGTGACGGTGCTGGCCGTGCTCGCCGCCAGTTCGTCGCTCGTGCTGCCGCCACTCATGGCCGAGACGACCCGCGTGCTCGACGAGTTTGCCGTCCTCACCCGCTAGATGGACGACCCGCAGGCCACCACCCTCGAAGACCTCATCAACCCGGCGATCGCGGTCGCACTGTCCATGGCGCGGCCTCTCGGGCTCACGCTGGTCATCCCGGTATTCACCCGCATTAACCTCGGCATGCCGCTGCAGGCCGGCTTCGCCATCGCGGTCGCGTTGCCGCAGGTCCGGCCGGTGCTGATGGCCCTGCGCGACCTGCCGGCCGGGTCGCTGCGGCTCGGCCTGGTGGCGGGCAAGGAGGTATTCGCGGGCATCCTCATCGGCCTGTTGTTCGGCCTGCCCATCTGGGCGCTGCAATCGGCCGGCGAGGTGCTCGACACGCAGCGCAGCGCGCCCGCCGCGGGCGGCACCGACGCGGGCGGCCAAGTGTCGGCCACCGGCGCGCTGGTCGGGCTGTCGGCCATCGTGCTGTTCGTTGCCGCCGGCGGGCTCGGCGCCATCGCCGCGGCGCTCTACGGCAGCTACGCGCTCTGGCCGCTGATGCGCCTCTCACCGCACTTCGCGCCTGGCATCGTCAACATCCTGCTAGGCCTGCTCGATCGGCTGGCGCGCACCACGCTGCTGGCCGCCGCCCCCGTCGTGCTGGCGATGCTGCTGGCCGACGCCGTCGTCATGCTGGTGGGGCGCGCGGTGCCGCGGCTCGGCCTGTTCGACCTGGCGGCCACGCTGCGCAACCTCGTCTTCGTCGCCGGGATGGGGCTCTACGCCGTCTACCTGATGGAGTATCTCGGCGCCGAGATGGGCGTCCTGCGCGGCACGGCAGGCCAGTTGCAGCGCGTGCTGCAATGAGCGGCGGTTCGAGCGAGGAGAAGAACCTCCCACCCTCCGAGAAGAAGTTGCGCGAGGCCCGGCGCAAGGGCCAGATCGCCAAGGCGCCCGACCTGGTCACCGCCGCGACCACAGTGGCGCTACTCGGCTACGTGTTCGGCGCGGCGGACTGGATGGCCGGGCGGATGCGCAGCGCAATGCTGGCGGCCGCCGACCTTGCGGTGCTGCCGTTCGACGATGCGTGCCGGCTGCTGCTGCCGACGCTGGGCGGGATTGTCGTGCAGACCGCCGGGCCGGCGCTTGGGGTGACGGTGCTGGCGGTGGTGGTGTCGAGCGTCGCGGCAAATGGCGGGTTCCTGCTGACGCTCGAGCCGCTGATGCCGAAGCTGTCGCATCTCGACCCGATCAAGGGCATCGGCAAGCTGTTCGCGCTGAAGAGCCTGGTGGAGCTGCTGAAGTCGGTGGTGAAGGCGGTGGTGCTCGGCATCGTCGGGGTGGAGCTGGCGCTGGGCGCCGCCGGCACGCTGGTACAGTTGCCGTTCTGCGGGCCGGGCTGCATCGGACGGACGGCCTCGGGCGTGCTGCGGCCGCTGGTGGAGACGGCGTGCGGTCTCTATCTGGTCAGCGGCGGGCTCGACCTGATGCTGCAGAAGTGGCTGTTCAGACGCGATATGAAGATGTCGACGACCGAGCAGAAGCGGGAGCGCAAGGACCAGGACGGCGACCCGCACGTGCGCGGCGCCCAGCGCAACATTAGGCGCGAGGCGGCGAGCGGCACGAAGCTCGGCCTGAGCCGCGCCACGATCATCATCGCGGGCGCCGGGGCGACGCTTGGGGTGCGGTATGTGCGGGGGGAGACCGGGCTGCCGACCGTAGTTGCACGCTCCCGCGACGCGGCCTCCGCGGCCGAGATGATGGCCTCGGCCCGGCGCGCCCGAATGCCGGTCTATTGGGACAACCGGCTAGCAGTGGAGATGGCCGCGGTGATGCGCGCCGGCCAGCGGATTAAGCCCGAGTTCTTCCAGCGTGTGGCGGAGGCGTTGTATTCGTCGGGCGCGGTCAATTCTTGAACGACGGCGGCGGCCTCGGGGAGAGGGCCGCCGCGCGCCTAGACTCAGGTACGGAGGCTCTTATGCGCCCGGTGCGGGAGCCGGGGCCGGCGGCGGGGCCGGCGGCGGCGCGGCGGGGGGTTTCGAAGCGTTGTAGATGCTGGCGATGTTCGAGCCCATGGACAACGGGACCTGGAGCGGCTTGCTGATCTTGTCGAACTTGTCGCCAAAATCCTTCGCCTTGTCGCTCGGGGACTTGGGGGGCTTGGTGCCGCCCGTCCCGCCAGCCGGGTGCGCAGCGCTGCCCCCACCGTTGTGGACCACCGGGCCATGCCCGCCCTCGGCCGGCGGGTGCGTCGGCACGGGCTTGCGCGGGATGTGGTGGCTGCCCGCGCCATGGTTCTGGCCGGCCGAGTCCATCGCGTGATTGAACCCCGACTGGTGCCCCGCGGGCGCAGCGGAGGGCCGGTCATGCATCGGGATGGAAGGGCCGGACGTGTGTGGTGTTGCTGAGGTCCTCATGATGATCTCCTTTCGACGCGTTTGATTATCTGCGCGCTAGCTGATGTGAAGCTGACGAAACCTGCTTTTGTTGGCGGATTATGCGGCACCTCCCGCCTGCTCGATCCCTTTGCGGAACTCCTTGCCGACGGCACTCGCGCCGACGCCGGTCGGGTCGGCCAGGCCGACGATCGATTCGACGGCGGTCTGGGCCACGTCGTAGCCCATCTTCTTGCCCGCCTGCTTGACGTCGCCGTGCTGCACGGCGGTATCGGCCACGTTGAGCGCGCCCGAGATGGCGCTCGCCAGCGTTTCGCCGCCGGCCGCCAGCACCTTGCCGACGCCCGGGATCTTGCCGAGCGTCTTCTCCAGCACCTTGCCCATGAACCCCGCCGCCTCGGACAGGCCGTGCAGGATCTCGTGGCCGGCGAACTCCGCGTTGTCCATGTTCGTGCCGTCCTTGCGGACATGCCCGTCATTGGTCTTGTCGAGCGAGTTCTTCAGTGCCGAATAGCCGTTCTTGCCGAAATCCTGAAGCAGGCCGGCCTCGGTGCCGTGGCGGGCGTCGCCGTCCTTGGTGAACCCCTCGACCTTGCCGTTGTTGACGACGTCGCCCGAGCGTTCCTTGCCGTCGGCGTTCTTCGCCGTCTTGATCTCGTGCAGCACCTCGGAGGCGCGGAACGCGGCGTCCGCATCCTTGTCAAAATCGCCTACCTGTTTCTTCAGGGCATCCTTCACCCCACTCTGGTTGCCCAGGTTTTTCAGCGTCGGATCGCCGTCCACGATCTCCTTGGCACTGCGAGGGTCGTCGGCGGGACGCTTGTCATCCGCCGACAGCTTCTTTGGTTCACCTGGCGGCTGGCCGCCGTCCGGCCCGGCGGCTTTGACCTTCAGCGCGGCGTTGGCCATCGCGTCGCTGAAGCCCTTCGGCATCTTCGACTCGTCAGGCTTCTTCGATGGGGCCTGTCCGGAGCGGTGCAGCGAGGGCGGCGCGTGGGCTCTGATCGATTGCATGATCTCTTCCTGTGTTCGATGCGCCCGGCAGCGATAGCAGCCCCATGCTGACGCTAAGCTGACCGCGAGACACGGATGAGCGCGATCAATGCGGCACCCGAGGTCAGGTTGCCGTCAGGTGGGGGCGTCCATCCTGTGCTGCGTGGATCGTCGAGAGGTATGGCCATGACCGAGTTGCACATCGGCGCCCAGGTAGCGGCAGGGGGCAGCAGCCAGGTGGGTGCGGCCGGGCAAATTCCGGCGGACCTCGAGAGCAAACTGTTCGACGTCATCATGATGCTGGAGAAGGCGCTGCAGCAGGGGCCGAAGAACAATGCGGGGGCGAACGGAGCAGGTGCTGCTAGTCCAGCCGGCGGCCGCGCGGCCCAGGGTCCGGCGGCCCCAAGTCCCACCACTCCAGGCCCAGCCACTCCGGGCCCAGCCGCTCCGGGCCTCGGCACCGCCAATCCGGTGACCAAGGCGGGCACCGGGCCGAACTCGGTTGACATCACCAACTCCTCCGGGCATGACGAGAAGATCGGCATGTTCCTCAATGGCGGGTCGACCACCTCCCCCGCTGCCGAGATCACCCTCAAGCCCGGACAGACGGGAACGCTCAGCTACCAGAACGGGCAGGGTGGGTTCATGGCCGAGGCCGACTCCGGCGGTGCCTACAAGCCCACCGCCAGCCGGCTGGAGTTCTTCGCCGACCAGAACGGCAAGAACAACCCCGACATCAGCTACATCGACGGCCGAAACGCCGCCATCAGCCTCAGCGACGGCCAGGGCAAAACCACCGGCGACACCAAGAGCGTCGCGGCCTATGCCCCGCGGGAACTGCTGACCAAGGATGCCGGCGGTCAGGCCACCATCGCCGGTTGGTACGACGGCAGCACCAAGGCAATGCAGGACGGCGGCGCATTCATGGAGAGTCAACTCGGCACCGGCAATGCCTACATCCATCCCGACGACGACACGAAAAAAGCCGCCGGCACCAACCCGATGACGCTGGCTGGCGACACGAGCCAGCATTTCACTGCGAACTTCGGCAACGCCTGAACTACCGCGCGTCTATTTGGGGACCATGAGGAAGTGTGTGGCGTTCACGCCGCCGCTGCCTGACCGGTGCTGGCAGGATTATCATTGGCCAGCCCTGGATACCAGCGCTCGAACATGGGTCGGAGAGTGCCGTCGAGGGCGCGGGTGCGGGTTTGCAGCAGCAGGTGGGTACCGCGCCGGGTCCACTGCATCTGCTGGCGCTTGGCGAAGCGCTTGCTGACCACCGCGTTGACCGTGCTCTCGGCCATGGCGGACGAGATGCGCTCGCCCGACCGGAACCGCTCGCCGCAGTTGATGATGTGGGTCAGCAGCGGGTTTCGGCGCTGATCAGCACCACACTGCGTTGAAAAGCCAGAGTTCCCCTGGGTCCCGCACCTGCGCTGGTTTACACTCAAGGAGGCCAGGGCGCTGCTGAGTGACCCGGAGATCACCGTGGAAGAGGTCGCGGCCCGGCTTGGGGTGTCGTCCTCCACGCTATATCGCCACTTGCCGGGCGGGCGCGGCGCGGTCGTCGGCACGACGGCCGACCCTGCCTGACCTACTGACCAGACCTTGAAGGAAGCGAGGCTTGAAGGTGCAGCATCAGCTTGGGTGAGGGCATGACACGGGAACGCTGGCTCAGCCTTGACCTGCAAGAAGACGCGCTGCCGACGTTCGAGACGGGCGGCTTGCAGACCGTCGAGGCTGCCGGCAACAGGATCGTCAGCGTTCCCAAGCACGGCGCCGGCCATCACCTGCTCGGAACCGCAGGGTCCCGGGAGGAGGCGGTCGTGATCGCCACCATCCTGCCAGGGGCAACGCATGAAACTATATTGGCCGTCCAGTGCCTTATATTCGCGCTGCAGCCCGTTCTCCAGGTCGTAACTCTTCCAGCACTGCAGCCGAATTTCGCATTAGCTGGTGAAAGGTGAAGGGGTTGGAGGCACCACCATCCGCTGGACGAGGATGGTTGCTGTATTCCGCACCGGCGTCCTAACCGGGGCCTCACCTGCGATGGAACAGTACATTGGAAACACACGATATTCAGGAGAGCGGACCCCCTACGCACCAACAAAGGATTTCATGCGTAGCCCCTGACCATCCTGCGCTTGTTCAACCCGAACTGACGTGCGAGTTGGGTGCGCCCTACCTACTCCGGCCGGAGACATACAGCGAACAGTGGATAAGGCCGGGGATGAATTGGTGGACGCGATCACGCTGCCGGCGGATGCTCCCGGCCCGTTCGCCTACTGCGTTGCCCGCATCGCAATCGACGCTCTGCTTTGCCAACTGGGGGCAGCGTCCGTTTTCCCGTCCGGCAATCAAGTTGTCCGCCTTCCCGTGAGCGGTCCAGGGCTGCCGGACAGGATGAGCCTGGCCAATCAGGGTTCGTTTGACGGACACCACAAGCTCTGGCCGCCGATTAAGATGCCGCCGCCGTGCCAGATAGTGAGCGTCTTGGCCTCGGGTGGCCGCATCAGAAAACCATGGATCCTACCGAAAAACACCCGAACCAGGCATGACAAACGGATCAGCGGTCCTCCAACGGGGTGCTGCATCGGACTTGCCACCTGTGTTCAGCGCAGCCCGGCCACCGACGAACGTCGCGGGCGACAGTCACTCCTCAACCACCTCGGCCTCCCGTGCATACCGAAGGACCAGATCGAACATGCCCGGAAAGCGCTGCTCCAGATCGGTCCGACGGAAGGAGATGTAACAGCGCAGGCCTTCGGTTCGGGTCCTCGTGACGCCTGCCTCGCGCAGGATCCTAAGATGGTGGCTCAGTGTGCTTTTCGAGACGGGGACGTCCAGCTCCCCGGAGGTGACCTCCCGGCCGTCCGCCAGCAACGCGGCAACCGCGAGCCGCGTGGGGTCGCTCAAGGCGAAGAGCACGTCGTGCAGGCGGATGTCCTCGGCCTCGGGGTTGGGATAGCTGCGTAGCGCCATCAGAACGGTCTCCGTGTTTCGTCCGGCCTGCATGTGGCGTTTTCAACCCTGGCCGCCAACCGAGGCGGTTGCATGGGTGACCTTCGGGCCATATGGTCGATGTTCTACGAACATCGAATAGGTGCCCTCTGTCTCGCATCGCGCTGCTGGCCGTCGGATCATTCGCACTGGGGCTGGACGCATACGTGATGGCAGGGCTCCTGCCGGCCATCGCTGACGAGTTCCAAGTGCCAGTCCCGGCGACGGGTCAGCTCGTGACGAGTTTCACTCTTTGCTACGCGCTTGCCGCTCCAGTCTTCGCGACCTTCTTGTCCGGCAGAAAGGCGCGGTGGGTTCTGGCTGCCGCCCTCGTCGTCTTCACCCTGGCGAACGCCGCCAGCACTGTTGCCCCGTCCTTCGCCGTACTCTTGACGGCGCGGGCGGTCGCGGGATCGGGCGCCGGCCTGTATTCCCCGTTGGCCGCCGCCGCTGCCGCAGCCCTTAGCCCGCCGCAGAGGCGCGGTAGGAGCCTCGCGGTTGTGATGGGCGGCATGAGTTCGGGTACGGTCCTTGGGGTGCCTGCTGGCTTGTATCTAGCCAGCCATGCCGGGTGGCGCTCGACGATGGCGATGGTCACGATCCTCGGCCTTCTCGCACTGGCCGGCTTGCTCGCATGGCTGCCGGGCATCCCCGCCGCCGTCCCTCCGACCCTGAAGGAGCGGCTGGCCGTTCTTAGGAACGGCCGGGTGGCGTCCATCGTAGGGGTCTCGTTCCTTGCGGCGGTGGCCAGCCTCGGCCTGTACACCTACCTCATCCCGGTTCTGAACGCTGGGCGGGGCGGCATTGATGCGGCGCCCTACCTTCTGGCCTGGGGGATTGGAGGAGTGGCCGGCAGCTTCTCAATGGGTGCCTTGCTCGACAAGACCGGTCGCCCGTTCGTGCTGGTGGCCGGTATTCTCGCGACGATGGCGGTTGCGATGTTGCTCCTGCCCCTGCTCGCCCCCGTGCCGGTTGCCGTCATGGTTCTGCTCGTTCTTTGGGGAGCGGCTGGCTGGGGTTTGCAAGTGCCCCAGCAGCACGAGCTCCTGGCCACCCGCCCCGAGTTCGGGTCGATCGTGGTTGCCTTGAACGGGTCCGCCCTGTACTTGGGAAGTGCTGTCGGGTCGGCGCTCGGCGGACTCTGCTTGTCCTTGGGGGTGAGCGCGTCAGCCTTGCCGATGCTGGCGGGCTGCGTCGCGGGCTGCGGCCTGCTGGTCCACTGCACGGCTGTCCGGATGCGGAGCAGGTAAATCGTCGTGTCGTAACCGCCCGCCAGGTTCCAAGCCTTCCGTTGTTCGCCGCGTGGTGTTGGGAGAACCCTCCTGTGTACAGTACGGATACATTGCAGGTCAGTAAGCGTCCGGTGTGGCTTCGCAGCCACTGGGCCATCCAGGAAATGACAGATGACCGATCCGAGGCGACTGTTTAGTGCAGAGCTGTTTCCATCGCCTGCCCCGTTCTCGCACGTCGCGGTGTCGCGGACCGGGCTTGCCTTCATCTCCGGCCTAATCGGGCAGAGACGCAGCACGGGCGAGCTGGTGAGTAGCGAGCTGCGGCCCCAAGTGGAAGCCATGTTCGACAATTTAGCGACGTTGCTGGCCGAGGCCGGTCTAGACGCGCGGGACCTGCTGCGAACCACGCTCTACCTCACCAGCTATGATGATTTCGGCGAGATCAACGCCATCTATCGTGAACGCTTGCGCGAGCCGTATCCGGCCCGTGTAACTTTACAGGTGGCCGGCTTGCCGTTGGGCGCGCGCGTGCAGATCGACGCAGTGGCAGATGCAATCGAAAGCTAAGCCATATGGGGGCATGGGGCGTACAGGCTCGTGCGCGCTCGGAACCTGCCGGCACAGGCGTTTGGCCAGAGCGGCAGTACGAGCTGGCTAGGCCGTCCGGGTTACAAGCGAGGAAGAGTAGGCCGCGCCGCAGGCTGTATGAACTCTAAACCCAGAGATAGAGTTCATACACCTTGCAACACCGCAGAATGTGCGTTTTGGCCGCGCAGCATCCAACATAGGCAACGAGCGGCCCGCTGTCCGCCAGGGTTCGTTTGCTGGTGTGGACGGCCCCCGGCGGCATCGGGTGTGCCAGAATGAGGTCAGTGTTGATCTCAAACAGAGGAGACCGTCCGTGGAACAGGT
>JAABUW010006156.1_pt1 | contig 15234 bp, 18 predicted proteins | sample 5560081 | NCBI WGS metagenome assembly JAABUW01 (sample SAMN10711882, study PRJNA513363) | rock metagenome | isolation source: Antarctica rocks | place: Antarctica: Victoria Land, Knobhead sud
CCGGCCACGGGCGGATACGCGTTGGTTTGCTGGTAAGCAACCGACATGCTCAGGCGCACCTGGGCGGGCCGGTTGTCGTCCACCAGGTTGGCTTCGATGACCACATTCGCGGGCGACGTCTTCAGGGGCAGGTCGATGACGGTTTCGCAGCCAGTGGCGGTTAGCAGCAGCGTCACGGCGACTGCAAGCTGCTTATTTAGAGAGCTTAACATAACTTAGAAGCTGAAATTGTAGGTGGCGGAGGGAATCTGGCGGAAGAGAGATGTGCGCACGGACTGCGTTTTGGTGGCGTCGTTGGGGTCTTGCCGGAAGCCGATGCTGTACGCATTCTCGCGGCCCAGCACGTTGTACACCGAGAACGTCCAGCTGCTGCGGATGCGGTGGTGCTCCTGGCCGGGCTTTTCGTAGGTCGCGCCCAAATCGACGCGGTAGTAGGCGGGCAGGCGGTCGGCGTTGCGCAGGCCGTAGTAGCTGATGGACTGGCCCGCGACCTCGTACTTGCCCACCGGGAAGGTGGCCGCGCTGCCGGTGCTGGCCAGGAAGGTGCCCGAGAAATTCCACTTCGGATTGAGTTGGTAGAGCGCCACCAGCGACAGGTCGTGGGGCCGGTCCTGCCGGGCCGGGTACCAGGAGCCCGCGTTCACGTCCGTAAACTGGCGCTCGGTTTTGCTCAGCGTGTAGCTCACCCAGCCGGTGAGGCGGCCCGCGTCTTTGCGCATCAGCAACTCAACGCCGTAGGCCCGGCCCTTGCCGTAGAGCAGGCTGCTCTCCACGTCGAAATTGCCGCGCAGCTCCGTGCCGTTGCGGTAGTCAATCTGGTTGCTCATCGTTTTGTAGTAGCTCTCCACCACCAGCGAATACTCCTTTTTCGCGCCCAGCGAGCGGTAGTAGCCCAGGCTCACCTGGTCGGCCAGTTCGGGCTTCACGTTGAAGGTGGTGGGCACGTAGAGGTCAGTGGGCGAGGAGGCGTTGGTGTTGCTGAGCAGGTGCAGGTTCTGCACGTTGCGGGCGTAGCCGGCCTTCACGGTGCTGGCCTCGTTGAGCTGGTAGCTGGCCGCGAAGCGCGGCTCCAGGTTGAGATAGGTTTTGAGCACCTCGTTCTTCTTCGTGTAGTTGCTGCTGGCCAGCACGTTGCCCGCCGCGTCATAGGTCGAGTAGATGCCCGTGCCGAGCAGGCTGAAGGCCGAGAGCCGCAGGCCGGTGGTGAAGTTGAGGCGCGGCGCGGCCTGCCACTCGTGCGAGACGTAGGCCGCCGATTCGAGCGAATAGTTGGGCCGGGCGGGTGTCGCGTTCACGGCCGCGTCGCTGGCCGCCGTTACGTGGCCGGGCGTGATGGTGTGATAAATCGCCTGCCCGCCGAAGCGGATTTTCTGCGTCGTGCCGGGCGTAAACTCAAAGTCCTGTTTGAGGTTATAGTCCTCGATTTTGGAGTCGATACCGGATTCCTTGTTGTTGGCCGTCAACGTAACCTGGTAATCGTACTTGCTGTAAATCAGCGAGGTATTGGAAAACACCCGGTCCGAAAACAAGTGGTTCCAGCGCAGGGTGGCCGTCTGGTTGCCATAGTTTTGGCCGAAGGTGCCGGCCAGGCCCAGCAGGTCCTTGCCCAGGTAGCCCGAGAAGTAAATGCGGTTGTGCTCGTTGAGGGTGTAGTTGGCTTTGGCGTTGAAGTCGTAGAAGTAGAGCTGCGCCTTTTTGGTCGTCTCGTTCGACGACAGCTTGAGAAATACGTCGGCGTAGGTGCGCCGGCCGGTGAGCAGGAACGAGCCTTTGTCCTTCACAATCGGGCCTTCGAGAGCCAGGCGCGAGGCAATCAGGCCCAGGCCGCCGCTGCCGTGCAGTTGCTGGTTATTGCCCTCCTTCATCTTGATGTCGACCACCGACGAGAGCCGCCCGCCGTACTGCGCCGGCATGCCGCCCTTGTACACCGTCAGGTCCTTGATGGCGTCGGAGTTGAAGGTGGAGAAAAAGCCCAGCAGGTGCGAGGCGTTGTAGACCGGCGCCTCATCGAGCAGAATCAGGTTCTGGTCATAAGCTCCGCCGCGCACCGAAAAGCCGCTGCTCCCCTCCCCTGCCGACTTAATGCCCGGCAGCAGGGTCAGGGATTTGAGCACGTCCTTCTCGCCGAAGAGCACCGGCACCTTGGCAATCTGCCGGAGGTCAATGACCTCAACGCCCATCTGCGCCTTGCTGAGGGCCGCGTCGGCGCTGCGGGCCGTCACGACCACTTCGCCCAACTCACTACCCCCCGGTGCCAGCTTGAAGGTGAGGCGTTGGCTAACGTTGGCCGTGAGCTGCCGCTGCTGGGGCGCGTAGCCCACGAAGCTTGCCTCCACGGTGTAGGTGCCCGCCGGCGCGGCCAGCGTGAAGAAGCCGTAGGCGTTGGCCGCCGTGCCCGTGCCGGGCAACTCGACGATGCGGACGGTGGCCCCGCTCAGGCTCTCTCCCGTTTTGGCATCCTGCACCGTGCCGCTGAGCGTCACGCGCACCTGGGCCTGCGCGGCGGGCGCGGCCCCTAGCAGGAGCAATAGCAGGAGCAGACAGACCAGCCCAAAGGGGAAACTAAATTTTTTCATGGCAAATAAGTAATTGATGTTACGCAGTCCTTTCGTCAGCTTACTGAAAACAGATTTTTGCAGTCAATGCAAATGTCCTTTCTAGCGAATAGACGCAGGTGCTGCGTAACATCAGTAAGTAATTGGTTTCGGTAGGTAAAACTGCGGCAAGCGGCCGCGCTTTACAACTCAGCGCACAAGTACCTTGCTAGGTAGCATATTCACCGGGAGCGGTGCTGGGTAAGGGTAGTCACGGGGACGGGTCGGGGTAGCGTGAGCCGGGCGTAGGGCGTGCCGGCTGCCAGGTACGGGCCGGGACTGATGCCCAGCGCGGCCACGTGGCCGGCCGCCGGGGCTGTTACAAATAAGACGTGCGCGCCGGGGCCGGTACCCACGACGAGCTTGAGCAGCGGGTCGTCGGCCCGTACCGCCTGTCCTTCGCAGAAGTAAACTACCAGCACATGACCGCCCACGAGCGAGCGTAGCACCCGCCCCGGCGCGACCGGGCGAGCGGCCACTGGCTGCGCTACCGGCTCCGGCGCGGGCAACGCCCGGTGCCAGGCCGCCGACCAACGAAATAGCGTCAGCCCCAGTGCGAACAGGAGGATAGTGAGCAGTAACTCTTTCATAACGAGCAGTCAGTAGCGGTGAGCGCTGGCGCGTCCCGCAATGCCCTGACGGGGAACGGGCGGAGGCTGCCGCCGGTAGGCTAGTAGTCGGGCGGACTTTCTTGGAGCCGGCGGGCCACGGCGGCTCCGACGGGGGTGATGATGCCGGCCATAAAGTGAGCGGCGATGGTCTGCCGGACATCAACGGGGTCAAGGCCCGGCGGGTCGGACAGGCCAGTAGTGGGCGAAGCGCTTATCTGCTGCACCCAGAACCGGGGCAGAAAGTCAATGTCGAGGTAGGAGTGATACAGCTCTTGGCGCATTCCCCAGCGCAGGTTGTCGCGCAGGTACTCCACCACAAACCCCGTGCAGTGTTCCTGCCACAGCTGCCAGGTAGCGGGGTAATCCTGGGCCAACTCCCAGAACACGGGGGCCCGTATCTGCTGCGCTTCCTGCCACACCCATTCGCGCAGGGCCAGCATCTCCGCCACGGCCGTTGTGCTGCGGGCCTGTTGGCGGGTAAATGCCTCGCGCATCCGGCGGATGTACTCGCTGAACACGGTGTGGATTAGCGCGGCTTTGGCGGCAACCGTCGGGGCCGGGGCCGCCGGCCGGCCCAGGCAGGCGGCCAGCTCGTCCGGGCCCACGGCCCGCAGGCCCCGCCGGAAAAACAATTCCTGCGCCGCGCTTAAAGTCTGCTGATGCTGCGCTTGCGTGAGCGGTGGCCCGGCGGTCGGGGGCAAGGTTACGGTCGGGTTCATGGGGTCAGGCTTGGCGAGGCTAAAATTGGCGGAGCGGGGTAGGCCACCGGCCGGCAGAGCCGGCCCGTGCGGCGGGCTTCTACCAGGTGGGGCGAAGCAGCTACGGTACAAACCAACACCAGCCACCAGCCCGACGCGGCGGTAAAAGCGGTAAGGCCGGGAGATTCGGGCTTGAACTTGCATGTAGCCCCCGTGAAGCGCGCGGCACCGGGGCCGTTGCGAGCCCCCCGACTACCTCCCGCGCCGTTACGTTCTGGCTCACGTCGGCCCCGTCCCCCCCCAGCGTCAGCAGTTGCGCCGCAGAGCAGGCCAGCAACTACTCCAGCCGACTTCCCGACAGCCGACGTGCCCCGCCGATGCCGCCCAGAAGTGAGCGGCATCGGCGGGGCACGTCGGCCATTGGGGGGTGCGAATTATCCGCCGAGCTCGACGGACCTGCCGACGAAAGTCGGGGACTCGCACGAGTCGACCAGAAAATCGGCGAGGTCGGCGCGGGAGATGCTTTCGGGCACGCGCACCAGCTCGGTCGTGCGTGTGTACCTGCCCTTCGCCTTGCCGTTGGTGAGCCGGGTGGGCCGGGCAATCACGTAGTCCAGCCCGCTCTCGCGCACCAGGCGCTCCTGCACGTCGTGGTCGAGGAAGGCGTACTTAATCAGCATCCCAATCATGAACGTGCGCTGGAACCAGCTCGCCGCGTGGTAGCTGTCGCCCACGCCGTGCGCGCTGAGCACCACCAGGCGTTTCACGCCGAACTCCTGCATGGCGTCGATGCAGTACTTCGTGCCCTCCGAGAAGTAGTCGGGCTTCTCCTTGAAGCCTTTGAGGGAGGTCGACGACACGCAGAGGATTACCGCGTCGTGGCCCTTCACCGTGGTCCGCACCGAGGCTTCGTTGTGGAAATCGCCCGCCACCTTCGTGAGCCGCGGGTGCGTGAGTTCGAGTTTCGCGGGGGTGCGGGCAAAGGCGGTGACAGTGTGGCCCTTCACGAGGGCTGCCTGGACGCAGACAGCACCGGTGCCCTGGGAGGCCCCTAAAATGAGGATATTCATGTTGTTTTTTAAATCAGAAACGGATGTAAAGCCTCCATGAACCAGCCGGTTGGGGCTAATCGGTTAACTCGTGGGCTTCTTCCGCAGGGTATCTTTCGCTGCTGCACAGCCGTCGCCGTACGTTGGCCGCTAGGCCAGTTCGGTCGCGTAGTGTTCAATGACCTTCGTAATTTCCTCGTCCGTGGGTGCTTTGCCGGAAGAAACCGCCTTGGCCATGTCCCGGAAGAAGTTCACGTAAAAACCGGGCGTGAACGTGGTGAGGAACTCGGCGGGCTCCTCGAAGGGGTTGGAAAAGGTGTGCGGCGCCCCGACGGGAGCCACGACGTAGCTACCCACCTTTACGTCGTGCTCCTCCCCGCTCATCCCGAACCGGACGGTGCCCTGCGTCACGAAAAAGGTTTCGTCGTGCATGTGATGGACGTGCGGCGGCAACGGTTTGGTATGGGGCGGCAACGTGCTCAGGGTCAAGGAAAGGCGGTTGTCGGTGTTGCTGCCGTCTTCCAGAATGCGCACGGCTACGGGGCCGAACATGATTGTTTCGGCCGTTTCTGACGCGACCATTTTGATACTTGACATGAGGTTGATGAATTGGGTGAAGGGTGTAAGAATGTAGGGGCGGGCCTCAGGAGCTGGGAGCAGGCACCGCGAAGGCAGCAAGCAGGGCCGAAGTAGTCAAATAGTGCCCGATTAAATGGACCAGATCGACTACCCCGCTCAGCCCAAACGCCGCGACGGCCGGCTGGTAGAGGCTGTCCGGGACCTGCTGCTGCGTGACCAGGGCGCGGGTAAAGCGGTAGGCGGCGGCTTCCGGCTCCGGCAGGCCCGCTGGTTCCCGCCCTTCCTTAATCGCGCTAATAGTCGCCGCGCTCAGGCCCATGGCGAGGCCCATCGCCGTGTGGCCGTACAGCTCGGCGGCCGCGTGCCAGGCGGACGCCACGGTCAGGATAACGATTCTGCGAACCGGGGCGGAGAGCGACGTATGCTGGCTTTCCGCGTCTATCCAGTTCAGGAAGCCCTGCCCTAGCTTGGGGCTGTAGAGGAAGGCGTTGAAGGACCCCAGCAACCGGCCATCGGGCAAATCAGCCTGAAAATCAGCCTTTTTCGTCGCAAACTTAGTATCCCGGATGTATTGGTATACCTGCTGTTGCTCCGTTGTCAGGTTCGCGGGGTGCAGCAGCGGCAGGCGGCCGCCGAGCCAGGCATCCGGGTCGGACTCATCTGAAGAAATCATCGGCGAGTAGCAAGGAGGTAGGCAAGGGTGGGCAAAGCGGCCTTCGGGCGGCTTAGTCCCGCACGCACAAGCGGCGAGAAGGATTGGCCCGCGGGCGCGAAAACACAAGTCCGGGGACGGGCCGGAGGCGCGGCTACGCCCCGGTGAGGAAATGCAACGCCGGGGCGATAAGCTCGGGAATTTCCCAGGTGGGGTGCTCGTCACGGACGATGCGCGCCATCTGCTCGACGGTTTTGGTGGCCTTGGACGAAGCTGCCAATTGGCGCAGTTCCGCCAGGTAATCGCGGATATCGTCGGCAATTTCCGTACCGCCCAGGTTGCCGTGGCCCGGTACCAGAATGCGCGGCCCTTGCGCCTTGATGTCGGCCAGGGCCGTGGCCCAGGTCTCCAAGTTGAAGTCGGCGGGCTCAATCATAGGCGGGTAGAACGGCACGATGGGGAATATGCGCTCCTCAATAAGGTCGCCCACGAAGGTTATCCGCTGGTCTGGAATCGTAATAACCTGGTCGCCGGGACTATGGGCGATGCCCCAGGTGCGGAATTCGACCTGGCGGCCGCCCAGGTCGAGGACGGCGTGGTCGCCCTCGTATACCTCATCGGCCAGCGTAATCTGAATGTCGTCGAGCAGCGTGCTGCCGCCGGGCGGCAGCAGGTACCGAAAGCCGGCCAGCAAAGCTTCCCCGCGGCGCGCCAGGTAATCGCGCTGGAGCTTGTTGTAGTAGATGGTAGCCTGCCCTTTAAAAGCCTGCGCCCCGAAAGTGTGCTCGGGGTGGGCGTGGGTGATGGTCAGCACCAGCCGGCGCTCGCCGGCGATGGCACGGGCCGCTTCGAGTACGTGGCGGCCGGATTCAGAGGTAATGCCGCAATCAATGACCAGCACAGTGTGGGTGCCTTCCACGATGCCGACGTTAGGCACGAGGGGAATGCGCTTGTCGGGTACCAGCCAGACGCCGTCGCCGATGCGGCACGGAAAGCGGGCGTCCACGACGGGCAGCGGTGGCTGCGCGGCGAGCTTGGGACTTGGTATGGGGGCGGGGGTGGCCGCCTGGGGCTGGTTTTCCATACTGCTCAAATTTGGTTCGTTCAGCAAAGGTCGCTACATTTACTTACGAAAAGTAAGTAGTTACCTTAAAGTAAGCGACATGATTTTAAGCGAGGGGGAAAGCAAGCGGCTGGAGTGTTTGAAGCAGATGCTCCCCATCCGAGACGCGCTGGAAGTAGTCAGCGGCAAATGGAAAATATTGATTTTGACCTCCCTGATGCACGGCAACCAGCGGTTTACCGAAATTCAGCGGAGCATTCCCAATATCAATCCCAAGGTGCTGTCGAAAGAGCTGAAAGACCTGGAAGAACATCAGTTAATCAAGCGAATCGTGCATGACGACTACCCCGTTTTTATTGAGTACATCGCCACCGAATATGCGCAGTCGTTAAGAAAGGTGATGCAGGAACTGCATACCTGGGGGGTCAATCACCATAAAAAACTGTTCAGCAATCAGGGCTCCTCCCAGCACTCGGAAACTAGTGCCAGTTAGGTGATTCGGCGCAAAAGCGGCGTCGCCGACCACTGCGTTAGCTGGCGCAGGCCCTAGCGCAGGCGGCTACCGGGGGCGTCAGCAGGAGGCCAACGTATCTGGCCTTCCTACCGGATTAGCAGGGTCCTTTGCCGGGGTGAGGACTTGCAAAGCAGTGTTTTTTTAATCCTATGCCCGAACGGCTGGTCGGGCCGCTGACCACGCTTAGTCGGCGCCCGCTTCCCGAGCCACGTACCTTGGGAACGCTGTCGCGTCCAAATGCCCAGCGCGCGCCGCTAACTGACTACTTATATGCCGCAACCTTTCTTTCCCCTACTGCGAGTCGGCTTGCTGGTGCTTGGCAGCCTGCTAGCCTTGTCAACGGCTGCCCAGCGTTCCAGTGCCCCGCCCCACATTAAACGCCCGGCCGCGACACCGCTGGCGCCAGAGCGCGTGCCGATGGAGGTACTACCCAGTGGGCACCTCGTGGTTCGGGCCACCGTCAACGGCGTAGAAGGGCGGTTCCTGCTGGACACGGGGGCGGGGCTGCCGGTTCTGACCCAGGCGTTTATTCGGCGCGTGCGCGGGTTGCAGCCGCAGGATGGCCGCTTTACTGGCTTTCGGGCCATCGGCGAACGGATTGACGTACCCCTCTACACGGCCCGCACGCTGGCGGTAGGTAGACTAGTGACCACGGGGCTTAGCCTTGGCATGTATGCGGGCGAGCTGGGAGGCTTTGATGGCCTGCTCTCGCTCACCGTTTTCCGCCACCAACCCTTCACCCTGGACTACGGCCGGCACGCCCTGGTGCTGGAAACTGCTGCGTCCCTGGCACAGCGGCGCCAGGCTGGCCGGGCGGTCGCGTTGCGCCTCAACGATGTCTATGGTCAGGCCCTGGACATGGCCGCCTACTTCCGCGTGAATGAAAAACTGACGCTATTGTTGGTGCTCGATAGTGGCACCCCCGCCGGGCAGTATCGCCTGAATGCAGTCTTTGCGCCGCAGCTAGGCATTGATACGGCGGGGCTAGGGCCGGCCAACCGCATCACAATCCCCAGCGAATTTTCGGCGATTCACCGCAACGTTCTTTACCGGGCCATGCTCGCCAAGCTGGCGCCGGTGGGCCAGCCAGGTACTGAGCTTACCCAGGTGCCAGTGGGGTTGATGACCGGCTTGATTTACGACGGTATCCTGCCGCTGAACTGGTTGGGCAGCCAGTTAACCATTGACCTGCCGCACCAGGTGCTACTGGTCCACTAGGCGATTTGTCTATACTACTTCGTTGTGGGGAACATCTACATCCTGGCAGTAGCGGGCTGGTACCCTGGGCCGCCAACTGCATCGCTTTCGCAAGCGTATCGACTACAAGAATCCCTGGCATCGACGATACCGGCTTGGTCAGGTGCGCCCCAATCTGCGTAAAACTATCCCCGCAGGGTACGATGAGTCACTCACCCAGCGCGAGCAAGGACCGCACCCGGCGGTACCCCCCGGCCTTGGCTACTGGTCCAATGACGATTATTTTCGGCATTCTCAGCAAGTACGCCGGCCGGAGGCAGCGCTGCTCTTGCACATCTGAAAGGGCATAATACAGCAATAATGAAAGCATTTTCAATCGGCAAGCTGCTCATTACGCTGGTGGCGCTGTGGGCCGCCGGCGGCTCCTACATCTTTGACTGGAACCGCACCCACATCTATAACCCGCACTGGCCGCCCCACGCGAAGTTTCACAACGCCCAAACCATGCTGCTAGGCACGGCGATTGGGTTGCTGGCGCTGTGGGTAATGTGGGCACAGGCAACTACTAGCTTGAACCGGCTGCGCCTGGCCGCGGTGCTGGCCAGCTTCTACTGGCTGACCCAGGCCGGGTCCATCTTGTTCCCCGGCACGGCACTGGTCGACCCGGAATTTGCGCAGCCCGGCCAACTGCCAGTGCAATTGATTGTGGACGTAGTAATGCTTGCTATGCTGGCCATTGCCTATCCGCTGGAGCTGGCCCGACTAAAACGTGCCGGCTAGGCGGCCGCTGGCTGCGCTACGCTTCCATCTCCTCTAGCTCCCCGAGCGCCTCCAGGCGGGCCTGAAACGCTTCGCCGTGGGTGTCGCCCCAGGCTTTCATGGCATCCACGATGGGCAACATGCTTTCTCCTTCGGGGGTGAGGAAATACTCCACTTTGGGCGGCAGCACGGCGTAGATGACCTTGCGCACGATGCCGTGGTCTTCCAGCTCCTTGAGCTGCTGGTTGAGCACGCGGGGCGTGGCGTAGGCATTGGTGCGGTGCAATTCGCTGGGGCGGCGCAGCCCGTTGCGGATGCTGTGAATGAGGCAGACTTTCCATTTACCGCCCAGAATTTTCATGGTCACGTCAACGCCGCAGCGTAGCGGGTGTTCGAGTTTAGGTTCGTATGACATAAATGGGCTGTTTAAGACAGTACAAAGGAACACCATACTATCCGTTTTCGACAGTACAGGGATAAAATTATCAGTACCTGAACCTTTTCCCCCTACTTGCCTGGAGGGCGGTACTACCGGAAACTTTGCATCGTCAAATCGACCACCGGCTACACGAAGCTGCCGCTGGAAGCGATGCCCCCCATGAAAACCCCCAGCTATTCGCTCGCCACCCTCAGCCGCCGCTATTTCCTGGGCGCCGCCCTGGCGGTGGCCGCCGTTGCTAGCGGCACCGCCGTGCTGCCCGCCGCCGCTCAAACTGCCCCGGCCGCTATGCAGGCCCAACCCGGCTACTACCGCCTGAAAATTGGGGGTGTCAACGTCACGGCGCTCTCCGACGGCACCATTCCCCAGGCGCTGCACGAGCTACTCACCAACACGACGCCCGGCGAAGTGGACCAGTTGCTGGCCCACGCCCACGTAGCCTACCCGGTAGAAACCTCCGTCAATGCCTACGTCATTGAATTGGGTACGCGCTTGCTGCTCATCGATGCCGGCACGGGCCCCTACTACGGGCCCACGCTGGGCCACTTGCAGGCCAGCCTGCGAGCGGCCGGCTACCAGCCCGAGCAAATCACCGACGTGCTGCTCACTCACATCCACGTCGACCACACGGGCGGCCTGATGAACGGCAACCAGCGCGCCTTTCCCAACGCTACCCTGCACGTGAGCAAAGCGGAAACGGACTTCTGGCTCAGCGACGCGAGCCTGGCCAAGGCCCCCGCCGATGCCAGGCACTACTTTCAGGAGGCGCGGGCCACCGTGCAGCCCTACGTGGCAGCCGGCAAGGTGCGGACGTTTACGGGTAATGGGGAATTGTTTCCCGGCCTGCGCACGATAGCCAGCCCCGGTCACACGCCCGGCCACACTTTCTACGCCCTGGAAAGCCAGGGCCAGAAGCTCCTCTTCTGGGGCGACGTGATGCACGTGGCGGCCGTGCAGTTTCCTAAGCCGGCCGTGACCATCGTGTACGACGCCAACTCGTCGCAGGCCGCCGCCACCCGCCAGCAGGCTTACGCCGAGGCCGCCAAGCAAGGCTACTGGGTGGCCGCAGACCACGTGTCGTTTCCCGGCATCGGGCACGTGCGGGCGGCGGGCAACGCCTATGAGTGGGTGCCCCTCAACTACAGTACCTACGCCACCAGCAAATAAGCCGGCGTACCCAAACGTGTTCTTCACTTTCCTGATAAGCTGCCTAATTTCCTTCTCATGCATTTTTCTGCCTTTGTCCGCCAACTTGCCCTGCCGGCCCTCACGCTGCTGGCTACCCTGGCTGCCTGTTCGAATAAAAACGCCGCTACTCCGGCCGGCCCCGATATGATTACCATCAACCGCCCGGCCCTCTACCCCGAAAGCATGGCTTACGACGCGGCCAACCACCACTTTCTGGTCGGCTCGCTCACGGCCGGCGCGGTGGGCCAAGTGCAGGACGACGGCACCTACGCTGTCTTTGCCGACGACGCGCAATTAGTCAGCACTACCGGCATTTTCGTGGATGCGCCCCGCAACCGCATCCTGGCGTGCATCGGTGACCTGGGCGGCAACGGTGTCCGTACTACTGCCGCCACGCAATACAAGTTAGCCGCCCTGGCCAGCTACGACCGCAGCACCGGTCGCCGGCTGACGTATACTGACCTAGGGGCCTTGCGCCCCGGCCTCGGCCACTTTGCCAACGACGTGGCCGTAGATGCGCAGGGCAATGCCTACGTCACCGACAGCTTCGCGCCTATCATCTACAAAATTGATGCGCAGGGCACAGCCAGCGTCTTCCTACAAGACAATCGTTTCAACGCGCCAGCCGGCAACTTCGGCCTCAACGGCATCGTGTTCCACCCCGATGGCTACCTGCTGGTGGCTAAGTACGACGAGGGCATTATCTACAAAGTGCCCCTAGCTAACCCCACCGCCTTCACGCGGGTAACTACCACGGCCGTGCCCAGCGCCGATGGCCTGTTACTGGCCGACAACAATACGCTTTTGGTGGCCAGCAACGGCATCGGCACGAAAACCAACACCGTCTTCCAGGTGCGCACCACCGACGGCTGGGCCACGGCGGCCACCACTATTTCGGTGGCGACGGGCGACGTGTTTCCCACCGCCCTGGTGCGCCGCGATGCCGACGTATACCTGCTCCAGTCGCACGTCGGGGCGTTGCTAGCGGGCCAGAACCCGCCCGTGACCCAGTTTGGCATTCAAAAGATTAAGCTGTAAGCAGCTGCCAGGCAAAAGTGGCCGCCGCCGGGGACAATGTCCTCAGTGGCGGCCACTTTCGCGTTTAGGGTGTTGTTATGCAACTGGAGGAAAACCTCCGAGTTACCCGCGAAACGCCCTGTACCACCGAGGTAAGCGTGAAAATTGTTGTGGTCGTGGGGCTCGCCCGGCCGAACGCGGCTGCCTTCTTCCAACAGCGCCCGTTGCTTCGCCGAGAGCTCCAATTCGGCTGCGGTCAATGCATCTTGTACTTGCTGGCCGAAGATACTTTGTACGGCACCTGATATTCTTTCGGCTTTGAAGGCGTAGCATCGTTTTCTTTCGAGCAGCCCAAAGCTTTGGTCAAGGCAGCGCAGCGCAGCAATGGTCTGGCAAGTCGTTCCATAGCTCAACAAGGAGCGTTAGCGAAAGTGGTACCGCAGGCCGACGCTGGTAGTACGCAGGCCGACGCTGGCCATGCCCGGCCAGTGGTCGATAAGAGGATTGTTGAACAGGTAGCCTTTCGTGCCGGTGGTAACCAGCGAAAGGCGGTTGCCAAGGAAGAAGTCTGCTTCGGCCCCCATTTGTGGGCTATAAGTGAAGCGTTGGGATTCAGCCGAATCGGTAACCAACCCCCGGTGCCGTTCTGGTTAGCCCACTCGTAGCTGGCCCCAGCACCGAAGAGTAAATGAAAGTAGGCGATTTCCCCGAGGCGGAACAGTTGGGGCGAGAGGAACACGCGCACCTGGTAAACCGAGTATTCGCCGCGAGTGGCCAGGTTGCCGGTTTCGTAGCCGCTGCTCAGGCGCAGGGCCAGGCGGTTGGTGAGCATGGGGGTGTAACTCAACTCGTAGTAGTCGCCTTCTTCGGAGCGCCCGATGTGCACGCCCCAGCTTGAAATGTGTTTAACGTGGCGTTGAGCGGAGGCCGGTAAGATGCCAGCCCCAGCCAGCAGGAGTACCACCAGAACAAGCTTTTTCATGCGAAACTAGCGGGGCCGGTTACGGTCCATTTTAATGAACGCGTTCTGGCTAAGCGTCGAAGCGTACACCGCTTCGGCGGCCTGGTGAGTCGGGCCAGCTTGCGAGGATTCCATGGATAAGCGGTCGCCTTGTTCGCGGAGCTGCATGGCCTTAATCATGTTGTCGTTTGAAGAGTTGAACTCCGCCATTCGCTCCCCTTCCGTCATGGCATAGCGGCCGTAATTTTTCAAGGTCGCCTGCATTTGCACGCTTTGCGCGGTCATTTCGTCGGCAATCTTGTAGTAGTTCACGGCCATTTCCAGCTTACGCTTGGCCATCACTTCCTCCGCCGCGAACAGGGAAACGGTCGTTTCACTAAATAAATCAGCCTTCTTGGTTCTGAATGCAATATTTTAAGGTGTAGATACTGCCTTCGAGAGTAAGCCACTTAATCTCTGTACCGAACTTTTAACCAAGGCCAACTATGGCCTCGTGGTTCCTAAAGGTGCACCATACTGACCCACCCCTCCCCTCCCCGCTACCCGAAGCAAAAAGGTCGATTATTGCGGGTCAAGAAAGTGGGCTCCGAAAGTTTTTAGCCTGTGGATTTATGATATGGCCTTTCTGGAGAAAGAGATTGGCTGATACCATCAATGCCGGCCTTGGTTAAAAGTTTGGTACAAATGTTACATGGGCTCGACCGCTCCCCACTCCACGGTCAGCAACGCCGCTAAATCGAAGTGGATGGCTTCAGTTAAGGCTTCGTCAGAGAAATCGAATTCCCCTTGCAAATTGATGTGCTGCCAGCTCACGGGCGATATTCGGGCGATGGCGTCGGCCAAGGCCTGGCGTTCAGCCGACGGGGCCTGAAACAGCTGCTGATTGAGGTACAAGCAGTTCCAGCACACAATCACATTCTGCACGAGGCGCTTGCACGCATCAGCGAGCTACTGTTCTTCCTTACCGGCGTAGCGAAACTGCCCGTTTTGGCCGTAAAACACAGCGCGGGCGAAATGGTGGGTACTTTCGAGCCTATCCAACTGGTCATCAATGCGCTTGCGTAAGTCCTGGTCGTCCATGTAACGCAGCAGAAACTCGGTCCGAACGGCCCGACCCAACTCGCGCAGGGCCAAGTAGAGCGGATGGTGCTGAGAGTAGGAGTTGAGGCGTTTGAGCACGGTGGAGGCCGTCACGTGCTTTTGCTTGAGGCTCACGATGAGCCGCAGGAGGGTTTCCCACTGCGCCTCGATGAGCCCCCGGTCCAGCGGCTTACCCAGTCGCAAGGCGTAAGCGGCCAGGTCCGGTACGGTCGTGCCGGCGAAGGCATAGAGTTGCTGGTCCTGAAACGATTGGATGCGCGGGGCAAAGGCCACCTTCAGCAAATAGGTCACGGCAAAGTTGACTTCGGTGAACCCATGGGTGTCCGTGCTGTGAATCGTGGATTCGACCACCTCGTTGTACAGGAGCCCGTCGACCATATAAGGCGCTTCCCGGTCGGCGGAAGTGAACGTGGTCGAATAAAACAGCCGGTGCCGGTCATCGAGAAAGCCGTACGATACCAGCCCTTTTTCCTGGCCAAAGTACTTAGTAGGAGTACGTGGCATGAATCGAATCCACGGCCACGTGGTATTTCTGACCATCCGACGAGGTGTGGGTTTGGCTGGGGTCGCGCCGAAACAAGCGGCTGACCGGCAACTTCCCGGTGAGGGCCAGCACGGCATCATTGGCCCGGCGTAGGTTGTCGAGCGAGAAGTACCAGTTGACCGTGTTTTCTAGGGTGGACTGCGCCACGTGCTTGGTCGCGTGGGCCATGCGCGTCAGACCCAGATTGCAACCCAGATTAACCGCACTATGTGGTAGGCGCACAGAGGGCGGCGAGTAAGCGTTCTAAAAAGGGTTCGTCCCAGGCGAA
>JAABUW010006164.1_pt1 | contig 15212 bp, 25 predicted proteins | sample 5560081 | NCBI WGS metagenome assembly JAABUW01 (sample SAMN10711882, study PRJNA513363) | rock metagenome | isolation source: Antarctica rocks | place: Antarctica: Victoria Land, Knobhead sud
GAAGTGATGTTGTACCGGAAAGGAGGCGGCCTTTCGCGATGCTGGCAGCCCTGGTCCCGCGTGCGACGAGCTGCTCCCACTCTTCAATAAATCAAAGACGCCCGTGAACAGCCGGGAACAAGTGAAGGGAGAACCAGCGATTCGAGATTAAAATAAAAGTCACTAAAGTAAAAAGTCACTATAGTTACCTAGCCTACTCATAGCCTCTGCATCTCTAGCCCACGCTACTCGACCGGCACTTAAGTCGGCCCCACGCGTGTCCTCGAGTTATTCCAGCTAAGTTCGACCACGGTAGCCCAACTTTGCCGAAGCTCAGACGACCGTCGCCGATTCTGGGAAGCGTCGGGCTTATTTGCTGGTCGACGTAGCACCGTGACAAAGACGATGGTGAGTATCGCTCTGCTCAAGGCCAGGACAAGGAGTTTTGAGGCAGGAAGGCCAGGAGACATGGGCGACGCCCTGCAGGAGCTGAGTGGCGACTTCTGAGTATAGTTATTTCTAGTGCTTGAGAGCCACTCCCATATCTCCATATCGCTCTCTGTCATGGGATACAGGGGAAGGGTGGTCTAACAGGGCTGGCAAGGTTGCATACGAGTCAAGGCGAGACTATATAATAGCGGTTAAGGGCAAGATGCGTCTACGAGTTACCTTAAGTACCCAGCGAGTCGGCGGCATTTCGACGAATCTCGTTGATTTCGTCGAGTGGCGATTTGTGGTGTGGCGTGGTCCATGACGGTGTCATAAGTGTCGAATATCGAAGCATAAACACTCTCGAATCGCCACACTGCCTCCTTAATTCGTAATTCCATAAATCCGTACCTCGCATACATAGTCCATCTCGACACCTGTGTTGGACTCATCGCTTCTACGTCAACTGAGTCCAACCAGGTGAGTCCATACTCATTATGCATCGCTTCTACGTCGACTGAGTCCAACCAGCGATCGACTCAAACAACTCTATCACTTCTTCATATCACCGACTGCGTGATATTCATCAATAAGACCCTTCGGCGGTGTCGGTAACGGCACGCGTGGCTGCGGGTACTGGCTTGGTGGGGTGTAGGCGAGAAAAAACGAGAACGAGTGAGTCGTCATGGTCAAAGTCGGATGCGGAGACCCATTGCATGTCGTTTCCGTAACCTTTCCAACGGACAAAGTATTCGAGCTTTCGTCGAAGTCGTCGGGAGTCGACTGTCTCGTCGACTTCATACGCGTTGGTTTCGGCCGTATACCGCATGAGCAAGTTCCATAGCAACAGGTCGAAGTGTATCCTCGTCTGGCACCCAATGAACCTTCCCAAGATTTGGTAGGTCCAGCATGGACGCACCAAGATTGATGTTGAGGTCAAGCATGACGGAAGCCGTACTCATGGCAGAAGTCTCCTCGGGATTCGCGGCAATCTCACGGGCACGCTGTATGGTGACAAGTCTCGCTCGAGGAACGTTGCCATAATCGACAATGTGGAAGCGGATGTACTTGAAAGTCGGGTGTAGAGAAAGGGAAGAGTCGAGTTTGACGAGTGTGGGCGTCTGCGATTCGGATGGATGTTCATTCATGACCACGACTGCGGAAACTCTAGTGGTAGCTGGTCTGGGCGCCTATGTCGGTACTGTTAGGGTCACTTGGCGATGAGTGTCTGGAACTTCACGAGTGTCTGCAACTTCACGGATACGGAAGTCAATTAGGGGGAGCGTCAAGCCGGGTTGACCCGTGATCTCCACTTTCGACGCATCAAGGAGGTCGAGGACATAGGGGATCGAGGACGAAAGATGATCGAGGACATGGGAGATCGAGGACGAAAGATGATCGAGGACATAGGAGATCATAGATCAAGGATACAATGACGGAGCGGACGCTGCTTCGCGAATCGCTCGTTAGCATCCGGGATGATAGCGTCACGCAGTGTGACATTGCATGTGCAGATTGGTCAGCAAGGTGAACAGCAGAATCGAGGAGCACCGGGGAGATCTGAGTGGAGGGGAAGATGAAAGCATGATAAACATCGCGAGCGAAAGAAATCGAAGCACCAAGGAACCGAGATGATAAAGATGACTGCGGCCCAACCTGGTTCTCTCGTCTCGAAATCCCTCAAGAAAATGGTCCGCTGGATCCATTATCTGACATCAACTTTAGCTCGGCGAGAATTCCCCACGATCATGGTCGAGCTCACCATTTCCGCTCCCATCGAGGCACATCCCTGAACCCCTCCGGCTCAGCCCCACTCGCTCCGTACGCCTCGCTCACATCCGCGAGCGGTCTGACTTCCAGTCCACTTCCCCCTTTCCCCTTTCCCTCACTCCTTCTCCGACCCGACGTTTCAGGTGATCTCTGCTCGAATCCAACGACTATACCGGTGATAGACATCGATGAACCTGCTGCGTTTTCCTCCGCTAAAAAGGTCGCTATAGCGCGTCCTTTCCGCAGAGTGAGCGTTCCTCTTCCATCACCAACAAGCGAGTCGGCCCGAGCTCGCGTTCCAGCCCTAGTCCGGCTAGCCGGTGAGTCGGAAGCGGATAAAGGGGGTTGATTCTCCTTATCTACGCGTGACTGGACCGGTGTGAGGCGACCTCGCTTGGCAGGTGTTTCGGCACTGGAACCGTTCGCGGCCGGACGGCTTGCGGCTGAGGGTGAGGGTTGGGAGACGAGAGGCGGTGATGAGACGGATGAAGAAGAGAAGATCTCGAGTTGACGCTTACTCGGCGCGCTTCTCGGCGGGGGAACGGGTACCTGCCGACGAGATGCCGACGACACTCGTGGCTGGACGGGTTTCGGATTCACGCTAGTCGAGCTCGATTTCGGGGTGGTTTTGCCTTTCTCGTTGCTGTCGGATTTCGCGGACGAGCTGGGGAAGCCTTTGATGACTTTTGGTTGGATGGCGGTGAGCGCTTTTCGGGATGTCGGTCGTTTGACCGGTGAGTCTGATTGTGTAGCAAGTCGAGAAGAGGAGGTGGTCGGGTGAGAGGGCGAGTCGGCGTAGATTGCGAAAATCGCGCCTTTCTTTTTGGTGATGGGCATGCTGCGGAAAGGAGCGTTGATCGACAATGGATTAAATGAGAGATGCTGTAATTGGATGGGATGCGAGATGGAGATACATCAAGAAGCTGAGTATATGGTAATGTATTGATTGTCAAGAAGTCATGAAAGGTGAGACTGATTGGGGTTGAAATAGCGAAACGGGTGTGATTGCCCCGTAAGAGGATGTGCTCAACAAAAACAGCCGCGCGCCGATACACGTCGATTGATAACGCCGAGAAATCAATATCACGTGGGTTTTGAGCTATCACCGGGCCCGCCGGACCGATGATCTTCCGGCGGATCACTCCGGGCAAGGAGCGGTGCTTCGTTGTCCCGTTCGTGAAAATCCAAAACAAAATGAGTAGTCTCACTCCCAGAGTCATCCTAATCACTGGCGCGTCTGCCGGTATCGGGCGAGCATGTGCCATCGCCCTCTCCGAAGCCTTTTCACCCTTAGTCTTGATCCTCTCCGGCAGACGGGAGGGCGAGCTGCATTCGACCGCCAAGGAATGTCGAGAGGGCACCACGACGGAGGTGGTCGCTGGGGATGTGAGTAAGGAGGAGGATGTGATCAAGATGTTTGGGCTGGTCAAGGAGAAGTATGGGCGGTTGGACGTGGTCTTCAACGTGAGCGCTTCTAACGAGATGAGGATTGAGCTCATGAGAGCTCCTTACTTCTTCTCGTTCTGTCTGCTCCTTCTACCTCGGGCGATTGTGTGTCATCACAAAACTCAGAACGCCGGCGTGGATCTGCTCAATGCAGTCCCTCTCGAAGAGGCCGATATGAGCAAGTTCTGCCAGGTGATCGACGTGAACATCATGGCCGCGGTCTTGGTGAGTGGCCCTCCTTGTCCCAAGCTCCCCCATCATCTGCATCGGCTCTGTCGCGCTCGCGGTAGGTGGTGATATAAAGCTGACGCCAAGCAGTGTACCAAAGAAGCGATCAAGATCATGAAATCTCAATCACCTCCCGGCGGACGAATAATCAACAACGGCTCCATCTCCGCCCATTCTCCTCGTCCAGGTATGCTCCCCACTCCCACCTTCATCACGTCATCCAATATCTCACTGAATTCGCCCACATAGACTCCGCGGCTTATACCGTCTCGAAACACGCCATCCTCGGCCTAAGCCGCTCCACCTCCCTCGATGGCCGGAAATACAATATAACAGCGACACAGTTGGATATCGGGAATGCCCAGACCGCGATGGGAGGACACGCGGCGAAGGGTTGTCGGCAGGCGGATGGGAGTATGAGGACTGAACCGATGATGAATGTTGGGAATGTGGCGAAGACGGTGGTGTTTCTTTGTGGGCTGGAAGCCGCCGCGGATGTGCCGAGTTTACAGATATTGTGAGCGATCGCAGCGCGTGGTAGGGAGCGAGCTGATGGCGTCCAGAGCGTCGGGTATGCCATTCGTCGGTCGGGGCTAGGCATTGTGGAAGATTCTCGGTATTCTCAACTTCGGATGTATAGTTCCATTCGGTGACCGACGGAACATTCGACTTTTACCTAGTCTTTTGGCATAGAGTGTACGACTCATTCATCGGGATCACGTCAAGGCATTTCCAGGATTGGCCGCATGGGCGAACATCCCCTTAACAAAGTCGATTCTCCCCAATCCACTCGCTGTCCCAGAAGCGAGAAGTCCTGCTCTACCTATCCCACCGCCGTTGTGCCAGCTGACACGGTGAATTCCAACAGGAGGTGACCAATTGGCAGTCTTGCTGACAGAGGGATCGTTGGGAACTTTCTGTTTGGAGAGATTGCGATGGGCCGCTGCTTCTAGCGTCATCGTCTGTCGCACATCAGTATAGATCCGGTGAAGAGAAACCAAGGACACGTACTTCTGGGAGGAAGTCGTCCTTCATCCGGTACTCGCCAGTGTGGGTGTCATAGTCCATCTCGAAGAGCCTCAAGAACAACAAAGGCTGATAAGGCATCAGCCCGGGCCAAAACAGCTGTCATACCCTTCGCCGTCGACGACGGAACCCTGTCAGGTAATTGCTAAGGAGAACAGCTCCATCGCTGCCCCCGCTGACCGCCATCGTATGATAGTCAGATGTGGTGATGTCCTGCATTATGTCAGCTAAGCATGTTTGATGATGCAGACAGCTTACCCAGACTGGACCACGATGCGGCGACAAGAGGAACCCTCGCCCAAGCCCTTCTCCCCAGACCTTCTCCATCGTCACCACAAAATCCACATCTGCATACAGCGGTGAGCCCGTTTGACTTGCCCATGCGACCGTCATAATTGTCGCTGAGGACAATCAGTCGGATACTATCCCGGTAGACAAGACCTACACCGTGCTCGATTGATGTCTACCGGAAAGGCTGGATCACGCATGTCGACCAAGACCGTCGTTCCGTCGTACGACCCAGCGACAAGGTAGAAAGGATCGTCGCTAAAGCACGGTTGACCGGCGGCGTCTGTTGGCGGACATCGACCGACTGCAATAGAGCGGATACAGGACATGGAAACGGTCATGTATACGGAGGGCAAGACTGTATAGCAATCAGCGCGGTCTTCACGGCAGCCAGTCAAAATACTCACGGGTACTGGAATCACCGCTGCAAAGTGCTTCCACGACATCCCAGACGATACAATGCCCTGCTCCACGTCAGGCCAAGCTGACTGTTGAGTCTCGCATCTCACCATCGGATAGCCCAACGGCAAGCCGTGTAGCAGTAACCCAGTCAAAGCAGGTGCATGATGCGTCTGAGATGTCGAGCTTCAGCAGGGACTGTCGCAAGCGAACTTGAGGTAGTCTCACATCAGCCATGCCTCGGGCAAACGAATCCTTGTTACTGACGAAAAAGGGGTCTGTCCGCATTCGGTTCTGTATCGCCATTCAGGTGCCGCAGTATCCTCGGATGAGGCACAGAATAGAATGATACCGATCCGTCAAGCTGAACTGCAGCCATGATACCGAGTTTTGGCAACCTCGAGCTGTAGAGACTGTCAATTTCATGCTGGAGCGCATCAGCTCAATACGCATGCAGATCCATGATAGCTCACCTCATCCCAAGCGCCAAGAGGCATCCATCTGACCTGCATTGCGGACCCTCCATCGACACAGAGCACCATCTCGCATCGCATCCCGCCTGGATCGGTGCCATCGTCCGCCGGCGGAGTCATTGACCAGATCTGAATACCGCCTGGTGTGTCTTGTGCTGTCTTCTCGCCTAACGCGGGTTGTATGTCTATACGGGGTAAAGTCGATATGGCAAGGTACTGCCTGTATTCGAAATCTGATGGACTTCAGTGGCGGTACATTGGGAAACCGCACCTGCAGCTTTTGACTCTGGATAGGGACACCAGTCAAGTCCCCATATAGGTCCGCCAGCGGAAAAGATGAAGCCCTCCTTTGCGTTGTTGAAATCCCCTTGAACCCATGGTTAGTCATAACGAGGAAGTAAAAGCGGTTGGGACACTCACGAATACGACGAGAATCGAACATTCTCATTGGTACCGGCTGCTGCTTATCGTGCGGTCCAAGGTGACATGTGATCCAGGGGTTGCCATCCAGGTCCGCCGGCTGCGACAGGAATGGCTTGGCAGCGCTAGAACCCTCATCAACACGATAAGGTTATGCCCTGTCCTCGCCAGCTTACGCTTCGGAAAGCAGCTCCAGCTCATCAAATCGCATTCGCCCCACGTGATCAAGCCCAATCTTCACTTCGTCCCTCATCTTCCACCCAGCTTTCCCTTTCCCTTTCCCCTTACCCTTCCCACCACCATCCCACATCTCCGGCCACCATCCCTCACCCTCCCATACCTCCCAGGGCGACAGTAACGGTACGAATCTCCCAACCTGATAAATCCTCTTCTGCCTCTTGTTACGCCTCTCCACTGTGTCGTCCGGCTCATCCACGACCTCCACCTTGACCCGTCCTCGACCTGGAGGTCGCGCCTTCAACCGCGTCCCGAAGGGTGTACTAGGTCCTCCAGGATAGGAGTCCACTCCCAAATGTCGATACGACTCCCCGCCTTTAAGGTTTAGCTTCGCCTTATCAAATACGCCTCGCTTAGGTTCGGTGAGTCGAGCAGCCGATTGTTTGATGAGATTCCGATAAGGCGCAGAGAGCATAGTGGCATCATTATGCACAAACGCGGACGCTCCCGACTTTCTGGGGGCTGCAAGGGCCCGGCTAGGTGCTGGGGTGATGATGTCCCGAGCGGGAGTAGTCACCGACATTTGCTCTTGCTCTTCTGGAGTGTCGGGTTCCGGGCTGTCCAGCTCATCCTGCTGATCCATCTCGACATCTTCATCAGCGTCGACGTCATTGCTCTACAATTCCGTCAGCACTTGTGCCACTCCTGGTCGCCATCATACCTCAGTCTCCTTGTCGGGTTCGAACTCGCTAGAATCCCCAGAGAAGGGGGAATGCCGCTCATCTGCTTGCACTTTGGTCTTCGTCGTCAGACCTGAATCGAAACCGTTAGATGATGGTCGTCTGGACTCGCTATCCTCAGAACCAGAAAGGTCGGAGAGACCTGCGGGGATGTCGGAGTATGAGGGACGAGGTTTCCGCTCCCTTAGAGACACCATTTCGAAGCTGACGACGGGTCGTGTACGCCCAGCTGTGTCACTTCACGGCCCTGCTGACCCAATCAGAATCGAGACTCAGTTTCTGAGTGCGTACTTGGGTTATCTGCTCGTTTGGTGATGGGTTTGATGGTGGAAAGAGAAGCTGAAACAGGACCGGGTTTGATCTTGTTGACACGGAGTATCGTCAATCTCCGCAAGCTGTTCAATGGACGTGCCAGCTCTAACTACAATCAGTTCTTCGGATTCTCGCTGAAGGGCTAGGATAGGAAGGCCAGTGCAGCATGTCTGGTAAGTGCCAAGTGTTTTTGGAAAGCCCAAACCACCTTCCTCTCCGCAGCTTCTTCCATCGGAGCTCCGCTGATTATCCCTCGAACTAGGGTTTCAGGATGCTGGCGTCACAAAAGGTGAGGTCGAGCCGCATCCGCCGAAAATGAAAGCAGCTAGGCGCATGCTGATGATCATTCGGTAGGCATCATGCTATTCCTCGGTGTCAATTCTCTCGCCGCTTCCTTGCTCGACATCAAACCCTATTTCCAACTCCAGCTTGTCCCTCACATTACAAAATATCATCAGGTGAGCCGGCTCATTCCTTGCTTATTTCATCTTCTCTCCTCCGCAGAGTGAAGCATGACTCGAGCTTTTATGTTGGCCGTGGAGTTATGGCGAGTTCTCGTTCATCCATTCGTATTCGCCAACTCGACCGAGCTCCTTATGGGAGAGCTACTGTTATATAACGTGGGCGTCGGTATCGAGCGGTGTGTTCTCGGCAGCTGCTGGCTGAAGTCTTGCTGATCGAGCCTGGATCTTAGGGCTTTCGGATCTCGCAAATACGCCGTGCGTCTTCTTTATGCCAGCGGTACTGACTGCTGAGACAACGCTCAGTCCTTTGTACTCATTTCCTCCTGCGTATCGACAATCTTCTCTTCCATCGCCATCATCCTCTTTCACAGGCTTGGCCTGAATTCGACACCTGCAGGACCTTACGGAGTCGTCTTCAGCTTGTCAGTTGAGATCCAGCTTTGTAGCCAGGAGTACACTGCATCGCTCTGGGCTTTGTCTGACGCTCACGTAGGCTATGGCAGCAATATCGCACAATCCCCTCGCTTTACGCCTTTCGTCTCCTCGGTCTCGAGTTCTCGAGCAAAGTCTTCTCCTGGGTCCTCGCCTCCCAGGTACGCCTTCCGCTCGTATATCCAGGTCATTGACTGAGGACTAATGAGAATCTAGCTGTTCCTCTTCAAAACCCCTTCATCTATTCTCGCAGCAATATCCGGCCTTTTCGCCGGCTGGCTCTACCGTACTGACACGCTCCTCACCGTCCCCTTCCTCTCCCGCCGACGCGTAGCGCGACCGCTCAAATCATACCGCATCCCGCTGTCGATCCACCTACTATTCGCTCGGATATTCGACCCGCTCGTTGGTTTTAGTGCACCGCCTAGACGGGCGAATCGGGTCCTTCCTGGACAAGTCAGTGATTCGCCTGCGCGGACTACGGCTGTGGCTCAGCCTATCTTGCGGGGCCTGCTTGCGGGGAGGATGGGAGAGGGAGCTGTTCGACGGACATCGGCGGGACAGCCGGGACAGCCGGGACAGCCGGGACCTGCCAGTCGGCCACCGCCGAATCCTGTGTCACCGGCAGGAGCGAGAGCTGCAATGGGAGAGTGGGTGAGCGCGATGGCCGGGAGAGGAGAAGGAGGGGCGAGACCGCCGACCGAGGAGGAGATATCCTCGTGCGCTTTGCCTCATTCTATGAAGCAGGATGCCTGCTGATAAGGTATGATAGATTGTCGAGCATGTTTCCGAATCTGGGGAGGGAGACTGTCGTGCGGGCTCTGCAGAGAAGGTGAATGAGACCCACTCTACCTCAGACATCACGGGCTGATCGTTCGCGACCGCTCCAGTGACCATAACACAGCGTTGGCAGTCGAGGCATTGCTGGAGGAGAACACCTGAGACAGCCGGATTGTCAGTTTTAGACGATTTTCCACATGCATCTTCACCGTTCTGGGTATCTTCGTGCTGGGTAAAAACTCGAACCTGATCACTAGAATGAAGCTCTGCTACTATCCCCGCTCTCCGCCGCTAATGCCGGGGTCCCGATTTCCAGACAGCCCACCCACCTCCCTCATTCCTTCTTCTCATCAATCCCATCTCCCAGACCGTCCCCGCCGCTCGCGTTCGCCCCAGTCGTCACTCCCGGCAGATCCTTCCCAATCTCCTCCTCCACCTTCCCCAGATTCTCCAATAACCGATCAAGCTTCCCCTCGAGATCATCCGCCACCTCTCCAGCCGCGTTCATCTGTGCCAACAGCTCTGATATCCTCAGATCGTCGCCGTCTTCAAAATTAGGGCCGGAGAGAGCGAGGGCGTCGAGGATGGGTTGGAGGGCCTGACGGTCGGAGGGGGTAAGGGTGGAGAGGTCTAGGTTGGAGAGGGGGTCTTCGGGATTTGCGTTGACTTGAGGGAGAGCGGGATGATGTGGAGGAGAAGAATGGTGCGAAGGGGAAGACTGGGTAGGAAGATGGTCGGTAGGACGGGGTTGATCGGATGATGGGATATGGTTGGATTGGTTGGGTGGAGGATTTTGTATGCCCATGGCTTGGGCCACGAGATCGAGGTCAGAGAGGTCGTTCATCATAATTCGAGGGTGGTGAACCAGAGCACAGGTCGAGAATCTTGAGCTCCCGATGTACGGAATTTTCAGCGCCTCAGCACGGCGACATGCTGTAGGTCTCTCAAGAAGGAGCGGCGAACAAAGCCAAGGACATCAGAATCCGCCTTCAGGGCGATTAGGCCCCGCAACGGAAGCAAAAATGTTTGATCCAAAGTTTCAGAACCGGTCGTTCCTCTCGCACTCCTCTCGGCCGTGGAGCGACATGCCTCCTCTCCAATTTTGGAAGCCCGGAGCAGCAGCTCCAGGTAATCGTCACAATCTCAGCATAGCGAACAGCTGATGACAGCTTGTAGGCAGCTCGCTCGACCGAGAATCCGAAGCCGAAGGATCCCTTCTCCCCTCAACCAGCCGGAACACCCACCTCAGCCTCGATGCGCAGCGCCAGCGATTACCCATCTACAAGCATCGAGAGAAATTGCTATGGTGTGTGGAGCGATATCGAGTGATCATCGTCGTAGGACAGACGGGATGCGGGAAATCTACTCGTCAGTCCCGATTCTTGGCATACCCGTTGAAGGGTGTCGACCTCGAAGCGGTTCGGGCTGACAAGAGACTACTTGATCTTCAGAAATACCTCAATACCTCCATGAAGCCGGCTGGACATCGCAGAATCACGTCGTGGTGTGTACGCAGCCGAGACGAGTGGCAGCGACGAGCGTGGCGACAAGAGTAGCGGAGGAAGTCGGTAGTGTTCTTGGCGATGAGGTATTCAATTCCCTCTCCTTTCTCAGGGGCAACGCCGATGGTTATAGGTCGGCTACACGATTCGATTCGAAGACTTGTCTTCACCGTCTCGGACTCGGATAAAATACATGACGGACGGAATGCTGTTCCGCGAGACAATGGTGGATCCACTGCTCAGTCGGTATAGCGTTATTATGGTTCGTAGTCTCCCTTGATACAGCGAGCGAGATGCTGATGTTGGTGTAGATCGACGAGGCACATGAGAGAGGGGCATATACGGATCTTCTTCTGGGACTGCTGAAGAAGTACTGTCTTCCCTAGCTTAGAGAACTGTATCCTCGCTGATGGTGCATGATAGGATCATGAGGAGGCGACCGGAGCTGAGAGTCATCATCTCGTCGGCGACCATTGATGCGTGAGCCTTTCGACTGGATTCGTGATTGCTCGACAGCTGACGCGCTCGGCAGAGAGGACTTCCTGGAGTATTTCAACTCGAACGCAGATGGGACAGACCGATCACAGGATGATGCTATCGGTAAGCCGCAATCATGCCCACGGGCGCAGTGTGCTGATCTGATTTTCAGTCGTCAGCCTCGAGGGCCGTATGTTCCCGGTCGAGGTCTGCTATCTCAGAGAGCCCTGTGTGGACTACACGGAGGCGGCAGTGCAAACCGTATTCGACATACACATGAAGGTATTCCTTTCTCCTAAGCTTCGGCTACTCTGATGCTGTGATTTTCAGGAGCCGGCTGGAGACATCCTTGTCTTCTTGACGGGACGAGAAGAGATTGATCAGGCTTCGCAACAGGTCGCTGATCGAATACAAGGGTATATCCAAAAGCTCTTATACCTGCATCCGAGATGAACAGATCTCCTAGGCTTCCAAAGGCTGCACCGAAAATCCTTCCACTACCTCTCTATTCGACCCTGCCACCCGAGGAGCAAGCCTTGATCTTCGATGCGGCTCCAAGAGATACCCGTAAGATCATCCTCGCAACGAACATCGCGGAAGCAAGTGTCACCATCGACGGGATCAAATACGTTGTCGATTCGGGCTATGTCAAGGTCGGTCTCCCTTTGCCCCAGACCGGCCTTCGCTCACGATAGCGCAGCTCAAGACCTACAATCCCCGCACATGCATGGATGTGCTATCCGTGACCCCTTGCTCCCTGGCCAGCGCGAATCAAAGAGCCGGTCGAGCCGGGCGGACATCCGCTGGCAAATGCTTCCGCCTGTATCCATCATCCGCCCTTCCCTCGCGCAATTCCCGATCAGCTATGCCGATAACGACTCCTCCCGAGCTCACTCGCTCCGACATCTCCCTCTACCTGCTTCAGCTAAAAGCATTGGGTATTGACAATCTCGCCAAATTTGACTTTATGAGCCCACCGCCTAGCGAGATGATGATCCGAGCGCTGGAATTCCTGTTCTGCCTCAAGGCGATTGAGGACGAGGGGAGGTTGACGAGACCGATGGGAGCGAGGATGGCGGAGGTACCGCTGGACCCGATGATGGCGGCTATCGTTCGTCCGGGAATACCGATGTTTCAACCGCTAATTTGGCTTCAGCTGCTCAACTCACACGACTTCAAGTGTGGGGAAGAGATTCTGACCATTGCGGCAATGACACAAGTCCAGGTGAGCTCGGATGATACCGGTCACTTATGTACACGCTAACATCCGGCCAGAACGTCTTCATTTTTGCCGATGGAGGTACGAAAGCGACGATGGCGGAGCTCGAGCGGCGGAAATTCACAGCGGAAGAAGGGGTAAGCTGGGCTCGATCGTTACGGAAGGGCAAGCTGAGCTGACGTGTTCAGGATCACCTCACCCTCCTCAACGGTACGAAGACATCTTGCTTAGATTCAGGATGCCGGCTGAGCCAGACGATAGCTTACAACGCCTTCATTCGATATGGCACCCGCGACAAGCAATGGTGCGGCAATCATCGGATCAACCACAAGGCCCTGTCACGTGCCGTGTCCATCCGCAAACAGCTGAAGAAGTACCTTGATCGGTTTGGAATCCCTGCGATCAGCTGTGAAGGCGATGCCAAGCGGTTAAGGCGGTGCCTTGTCACGGGCTACTTCAAGGTCGGCTGCCATCAACAGTACGCTGGAATGTCGCTGATAGATTGACAGAATGCCGCGAGGATGATGCCAGACGGGACCTATCGCTCCGCTCGAGAGGGCGCCGTGGGTCTGACGATTCACCCCTGGATGTGACTAACATGTGATCAGGTGCTGAACGTACACCCTTCATCCGTGATGTTCACCCGTCAACCCGCAACGGGCTGGGTGATCTACCACGAAGTCGTGGAGACAACGAAGAGCTTCATGCGGGATCTGACGGTGGTCGACGAGGAATGGCTCGTTGAGCTGGCGTGAGTAACCGTCGGCCGATGCAGCCTGGATGAGCCTGATGTTTGATTCGGTCTAGACCGCACTTCTATACGTTCAAGGGAGGAGGGTTGAAGAAGCATTGATAAGGGGTTGATATTATCTGAGATGCATCGTATCTCATACATTGTCGCGAATGCGCTCCATAGGAACGATTTCCCTTCCTCTCCAGACAGGGATGCGGCCAAAATTGCCGAGAAGATATTGTATAGGCCCGCTCTCGTCCCGCCGGGTCCGGAGATTAGATTAGATTCCTGGAAGGTCGGCTTCCCTACCCAAATTCCCGTTTTCTCCGTTCGCTTCGCTGTTTTCTCACTGCAGAAACAACCCGAGATATACTGGACCGTCGCCGACGAGAAGGCACTTGTACACTTCCTACAAAGCCTCCATGAGTGTTGGTAAAATTAAGACTGGAGGCTAGCGTCTTCACCAAATCACCATGACCTCCGCATCCTTCACCACCGACCCCCATCGACGGTACTCCCGATTCCGACCCTGCATAGACCTCCACCAAGGTATCGTGAAGCAGATAGTAGGAGGAACACTCGACCTCACCCCCAACTCCGCTGCCGGCCCATCACATCTCCGAACGAACTTCATCTCCGAGTCCGTCTCTTCCCCTCCAACCTGATCCAACTGACGAAAACGAGTGAATCTAGGCATTCCCCGTCGTACTTTGCAGACCTGTATCGACAGAATGGACTGAAGGACGGACACGTCATCATGCTCGGGCCGGGGAACGATGATGCGGCGAAGGAAGCGGTGGGGGCTTGGACAGGGGGATTCCAACTTGGCGGAGGGATCACGGTCGAGAACGCGGAGGAGTGGTTGGAGGCTGGGGCTGAGAAGGTTGGTGGACCCAAACTTGGTCTGATGTGATTGGGTGGACAGAGCTGATGAGGGATAGGTGATCGTGACGAGTTACGTGTTTCGCGAGGGGAAATTTGATTTGGGGAGATTACGAGCCATGTCTTGGGAAGTTGGGAAGGAGAGATTGGTCGTGGATATCAGGTGGGTGTATCACAAGTCCCAGTGGGTTCTCGGCTGAGAGCGTGTGATCGCTTTTAGCTGTCGGCGGAGGGATGACGGATGGGTGGTAGCGATGAATGGGTGGAAGACGTTGACCGACTTGACCGTCTCGAAAGGTGAGTCCCCCGTTTTCCAATTGTGCGATCTTTCTGCCCAAGCTGATCTGGCCAATAGAGAGCATAGCATTGATCGAGGGATACTGCTCGGAGCTGCTCGTTCATGCTGCCGACGTGGAGGGCCTATGTCAGGGCATCGACGAGGAGCTGGTATCGAGTGCGTACAGCGCTCGTCGAGAAGCGGATTTCAGCTGATGGAAGCACAGGGCTGGCCGAATGGGTGACGATACCCTGTACCTATGCAGGAGGGGCACGAGGTATGCCAATCTCCACTTTGAGCGTCCGGCGGAGATTCTAAGAAGGCTGATGATGAGCAGATCTCTCGGATCTAGCGTTGGTAGACAGGTTGTCTGGTGGAAAGGTGGATCTGACATTCGGCTCGTATGTCGTTTCATCCCACATCCCTTGGACCCCTTCAAAGAACAGCTCCGGTAGTCTCTGTCCATGCGCTGATTGCCTTGACAGGTCTTTGGACATCTTTGGCGGCACCGTCAGTTTCGAGGACCTCGTCGCGGCAGATCGAGCAGCGAAGGAAGCATCTCGGCGCAGATAACGCTGATTTCAGTCACACGGTCTTTGGGCATATTCGAAGATACCCTATCCATGTCCCGATGTACGATGCATCCATGTCGTTATGATAGAGTGCTGAATGGATTATGCTAAAGTGTGGAAACGAATGATGACGACCTTCATGACACCTCCTTGGGCGCTTTCCTCTTTCTCCCCTTTCTTTTCCCTT
>JAABUW010006165.1_pt1 | contig 15199 bp, 7 predicted proteins | sample 5560081 | NCBI WGS metagenome assembly JAABUW01 (sample SAMN10711882, study PRJNA513363) | rock metagenome | isolation source: Antarctica rocks | place: Antarctica: Victoria Land, Knobhead sud
TGTTCTTGCCACACTTCAGCGGTACAAAGATCAGGACGAAGAGAATGCGCGCAAGCTCAAGGTAACAGCGCATGAGAATGCCGAGGGCACTGCACGCGAGACCCCAAATGTTGTTCAGAAGAAGTCGTCTAACGAGCCCTTCGGAAATCCTCAGCAAGTCATGTGGTTTCCTAAGCCGACGGCGGAGGAAACAGAATGTAAGCGAAAGAAGCGCGCTGCGGCATCCAAGGCTCTTGTTCTTGCCACACTTCAGCGGTACAAAGATCAGGACGAAGAAAATGCGCGCAAGCTCAAGGTAACAGCGCATGAGAATGCCGAGGGCACTGCACGCGAGACCTCAAATGTTGTTCAGAAGAAGTCGACCAGCTCAGACCCTTGGGCACCGAAAGCCAATCACACCGATGAGCCAGGAGGAGCGTCGTCTATCGCGGGAAAGCGTAAAGCGGGCGAGGCACTGATGCCCTCGGCCGATGCACCAAAGAAGAGAATGACCGTACGTCAGCCATCTCGTCCATCATGAGATAGTTTGCGCACAACAGGACAGCTCAGCAAGTCGTGCAAAACCTAGGACGATCACTTCTAAAGCTCCCTGAAGTGAATCCGTTGTAGCGGTTAGGCTGACATCAGGCTTATACAGGGAGGGGAAGTAATACTGGTGAGCTCTTCCGATGATCGTAACATTGCATGGAGGCTAATCACACTTCTAGGTAGTTAGTAGCAGGGTTTTCGGGCGATTGTGGGCGTAGCCGGAGGAGTTTGTTGGAAGAGAGGAGTACTGATTCTAATGACGACATGTAACTACAGAGCATAGTGTGAAGGAAGCAGCGATACGGGGTGGATAGGACTTAGTAACACATCTGGCGGTACCATTAATTGCGTTGCTGCCGCGGTGGAACTCGCCAGCTCGCTATTGCCTCAACCCTTGTGACCTGTAGTATACTTGCAACAGCAATCCAAGCGGCTGGGCTTCTCGTGAAACATCAACTCGGTATAGATCGGCGCCGGCATCGCAAGACCCTTTCGCCCCGACGGTATCACGTGATCGCGTCAAGCGGCTGACCCTAAGCGCGTTCCGCTAGCGCAGCACACAACCTAAAGTGTCAAGCCTCGCCCTCTTTTCCTTTCTTCTCCTTCAAGCGTTCTGGATGATAGGCTGCACAATCTTTCAACCCGACCGCTTCTGCTCTCGCCCATAGTGGCACAGGTTCCCACTGAGGCTCTTTGGTCCTTTCTTCGGAAGGGCCGGTCCTTTCACCTAGTGATCGGACACCCTATTGGGCATCGTCCCTTTAGGTCTTCGCCAGCGCGGCCTTCGTGTCCGTTGGATTTCAAAACCCACAATGACTCTCTCCACTACGTCGTCGAACGATGACAAAACTTTCTCGAGCAAAGCACAGCTCAACCTACGAATGTTCAACGAAGCCCTCCCGGAAGTCCTCCCAGAGACCGGTTCACCACAAAGTGCTGATGCAAGCCGCAAGCGAGCCCTGGACCAATCCGGCACCAGTACCTACAAGCTTGCTGATCCCAACAATATGGCAGATATGCCGGCGAGGATGGAAGCAATCTTCGCCAAGAGGCGGAAAACCGCGTCTCGGGTGGACGAGGATGTTAGAATAGTCGTCAATCAGGGCAGCAAGGCTAGTAATCTCTCTAGCCCGCCACCGCCCAATAAGTTCAAACCCCAAGGGAAGCAGCCCGAGTCTATAGGGAAAGTGAAGGGGCATCAAAGACTCAAGGAAAACAGCCAGGACCATGGAGACCTTGATCAGAACCAGGGGTACCGCAAAAAGATCAAGAATCTGCGGCGCAAACTCCGACGAATTGAGAAGGACAAGCAGCAAGAAGTCGGAAAGCTCAAACGTGAATTGCGGTGGGACAAGTCTGAAAAGTAGAAAGAGCTCGAAAAGCTCAAACGCGAATTGCGGTGGGCCAAGTCCGAAAAGCAGCGAGCTGAATACAATCTGAGAGATCACCTCTGGAGCTGTCCGGTGTTCAGCGTCGGGGACAGGATAGGCCCTGACGCATCCATGAATGATCAGCAAGGAGCTTCCATCCCCGTCTCAGCACCCGTAGAGATACGTACGTCAAGTCGGAGGAGCAAGCAGCAAGCGACACTGCCTCTGGAGACCCAAGACTCGAGCGAGGGACCGAGTCTATCGGCCGCCCTCCTTCCTGTAGCAGGTCCGAAGAATCAGGAAAGTCTCTGTCTCTGTAATCCCCTGGCATGAAAGAAGGTCGGTCCATCCTTCATCCGCAAGGACTTTAGTGCAGTACCCCCTCGTCTGGTACTGAGGCAATGAATTCGGATGTGAATTGGGATGAATGGGTGCAGATTATGATGGAGGCAAAATATCTAAATTCTTCTCCGAATCTTTCAACGCCATTCTACTCCTTCATCAAACTCATATTGCGTCGGATTTTGCCATGGCCTGTGGCTTCCGTAGGGGCCCTTCGCCCGAAGTCGCTGGAAACTTGAAACGCTTTGCCGCTTTGACAATGGTGTGCCTCCTGGTCATTCAGTCCTGTGAGAGCTGATGCTTTCCGAATCCCGCCTCGACTTCCAAGTCTGGTAGTGAGACCTACATCGGATTTAATGCCGCAATATCTTTGTTCGAAATACCTACAGATTCACTGCATACTCCCCTTATCATGGTAGAATCCAGCTGCAAAAGAACCACCAGCGTGAAGAATCAATGCCATTTAGGGGTCTTGACCCTGGATCCTTTAATTATGAGATGTGGATAATACCTCAAGACCGTTTTCTTTGGGAGTGCTGCGTCGCGTTTTCAATATGGCTTCAACTACCACGTCCCAGCCGAAACTTGCTCTCTTTGGTAGATTTTTACCCGTTCCTCGCCCTTCGTAAAAGGCACGGATCGAATCAGTGGAGGCCACATTCTAGAGCCCTAATGACCGTAGGACTGATTCTGTAGTAGATTCACGCCGCTGGTGACAATCCAATTTATCTCATTCAGTTCAACTTGTAGGAATATATCCCGCCGGATTGACCACCACTCAACATTGATTTGATCTGCACGAAGAGTATTTGCACGTCCGGATCCTCCATGTCTTCTGTTGATCTCCTATTCAAAACACCAGATCTTTTACTATAAAAAACGTGTTTGCTTACAGTGGCTCTCGTACAGTGATACTTACAATCCGCTGAGGTTACCTCCACCTCCGAATCTTGGAGTTGCCTTTAAAAAACTCATTTCAAGACTCATCGAAACCGCTCGGTTCAGCATCGATGTCGGAGAAGGATTGAGCAAAACGATGCTCCTTGCCAAACTCGGGGACAAGTCTTTTTCAACTTCCGAATGAGTTGACTATCTCCATTAAAACTTATATATCTCACCATAACCTAGCTTGTGTCGCCTCGAGCTGCAAGTCGCTGCATACACCAGGAAGATCAGTCTCGACAAAACCCAGCAAGACCTCAGCCTCCAAAGTGGTTCTCGTCGATCCCAAATAGCAGAATTTCCAGAAGCGTGATTGACGAAACAATACGTGGATATTCAGATCGACAGCTGGTAATTCAGAGAAGACTACCTGTTCGCGACGCATCCCTCGAGCTGCGAAAAGGATTTTTTTTTCAAATTGTTCTGGAATGTGGGAGGACGCTTGAGACACTTCAGCATGAATAGCGAGACAGAGTCCATATTCATCTGTCTACCGCTCGAGAAAACGTAATACGGAAATGCATGTGAGATTATGCGCGAGGGTCTCACAGTGTCTCCAACGAAGATAGTCTTGAGTTGTCACCTAGCTTGATCCTTTCCTGAAACAGGCAGATTAAGAGCCCTTCGAGAAGAAATCGATGAGCTTGGATGGCGGAACAGACCTCAACGTGATTTCAAGAGGAATAATTCTTACCATGATTCGACCAACATCGTGGCTATGACTTTCCGTGCCATGACTGGTCTTGTACGATCATTGATCTTTTCCAGACTGTCTTCAGTTCTTCTTACCAAAAGGAACACCGTACAGTCTTACCCTCACTCATTTCACCTCATACTTGACAAAATAATCGCTTTCTCGCTTGTTCGAACCAGAGGTTCCTTTATGACTTACGGTCCCCACGTGGCTCGCCAATCGCGAGATCTTCTCGTACGGTAATTTTGGATTTACGCCGCCCATATATGTAGCTGCTTTTCTTTTGGACCAGCGTGCGTCTACTATATACATAAACGTTCTTACGTCTTTCCTTCCCCAGTTCTTCTTCCGACAATTTTGTCTGTTACCCAGCTTACGTCGACGAGCTGGGCCTTCCTTCTGCTCTCCGGAGCTTTTACTGCTATAACCTGGTGTTAAGCGGTTTCCTGTTATCTAAAATGTCCCAATTGCCAGGCACTCCTGCAACCACGAGCAGAAAGCGTAGGAGATCGCTTGAGTGGAGCCACATTCCAGAAGACGGAGTTCCAGACGTGGTCCACCAGTCCTCACAGTTGCTTTTCGAAGGCATATTCACTGACAACGCATGTGAGGCGCACGAGGACGACCCTGCTGTGGATTGGCGCACTCAGGCCAATGGCCAAACCGATGAAATCGAGGACTCTGACCTCGAAGACGTTGTCCGGCCCGTTTTCCAATCACGACGAGCATTCAACCCTCATAGGCTTCCTGCGAGGATCCGAGAAGCAGAATGTATCCAGAGGAATGATCGACCCACGCCAATACACCGAGTTTACCTGGACTTTGTGGTCAGATTGTGTCAGGAAACAAGCACGCAAGATGCGGAGGGTTTCATACTCCAGGGTCTACCTACGGTGGTCAGCAAGCTTGAGAGTATTCCGCTGGATGAGGACTATGATGGAGAAGGAGATCTAGTGATGTACTCCCTTGCCATGGTCGTACACGTATGGCAGCTGGTGTGTCTCAAGATGCTGACAGGCGAAGTTCACTCAGCAGGGGAATCCCTATCGACTCTGGTGGCATCGTACTTCCTTGCGGCAGAAGTCCTCATCGCGGAGAATAGCCTGCTGGATCAGGGTGAATTGAAATTGGCCGTCGAGCACTGGGAGGAGCGACTGGTGACCAAAGGCGGCACTAGTAGTTGGCTACTCTCGAATTTGCTCAAAGGTGTCCGTGATCCAGATCAAGATGCGCCCTGCTATCGTAATGATAGCGCCAGTGAATACTTGAGGGTGCTCGAGGAGGAAGGTTTGTTCTATTTTGCCCTGTATATTCTGCGTAAAGAGGAAAGCATCATACCGGAACCGGGGAGCCAAGCATCTCCTCTACGAATGCTAATGCAGCAGACGTCAAGCACTGACCTGTTACTCGGTGAGATGATAAAGATGTTACTTTCGATGGATATAGAGATCATAAAGGCCATCATTCAAGGACAGCTACAGCGGAAAAGCCAGATCTATCACTCCGAAGTCTACAACCGGTTGAGAAGACTGCGGCAGCATCAGCCGGGATCTTACATGAACGGCATCTGCGATGCTCGAGGCAACTCTCCGACTCCGGCCCAGTGGCTCGAAATATGCGATCACATGTTGGCCTATGTAGGCACAAGTTCCGAGAGCAATGAATTGGCGGCCGATATCGATCAATTGATACATCCAGCTGGTCAATGGCCGAGATACCTTGCCGCCAAAGGGTTACGAAGATATACGGAATGGAGGGAACACGTGCTAAAACACTCCGGTGTGACCTCGCCCTTGCGACGACGAATGGTGAAGTATTTCGTTTCGCAGTTACAACAACGCCTCTCACGGGAAATAGACCTGAACGGAGAGCACACTCCATTGACTGCCCCCGTAGTCGAGGTTGGGTTTTCCTTGTACCCGGAGACCCGACTAAAGGAGCATCGTCATCACTCCAATTCGAACTATCTCATGAATCTTGCCCAAGCATGTTTCGAGTACGAGTATCCGGGGATGTTTCAGCTCCAGCAGCTTGTTGTCTTCACATGCTGGCGGCCGGAGCAGTGCTGGTTGAGCGAGATGTTCATCACCCGGTTGGCTCAAGGATACGTAGAAACAGGTGGTGGCTTCAGTCACTATCGCGCTGGGTTCTCGAACGGTACGGCGTACCGCAAGGTACCAGACGAGGTTTGGGATCGACTTGAAAGCCATGTCCTCACCCCGGAGTTCGAAAGACAGTTCGATGTCCTTATCGAACAGGCTGAAGAGGCGAAGAGGGAAAGGGAGAAGATGGCAGCCTATGAAGCATGGAGCGCTGCCTTGACGGATGTCTTCACTGAAATCGGTATCGTCGAAGCTCAGTTTGAAAGACAGGATGCCAGTTGAAGATGGTTGTGACCTTTTCAAGACGAGGTCGGGCGTGAGCGTATGGGTCGATGGAACTGTAAGGGTGACATGGGGAGGAGGCCCGACGGCGAATACTTCATGCTATCTACGTTCTTCCACGAATGCCAGCGTCGCGATCAAGACACGGTCAGCATGTGACATCACCGGAAATCGAAGACATGTCTTACACGAGCCATCCAGATCACATTCTTGAGTCCTGACCCAATGATTGAAATAGAATTACTGTATCTTGTAAACATTGTTGCTTCAAACGTTCTCTTGCCTAATGATCTCTGGCCCGTCGGAGTCCGGGGCTGGTGACTCTACGTCACACAAGGCCTCAGTCATGCTTTGCTGTCGTAGAGGCTGATTCGCGTAGTGCCTACATATACTGAGGAATTGTGATTCTCACTGCACATGATATGAATGATACCTACATCAATATCTGGTCGATGTTCATCAGAAGAGGATCCAGCGATACCTGGCCGATTCAGACGGTGATTTCATCTTCACTGTGCTTCACCCTTATGCAGTGGCGAAACTAAGTATTTAAAGACGCCTTGCCACCCTAGAAACCTGCAGCTCGATCGCTTCTTGACTAGAAACCGTAAATAGCAATTCAGAACAGTCTCAGGAGTGTCGTAATCGCATTGCGCATACTGCTGCGGCCTAGGAGTCCCTTTGCTTCACCGCTGGGGCTTCGGTTAAGACTATATCACGTGACAAATTTAGCCTAAGCGCGTGCCGCTAGCGCCACACAACTCGATAAAGGATGTCTGGCTCGCTCATCTCTTTCCTTTCTTCTTCAAGCATTTTCGTACAAGGCTATCACCATTCTTGCATCGAAACTGCTTCCGCGCCGCCCTTAATTGGGCATAGACCGCTCGATCTCTTCGAGGAAGAGATCGCATCTCGAGGGAGTAATCCCAAGAGGTGCTTGACGAGGCCCCCGCGCCCGTCACCTTACATCGCTGGGATCTGGTGTCCGGTGATTCCCTGTTTATCATCATGAGTTCCCAAAACTCACCTACCCTTCAGGGCCAACAACCCTCGAAGGCCGACATCGATATGTCGAATGTGGCTTCGGACCTTCCGTCGACTGTCCAGCCACAGCAGAGCGCTCCACAGGAGGCCTGGCAAACAGCCTCTGGACACAAGCGACGCGCAGACAAACGCAAGATTGTTAGAGTTGAGGATGTCGCTGATGACGAATTCGCTAGAATCCTCGCGGAAGCACAGGCCATCGTAGCCGAAGACCAGGCCAACAAGAAGCCGCGGCTCGAAGTTGAAGATCCACTTCCCATGGTCCAAATCCCGGGCAGTGACGACAAGATGGACATTTCCGGACCATCACGAGGACCGGTTTTCGCCTACAAGGCAATCCAAAACCCCGGTAATCTCAAAGCCGCTCTGAAGGTTGGTGTCCTTGACCCTGTTGGGAACCCTTTCAAGCACCCGGCCGATTATAGCGTCACATTCGGCCTCGATGCAGGGCGTAAAGGCGTGCAGGACTTGAATCTCATGTTCAGGTTCAAGAAGAATGGTGCAGTTTCCAATACTCCCAAGGACTTCCATAGCTTTTCGATTCATTGGAAGTTCAACGTGCGCTATGGTGATAGTGCACTCTACATGGTCGAAGAGTGGAGCCTTGAACCAATTGACTTGCTCAACATACACCAATCCACTCTGCCACTGCCCATCCAGTCGATAATGGATGCGGAAGCGACGATAGGTTATCGCAAAGGCGACATCGGCAAAGTCTATAGAATGGACCTGAGAGCGAACTGCTGCCGTGTGTCCGAGAGAGGAGTTCCAGCAAGGGAAGATTTCCCGAATGCTGATCTTGCCGACGCAGTCTACGCTCTTATGACAGCAGGGTCTCATTCATTCAGCATCTGGTTTTGCTGGAAACACGCCGCCATCGCCAACGAGTCGTGCTTCAAATACCTGCGTCAAGCAACCGATATGAGACTGCGCCCGCTGTCGCAATACTACGACGCCAGTGGAAAGCTTGATCTGAGCCTTACGGATACACCACTGATTGCGGAAATCGGGGATGGCATGTATCTCAAATATGACAAGAAGGGGAAGCTGTCGTTCGAGGGGCTACCGAAGAAAGTCCGCTGGGACTTTGAGGACGAGCCGACGATCTACAGTACCCTTGGCGTGGTCAGAGAGCACCAATGGAACGTTGGGATGTCAGACGTCTTGAACCTGCAGCCACTTCGCGTATATGTCATGAAGATGCCGAACTTCAACATTGACGGCACAATCGAGGGCCGCAAGTTGGAAGGTGTGCACAAGCGGATGCAGAATCAGTACTTCGTCTTTGTTAGGTTACCAACGGTCAAAGGCGAGAAGGAAAGCCTACCGGCAGAGGGATCGCAAGTCAATCTCAATCCGAATACGACTGTACATGGCCAGTACGTCCCCCACCCCCCGGATGAATGCTGGTACGGGTCTGTGGTTACTCGGCCTCAATCGACGCACGAAGCACTCGGCACCGATTTCTGTCTGAGCATGACGAAGTGTCCAAACGCTCCGATGCCAAGGACAATCCACGACTTCGGTGATCTCACGCATCGGGAAGACCACAATCTATGGAGCGTCTGGCTCAAGATCAAGCTGGACGACAAGGCCGCTACCAGAGAGAAGATGGCGTGCGGGAAGTTCTTCAGCAAGGCTCCGCTCAGTGGCCCAGCCGAGGCTCTCCGGAAAGGTCTCTACCAAGATACTTGGCCGAAGGAGGACAATCTTATAGACATGTCCAACGGACCGAACCCCGAGAACCTTTTAGCAGCAGCGGCTAACCGGCAGAAGTATCGTGCCAACCTCGCGCTACGAAAAGGACAGTTGCATGACAACCTCCAGCAGTGGGCAGTGCTCGAAAGCGCTTGCCATATGCGAGAGGGCATCCAGCTGGTCATTGGTTTTCCCGGCTCTGGAAAGACCAAGATTCTAGTGCAGCTCACCTGGGATCTCCGCATAGTCGGCCACAAAGTACTGGTATGCGCCCCCAGTGATACAGCCTTGGACAACGACGCCGTGGCCATCTATCTAGGCCGGCCCGAGGGATGTAAGGATAAATTCCTCCGCCTCCAGACGAACGGTTTGGATCTGGCTTCCATTACCAAATTCGAAGCGGACGGCAACGCGAGCGAGCCGCTTCGACCAAAGGACCAGAATGCACTCAAGACCAACTCTGAGTATAGAGCCGCATTGGTGCAGTGCGTTTCGGAGATCGCGGACGGCGAAGCAGAAGTCCTGGCTCGAAGAAAGAAGATCGTGGAAATCCAGGCTCGAGGTGCAGCTTATCAGGAGGCCGTTGACGCTCTGAATCCTTCGTTGAAGGATCTCAACAAAGACCTACCCGCTGAGATGACACTGAACTGGCGAATAATCGACCTCATGCACCGCGATGAGCAGGACGCACAGACCGCCTATAACGAGCAACTCGCAGCTCTACAGAAGGATAGTCTCAGCCAGCCAGATATCGACAGGAAAATATCCGATGGAGAGATCGAGTCAGCCTCCCATAACTCAAAATCCGGAGAGTATCGGAGACTCCTTCAAATGTTCCTGGACAATGACGGGTATCTCGGCAAGGAGGAGAACAAGGCGTTCAAACGCTGCCGAAAGGAAATGGCATCGAGGATCCTCAAGGAAACCGACATCTTCCTCGCCAGTTTCAACAATGCCGGCTCGGAGATTGCGCTAGGCGGCTTCGAAGCCACCGCAGCCGTGTTCGACGAGGTCGCTCAAGGAACACTCCCATCCGTGCTAGTTCCCACGACGTCGTTCCCCAAGGTTCAAGGTATGTGGTGGTTCGGGGATATAAAGCAGCTGCTGCCGACCATCCTGGCCATGCAGGCCAGCGAGGTTGCCGAGAACTCGAAGATCTCGCCGTTGGAGTTGGCCGTTCTGAAAGGGGGGGCTCCGGTAATTATTCTCAACATACAATACCGAATGTGCCCAGCTATCGCTACGCTTGTGAGGGGGTTCTACGACGATCACATGGTGACCCATGCGTCTGCGTTCGCGGACAATGCCACCCGGCAGAAGGTCCGCCAGGTCGCTCACCAGCACTATGGTCAGAAGGTCGGAACAGAGGTTGTCTTTGTTAACGTCGATCGTGGCATCTCTCGAGTGGAGCCCAACGGCACTTCACTCCAGAATTATGCCAATGCCGACGCTATGCGACTTGCGGTCGAGCGGTGCCTCGCTGCTGGGATCGACGCATCCCAGATCTCCATCATAACCTTCTACCGAGGGCAGAAGAATTTGATACAAGGTGGGAAGATCGAAGCCACCATGTTTCGCGAAGTTGGTACGGTCGATGCCTACCAAGGGAGACAAAACGACGTGATCTTCGTCGATTACGTTACTGCACGATCCTCGTTCGGTAATTATCACGAGCAGCAGCAGGACTACGATCCCGAGGTGACGACCCGCAGCGACAAACAATTCGCAGCTGTCACGGGTCACGTGAAGAATCCCAATCGAAACTGTGTCGCCTTCAGCCGTGCCAGATGCGGGCTTTTTATCTTTGGCCAGACTATTCAGTTCGGCATGGCAGAGCAGAATATGCTTTCTAGCATGATGACCGAGTTCTACGCCAATCGATTGATCGCCTTCGACGACCAGGTCCACCTCGACACCAATCCGTTCGCCATAGCGAGGCGTGCTAAGATGACCAACGCGGCCATCGAATCCCAGCAGGCCAAAGAGGACCGGAAACGAAATTGGTTCTACACCGAGGTACGTAGGGGATGGCGTTCTCAAGGGCCTAACCCCCAGTCTTCTGGGCCGAAGGTGCAGTCGCAGCAGCAAAAAGGGAAGCAACGAGGCAACAAGCAGGGCAACAAGCAGGGCAACAAGCAGGGCAACCAGCAGGGCAACAAGCAGGGCAACCAGCAAGGCAACCAGCAAGGCAACCAGCAAGCCAAGGGCAAGTCAACGGGGAATCAAGGACCAAAAGGAGGACCAAAAGGAGGACAGGGACCACAGCCGCCACCGCCGCCAGAAGCCTCCTCCACCCCCATGGATACCTCTACTTGAAAGGGAACGACTTTGGGGTTTGGGGGAACTGTGGACTTTTTCATAGGGAATCCTGGCAGGAAGCAGTAGGCTTGAAGCTATTTAGATAGAATTGTAGGAGAATCGAGCCACTTCCCTCCAGAAACTTCACTATCGAACGATACGATTGTGCTCTACTCCCGTCAAACGAATGATAGTGACTTAGGATACATGTAGTCGAAGTCTGCGATGATCCCTTGAAATGGGCTGACTAATCTGGCGTCGAACCTTACTATCAATCCCTGTCATCTCAACAGTATTGAGATCTCCTGTCACAACACGCGCGACTCCGAGATGACGAACATACTTATTCTTCCAATAGACGAAGTACACCTAACATTACATACCTTCAACACGCTGCTTGTTTTCCAACCGCAGTAGCCATGGCGCGGGCCCTTCCGTCAAAGTTCTCTACTCACAAGCCTATCCCGCAAACGGCAAGTCTTGATCAATCCGTACTGTGCTCAATGCCAGCCACCGACAGAAGGCTCCGCGATGTTGCTTTGGGCCTATGTTCGGAGTATGTGCTGGAACTGCTCGACCACCGCCGATGAAACCGAGCATGATCAATAGCAAATGATTCTCAGAGATGATGTGATCTTTCTGTTTGATGTCTTACCAGCTATATCTTGAGCTCGAATCAAAGAGCTGAAGGCGAGAAATGTTCATGAATGAGATTGAAAAGCCAAATATAGTCTCGTGTCGAATGATGTTCGCAAGCTTCAGGCTTGAAGCCACGCCGTATCGACAGCTCTGGACAGATGGCTAACCAAAGTACGTTGCAATAATTGTCGAGACTGCAGCGCTGTCTTTCAGCCAACCACAACCAAATTGTCAATCGGTGAAGGTTTCCAGGGATTTTGCCGATGCTGTGGACTCACACCATATCCTTATTGTGGTGACGAATAGCAATATAGATCTCTGACACACGTCAAAGCCCGTTCGAGTAAGCAGTGGCACAAGAGGTTCATACAAGAGAGTGGCCTTCTATTATTGTGTTCCTCCGGGCAAACCCGCTCCCTAAAGTCGTCAGGGAGCACACTACGCTCAGGCAGAGCTCGCGGCCGATTGCGGACTGGAGCTACAGTGCGGGAAGGGAGAAGAGCAATCAGAGGTCGTTGAGATCTTTCCGAGCAGATACGACCCCGAAGAGCATCAACAGCTCGTACAAGAATGTACCACGGTTTCAAATGTCAACAAATATCCTGGCAGTGGGGCAGGTTAATTCATGGAAGACTTCTTGATCGCAGGCTTTCAAGCTGCACTCATTGCTTTGAAATAACACTATGGATCTATAGCCCGAAAGCGGGAACTGAATCCAGGCGCTTGATCCGTATAAGTCGCGAGGAAGAAGTGATTGGCTCTTGTCAGTTCAGAAGCAACGCGGCAATCCACAACGCTGATTCAAAGACTTTGATATGCACATAGCAATGCTTAGCCAGGTCAAAGTTTGTTCTCAATATCTGATACCATATGCTCGTCTCAGAGGTTGTAATGATACAGTCAGCGCCCTTTTCGTTATTTGTACTAATGATTTGCCGCAGCTTAGCGCTCTACTCCATTCGTTTGTCACCTGCGCGCTGGACCAATCATCCGAATATCGAAAAGCGAGTTCCGAGGATGTAGAGTCTGGTGCCAAGCTGGATACCGTTCTATAAGGCAGGCCGCTGGCGAAGAATGCAACGCACGGAGTCGCATTCTACTAGAACTCTTATCGTTCTCTACTGTCACACCATTCCCCCCGATATCGCCAACGGATGCGAGCAAGCGAACGCCTCTCCTGGGATGACTCATTTAGGTGCATGACGCTGGATTTATGAGCTGAGGCAGTCCAATTCCCTTTTAAAATTTAACTTATGCATACATAGGGCGGTATCCTCCTCCTGTCTCTATCCGGGCGCTGCCATGTGATTTAACAGGCGTCAAGAACTCTGCTACGGGACCAAAGCGTACGCTGTCAAGTGTACTTAATCCTACATTGCGACCTGACCATGTCCCCGAGGTTATCGACGTTGTACAAAGATAAGCCAGCAAATGCATCTCTCTGGGGTTACGCGTGACTTGGTTTCTTCATTGATCGACGATGCTGCGAAAGATTGATCGTGAATCACGACCGAGGTTGGAACCCACCAGTGAGGTCAAGGAATATCCTTCACGGGCTGCAGCATGATACACTAGAAACCCAACATATTAGCCCAGAGTCCGTGTACTAAGAAAGCACCATCTTTGGACCCGTGGAACATCCGTGATCAGGTCCCAGCCCTATCCTAGGCTCTGCGGTATGGAATGGACGACTTTGCGCAGACACCGCCAGTGTTGACAGTCGATGCACAGGGGACCGACGAGGATGTGGCTGCGGTATACACGGCATCACAAAATGGTCTGATAGGATGGCTGCCCACGGGGCCATAAGAATAGACGGCACCTTGTAGCCTACGGCAGTGAGGTTCTGATATGCAGTTGACCCCGGTCCCTCGTCCGCTGACAGGTCTACCCATCCCGCAAGTCTTGCTCGTACATGTCGTTCTTCTGAGCCACCACTTGTGCAGCCTTACACTGGGAATTATCCAGCAGCAGGCCCCGCTATTGATATAGTTTGGGCAGGTATGTGATCCCCAGAGCCCCCTACATTGTGGCAAACCTAATCAAACACCAAGTCTCTCCGCATACCATTCCGTGGTTATGTTGATCTGGACAATTCTATCGCAACGGGGCTCGCTTTGTGGAGGTATCTAAAAGGTAAGGATCCGTTAACTGCACGCTGTTTTGAATGGGTCCACTGCCGGTCGAATTTATAACCCAGAGAGCGAGAGTCTCTTGCAGCTTATATACCCGAAGCTCCTGTGTGCCATCCATTCAGGCGACATACGCTGGATCATGCAGCTGTGACTGACTTTAGCAGGTCCTCAACAGCACGTTCATCAGCATGTCATTGTGTGGTAAATGCGTCCTCGGAGGGCGAGGAAGCTGCACATGGTACTCCTATTACCTCTTCGATATCTGTGTCGGCTCCAGCACCGAAATCCTCAGTGTTGTACTGCCGCGAAACCACTTCTGGCCTGAGGCAGCTGGCCACGGCGAGAGCAGCAGCCTTTAAATTGCTTGGTTGGTTCCTGAAAATGGACGTCTCCTTGAAAGTATGGGCTCCGCGATCTCGCAGATTGCACAGCGAATGTTCTGCCTAAGGCACATCTACTATGAATGATGCATTGTGTACGTAGAAAAGCCTGGGCTATGCTCGAGTGTGCTCGTGTTGGTGCAGAACGTATCGTATGGTCTGAACAAGGTGTTTTGCTCTTTGAGACCAAATGTGTTGTCACAAGGAAAGGGGGTGACACATCTGGCGCTAGTGAAACGCGCTACTTTACCGCGCCCACAAACATATGTAGGAGATGCTTCTGATCTTCTTCCTTTCCCTCCTTAAGACCACACACATACGACAACTTTGCCCCCTTCTGTGGCCTTTTTACTCTTTCTCCACCCTCCTGCTGCTATTCTCCTGAGCCTGTCTCGGCGAGGATTTCAGCCGGCACTGAGACTTTTTTCAGTGACCACTCACCAGCGCGGCCTTCGTGTCCGTTGGATTTCAAACCCCACAATGTCTGCAGATCAGGTATCTACGCCTTCACAGGAAATGACTGATCAAATCCGTGAAACCTACAAGCGCCAAGTCATAGACAAGCAGCGAGAGCTCAACAAGGCCCACCGTGAGATTGGGAGGCTCCAGCTTGAGATTGGGAGGCTCCAGCTGGAGCTTGAAGATAAATCAGCGCAGATCGGTGAGAAGGAGGAGGATCTTCGACGAGCCCAAGATGACTTGGAAAAAGCCAAAGGCAAGGCCTCCGGTAATCTTGTTAACAGCC
>JAABUW010006166.1_pt1 | contig 15197 bp, 15 predicted proteins | sample 5560081 | NCBI WGS metagenome assembly JAABUW01 (sample SAMN10711882, study PRJNA513363) | rock metagenome | isolation source: Antarctica rocks | place: Antarctica: Victoria Land, Knobhead sud
TGCAAGAGCCTCCATTTCTCTGTTGATGCAAATAGATGCACCTGTCTTGATGTGCATTGGTTGAGCCCAGAGTTGACAAGCAACTCTGCTGCAACAGCCCAGCTCACTCCAACCACGCCAAGTCTCCATTCACATACACAGCTCCAATGCTGCCTCACACACCAGTCTACCACCACAGAGAAGTCAGCTCACACTCCTAAACCTTGGCACCCTTGCTTGTGATCAGCAAGCAAAACACAGGCGCTCATATTGTCTATGTAATCAATCAGCTGGTGTTCATGTCTGCAGGGGCTGTGTCACGCCTGAGGAACAGGACAATGATGGGTGCTTGGAGCGGCTGGCTGGAGTTCTGTGAGCTGAGGCAAGAGAAACAGGAACAGCTTGCAGCAGCTGTTACCTTCTGGACCCACAGAGAACTGGCTGCTGCCTTTCATCAGTTCAGGTGGATATCAGTACTTGCATAGCGCAGGCAAGATGGTGCATTTTGCTCCTTGCTGGAGTGACATGCTGAGGACATGCTAAGCAGTCTGCTTGAATATTTGCGACAGAGAACTTCAGGCTGCATGGGATCCGCAAGTTCCTGGTGTGTGACAGAAAAAGGCTTGTCATGTAACCCCTCTCTGTGGCGTCAGAACCACAGCATGATCAGCCAATGATGATGATGATTATGCATGCTTTGCCAGCATCTGTACCTTGGATTCTGTCCAAAACTTTGCTCATCTGAAGCAATATGTCTCAGCCCTGCCAGCAGCTATCAGAGGTGACGGCTGCCTGACGGCTGCTATCTTATGGCTGTGTATACCTCAGGGCAGTTCACAATTGCATACCTCATGGCTCTTCTTCAGTCAAGCACACCCTCTGTCTGTCAGTCAAGCAGACAAGCTTGCTGCCCATCAAGAACTGAAGAGCCCCATTGGATGTGCAGGCTGAACGTGCTGCATCAGCGGGCTGTGCGTCTGAGTCTGCTGCATTGGCAGCAGGCCGCCCTGGCTAAGGTGTTCCAGCGGTGGAAGGAGTACAAGGGCCGCAGGGCGCAGCTCTTCGGCTCCCTCATTGCCCTGGCCTGCAAGTGGGAGCAGCCCCTCATGGAAGACGCCTGGGCTGCGTGGCGAGAGTACACTGTTGAGAGCAAGCGCATCAAGGTAAAAGGTTTGGAGTCTGGCGATGCTTGGCTTGCTACCCATTGTGATGCATTTCCTGCATGGCTTCAACATGTCTCCACAATGCATAGCATCAGAAACTGTGGTGCCCAAAAGGGCTGGAGCAAGTGACAGCCGCTAGGAACCTGGCTGAGTTGAACAGCCCCTCTATGGAAGATGCTTGGCTTGCTCGGACGCAAGAACTTGCAGCGAGGTCACCGGCCTCCAGCTCTTCTACACACTTACTGACAGGACAGCCTCATACAAGGCCGCCCCTGACCCCACCGGCTTGCAAAACCAGAGCAGCTGTCTGTAGGGATGCTTAGGCTGCTTAGGTCAATCGCATTGCTTAGAATGTGTGTATCCAGATAAGCCAGAGCAGAAGCCTGATGCATTGACAACAGCCTATGAGGCAGCTACAAGTCAATCATACTTCTTGGGCTGCTTGGCCTAAGTATACTGCTGAGAGCAGTTCTGCTGAATGCAACGTTTGACAGTGTGCTCTGGCATAACAGCCTTAGAACGTTGATTGACCTACGGAGGCATAGAAAACCTGGCAAGCATCCAGTGTTCACTGTGTCTATGCACCTGTGCTTGCAGGGGTGCATGAGGGCAATGATGGCCGTGTGGTCAAATATCACCCTCACACGCGCTTTCAACGGCTGGGTAGTCGCAGCACAGCAGCTGAAAGACAAGCGTGCCTCACAGGCTCACGCAGTGGCCTTCTGGAGCAGCCGGGAAGTAGCGCAAGTGAGTCTAGTAGATTGTCTGCATGCAGCTTGCATCGGCGCTCACTTGGGCGGTCACTCAGAACCCCAACGTGAGTCATGAGCAGCCCGTCAAACCTGCACTGGCAATCAGACTTCAACGTTGCAATGACGTCTGAGTGTGCAACTTTGTAGATGTGCAGATAAGTGCTGAATGTTCAAACCAAAGCTGGAGTTGCATCACTTTCTGACACTCTCCAACTCCTTGCTTTCTACTCAATGAGCAGGCCTACTTGCCTCAAACAAATGTTGTTGCCTGTCATATATATGCTGCATTTGTGCATGCGTACTGCAGTGCTGGAGGCAGTGGCAGGAGTCTGTTGAGGAAAACAAAGCGGCGCGAGTCGCCCTGTCTTTCTTCAGCGACATAACTCTGCGCAAGGCTTTCAACCAATGGCTGGCTTGGGCCCAAGAGCGACAGGAGTATGGCACAAAGCTGCACCTGGCAGTGCAGGTGCTCTCGCTTATGACATGCTGTTGTGCATGCCGCTCTGCTGCTGATGCTCTGCTTGACTTGTTGGAAAGTCACACTCTTGCTGCAAGTGTATGCCGAAGCTGCACAGTTGCATGGTGCCGCATACGCTGCTTGGGTGTCTGCTCTTGAAATCACACTTGGGTGTGTCTCATGCACACACAGGGCCGATCTGCTGGACACATGCACAATGCATGCAAGGGCCAGAGATGCAGATGGTGTAAACCCTTTTTAGGCATTCATCCCCATATGGCACCAAGCCACACATGGTACCCGAAGTACAGCTGTGAACACAGCTCAAGGCAGGTAGAGGGCAGTCATCCTGTGCTTCTGTGACTACCAGCATGCCAACCTGACATCACCCTGGACATGCAGAAGTGATGCCTGCTGGCTAAGAACACGCTTTCATTATTGTTGATATCGTCATTATTTAAATCATTATTTTTTAAGTATGCCATTACCATTATGCAGAGATGGTGCTCAATGACAGAGGCAAGCGCCTTCACTGCCTGGCTTGACCACACCCGGTCATCACAGCAGAACAGGAGCAAGGTGCAAGGCAGTGTGATGCGCCTCCTGCACCGCAGCCTCTACTCTGCCTTTGCTGCTTGGCAACAAGTTGCGGCGGATAGGGCTCAACAGAAGGCCAAGATTCTGAGCTGCCTGGCCAGGATCAGTAACAGAGTAAGCCTCTGCATTTATCTGTTATGCTCATAGTCTGTGGCATGACTGCACAATGTGTCAGGAACACAGTTGCCAAGATGGCCTGCCTGCTTGATTTTGACTGGCAGTTTCTACACAGACACTCTGTGTTGTTGCTTTGAATCATAGCTAGCTGACATGCATGTGCAGTGTCTTCACATATTCTGTTCTGTGAGCAGACATGACAAGATGTATCACGTGTCCGTGCATGTGTGTGCAGACCCTGGCAAGAGCCATGTCCTGCCTGCTTGGTTTTGACTGGCAGTTTCTACACAGAGAGACATGACAAGATGTATCACGTGTCCGTGCATGTGTGTGCAGACCCTGGCAGAAGCCTTCTACCAGTGGCAGGACAGCCTGGCGCATGAGAGGGAGGTGCAACAGAAGCTGGCAGAGTGCCTGCAGAGATGGCGCCTCAAGGACTTGACCATTGCCTTTGATGCATTCCGAGTCAATGCCACCAAGCAACACAAGGCCAAGGCGGTGAGCTTATGCTTTTACAGATCTGTAGCTGGGCGCTCCAGGTCGTTTCCTGGACTCTCCAAGGACCTGACAATTTGCTCATGAGACATTTTTGGCCAATGTTGCCAAGGTGCATCAGGCCCAGGCAGTAAGCTTGTCCATTGCATGGGGAGCACAACAAAGCAGTCCCATCAGGAGCTTGCGCTGTCTGCTGTGCCAACACTACCAAAGCATTGCAAGTCCTGCAGCACCGTGCAATCATTGATCAGGCAGTCTATGTGAAAGCATGGCTCAGTGTCAGTGGGTTAGCAGCTGTTGTGTGCAGAACATGCTGCTGTTCATCTCACTGTCACACTGTTCTGGGATGGGGCGTGCTGAGAGCATACACACGTGCTGGCTGTTTGCACCTGTACACACCAGGAGGAGTAGCAACTGTTACCTGCCATCACCACTGGCCGCGGCAGCTGCCTTCAACACTGCTGTTGGGCTGCTGCAGGCTATGCAACACTTGATGCAGCGCAGCATGTCAGCTGCATTCAACAGCTGGAGGCTGGTTGCTCAAGAGATGCGCCAGCATGGTCACAACTTGGTGCTGGCTGTGACACGCTGGCAGCACTCCTACATGTCTTCTGCCTTCTACACCTGGCTGGACTGGATTCAGGAGCGTCATGCTAGGTATACTTCTTTGCTGTCAAAAAATGAAGCGCTGCTTTTGATTTGCTGTACAGCGGCCACTTGCTTGCATCTCAGCTTGCTGCTTTGCCGTATACCATGTTGTGCTATCAAGCGTGATCTAAGCACTCAATGATTGAAGCAATCTGATCTCAGTGCCCCAAAAGCTACACAAGATGCTATGTGCATCTTTCAATCCAGACCCTTTGTCTTTAGCAGCCCCGCACTCAGCAGATTGTGCAGCCGGCTCAGTTCTGCAACAATCTTTCAAGCGCACTTGCAAGGCTGACCAATTGTTGTTTACAGGACTGAGCAGCTGCGTACAGCCATGGCTCAGTGGCAGAACAAAGCCATCTCGGCTGCGTTCACCTGCTGGAGGGACCATGTGGTGACCAAGACCTCTCACTCTGCCAAGGTTTGCTAGCTCAGCTTTTCTGCACCATCATCTGCATGTGGCCCCTTTTTTCATTCGGAAGCAGTTGAAAGCAGGTCATCGCATCATGCAACGCGTATCCTACCACCAAGAGTTATCACAGAAGCTTGCTGCAAAGCACATGATGTATCATACAAAGCAATGTGTTGTCTGTGCATGTGGCTACCTGAATTACAGCCTATTGCAGAGTTACACCAGCCGGCATTTCAGCAACGTGTGCAGAACGGCATTGATTGAGATTAGCAGCATAAAAAGGAATTGCAGTGTTGCTGTATTTACCCTGCTGTTGTGACACCACATTGCTCTCCAGGTGGAGAGCTGTCTGCTCAAGCTGATGAACCGGCAACTGTCAAGTGCCTTCAATGCAATGAGAGATGCGGCTCAGAAGTCGGCGCAGAAACGGCACGCACTCCAATTTTGGACTCACAGAAGTTTGATTGCAGCATTCAATGCACTCAGGTGAGCCATCTCTTGGTTGAGGGTTTGGTGCAATCTTCTTGCAACTCCGCAGATTTGTGCTTGGACTAGCTTTACCATTGTGATGGCCCCCTGCTTGGACAATTGCAACAACAGCAGACAGAACTTTGCTTTGCATTGTTTGCAGGGAGAATGCTGGGAATCGTGCACGCAAGCAGAGAGCCCTGACTTTCTGGACGCAGCAGTGCTTGGTTGCAGCATTCAATGCCTTCAGGTCAGCCATGTCCTTTATGTCCTTCATGATTGCACATGCTTCAGCTGGTTGATGCTGCCCAGCACAGCATGACAAGAGCACTCCAGCTCTTGCACATGCCTTGCATGCAAACATGGGGCGTCCTCTGTGTACAGAACGTACTTCAATCAGAGGTTGCCGATTAAAGCTTAGCTCTACCCAAAATATGGAATAACCACCCTGCTTTGTCAAGCTGGGTATGATCAGCCCCAAAGCTCCAAATCAGAGTTTGCCAGTCAAAGCTTAGCTCTACTATATCATGCGAGCATCACACTGCTTTGTCATGCGGATATGCTCAGTCCTTGCTTGTCTGCTTCAGGGACAATGCTGCCAATCAGGTGCGCAAGCGCCATGCTCTTGCCTTTTGGGGAGGCAGGACCCTGGCACAAGCATTCGAAGCATGGGTGGACTTCACTTCCCACAAGGCCTTAGCAGCAGACAAGGCCACCAAGGCGCTGGGCTTCTGGAGCAACAGGGCAGTTGCAGAAGCCTTTGCTGCTTGGAAGGTATTTGTAGTAGAGAAGCAGCAGTTGAAGGAGAGGCTGCAACATGCAGCAGGGTTCTGGATGCACTGCAGCATGCGGTCTGCTTTCTATGGATGGTTGGATGGAGCAGCACATGCACAGGAGAGGAAGCTGGCTGTGCGCAAGGCAGCAGGATTTTTCATGACCAGGTCAGCATCTGCCTGTCGAGGCTGCTATGGAATGCTGAGTCATGGGCCCTGCACTTGTTGATGATCATGTCACCACATACACAAATTGCTGATTCAGAAGTACACATGAATGGTGCTGGTTTGGTGTCACGGCATGCTACTTGAATGTGTCATTGTTTGCCAATGTCTACATATGCTGCATAGAATCTGTCCTGATTTCACAAGTGCAATTACATGCACTGTCATGCTGCTGCAGGAGTTTGCGCCTGGCCTTCTCAGCTTGGCAAGAAGCAGCTGACCATCAGCAGCAGAAACAGCTGAAGCTGGCAAAGGCAGCAGCTTTCTTTCAGAATGCTGTCTTGGCTTCAGCATGGAACGCCTGGCAGCAGACCATGGCAGAGAAGCACCTTCTGCAGGACAAGCTGGCCAAAGCAGTAGGCTATTTCCAACACGCTACTATAGCTGCTGCCTGGCAAGCATGGTTGGATGGGCTTGCTGCAAAGAGACAGCGCCAGGATAGGCTAGCTCAGGCTGTTGCTTACTTCCAGCAAGGCACGTTGGCGGCAGCATGGAACGCATGGCGAGAGGTGGCTTCTGACAAACGGGAGCAGTCAGACAAGCTGATCAGGGCTGTCAGCCACTTCCAGAACATGACTGCTGCAGCCGCCTTCAATGCCTGGCGAGACGGCGCAGCAGAGCAGCAAGACCGCCGACAAAAGCTGCTGAAAGCACTCGTCTTTTTCCAGCAAGGCGCAATATCGTCGGCATGGAATGCCTGGCGGCAGTTTGTGGTGCGCTCACAGGAGAACAGAGAGAAGGTGCTGCACAGTTTGCAGGGCATCATGCACAGGGAGCTGGCTGGCAGCTGGCAGACATGGCACAAATTTGTGACATGGCAGCAGATGAAACAACAGGTGGGCAGCCACGCCTGCCCTTGTTGAACAATTTTTTGTCCTATGACAACCAGCGGTACAAGCACTATTTCACAGCTCTGTGTTTGTGTCATGTCATGACAGTTGCTGCACATTGCAGAAAGCACTCATTCAACACCATGATGTTTGCAAATGCTGCGAGGCCTTGGCTCCTGAGTGAGGTGCAGGATTCTGCCTTGCTATGATAACAGGGCAGCTGATAGGGATGACCAGGTAACATGCAATTGTGATGCAGGCTGCAGAGCACTGGCGCATGTCAGCATTGCAAAAGGGCTTCTCAGCTCTGCAGCACGCAGCACACCTTAAGCGCACAGGGCAGCAGATTCTGGCTAACTTCATGAGCCGCCGTGTGAGGGCTGCGTGGAATGCATGGACCGGCATGGTACAGGTGAGCTCTTCAGTCATACTGCCATGCAATTGACACACATCAATCATACTGCCATGCAATTTTCACAAACAGGTGATGAGTACAGAAGTCTTAGGGAACATATCACCAAGACCAGCTGATCATATGCATGAACAGGACTGACAGTGTTTTCTATGGAAGCTGTGACCCGTATGCTGCAGTGAGGTTGCAATGCAAGCAGAGGTGTGGGGCTCAGCCTTGCATTGCTGCCCCGATCCCAGCTACACAAAAGATCACCACCACATCCGACGTTGCTATGTTGCAGGCGCGTCAAGTGCAAGCAAGCGCAGCAGGTAGCATCCAGCTGCGCATTGTGGCCAGGCTGCAGAACCAAGCGGTGGCCACCGCCTGGGAGTCCTGGCTGCAGTTCCACCACCGCAGCAAGGCCTGCAGAGCCATTGCCAACAGGATCAGGAACAAGGGGCTGGCCACCGCCTTCAATGCCTGGAAGGACTGGAGTGCACAGCTGAGCAGAGCCAAGCAGCTGTGCAAGAGGGTGCTGGGAGGAGCCTTGCGGCGATGCTTCGGTGCCTGGGAGTACGTTCCTGAGCTGTTGCTGTGGTTGATTGCTCTTGAGCAACAATGCAATGTGGTTGTTGTGTTGCTATGCATGCATGCCCTCTTCTGTTGCCCAGCGTTAGGTCTCATTGGTTTTCATCATTAGGGTTTTGTGAAGGGTGGCAGATGTTGGGTTTTCAGCAGCTTTTGCATCTTTAGATGTTGAGAACTGATGGAACAACGCTGGGCTCTTCTGTTGCTTCCGCTGATGGCATGCACTGCATTCAAACAGCTTGGAGATGTGTGATGCCATCCACATTGCACCAGGCTTACACTGTTCAAGAACTTTGTTGACCGTCTACCTTGACATCAAAATGGATCACAAGGACAGATGCAGAGGGCAGAGCGTGAGAACAAGGCAACAACAACGTAAACTACAAGCAACAAGATGTCATCGCTTGTAGACCTGGATGGAGCTATATAAGCAGGACGCTTGCATTGATGTGCAGCCACATGCCAGGCAGTCATGCCCTTTGTCTTGTACCTGACCAGCTCAAAACATGTGCCAACGTTTGCCATGCCTGTTCAGGGATTATGTGGATGAGGAGCGTGCTGAGAAGCAGGTTGCAGCAATCATGCAGAAGACCCTGGATCGGCAAGACTCCCTTGGCCGCAAGTTCTTCTACGCGATCAGCAGGTCAGACTTCAAAAGCTTCACACAAGCCAATGTGGCACTTGCAATGTGCATGCTTACTTTGGACCTCCAATCTCTGTGTGATGCAAGAACTGAGACATGCTTTGTGTCAGTATCAGCTGTGCCTTTCAAGTGCTGGGAGGCCGGCTGGCAGCTGACAAAGGCATTGCAGACTTAATGGCAAGCAACACAGAAGCTTTGCTGCTTCTGCAATGAGACTGAGGCATGGGCATCCAGGTGGCTGTGTGGCTTTCAGGTGGAAGGCTGGCTGGCAGTTGACAGATGCCTTTGAGACATGGAGATTGGCTGTGGCACAGCGTCAGGAGCTGCGCATCAAGACTGCCAATGCCTTCCAGTACCTCTACTTGTCCTTGGGGCAGAGGGCCATCAAGGCCTGGCAGGAGGGCGTATCCTATCAGCAGAAGGTGCTGTCCTGACTTGCCTGTTGTTTCAGGACCAACGGTGGCATTGATGGTATTCAAGATGGCACTCAGTTTTGTCTTGTTAGGCCTTATGCCGGCTTATCATCAAATGCTGATTGATCTGCAGTGAGCTGAGTATAACTTGCTCTATTGCATTGAGCTGAGCGCAACTGGCTGTGTGTCTCTTACGTGTCTGTCACGCCAAGCAGAGTGTTGTAAGCTTGACATGGACTGCTTGGCTGCAGCTGCGGAGAGCCACTGCTCTGTGGAATGGCAACACCTTTCAGCATTGTTTCCAAGCTTGGAAGGAGTTCGTGCATGGGCAGAAGGAGAAGACAGCAAGGACTAGCAAGGTGCAAGTCCCTGCATTGCAACTGTCATTCCAGCTGCAAGATGCTGTGCTTTGTTGTTCCATGCCAAGCTATACTATGCTATACTAGTGCTGTGCCATGCTATGCCATGCCATGCTATGCTATGCTGTGCTGTGCTGTGCTGTGCTATGCTATGCTATAGGCAAGTGCAACATGCTAGATTTTGTTGCAAGGCCAGCCTGGCTTGACAGCTTTGCATACCATGCTTGCATGCACTGGATGCACTGGTTGCAGTAGAGCACTCTGAAGCCCCTCTAGCTGCTGCTGGGTGGTCAACTTCTGCAGTGTCAACACTGGTGAGATGCAGTGTGCATGCGACTGAATGTTGCCAAGTGTTCATACTTGCAATTACCAAGCATGATGTCTGGTACAATGCAGGCGCTGATGTGGTGGTCAGGCAGGACCGTGGAGTCAGTCTTTGCAGCCTGGGTGTCAGCAGTCCAGCAAGCACACAGGATGCGGCTGTGCAAAGCTCGCACGCTCTTCAGCTACTCCAACATGCTGCAGCGCAAGGCGTTCCACAGCTGGCAGGGTGGGGTTGCCTACAAGCATGCACGCCAGGAACAGATGGCCATGGTCTTTGAGGATATGGCAGGCCGCCGCCTGTGCCTTGCCTTTGATGCTTGGTAAGCTACGGGCATTCTTGGTGAAGCATACTGTATCAGTGCCTCATTTGCTCTGCCTGCCAGGGATGTCTAGCATCATGCTCTCTTGCCAAATGCATCCAAAAGATGAGCCTAAGGCGTTTGCGTGCTTGATCTTTATGTATGTCAAGCTGTCCTGCCCTGTTTGATGACCAATGCTGGCCCTGCCATGCAGGTGGGAGACAACTGTACTGCTGGGCAATTTGAGGCATGCAGTCAACATCTTGCAAGGGCAGAGCGTGCAGTCTCGCCTGCGGGACAAGCTGTTGGCTTGGCAGGAATGGGCCAGCAGGCGGCGTCACCTGGCAAGGTCTGTGGCTTCCCGCCTTCAGGGTCGCTACCTGGGAGGGGTGTGGCAGACTTGGCGGGAGTTTGTGCAGTACGCCAAATTGTCAAGGAGCCAAGGCATGGCGGCAATGAGTCACTTCACTGCCAGGACAGCATCACAGGTGAGCTGAGCAAGGTGTCATAGATTGAAATTCGCATTGAACTTCGCTGCAAGCTCCATAGTCAGATGCCAGGAGGACTTTTGACAATAGATGCACACCCCCAAAGGCTACTCAGACCCACAATCTTGCCACCCTGCTACAGCTGTTTCTGTGTCAGATTGCTTGCTTGTCTGCATTGACTCTCTACTAACCAATCAAGGCCTGTCATGCAAAGCAGCAGCAGCCTGCCAAACTTGACGCCTCTCAGCACACGTGCTTGCTGCTTCACAGGTGTTTCAGGCATGGCAAGCCATCAGCCGCCGCAAGAGCTTCCACAGGACTGCTCTGCAGCAAGCGCTTGCCAAGCTGACCAACACCAGTCTGCTCCTCTCCTTCACAGCCTGGAAGGACACCACCAGACGGCGTCGCCAAAACAGGACCGCCCTGCAGCAGGCCCTAAGTCGCCTGACCAATCAAACCCTATTCGGGGCTTTCACAAGCTGGAGGGAGTATGCCGTGGAGCATGCTGGCCACAAGGTCAAGATTGGCACCTCTTTGCAGCGGCTGACTAACCGGACGCTGTTTGCCGCCTTTTCCACATGGCGGGAATGGGCGAGTCACAAGGTGGAGTTGCAAGGGAAGCTGCAGGGAGCAGTGGGCCGGCTGTGGCATGGACAGCTGGCGGCAGCATGGCAGGCATGGCGGGAGCATGCCCAGTACAGCATTGATGTGAAGGCACGCATGAAGGTAACAATGCACATACCATGCATGAATCTTACAAACCATCAGCATTTGAGGACCAACGACTGGATGCATTTGCTGTCTTGCCAGTCTGACACCACAAGGTCAGCACAATGTGCTGTCTTTGCTTAAAGTTGATGCCTGTCCTGGGTTTGATGCAGCAGTCAATGTCAAAATGCATTGTCATGCACCCAGGTCAGCACAGACCTGTGTCACCTGTGCACAACACAATGCAGTTTGACGTTAACTGCTGCATCAAACGTACCGACAGGCATCCACGTTATGCAAAGACAACAAGTTCTGCTCAGCTTTACATGAATATAGAGCTGCTGCTGCACAGCTTTGGTATACTGGTGCTGGTGCACCTATGTCTGACAGACTAAACAGCAGCAACTAAAGATGCCTGAAATGTGCACACGCTTCATGGCAGGGGCTGGCCTGTAAGGGACTTCTTGCATCTACATACATCCCAAGCAGGGTCTCCCACCTGCTGCTATGCGTCCAGCTTCAGGGCAGATAGCAGCAGCACAGATCAAGTCCAAGTAAGATTCAGATCAGCGGTAGTGGCATGAAGCGCTGATCTGAACCTTAGCTAGACTTGTTTTATGCTGCTGCTACCAGTGTCTGCCCTAGACCTTCTGCATAGTAGGAGGTGGAGCATCCTGGTTGGAGTGTATGAACACCTGATGCCGATGCCAATACGATACTGTGCTGATTCAGGAAGTCTGAACCCAATTATAAGTGTGGACCTGCAGGCTGCAGTTACGCGTCTAGTTAGCCGCCAGCTGGCAGCAGCCTGGGCCACCTGGAAGCAGGCCCTCCTTCATTCAAAGGACAAGCAGGCCAAAGCGCAGCGTGCTCTCTCCTACCTCACAAACAGCACCCTGAGGCGAGCCTTTGACTGGTGGAGGAGCCATCAACAGCTCAGCCTGGAGAAGCATGACAAGCTTCTCAAGGCCTTGAGTTACTTCACTCAGGGGGCTCTGCACAGGGCCTTTGACAGCTGGAGGGCCGAGTGCGGCAGGGCTGCTGAGAAGCAGGAGCTGATGCGCAAAGCCACTAATTGGCTGCTGCAATCTGGCCTTACAAAGGTAGTTGCTTCACCATGCCTTTCAGCAGTGTTGCTCAATGCAGAAGACAGATGTGTTGTGGTCAATATTTGCAAGAATGCAGTATTGCTCAGAAGTATATGTCATTGCATGCAGCCAGAAGTTTTACAGTGCAACTCATCGACTTTGTAAGCAGCTGCAAGTTCTGTTGTGCATGCAGTGACTAACCAGGCCAATTCTTGTGCTGATGTGTTCCCATTCACACCATTACTGCATGCCTTGCTGATCAACAAGTCATACAGCGTGGGGAATCGCACAATGTTCATGTCTCAGATCTGGAACTGTGCAAACACACAAGCAACCATATTCCTGCAGGGCTTCGCAGCTTTCAAGCTGAATGTCCAGCTGGCACATGAGTACAAGGACAAGCTGGCCAGGGCAGCAGGCAGGTTCCAGAACCGGCTCGTGGGCTCTGCCTTTGAGACCTGGAAGCACTACACCCAACACAACAAGCTGCTGCAGTCTAGACTGGCCACAGCTGTGGGCGCCCTGCGCAACCGCGGCCTCAGATCAGCCTTCTGCGGCTGGCGGGAAGCTGCAGCTGTCAGGAAGGAACACAAGCAGAAGGTCGGCCTGGCAGTGGCTCTTCGTTTCAAGCGCGATGGGCATGCTGTGCTGCTGGAATGGCAACGCGTTGCTCATTGGCAGCGCCGCTGTAAGGCAGTCCTTCAGCAGGCTGCAGGCCGCCTCAAGAACCGCAGCCTCAGCCTGGCCATGGAGGAGTGGCGGTACCAGACTTGGAAGGCGGCGGCATTCCGCCGGGCTGCCCGCTTTGTGCAGAACCGAGCCGTTGTGGCTGCCTTCAACAGTTGGAAGGCCCACCATGAGCTGTGCCTTCTGGAAAGGGCAGTTGCCAAGTTCACACAGCTCAGTACTGGCAAGTGAGTGGTCTTGAAGCTTTGTGGCTTTGCCAGTGCAGTAATCTGCACCGTGGCCTGATAACCAGTGCAGGAACCTTTAGACTGTTCTGATCCAAAAACATACTGTTGTGCAGCTTGGTGTGTGATGACTGCCTCGCATGCTTGCTTGGGTAGCATCAGCTGTGTCAGGAAATCGTTGAACTGCATTCACAATGACTTCCCTGCACAGTCTTGCACCCTGAGCAAGTCTTCAACCCTCACTAGCAACACACATCAACCATGAGTGTACTGTCAGTCCACATTCTGACAAGACATATGTGTATGCAGGGCCTTTGCCAGCTGGAAGGAGTTTATGGTGGTGAGCAGTGAGAAGCGTGCTAAGGTGCAGAAGGCCAGCCGGGCCTGCTTTGCCTCTTCTTTACAGAGGGCCTGGGCCACATGGCGCACACATGTGCAGCGCAACCACCTGCTGCGCAAAGCCCTGGAAGGTCGCCAGGTCAGCTCACACTTGCAGGCCTCAGGCTTGACCAACTGTACTGCACCAATGTGAGGCACACAACTACAAAATGAGATTTTGAACAGCACAGAGCATGATCTACATCTAACAATTGCATATCTTTCTTCCAACCAAAAAAAAGGCGTGCTGCAAGGGATAGTGACTGTCCTGTATCTCCAAGAGCTGGAAGACTTGTTCAGACACAACATCATATGCAAATGGTCATGTTGTAGGCTGGATTGCAAAGGAGCTACCTGCAGCATTGGCGGCAAGCAGCCCAGCAGCAGCGGCATCACAGCATGACTGGCCAGGCTGTGTCAAGAAGCAGCGCCCTGGGGCAGACCCAGCGCCTCTTCATGCGATGGCACGCCACCTTCAAGGCTGTGCGTTGCTTCAAGCGTCTCTACCTAGCCAGGTATGCTGTGTAGCACCTGTCTGTCGGCCTGCACACCTCCTGCTGCTGGCCCCTCATCAAATGCATGCTGACCTAGTGGTTTGGCTGAGCATACCTGCCTGGCATTGTCAAGTCCAACAATGCTCGCGCCGGTGATGCTGCGAGGCAAGGGGCTTGTTTGCCATGCATGCTATGTTGCAGCAGCACTGCACCATCAAGGATGTGCTTGTTTCACCTGCCCATGGAATTGCTTCGTTCGTACCCAACGAGCAGATGCTGTGAATGTATGCTGGGACCGATCAGGCATGAGCTGACAGGCTGTCTCTATATCTTGACTGCATCACGGCTTGTTGCCAACTTGCTTCACTGCTGTGCAGAGCGTTCCAGGCATGGGCAGACAAGGTGGCGCACAAGAAGAGCATGAGAGAGAAGCTGATCACCATTTCCCAGCTGCTCATGCATGGCTCCCTAGCTCGCTGCTTCCAAGCCTGGCACCAGGATGCTCAGGTACGCATTGCAGGCTGTTCACCACAAACGATGACTGCATTGCAGATTGTGCAGCAAGAAAGATCACCGCATTGCAGATTGTGCAGTATCAGGGATCATTGCGTTGAAGACTGTGCACGTGGACAATCGGCAACCCTGTGTATAGGGTGACAGATGTTGGGGCCCACATGCAAGTCAGTGTTTGCAGACATCCAGCAAGGGGTCAGCAGCACCACTGCAGCAGTTTTGGGGCTGTTCTTCCAGTCCAACATGCCGGCCAGCTTCAATGCTGCATGTGTCACATTTTGACCAGTGGCATCTCAAAGATGCTTTACATTTCCAAGTGTGGTCTCCAGCCTGCAAGCCCAATCAAACACCAACAAAGTAGGTGTGTGTTCAACAGGTGTCCACCATGAAGCGCATGGTGTTTGCACGCAAGCAGCGAGCCATCAGGGACGCCATGCGCATCGGAGACCAGATCATCCGGCGCAACCGGCGCATGTTGCTGGCCAGCACCTTCAATGCATGGAAGCTGAGGGCTGGAGTGTACCGCCAGGTGGCACGCCGCTTCCAGGCAGCCCTGGAGGTCACCCTGCGCTGGGCCTGGGGTCAGTGGAGGGCTCAGCTAGCTACCCAGGTGGGGGGCACTACCTTTTGCGGTGCTGATCAGTGGCAGATGCTCAGTTCTAGGAGTTCTGCTGATGTGAA
>JAABUW010006169.1_pt1 | contig 15194 bp, 21 predicted proteins | sample 5560081 | NCBI WGS metagenome assembly JAABUW01 (sample SAMN10711882, study PRJNA513363) | rock metagenome | isolation source: Antarctica rocks | place: Antarctica: Victoria Land, Knobhead sud
AGGCAATTCGCATGACTGCTGCATCAGCTGAACTTCTGAAATAAGTGACGACATGTACATCACAACAACCTCTTCAGTGAGCCAAATTGTTGGCGGGTCCCAAAAGGCATCAAACCCTAAAAATTGGGAGTTGTCATATTGAGCCACATGTATGAAGGAAAACATGTGACGCTCAACAAGCATCGCCATGCAACTGCTTATGTATGCAATGCAATGCAGGGAGTGCATGCGGATAGAGTTGGAACAGATCTGTTCTAAATGCACACCAATTAACTCTAGAGGATATAGTTGCAAGGTGACAGTGCAGGATCTACCTGTCAAGAGTTGTGACCTAGTGTTGTCTAGGCACTGAAGTGCTCAGCTCTTTACAGGTCTAGCTACAGACTGTTCTACAAGACTTGAACCTTCTAGACGAGATGAGTGTTCCTATAATGCGCTGCATAAGATACTTCCAAACTTCATCCGCGTGGCACACAGAACCCAAGTGTTTGTTGACTGATCTAGTCAACATCAGCTATTCAATCGACCTGGTCAAAATTACTGCCAGTTTGCATGCTACTTGGCCATATGTACAACAAGCTCAGGCCAGCCAATTGCTGCCTGATACATACTTGCTCACATATCTAACGTTTTGTCACAAACACACTTACCTACTATAGTGTCAGGAACATTTTGTCCTAGATCAAGGTGAAGCTTCGATTTGGGTTTACTTTGACACTCATCACGTCATTTGAGTCAAGTTCTGCACTCAAGCTGTAAGGAAGCTACGTGTAAGTATGTTGTTGCAAAGCATTTGTTGCATTCAGATGGATGATCATCATACTACTTTGCAAGTTGACCATGAGCGTCGACAAAAGGCCTCAGTCGGACTGTTTGGTGGCTAGATTGCCATGTTACCTGTCGGGAGCTACATCGATCACTTTCGAAAAGCTGAATCGATCGGCAGGAAAAATCAGATCCGTCATACTACTTTTCAATAAAGGTGACAAATCATCATTTGGGCGCTACAATTGATCAGGGTGGACGACTGTCCAGCCGTGAGCTATCGAACATGCCATAAAATGTTTGCAGGTATGATTGGTTCTCAACGTGTCTATCAAATCTGCAGTGTCATCTTTGCATGGTAGTGACTGCGCCACAAAAGTGACATAGCGGGCAACCATGTCTCTGCCGCGTCAAGGTCATGTAGTTGCCCCTTCGCCAAATGTAAGGTTAAGCTTTTGCCTCATGTTGCAAGCTTGATTGTTCCTGATAGTTGCCGGCAGTTCTTGAAAGTTGATCGGAAACACTGTCAGCATGTCAAGCTTATCCGCAGCTCATGCTGATACAGCTCAATGCAAGGGTCACTAAAGCTTCGCACATGGGTAACCCAGACGTACGTTTCAAATTGGTACATGTACAGTGACCAATCCAAGCACACTTGCGTCCAAACTACTCTCTCTAAGCTGCAACACTTGGCCTCCCAAACCCATGTTCTACATGGCTGTGCTTGAAGCGACATACTTACACTGGAGTCAATGGAGTCATCGTCTTGAGATGACTTCGCTCGTCAGTTTGTATCGTAGGATACTGTGCTCGGCGACTCTGCAGGCGATTGTACCTTTCACCGACCTCTTTTGCTAACCGAGCGCCCTTTCATGCTTGTGGGGTTTGCATTGGTTCCGTCCAGTGGTGTTGTGTTGCAAGTGAATGACACATCTCGGCCGTCAGCTGCTCACGATCTCTGATAGACAACTGGCCATAAGCCAACGTGTTACTATCAAGCATGGCAAGGATGCAAGGATCATCCACACATACATATACTCAAAAGCATTGTCAAACTTTCATGGCTGAACAGCGAAGGTAAACAGAGCAAAAGCTGTCAGAGGAGACGCATCTGATAAAACATCAGCAATTCATTAGCTATTGCAAGCAGCCATTCAAAAATCATGCGCATGTCATACGCATTGCATACTTTTACATGATTGCATATGAAATATTGGCTCACGTTGATGATGTATTTGTACGTTGCTGAGAATTGCTTCACCAAGCTTGCTAGTGTGCCTGACAACCACACAATGCAGTCAGTGCGCTTTACATGCAATGCAACCATCTAATTGCCATCAATACGTTGGAGTCATACTGTATGCTGCAACCAGTTCATCTGGATACTGCTTATTACTCGGTGAACCCTAAACATTTTGCTGCTGACTTATGAGACGCTGCAGCTATTGCACGCTCTCTTGCCATGAGTTGAGCAGTTTTCAGATGGCGTTGGCATCAGATGCTCCAGTCTTGCATATCAGCAGCAAAAAGGTGTTGCAGTACATCTGTAAGAAATCTGTTGGTGCGTTTCAATTTGACCACCAGCTCAGGGAGCATGTAAATCTGCAAATTTTCAGGTATAGCTAAGGCGCTCAACCAGTGATTGGTTGAAGAGCCCAGTGAGTTGTACCTCTGTCAGATAGTATATGTATTGGTAACCCAAAATGAACAAGCCTCTTAAAGCTGCATCTGGTGCTATGATCAGCGCAATCAATGTTGCTGACCGACCTGATGATAATTTTGCAGTTCTCTCATAACAGGCAAGGTCAATGTCTCCAGCTGCATCAAGCAGAAGCTCCTTATGGCAAACAAGCCGTTGCTGACATCTTGGTGTTCTCCCTCAACCTGCACAGCTTAAGCACTTTTGTCTCGATCGTTGGGCTTCCCTTAACCTCTTGGAGAATTGTTTTGGAGGCTTAGCAAGAGCATTGCGATCTTGCTTTCTGTCTGCATGGGAGAGAGGTCCTTGAATAAGAGCCTGCACTGCCACCGGAGACACTCATAAGCTAATTTGGTCATCGTGATGCATGACAATATGCTGACTTGAACAGGTTGTCAGTACTCATCTCACAAGTTTACATGCACGGTAGCAATCAGCTGCAACTTACCCTGTCAATGTCCATGCACAGACTCTGGTGTCCTACTTTTGGAATCAAGAGGCGCATGCCTTGCTCAAGGAGAAGATTTTTAACATTGAATATTTGGTGGATGGTATCTCAACATGCAATGATGTCATGTGCATGACAGTCGGGTGTGGATATGCAACAAAACAAACTTGCCCACGATAGTCTCTCAAGAGGCTTCAAATCACGAAGAAGAAGTGCTCAGAAACCTTTCATTTTGTCATATGAGCAGCTCTCAGATGTGCTTGCATTGGTCTTCTGCACATCTACGTGCTGTCACATCAGCCAAAAGGTTTGCACAGGAGTCACCAGGTGCAAAGCAGTGAACGATGAGCTGGGATGTGCAGCATATTCCGTATGCAGCAACTGTCAGTGCCAGCCGCTGCACATGTCCTGCCAGGTCCTGATCTGAACGTGCCTGGCCCTGTTGAATCTTCATCCGGCATGCCATCCATGCCTCTAACACATGCAGTTGCGCTTTGTATTGCCATGTTGCAGTGCATCAAGCACAAGAGCCCAAGGAGCGCTTCAGATGCCATGTCAGACAAGTAGTAGACAAGTAGTCAAGTGGTATACAGTTCAAGCCATGGACCTGTCCTCCGGCAGCACTGTACAGACACACTTTGTGACCAGTACCGGTACAGCATTCAGATATGCATAACACCAATGCAAGCACTACTGAACTTCATCACTTGATGGTGAAATATGCTGCCAGATAGCTTACCAACCACTGCTTCATCTGACTAGAGACACAAAAACCTTGTGACTGATGTGGACTAGAACCATGTACAGCGCAGAGGTGTGCAGAACATCAATGCACAACTGGGTGCTTGATGTACTGACACTTGCTGCATGTGGGAGCTGTTGACATGGTCAAAACATGTCATGAGTTGATGATGAATATGCTGCACAACCCAGATCATCAATCACTGCATTTTACTATGATGCAGATCTTGTGACAGATGTGCACTGGAACCACAACGTATGTGTTTAGTTCAAGTACATGGCTTAGATGTGCATAACACCAATTCAAGCAAAAGTAAGTATGCTCACAACACATCATCAGTTGAAATATGATGCAGATGCCAGCTCACCAACCGTTGCTTCATCTGACCACACACATTAATCTTGTGACTGATGTGGACTGGAATCAAGTGCAGCGCTCATAAGTGCGAAAACACAATGCAAGCACTAGTGGGTGACACTTGCTGCATATTGTGGCTGCTGACTGAGATACTCTGCTCATAACACGTCATCAGCTGACGATGAACATCCTGCGCAGCCCAGCTCATCGATCACTGCTTCATCAGATGGTACAGATTTGACTGATGCGCACTGCAACCACAGCATACCTGCCCAGTCTAAGTACAGCGCTCCGATGTGCATAACACCAATGCAAGCATATTTGGGTACTTGAGGTAGTGACACATGCTGCGTATGGTGGCTGCTGACTGAGACAGCATGGTGGAAAAACATAATCAGTCCCATATCATTTAATCACTGCTTCATGTGATGCTATGTACCTTGTGACTGATGTGCACTTGAACGACAGCATATGTGCGCAGGTTCCAGTACAGCGCTTAGATGTGCATAACACCAATGCAAGCTCAAGTGAGTATGCTCATAAAACATCAGCAGTTGATGATGAATATGCTGCGCATCCCAGATCATCAAGCACTGCTTCATGTTGTGGTACGTACCTTGTGACTGATTGCACTGGAACCACAAGATAAAACATCATCAATCGAGGACGCATTGTGTTGCGCACTCCATTTCTAGTGCGGCACTCAGATGTGCTCAATATCAATGCATGCGCAACTGTGAGTGCTTGATGCACTGACAGTGTTGCACATGAAATATGCTGCGCATCCCAGCTCATCGTTCACTGCTTTGCATCTGTTGACTCATGCGCAGACCTTTTGGCTGAACATAGATGTGACAACAAATAGATGTGCAGAAGACCAATGCAAGCACAGAGAGTTGACATACTGTGCATGATGAGGCATGAAGAGCATTATCATATTTATTTGTAGAATAGGAAGGGTAAACAATCACTTCAAATTCAAACCGCGTTCTTTGTTCCATGACAGCTGCGTTGAACGAAGATCCACGACTTGCGTAGCCTTATAAAGCCGTTTTTGCACTGGCAATACCATCTCTTTCCACATAGCGCTGCTGAACGTTCAATGGTCATGCCACGCCACGACAGGAATGCCATGCCACGGACGCATCAACAGCGTTTCAGCTGGTCGAAGCAAGTGGAGATTGAAGTTGCGCCGACGACAACCTGGCAACCCGACCGTCTGGCGCAGAGAGAACTTTTCGACGAGAAGACGCGCCCCCGTGTGCCTGACTACGATTCGATCAGCATGGTGGTCCAGAACGGCATCCTCTACGACTACTATCCGGCGAAAAAGTATCATTTCGACGGCATGCTCGGCCCGAAGGTTCCAGCAGAGATGCGCGCGGAGTTGTGGCATCCAGTCATGACGATACCAAACTACGCGAGTCGCTTGAGGAATTTGTGCCACGAAGCGGCTGCGGACTATCCAGCCATGGAGGAGCTGCTTCTGCATGGCGAACTAGGCCGGGCGGTATACGTGCACACGACACGTCCAAGCTGGCCTAAGGAACGGTGGGCCGTATTGCTACCAGTGCACAACCTCTGCACGCTGCTGGGACTAGCCAACAGTCACGACACAACCGTGGTCGTGCTACAAAGCGTACTGGAAGAGCATGAGGAAGCTCTCAAAAACAACTTGCAACACCTGTGGGATCAAAAGTATGCGACTGCCAACAGGAAAAACAGCACCAGACCTCTCGCAGAGGATCAACAACCGATGGTCAAGCTGGGTCGCAACATCAGCCAAGTATTTCGAAAGTTCGGCGGTTACGAGCTGAAGAGCACGCAAGACGGACCTCAGCCTAGGACAGAGGAAGGGAAGAGGAGGTACACGTGGCAGCTGAAGTTGTGCCCAAAGTGGCCGCTGATACCAGACATCGTTCGAGCAGTCACCCTTCAAACCGAAACGCCCGACACTGTCAGTGTCCACCTCACTGAGGCACAGGATGCATCTGTAGAGGACTCGGACTCGGATATTGAATGTGTGATTGTGGACGACTGTGAAGGGGACGACTGTGAAGAGCAGACCTCATGCCGCAACAAAAAAATGCGTATCAGCAGTTGAGCATACAGTTCCAGTATTGATGCAAACATTAGCGGTGTAGGCCCTTTGAGGTTGAACAGTTTGCCAGTTGCCATATGAATCTCCTGTTTGCCAGGTCGTATGTATCCTATGTAGAAATTACCTTCTTAAGAAAGCTTGAACGTTTTATGGACGGATGCATTGTTAAGTAGCAAAGCCACTTGATGGCTCTTTCAAATGATGGTTGTGCAACCACCTCATGGGCAGCACGTGGCATTGCATTCAGTGGATGCTGTGGATTCAGACTGCATGGTGCACAGTACAAAATCATCAGCAACAAGCACCCAGATATGCTTGCATTGAACGTCTGCACACTTCAGCACGGTACTGGGACTGAGCACATGTACTGTGGTGGAACTGCACGTGAGTCAAGAGGTCTAATTTCGTCATCAGATTAAGCAGTGATGGATGAGCTGGGATGCGCAGCATCATGGGATCATAAAGTGATGATTTTAGGATTTTCGAACACATGTCTCAGTCAGCAGCCGCCATATACAGCAAGTGTCACCCGGTTGTGCTTGCACTGTTGTTGTGCACAACTGAGCGCTTTACTTATTTTCAGTCCACATCAATCACAAGTTTCATGAGTGAATTATCAAATGCCGCAGTGAATGATGAATGGGATCTGCAGCGCGTTGCATTTTTGACCGCACATCATGGCTCAGTAAGCAGTCACAGGCTGTGTGCATGACAATCAAGTACATCAAGCACCCAGATATGCTTGCATTGGTGTCATGCACACCTGAGTGCTGTACTTGGACTGGGCACATATGCATTGGATGCAATGCACATCAGTCATAAGGGCTGCGCAGCATATTTCACCATCATCTGATGATGATTGTCTGACTCAGCCCCCACCATACGCAGCAAGTGTCACCCACTTGTGCTTGCATTGATGTTCTGCACAACTGAGCTGGGATGCGCAGCATACTCACCATCAATGCATCATGCTTTCTGACCATGTTGTCTCATTCCACAGCCACCCTATCCAGCAAGTGCCAGTACATCAAGCTCCCAGTTGTGCTTGCATTGATGTTGCGCACATCTGAGCCCTCCATTGGACATGGGCACATTCGCTGTGGTTACAGCGCTCATCAGTCACAAGTTCTGTATCGTCAAGCAGTGATTGAAGAGCTGCACAGAGTACAGGGATTATGGTTTAAGGGGTGCACAACATATTTCATCCCCAATTGATGATGTTTCATGAAATGATGTCTCGGTCAGCAATCACCATATGCAGCGTGTGTCACCCAATTGTGCTTGTATTGATGTTCTGCACAACTGATAGCTGTACTTACTCTCAGTAAACATCAACCACAAACTTTGTATGTGGATGGTCAAATATCATTGAATGGTGAGCTGGGATCTGCAGCGCATTGCATTATCTCTGGCATATCTCAATACGCAGTCACAGGCTGTGTGCATGAGACCCAACTACATCAAGCACCCAGATATGCTTGCATCGTTGTTATGCAGATCTGAGCGCTGTACTTGGACTGGGCACATGTACTGTGCACACCAGTTGCAAGGTCTATCTGTATCATCAGGTAAAGCAGTAATTGATGAGCTGGGCCGAGGAGCAGATTTCAGCATCAACTGATGATATGCAGAATGTCTCACTCAGTAGCCACCATACGCAGCAAGTGTCACCCATTTGTGCTTGCACCGACGTTCTGCACATCTGGTTTGTGCACATCTGAGCGCTGCACTTTGTTCTAGTCCACATCGGTCACAGTGTGTCTCGAGTCAGATGATGCAATGCTTGGTGAGCTGGGATGTGCATCCCAACATCATCAGTTGGTGTTTCTAAGCATACTCACTTGTGCTTGCATGAAGGTGATGCACATCTGAGCGCTGTACTGGAAGCTGGCAACATATGTTGTGGTTCCAGTGCACTGATGTGATCATCAATTGATGTTTGTTTTCTGACCACGTTGTCTCAGTCGGCAGCCACCATACGCAGCAAGTGTCAGCACATCAATGCTTGCAAATGAAGAACACAAATATAACACAGTGTGTTCTGCTGTAGCTCTGTTCAGACAGAGAAGCGACATTGCACAATGACGACTGTACAAGTAAGCAACCGAGGTCCTGACCAGATAAGTTGAAACAAATACTTGATGTCATATGGCTTTGTGCGGCTAAGACAAAGATTGAATAACAGCACAATTACCCAATTGCACTTGTATGGTGCACATGCACCTCACTAGCAAGACAGAAGAGCCCACTCCACACCACCAACAACACCACCACCAGCAAACCCAAACTTCTATCCACGGTGGAGCCTTGCAGCTGCCCTTCGGCTGAACACACTTGCAGACACGGCAATCTCCTCAAAGTGAACTCTACTTGTGCCAGCTTGGAATCCTGGCATACGGCGCCCAATCTCAGCTGGAAGTGTGACAGGATCACAATTTTTGGGGAAACTGATCAAAACTCCATGGTTCTTGCGGAGCTTTGGCAGATCCATATAGTCCCTCAGCTGCTGTTGGTTCTCATCTTTCAGCTTTGAGACATGCTTGCACTCCACAATGACCTTGTCATTGATGAGCAGATCCACCCTGTTAGTCATCTCCATGTCATCAAGTATGAAGGTAGCAATGTGCACCTCATCTCTCACTCTGAACCCCTTCTTCCTCAATTGCTTCATCAAAGCCTCTTGACCACGCCGTTCTGACTTGATGCTGTGTTGCCAGCACAACAAATGTGCTTCGTCCACGACTGCTTGACAGATATTTTCTTCACTGACCTACAGTTGCAGTGAGGTTCAGCCAGAGCGGCAAAAGAGCAGCACCAAGTGCAATGCTGACCATCTGCAAGACATGGGTTGTTGGGATGTTGCAAAGTCTTACCTCAGACGTGTCCGGCACAGAAAGAGGCTCTTCGTCACCTTCAACAACCTCTGAGTCTTCATTTGCCATGGCTGATGCCGAGGAACTTTGTGATGCAGCACTAGCACCATCCTACACCACACAGTACCTACTGATGCATAGTGCTGATGCCACGCGCAAGGACTCTGTTGATTGTTGGCTAACAAGCAAATGATGCTGGACCAGTCCCCAAAGTCACCGCGCTGGGTAAAGACTTGTCTCACCGTGCTTGGTGTCTCGTGCAACTTGATCTTCTTTGCCTTCTGGACACGTGGCTGCTCTGCCTGCAAGGTGATTGCAACATCAGAGCGGGTTTCTACAACTCCCTGGCAGTACTATACTCAGATCAACAACTGCCTCACCGAGCTCAGTGCCTTTGGTAACTTGGCCTTCTTTGTCTGCTTGCCACTTGGTGACTCTGCCTGCAAGATGGTGATACTATTTATTATAAGAATGTGACACGTCTTGTGGTCAATGCTGAGTGCAGCATCACAGATACTGCAGAAAATCAAGCAGGACGCATCACCTTGCTACACCATCTTGAGCAACAGAATCTTGATTTTCACAGACCTTGAAGTTGCTAGACCACACAAGATAACATGTAGTGCATCATCTGGGTATAGTTGATACAGCAACACACCATCACAGCTTACTGCACGGCAGAAGTGTGTTTGGTCAGGCCTCGCACCTGCATAAAGGTATCTGCACGGCCCTGCCCAGAGGCTTGTAGGCAGATGCAACACTCAACGGAAGCTTCCGCAATGCTGTGAGATTTGGTTGTGGTAGTCGTAATCACTGTAGCTCGATGTGCATGCTGCATTGCATACCTGCACTTTGCTGTTGTTGCTGCTTGAATTGGTGGTAGATGCAGCAGGGACATCAGGCATTGCAGATCTTGAGTCCACGTCATCATCGCCATTGTCATCATCGCAACCTGAAAAGTCCTGTACCCAAAGACAATGATGGCTTGACACATGCTCCTGCACATCATGCAAGCTGCAGCATAGGCAATGCGGTATCAAGTCAGTAAACGTGCTACCTCATGACTGAGGCAAGCCACCTGTGAGTGTAGGCTGTCCAGTATGTTTTGCTTACTAATCAGCTCACCTGCTCCCAGCGCGACAACACCAGGCATTGCTGCACAAGCTTTGGTGACAGCTGGCCCAGTTCGTCATCAGCATCTTCAAGACTGTTATCTTCAGCGCCTTCATCGGGATCGTCTTCAGCGTCAAGGTAACCGCATGCCTTACGGGTCCTTTTGATGACATCAGCAGAGAAGATACTGTTGTTCACTAGAGCATAGGGAGATGCAGCCTTCTGCACTATCTCAGTTGCTGCAGCACTTCTCTTGCTAGTATCTTTGGAGGTTGCTAGTGCATGTGCCACTAGTCCATCCCTGCCAAGGAAGTGCTGAGCCAACTTCTCGAAAACCTTTGGGGTCGTCTTGAGTAAAAACATTGCAGCTCCATTCCTAGAGACTGATTTCCACTGCTTGGCTTCCTACAAGATGGTTGCTGCCTCACTGACTTGCATCGTTGCCAGCACAGCTTCCACATATACAGCAATGCAAAACTTACCAATTGGCGCTTCATCTTGGCTGCAGCCTTCTGCCGCTCCTGGGCTCTTGCCAATGCAACTTCCCAGGCAGCCTGCAAGCATTGCAAAACATGACAGACGGTCTCAAGGAGACATGCTAAGTTCAAAGCCACCTGAACAACCAAGTGTGAACAGCGTGTGGTGGGAGTGCAACACGTTGGCTGTTTCAGGACATACAGTTGGCAGCAATGCGAGTCACTGAAGCAAGTACTGTGTGTATACTTGTTGGAGAGCTTGTGAACATGCACATGTATATGGAATACGTACACATCTTCAAGCTTCCATGACAACAAGTTGACAGCAGAATCAGGGCTAATACCAAATTGTGGTTGTGTCATGCTCTCGTGAACAGTAACATGTCATGTTGTTATGGGCATACTGTTACTTGTTACCCAGCCATCTTACTGCCCACACAACAACACTGGTTAGCACTGGGAGCCAATGATCATACCGTCCAAATCTGCTTTTGATCTTCACAAGCTGCGTCCTGCCAGGCTGTCAGTATGGTCTGCTCACATACAGCTTTTGGCATGTTCTTGGCTGATAAATCATGCATCTGCAAGTACTTTGTGAAATCTTCACGCTTGAGGCTGGACAGCAACCCCTCAGGCATTGTGAAGGTCAGGAGGATTTTCTCTACAGGTCCTGCCCTGGCTTTGCGAAATGGCAAGATCCATTGCTTGTAGGGTGTTGGTTGTAGGCGCAACATGGCAGCTTCATCCAGACTTGACAGCAGCTTCTGGGCCTCAGCCTCTGTATGCTGCAGCACACATATATCTTGTGTACACTGCACCAGACTACAGTCATGTGCAACATGCAAATGAAAGCATGTAACCACAATATGTGGCTCGCCATGATGTGAAGTTGAGGCCTTGCAGCACATCAATAGGGAGGCCCTTCACAAGAACCAAAGCTATGTCCTGCTTGCGGAGGCTGAAAAGATTATTACCTCCTTCCAGTAAGCCTTCCTCAATGTTTGGAACCTGGCTATCGCTTTCCGCTGCACAGAGTCTGCTTCTGCCTATAATCAGAATGTCAGGTAGTTATGCAACATCCCAGGGCTTGTTGCAATTCAGAGAGCAAGTCAGTTTTTGCAACATCAGTAAAGTGGAGCCATGTAAAGCGCCGCTTTGCACCATAGATAGCAGAGACTGCAAAGCGTACGTCTTACCTGCCAGTCTGTCTCATCAGCATCTCTTACATTCCACACTCTGACAATGCTGGAGATGCATACATTTCTGTCTTGCTGCCAGAACACAGTGCTGGTCTGTGGTAGGCACAGCTGGAAGTACTTCTCCAAGCTAGTAGAATCTGTTTCTTTCAACCAATGAAGAGGTCCTTCATAGATGTCAATGCTGTTCAGAGGGTCACTGAGTGCATTCACATCATTGTATATCTCCGGCAGCTTTGCGGCCATTGCACGCCCAGCAGCACGCGTCACTGGACACCAGCAGCTACCCTACAGTCGGTGCAAGACAACAGCGTGAGAAGAGCTTTTCACAGTCATGATGGTCCTTAGAACTGTTGCTGCTGCGGGACAGCAGCGAGAGCTCAAAACTGACAGATGCAGTACATGGATACCTTTTGTGTGCTTTTCAGCTGGTCCCAAGCCTCTTTGGTCAGATGCTTGGCTTTCACACTAGAAAAGCCCTGCGCAGCTGTACCCGTAAGCCAACAGAAACCCAGACAGCTCGCTACTCTTGCTGTAAGGAATCCAGCGCAATGATTTGGGCTTACATTTGCCCAGTAGTTGACTGCAAGCTCGAGCAGATCCTCGTCGCTTGTATCCTCTTCGAGTTGCAAAACCTTGTCCACGGATGGCTTAGGAATCTTAGAGCCGCTGGGCTCACAAGGAACGTGCCAAGCATACTCATCAGCAATGTACTGGCGCAGAATATTCTTGTCTGCGGTAAGTGCACCCAGAAACCTTGCCTTCTGTGGCAGCGTTTTGAGTGCTTCCAAGTTGCCGTCAGCAGACAAGGCGCTGCCGACATTTTCGGGAGGAAGCCGAACCGCCAAGCGTTTGATGCGACCGACACTTCCCGACGTCATTGCTCGTAGCGTTTAATGTGCCTGTGCCGCGCCGTTGTTTGTGTAAGCTCACTGCAGCGCTGACACGGTCCGCCCCAGGTTCCGCCCACCGCACAGCTGCTTCTTCTTCCACGTGGGTCTTGTGGCGAAAACAGCTCGACAGTCTGCAAAGACCCAACCAGGGCAAGATGCTGTCCTTTGTCACAGGCTCAACACAGGTGCAACACTGGGCGACTCAGTCATCCCAGCACGTGTGATAATGTGACACATGAGCCAAGCCTTGCATGAAATTAGCTGTCAAACACATCGACAGGCTAGCCAGGGCTGTGATTTCCAAAAGTCCAAAGGGTTCCAGACAAGCGCACAAGCAAGCTCACTTTATTACATGAACCTGTCTTAGTGCACAGATTGGGTACAAGTCCCTATGGCTAGTCTACAGCAATGTTGCTGAGCAATAAGCACATCTAGACTGTATGATACATTGTGACCTCCCTGACTGCCAGTAAGCCTTGTCAATTCTGGTGGCATTGCTGCAGTACTGTTCAATACCAATCCTCAAACCACCTGCTGTTTTGAGGATCGGTATCCCCACGTGAAATCATATCCATGCATGATCCAACATTTGGTATCCAATGTCAGTATCAAATGATTATGTTGGATCCAACAATAGGGCCTCGCGAGCCTCTTTGAGGTTGCGCTACTCCTCATCCTTGCTTTGCAGTCCTCAAGAAACACTCTCTACTGACGTAACCTGGTTCTCACGTCACAATCATGGCATAATGATATGTACATCATGTGAACAAGCGCTTTGACCATTGTGACAAGCCAATCACCTTGCACCTGTCAGCATGAAGGCGAGAAATATTCATATTCAAAATTGAAAAATTCAGCTGGCAGTGACGGATCTGTGTCGGCAAAGGCTATGTAGGGATGTCTAGATTTGTCACTGTCGCACCCCGTGTGAAGGCCCTCTTGACATCAGGCAACTCCAGAATGATCTGACATACATCTGAAAGAGACAAAATAATGAATTTCGTAACAATCATGTTGCCCATTGTTATGCTGATGCTTTACTGCAGATCTTTGCCATCCTTACCAAGCAAATGTGCAAGTGAGCATTGTCAAGGATGGCAAGGATCATTAGTAAAAGTCATTTGGAACAATGGCTGCTTTGTGAGGATTTAGAAGCATAGTCAGCACTTGCCATCAACATCTTCAAGCATGAGCAAAACTCTATGCTTGAGTTTTGCTTGAACATTTGTCTTGTGATTTAAGGTGCATCAGTGTGTGATGATGCACATCAATATGCTTTTATTCAAACCTGAGCATCTGTGCTGTGTCCGTTGTGGCAGTGCTATGTTTGTGATCGTAGTGGTGGGTATATGTCTGGTTCTGGCACAGACTCTGATTAGACTGTCTATGGAGAGTCTGGGGGGATGATAGGAAGTGCAGGTTTTGTGAGAATGGTGTGTGGATGGATGTGAGAAGTCTGTGAGGGGGTTGTGAGAATGTTTGTGAGAATTTTGTGCTAATTTACTGCTCATGCTGTTGTGTGGGACTAGACATCTAAGCGCTGCACTGGAACCTGGGCTTATACGCTCAGGTTCCAGTGCACATCAGTCACAAGGTCTGTATCATCAGATGAAGCAGTGATTGATGATCTGGGATGCGCAGCAGATTCATCATCAACTGATGATGTTTTCTGACCATGTTGTCTCAGTCAACAGCCACCATACGCAGCAAGTGTCACCAACATGTGCTTGCATTGATGTTCAGCAAAACTGTTATCTCCACTTTGTTCCAGTCCACATCGGTCACAAAGCTTGTGTGTCGAATCAGATGAAGCAGTATGTGTTGTTGAGCTGGGATCTGCATCATATTTCAACAACAATTGAAAATGTTTTCTGAGGATACTCACTTGTGCATGCGTTGGTTTTTGGCACGTCTGAGCACTGTACTGGAACTGGGAACATATGCTGCTGTGGTCCCAGTCCACATCGGTCACAAGGCTTGTGTGTCGAATCAGATGAAGCAGTAATTGGTGAGCTAGGATCTGCATCATGTTTCAACAACAACTGATAATGTTTTATGAGGATACTCACTTGTGCATGCATTGGTTTTAGGCACATCTGAGCGCTGTACTGGAACTGGGCACATATGCTGCTGTGGTTCCAGTGCACATCGGTCACAAGGTCTGTATCATCAGACTCAGCAGTGGTTGGTGAGCTGGGATTTGCAGCATTACATGATCATCAAGTGATGATACTTCATGAACACATGTCTCCATCATCAGCCCCATGCGCAGCAAGTGTCACCCAGTTGTGCTTGCATTGATGTTCTGCACAACTGAGCGCTGTACTTACTTTCAGTCCACGTTGGTCACAAGGCTTGTGTGTCGAGGCAGATGAAGCAGTGTTTGGTGAGCTGGGATCTGCATCATGTTTCCACATCAACTGATGATGTTTCATGAGCATACTTACTTGTGCTTGCATTGGTCTTATGAACATCTGAGCGCTGTATTGGAACTGGGCACATATGCTGCTGAGGTTCCACTGCACATCAGT
>JAABUW010006171.1_pt1 | contig 15192 bp, 11 predicted proteins | sample 5560081 | NCBI WGS metagenome assembly JAABUW01 (sample SAMN10711882, study PRJNA513363) | rock metagenome | isolation source: Antarctica rocks | place: Antarctica: Victoria Land, Knobhead sud
TCCCGACAATACCACTTCTCCTCCTCCTCCGGCGGCTCCCTCAACCCCGTGCACCCCAGATGAAACCACTCCCGCGGACACTGCTCGTTATCGCACGCGATCATCTCCCCGTAACTTCCCCGATCGCAATAACAGTACTTCGTCTCGTTCGGGTCGTCCGGATCTCCCTCCTCGTCGTCGTCGGCTTCGAGCTCGTCGAGCTCTACCTCCATTTCGTCTTGGGAAGCGGGAGATAGAGGGTCGTCTGCTAGTGCTTGGGGAGGAGATAAAGGTTCTGGGGTAGGGGAGGAGCGAGGCGAGGAAGGGGCAGTTTGTGTGGGCGGGGAGGACGGGTGCGGTGGCTCTAGGTCCGGTACCGCGGTGTCTGGCTCGACTTCGTCTTCAGGTAGAGGGCTCGGCGAAGCGTGCTCAGCAGGTAAATCAGCCATCGCAACATCCTCATCCCCCATTCCCTCCTCCGTCCCCACCACCCCCGGCGACTCAACCTCAGTCTGCCCCTGCAGTAAAGTATTCCGCCTACTAACCGGTCTCCGCTTCTTCGGGCTCTTGCTCTCCGCCTCCGCCTCCTCCGCCTGCGCCTTATCGCGCCGCAACCTCCTACGCTGCAGCGCCTCGTCGCTCTCGTCCAATTCATCGCTGTCGTCGTCACGGTGGCGGTCGAGGTCGGGGCTGCGGTTGAAGCTCGCCAGTTGCTTGACGAGGTGCGAGTTGCTAGCTTGCCTCTTGTGCAGCATCTTGCTTGGTCGACCTTCGGGGCCAGCCTCGGACTCGCTTTCACCGTTGTTCTCGCGGCGGCTTCGCGTGCTGCGCGCCCGTTGCATGGCAGCTGGTCCGGTGCCTTCGGGGAAGGTGTCGGTGCGTGGTGTACCGACTGCTGAGCCGCGTCCAGCTTTGCCGGAATTTGAGCCGGAGTGAGAAGCGCCGGCGCGGTCGGCGTCACGAGCAGCGGTGGCGCGAGCTTGTCCGTCACTCGACTCCGTCGTCTTCTTCGCTTCGTCTGCCTCGTCTACGGGAGCCTTGCGCTTCTTCTCGTTGGACTTGCTCGGCGCTGACGTCGGGCGACTGCCTTCGTCGCTAACCAGCTTCTCATGGCGCAGGTTTGTCGCATTGCTACTCTGGCGCATCCTCCCGCCTGGCAATCGGCCAACCGGTGGCTCCATATTAGCTGCAGTGAAAGTGGCCTGCAGTGGACTGCTTGCCATGGCAGGACTGTCCTGAGCCGAAGTGATGCCTTTTCGCTTCGCAGGCAGAGGGGCAGGTTTCGTCCTCGCCTTCTTAACCGGCTCTGCACCAGGTGTGCTCCTCGGTACTTCTTTAAGAGCCGCTTTTGCGCCCTTGGAACTGGCTTGACGCTCCATGCCCGGTGCTGCCAATCCTTTGTCAACCCTCCTCCTCTTCACCGGCTCGCCATTCCCAGCAGTGCCCATCCCACCTGACGCAGAAATCTTGCTCTTCGCGATCTTCGGATGCGGCTTCTTTGGCCTATCATCGAAGTCCGAATCCAGCTGTTCTCTGCTCTTCCCCTTCTGCTTCTCACGACCCTCGCGACCTGCGACTGTCCTAGTGGCTGCGATGTCGGACTCGTGTATAGCGTTTGCTGCCGCAGCCAAGCTATTCGTAGCTGCCACATCACGCCTATTCGCCGCATTTCCAGTGGTCTGCTTGCGCTGTCTGTTGTCGCTGTACGCCCAATGTGTCATGCTGCCCAGCCTGGCCTCTTCACTAATCTCCTCCTCCAAAAACGGCATGACCGAATCAATGCGCGAATGCTGCCGCGCAAGAATACGATTCGCCTCGGACAGCACCACGCCCTTCTCATCCAAATTCGGCAGCATACTCGCGATCAACGTCCTCATCTCATGATACTTCGGCCTCTTCGCCAAATCCTCATCGCCCGAAATCCGTGCTCCCACCTCTTCCCCAGCCCAGCTTCCAGCAACAGAATGCTGCGCCGACATCTGCGCCGGCACACCCTCATTAACAACACTAGGCGCATTACTCCCAACAACACTATTGTTCGCCGTCAAACTCATCAGCGTCGCCTGCCCGTGGCCTGCACTCCCCACTGCTCCTTCTACTTCCAAGTCCCCACTGTTCCCATCCCGCTCTACCCTCGCTGCCTTCGACGGCACAGCATACCCCATCACCTCCCCAACCACTTCCTCAAACTTCTCCCCGTTCGCCCAGATCTTGGCCTCCACCTCCTTCATCTGTGTGAACTGCCGCATCACTTCCTTCGGCAGCGCCGTGATGGCGTCCGTGAAGAAGGTTACGGCGGGGAAAAAGCCCGGGGCCGTGTCATCTTGCTCGTTTTCGTGGGTAGTGATGGTGTTGTTGGCGAAGGTGCGGGCGTAGTAGTTTGTCGGCCGGCTGGCGTTGGCGCGGACGGCGCGACCGGAGGTGGTGCGGCGGATGGCGGTGGGGTCAGAGGAGGAGGCGTGGGGGTGGTTGGTGCTGGTTGTGGAGGGTTTGCGGAAGGATGAGGTGGGAGGCATTGTGAGGTGTGCACGCGTTGGTGGTGGATGTGTGGTTGTGAGAATGGCTGAAGCTATGTGGTTTGAAGCATGATTGGCAAAGTAAGCAGCGCGACCGTGGTAAAGCAGATAGCTCGTGGCGTAGGTTGAGGTTGTTGGTAATGTGAGAGGAGAGTTTTGTTTGAAGAGCTCCAGCTCGACTTTCAGTTCGCGCAGCACCAAACGCAGATCGGCATAATTCTGCATAATTCAGGGCTTATGACGAGCTACCAAACTCAATCCCCATACTCCGTCACGTGATGTGCAAGTCCAGGCTTACAAAAAGTTGTCCATTCTGTTCCCTTGCTAGCTTGCTGGCGTTGACTTGATGGCAACATACTGTATTTCCTCGTTCTCTTATCAATAATTCTCTTTCTTGACTCAGCTACATTCCGCCGTTATCAAAACTACAGAAAGACTTGAACCCACACAATGTCTCCCATCCCCATGGCCATGTGCGGCAAGATCACCCCACACGCCCTTTCCTTCGCCCGCCTGATGGCTCCCGACTACGAGATCGTTTTCCGCTTCCAATCCTCTCAGGAATTCCACTCCTCGTTCCCGCTCCTCATGCGTAAGGAACCTGTCAACCCGCTCTCGGGAATCGGGACCAACAACGATAACCCGAAGCCTCAAGTGCCAGCGGCGATTTTCGTGGGCGGAGGGTTCGACGATGAGGAGTTGAAGGGTATGATGGCGATGGAGGAGGCGAAGCAGGTGCCGTGGGTGGCGCCGGGGGAGGAGTGTAAGAAGGAGGTTAGGACGTTGGGGGATTTGATGTCGAGGGAGGTAAGTCGCTGCTAAGATCTCCTCTTAGTGCAGAAACGCTTGAGCTATCTGAGGCGTAGGCTGATGATTTCTGCTTGTGTGCCTATAGCAGAGAGAGGGCGGACCAGGCGAAGGTGTGATTGAGATCGTCGTCCGAAGGGTCAAGGCTTGTCTGGGTGAGCATGGGATTGTGGAGGGAGGGGAGGGATTGCACGGGAAGGGCGGCGGCGAGCTGTGGCGGTGTTGATGGGAGGTGGTTACCGGCGCGTACATCTCTTCTCCTACTTGACGAGCAATGATCGAGCTCGCAAGTGGTGCTTCATTCTCAAGGCTAGATCTCATTGGCGTGTGAGAGCCAGAAAGTAGAAATCGGGATTGTTGAAATATGTCGATCTGAGAGGGCATGATGGACGACTGAAGTTCATGTCCTTGTATCACACGTAGTACAGCAACCCAAACTCTACCTCCCTCATCTTCCAGCTTCCATCCGGATCACCTTATCGCAATTGAACAAACACAATGAGTCCAAAGCCTCCTGTATCTACACCAACGAGTCAGCAACCGCGCCACAGGCCCAACTAGACTACTCACGAACTCACGGCAGTGCTACAAGAGCTGACACACGCGGCGATCTTGTTGCTATGCGCCGTTCTGAAGCCTTGTTTATCTTCCGGAGAGCTGAGGCCGCAGAAGTTCGACGTCTATCTCACCCATCAGCTGGCTTTCTGCTGGTGCATTGAGACTCTCATCCCATTCGTCGGACCAGGAGCCTCCCCCAAACTGCTGAGAATGGCCTGGCTGATGATGTTGTTGACGTATATCAACCAGCTGCGGCCAAAGATGAAGCCTGAAGTCCTCGCAAGCACGCCTCTGCCCACAATTGAGTGGCCGTCAACATGGGTCAAGATGACGGATGCTGCCATTGGAGCCACGAAAGACAAAAGCATGGACCCACACTTCGTCAAAGTGGTCCGAACGCTGAAGGATTTTGCCCAGTCATGGCGAAAACACGAGAGAATGTTCTTGCAAGCTTGCGCCCGCTTCGATGACGAGTTCGCCGGGTGGACAGGTTTCGGCGAGGAGCGCGAGTAGCGGATGGACGTTAAGACCTAAGATCAGTATATCCATGGGCACTTTTCTCCTTTGATCCTCTCTCCTCTGACAGCGTCCTCGTAGCTTTCCAATCAAAATCGCCTCGAAGACAGCCCATACATGGTCATCCGATTCGGATCCGCACTACTCACACTTCCAAACTCCTCCTCAAAAATCTTCATGATCGGCTCCAACTCGAACCGCTCCGTCTCTCCCACATTCGAAAACAACTGCGCCATGGCTTCAAGATGCGTGCTCAACAGCGCTCTCCGCTGAATGTACCTTCGTCACATAAGACAAACCCGTCAGCATTCGTCACAACTGTGTCGCAGGGAAGGTTCCCGTATGCACGATAAATATTACTCACACATTGATCCGATGCACCTGACTACTCGTAGGAATAATCTGCGTATGCCGCGTATACACGATCCCGTACTGGAACGCGATCCGATCCAAGCCCTCGCCGCGGTTGACCAGCCACCGGCGGAGCGAAGCGATGGTGTCGCGGTTGCACTTTTCGATCTGCAGCAAGATGGTGAAGGCCGGGTTGTGCCGCAAAGCGCGCAACTCGGTGCTGTAGAGGGAGGAGATGATGCGGGTGAGGTTGCTGAAATCTAGGTCCTTGATCACACATCTAATTGGAGCGATCTCTAGTAGCAAAGGCAGAAACTCCCGACGGGTTTGACCCGAAACCAGCAGCAGGCTGGGAGGTGCGGAAGGGAGTGCTTTGCTTGACTTCTTGAACGCGGGAGCTGGGACGAAGATGCGGGTCTCGTTGGCGATGAGTTCGTAGATTTCGTTCCGGATCTCGGCGGGAAGGTCGAAAAAGGTGAGGGGGCGCTGCTTGGTAGGCGATGGTTCGTCTTTGGCCGCGTGCGCGACTTCCGGGGTGGTGATGAGGGAGACGATGCTCTTGCGGCGGGGCTCGAAGAACTGTTTGCTGTTGCGGCGGATGCTCTTTAACATGGTTGCGAGCGTGACGAGCGCGGCGAGTCTATGGCTCGTCTTTCTGTTCAGGGTGGGTATATCCTGGAATCCAGGCAATTACTGATCTTGAAATGAAGTCGAAGAGGAAGAACAAGCATTATATAGTAAAGCTCTTGGTAGCATCCAGAGTGGCGATCCCGACCCCTCCATCCCCCAATGCGCCACCCAGGCCATCACATGCTGGACGGGGTTGAAAGAGTGGGGTGCAGGCCCGGTTCTGCTGGGGTAAATTGAAACACGACGGGACACCGCACGCGATCATTATTCAGCCAGCAACCTCAAGGATACGAAGTACTCACCTCCCTGCTTCAGCTCCCGCATAACTCCGCTATGACGCTTGCCGTAGAATGGAAGGGCCGGAGAGCAAGCAACATTTTGTTAGCTACGATGGGCAGGGTATCATTCTAAGCACTAAACACCCTAACATTCAAATCCACACTCCCGCAAGCAACCAAACACCTAATCTGCTCCTTCACCCCTTCATCCTTCTTTGCGCCATTCGTCAACGTCCCGTTCGCGAGCCCACCTCCACTATCCGCCACAGCTTCCTTATAAATACTCGGTGCCCACCGCAGACAGCTGACGAAATGGTCCGCAGCCTCAATAACCCTCACGCACTTCCCTTCTTGCGACAGGTCCCAGCATCGGATCGTCTTATCGTCCGAGCAAGAGAGGAGGTATTTCCCACCGGGATGGAAGACGAGCGAGCGGATCCAGTTATCGTGGCCGGTGAGAGTTTTGACGCAGATGCCGTTAGTGGAGAATATTTTAATGAGTTTGTCGCGGCCTCCTGTGGCTAGATACTCCGCGCTACTCGAAGCAGGAGGTGGTTTCTTTAGACCAGCGAGGGAGGAGAGGTTGGCGTATGTGGATGGAGGAGCGAAAGCACAGCACTCTACCACGTGTTCGTGCGCCATGAAAGTCTGTTTTAGGGCATTGGAGTCGGGTTGTGAGAGGTCCCACATCCGGCCTGTTTGGTCTGAAGAGGTGGAGAGGAGCCAGCGGCCGTCGAAGGTTGCCGAGAGAGAGCGCACCCATTCGCCGTGGCCGCGGAAGGTGCGGAGGCAATAGCCGGTTGTTACGTCCCAGATTCGTATTGTTTTGTCTCTGCTTGCGGATGCTAAGAGGTTGCCTGAGAGCGGTGCGCCTGCTGCGCCGGAGGGGATGAAGCGGACGCAGCTGACACTGTGATCGTGGCCGGGGAGTGTTCGGATGTTTTTGTATTCGTCTGCTGGGTCCCAGAGCTTGATTGTGAGGTCGGAGCTGCAGCTGGCTAGGAGTGTGTTGCCTCGAGGTCCACCAAAATCGACATCTAATACTGCCTTAGTATGTGACTTCAGCGTCCGCTCCAGCTCGCCAAGCTCGTAGTCCCAAATCTTGATGGTGCAGTCTTCACTGCCAGATGCCAGACTCGAAAACAGCGGGTGAAATGCGACACTCGTGATCGGTTGCCGATGCGACTGCAACGTATGTCTCGCCGGTGCCCGAGGCAGCCACGTCGCCGGATCGTGATTCTTCCTCGCAGCTAGTGATGTCGGCGTGGCATTGTCGAGCTCATTCTGCAGTGTCACAGCCTTTGCTTCCAGATCCATTATCTTCTTCTGCAACCGCACCACGCTCGTCCACTTCTTCTCCAGCAGTCCCTCATACCTCTTCGCCGTGGCAGCATCGAAGCTGCTCTCGGGGATGTTCAGCTCATCTCGGATCGTTTGTGCGCTCTGAGTGTATCCGGTGGAGTTGAGGTAGGCAATGAGAGCTTTATGGCTGTCAGCGATCAGCGGAGATCCGAAGGCGAAAGAGGAGGACAACGTACAGCTCTTCGGCCTGCCGTGAGGTCAGGAGTGAGCTCATATTGGGGGTGTGTTATCTCGCCATTCAGATTTGTGCGAGAGGTAATTGCTGAGATTCGAGGTCTGGGACTCGGTTGCAATGCAGCTCAGATATGTGCCATGAAACCAGAGCGTGCTCTTTATGGTAGCGTTCTGGGGGCTATGGCGTTGGTGGTGAGGTGCAGGAGACTTGGCCACAGAGTATATCGTTCCAGTGAAACTCCATCAACAACCTCGAAGATGTGGTGGTTTTCAGCGCACGTGCCCATATATAAGGTTTGGGCACCGGGCGCACGTGACGTGATGTGCCGTTGCTTGGGCAGGCGCGTTGTTGTTTCGCCGATGCTGCACCTCGGAAAGTTTGAAGACGACTTGCGAACACAACCAACGCCGACGACACCGAACGCATAGGACTGCATCATAGCATTGTCTCGACAGGGAACATTACGACTTGCTAGGCGACGCCCAAAACATCCACGACGACCCTAGGAGACAACTAATGAACTAACCCAGACTCGAGAACCACGAACGAATGAAGAAACAGCAGTTTGTTTGCTGCTGTTGTCGATAGCGCCTGAATCTCTGGCAAGAACTGGAGTCGCCTGAGGACGGTTACGCTGGAGTGACATTGACAGCCCAGATCAAAGAATTCTAGAGTCTATCGACAATGGCCGAGCCAGAAGACTTCTCCCAGCTTGCCTTGCCAGACCTGTTCGCACACAAGAACTGGAAAGCACGAAAAGCGGGTTATGAAGGTGCGGCGAAGGAGTTCACCACTGCGCAGCCCACGGATCCAATAATACGCGAGTTCACAGACGGGTCACTATGGAAGGCGGCTGTTAGTGACAGCAATGTGGCCGCGCAGCAAGATGCGTTGAGCGCATACAACGCCTTCCTGGAGGCGAGTGGGACTGATGGTGCACGGAGAACAAGAGGCAATACTGTGACCGGTGTCGTGGAGAAGGGACTTACGGGCAGACCAGCGGCGAAGGCATCGGCGACAGAGACCTTGCTTCTGCTTATTGAGCTCGACAAGGCCGATCCGATCATCGAAGAGCTACTGCCATTCTTGGCGCACAAACAACCGAAGATCATAGCCGCCTCGCTGTCCGCACTCACCACAATCGTCCACGCATACGGCTGCAAATTAGTGGAGCCGAAAGCTGTGGTCAAAACCCTGCCGAAGATATTTGGACACGCCGATAAGAATGTTCGCGCCGAAGGTCAGAACCTCACAGTGGAGCTATACCGATGGCTGCGGGAAGCGATGAAGCCACTGTTTTGGGGTGATCTCAAGGATGTGCAGCAGAAAGATCTGGAAAAACTGTTCGAGCCTGTCAAGGCGGAGCCCTTGCCGAAGCAGGAGAGGCTGTTGAGAAGTCAACAAGCAGCCAAGGAAATAGCAGATGCAGCTCCAGCGGCAGAGGAGGAAGAAGTGGAAGAGGAGGCTGCGGAGATTGATCTGGAACCAGAGTACATGGCCGTTGATGTGTTCGCGAAAGTGCCAAAGGACTTCGCGGATCGACTGGCATCAACAAAGTGGAAGGACCGCAAGGAAGCACTGGACGAGCTGTTCACGGCTGTCAATGTGCCCGCCATACAGGAAGGACCCTTTGACGAGATTATGCGCGGTCTGGCGAAGAGCATGAAGGACGCCAATATCGCTGTGGTAGCAGTTGCCGCGAATTGCGTGGAGTGCATCGCCAAAGGTTTACGGCGGAGTTTCACCAGATATCGAAGTACGATACTCGCATCTATGCTGGAGCGGTTCAAGGAGAAGAAGGTGACGGTCACGGATGCGATAGGTGCAGCTTGCGATGCAGTGTTCGCCGCAACTAGTCTCGGAGACATACAGGCGGACGTTTTGGAGGCGTTGACGAGCAAGAACCCACAGGTCAAGGAGCAGAGTGCGAAGTTTCTAGCACGGAGCCTGAAGGCCACCAAAGATGCGCCGACACCAGAGCAAACGAAGGAGATCGCGGAAGTCTCGAAAAAGCTGCTCACAGAGTCTGCAGTGACGCTACGAGACGCTGGTGCCGAAGTAATAGGAGTGCTTTGGAGAATCATGGGCGATCGGAATATGCTGTCACATCTAGATGGGCTAGACGAGATCCGCAAGAACAAGATCAAGGAGTTCAGTGATGCCGCCGAAGTCAGAGCGAAGTGGAAGCCAAAGGCTGTCGCTCCACCACCACCTAAAGCTGCGCCTCCTGCGAAGAAGCCTGGTCCTGGAACAAAGCGACCCGCTGGCAGCGCGAAGAAGGCACCACCAGCGAGAGCAGCAAGAGCCGCGAGTCCACCACTAGACGGACCAGATCTGCAACCACAGCCCACGAGCAGACCAGCTCCTAAACCAGCCGCTGCAGGTCTCAAACCTCCCGGCATCAAAGCTCCCTCCGGCCTCGCAAAGCCCGGATCAGGCCTCAAAGCACCAACGTCTGGCACAGCATCGCCAAGACGACAAGGCGCAGTCTTCGACGAGCAAGCGTCAGCACCTCCAGCAAAACCCGGTCTCACAGCCCCAGGCCGCGGCCTCGCCGGCAGACCCCTAGGCAAACCCTCAACCGCCCCCGCCTCACCTCCCCGCGATGAACGACCAGATACAGGCCAATCCGCTCTCAGCGCCATAGAACGCCAAGAACTCTCCGAACTACGCTCATCCACCGAACTCCTCCAACAACAGAACTCCGATCTCCGCAACGACAAGATGAAGCAGCAATCACAGATCACCGAACTCCAGAACCAAAACGCACAACTAATCGAAGATCACACGCGGGATGTCCTACAGATCAAAGCAAAAGAAACACAACTAGTCCGCGCTCGGTCTGATGCCGAGAACGCCGAAGAGCGCGCTAACTCCCTCAGCAAGGAAATCGATCGTCTGAAGCGGGAGATGAGTCGGCTCGGTCGCGTGCGCGCGGGTAGTAACGAGCCCGGTGAACCTAACGGCGGCACCTCGGACTTCGCTTATCCGGCCGGTATTCGACCCGCGTACGGCAGTAGTAGATCCTACGCCGCTCCCACCTCCCGGCCAGCCTACACTGGTCTCGACAGCTTTGGTGGCGCAGGGCAAGACGGTAAGGAGAACATCCCCGCCGACCTCCGCGATGGTAAGCTGAGTGGCGCCTCAGTGCCTGCTTCCACCACACATGGGTATTCGCGGCCCATGAGCAACGGGTCCTCGGGACGAGCGACTCCGGCTTCGGTTTCGGCGGACGGGGAGGGGAGTGTGAGTAACGGGACGGGTTCAGGATTGGGGCGGACAGCTTCGCAAAGCGTGCAAGGTGGGGACGGGGTGGAGAGTTGGAGAAGGGCGGCGGAGGTGACGCAGAATTTAAAGGCGAGGATTGAGATGATGAAGGTGAGTTATCCAAACTGTATCTGGTGGGGGTTTTGCTGACGTGAAGGTGTAGGCGAGACAGAATATTGGACGAGGGCAATAACGACCTTGTGGTGTTTTGATGGCATGAGTGGGCGGGCTGTGCATACTTCCTCGCGATGGGCGTATGGCGCCGCCGACTGCACTCCGGCACGGTTCGGAGGCTGAAAGGCCTGGATTGAAACGGGATTGCGCTTGATACCATTGATTGTTTTACTTCGCGTGCATAGCCATAACCAAGTCATATCGACCTATCCAATCCTGCTCCATCTACCCAATCCATCCTCCCACCCATCCACTTCACTCCGGCGTATCAGGCGGCAACTCCTCCCTCGCCCTCTTCACACCTCTACCCACCGCCCCCTTCGCCGCCATCCTCCCAGCCCCAACGAACTGCTCACTCCACTCCCTCACCCGTCTAACCTTCGGCCCAAACACCCCCTGCAAGGATGCCTGCGCTCCCTCGCCCACGTCAGCTCCAAGCACATCAACCTCCGTAGCACTTCTCGCAAACCTCCTCCGCGCCAAACTCTGCCCGTACACACATCCCCGAAAACTGCTGAGCGCTACGTTGCGCATGAGGACTACATCCCCGCTCCTCAAAGCCTTCAAGGACGTCCGGAGGTCGTCCGTCTTAGCCCTCTGCTGAGATTCTAGCGGAGTGAGCCAGAAACTTATAGAAAAGCCAGCGCGCGTATCGTCTCCGACGGTTACTTCGATGATCTCCATCTCCCCACTCCGTCGCCTGAGCGAAACCGTGCGGGTGGGCGAGACGGCGATGATGCCTGCGATTAGGTTTATGGTTATGGTTTGGGGGTGAAGGGAAGTGATGTGCTGGGGGGTGGGGACGCGCTTGAGGTCCGTTATGGGGATGTAAGTAGGGATGTAAGTAGGGATTGTAGCTGCTGCTTGCCCTGCTGCGCGGGGTGAGGAGGTGGGGAGCAGGGAGTCTGATGTGGCCTGGAAGGAGATGTCCGATGAGGTGGTTAGGAAGGATGTTGTGGAGAGCAGGGATGTGTCCGGGTCGAAAATTTGGGCCCCTGGAGGATGGTTGGTGGTTGGGATGAGTTGAGAGGAGTCGAGGTTGTCGATGAGGGCGAGGGAGTGTTCGATGAAGTCGGCGGAGGAAGTTATTGCCAAGGCATCGTGAGCCGGGTTGTTGTTTGGTCGTGGGGTTTGGGAGAGTGGGAGGTCGTCTTCATCTGTTAGGTGTGAAAGCTCTCGCTGGTTGAGTTCGACCGATCTCCATACTGGATAGATGTTGCTCGCGGTCAAGTCGGCTGTCGAATGGTCCTGCGGCGGAATGACGTCGCCCTTTAAGAGCCACTCGGCGGCTTGACTAGACGTGACATCTGGTTTCAATGCTTCCTCACCCCAGGCTAAGGAGTTGGCCAAAGGAGCTCCTCCTAGCAGGATGATGCGTTTCGAAGGCGCCATGTATGTGTTCGTGGTTGCTCCTCATGGTTACGCCGCTGTATCTAGTAGTTTTATGCTATGGCTGATGTGTTGGCGTTTGAGGATTCCGTCAGGTATTCAAGTGGCTGCGGTATACTGCGTGATTGTTGTTATGCCGTCTTCCAGTCGCCACCTTCCAAAGCAACGCCAAGTGGTATTGGTTTGCATGTGACAAGGCTGAAGTGAATGTCAACTCGGACTTATCAGCACGGAGACCGGGTTCACGAAACTCCCGAGTACTGCTCGGCCGATGGTGAAGGCAGTGATGAATATAAAGGGAAGGCGTGATGCTCCTTCGACAGGTGCTGATACTATTACTTCTTGCCGTTCCCGGCATGCGAAGTGGTATATGCGGTCCCATATCCTCCTCCGACTGCCTTTCAAATCGAACCTCAACCCCGAGAGCGGCACAGTTCCGCGCTATCTAATGAGATCATCAGCCATATAAACGCAACCATGGCACCACCTCTCCCAGCCAAGATGTCCACCCTCCTCCGCCGCGTCACCGACCGCTTCACCCCCAACGCCTCCTCCACCGACCTCTCCACCACTAAACCCCGTCCCGATGGCTTCTCTACGGCGAAGGGCCCGGACGCACTCTTCCCTCGTGTGAAACCGGAGGTAGACGGCGAAGAATGCCTCCACGACTGCGAAACCTGCACCATCCACCTCCCCCGCGGATTCAAGATCGATGAAGACGACGAGCTATACGGCCAAATCAAGGGGTTCAGCAGACATATCATCGTAGCGACGGGGAAGACGGATTGGGTGCGGGATGTAGCGGACGAGAAGGGGAGTGTGATGGAGGCGGTGCAGGCGAGTGAGAAGGAGGTTGAGGGTGGGAGATTGATGGTTAGTGCGAGTAACATGGATTTACCTGATCATCACTCTGGGCCGTATGGGAAGGAGAGGAAGACGACTGTGTTATTAATGCCGGCGTTTCAGTTTGTGGATGGGGTGAGTCCGGTGAGGGTGGGCGAGTTGATTAGGGGGGTGGTCAATCGGGCGAGCACGAATACTACGCCCTTCCCAACCGCAGGCACATCCAACGGCGATGTTGAGGCAACCAATGGTCACGACAGCCCCATGAACGCCTCCCCACTCTCATCATCCGATCTACCATCCGACCTCTCGCTCCGGAATTGCCCACACAAATGCGTGATTTTGATGTGCTCGCAAGCCACCCGCGATGCTCGGTGCGGTCAATCCGCCCCCTTGCTCCGACGAGAGCTCGAACGCCACCTCAGACCTTTAGGATTATACCGAGACCATGACGATCAGCGACCCGGTGGGGTAGGGATCTACTTTATCTCGCACGTTGGCGGGCATAAGTACAGCGCCAATGTGATGGTGTACCGGCGTGCACATTCAGTAGAGCAGGCGACGAACGGGGACAGCAATGGCGCTGTGAACGGGAAGCCGAAGGCGGTCGCTGAGGGTGAGGCAGCACAGTGTATATGGCTCGCACGTGTACGGCCGGAGGACTGTGAGAACATTGTCCGATACACAGTACTGCAAGGTAAGGTCGTGAAGCCGGACAGACAGCTGAGAGGCGGCTTTGATCGGGAGAAAGGGGTAGTGAGTTGGTAGCAGTAGTAGAGCTTATAACATCATATAGAACCATAAAAGGCGAACTACAGACACGTATCTGCAATCGCTACCCTCGTATCGTTACCCTCTCCCTAGTCGACAAAAGCAACCACGCAGTATCAGTATAACTCCACTCCCCAAACCCCATCTTCTTCCTACACCCGAATTAGCCCATCCATCCTTCTCGAAAGTAATCCTCGCCACCCAAGTTACCAATGCGCAGCAATCTTATCCGTAGCCTCTGTAACGTCCACTCCCCCCTCTGGCCTGCCGATCGGTCCCGGCTCCAACATGACCAGCCCTTCTTTCTTTTCTAACCCTTCCGGCCCCTCCGTCCCCATCACCACCTCTACCAACTTCCCCACCGCCCGCAACCCCAGCCCCTTGCCTCTCGCCTCCGGCACAAGAACAACCTTTTCCACAGACAAAAACCCACTCAGCCGTCCGCACCAACTCATCCTCCTCAGTCTCGAAGCTCTCGTTGCTAAGGTAATTCCCCACCTTATGGAGTTTAGCTTCCGGAGCGTGGGTGGCATCGTAGGCGAAGCATTCTTCTTTAACATCCGACATGCGGGATTTGTGGAGGAGTTGACCCTTCAGCGAGCCGATTGAGAGTGTGGAGGGGGTAGGGTGGTGGAGGGAAGCAGTGAAGCAGGTGATGTTGGGGTGGGTGCGATCCACGTGGTCGACTAGGGTTGAGCAGGATGAGCTGGTTGGGGTGGTGTGGTATGTAAGAGTGAGGTCCATGTTGTTTCGTGTAGATGAGAGTCTCTCGTGAACTCGATGTATTCTGTGGAAAATTCTTGGAGATGATATGAAGACGAAGTGGGAAGAGCGAAGAATCAAGTTGAGGTAAAGAAGTGACAGTACGTGCTTATGGTATGAACCCTACCTTGCTACTTTACGTAGGGGCGAGGATGCTATTCTAATGATCTCGCCCTTGAGGGTCGCAGTCGTTCTTATTCAAGACGCTTGAACGCACTGCATGGTTTGACTCGAAGCACTCGTGTGTCGCGTATATTCAATGGTTGATCGTGCCTTCGCCAGTGACCTCACAGAATGGTACCGAATCCGAACGTCGTCTTGATCGATCGGACATAGTACTCGGACCTGTCGAAAAACGTCAGCTTATCTCGAAACTTAGAAAACCTTCCATGATGGACTTACCAGTTCCTCTTCGTCGGCTCCTCCTGACCGACCGGCACCCCCTCCCAGTCCACCTTCATTACCGTGACGTGGTCCGACTCATTCTGATCGAATTTGATCTTCAGCGTCGAGAAGTGCCCAGCCGGCCACTGAGCCAACCGCCACTTCTGCTCAATGTACGTCGGCCGATCGAGCTTGACATACGAGCCTGACACGTTACCGCCGAAGATCTCGAACTTGCCACCTTCTTTCGCACCCTCGAAAAGTTTCGGTGGAGCGCGTGTGAAAGCTGCGATGCGTTGTGGATCTGTGAAGGTCTCGAAGAGTTGGTCTGCCGTCGTGCGAAACTCTTGCAAATCTGAGAGGCTGGTGACGTTGACATTTGACGTGGATGTGGCGGTCGAATTCGCTGCTGAGCCATCCTTCTGCTTGA
>JAABUW010006172.1_pt1 | contig 15190 bp, 23 predicted proteins | sample 5560081 | NCBI WGS metagenome assembly JAABUW01 (sample SAMN10711882, study PRJNA513363) | rock metagenome | isolation source: Antarctica rocks | place: Antarctica: Victoria Land, Knobhead sud
ATGTTTCTGGATCCTTGGCACATGGTTACCTCGTTCGTCCAGTACCTCCTCCTCACACCCACGTACATCAACATCCTAAACGTGTATGCGTTCTGCAACACCCACGACATCACCTGGGGCACAAAGGGCGACGACAAACCCGAGAAGTTGCCAGCGGCGAACTTAAAACCAGGCGGGAAGGTCGACGTAGCTATCCCGTCCGATGACGCAGATCTGAACACGCAATACGAAACCGAGCTCCGCGCTTTCAGCACTAAATACACCCCTCCCAAGCGCGTCTTCGGCGAGCAAGAGAAGCACGAGGACTACTATAAGGGGTTTCGGAGCGCTGTGGTGTTGGCGTGGATGTTCTGCAACCTCGCCCTCTCAGCTGTGGTCCTCAATTTGGGCGGTTTCCAACGGATCGGTAACGTCAGTAGCACGGATGGGACGGCGGCGGCGCCGCAGGACGAAGCGGCGGTGGCGAATGCAAGGGCGACGACGTATATGGCTGTGGTGTTGTATTCGGTGGCGGTGCTGGCGGCGGTGAGGTTTGTGGGGGCCGTGTGGTTTTTGGTTGTTAGGTTGTTTAGGGGGGTTTGATGTTGGGATGGGTGTAGGGGGGGTGAGCGAGGAGTTTGGATGATGGTGTGCTTGGTTTGTTTGAAGACACAAGGATGTGTGGTATATGGCATGGCATGGCACGGATGTTTGGCTACTGTTGTTTGGGAGCGATGTGAGTGTGATACCCGAATGATATACATGTTACCGTCTACTGAGTGATGAGAGGGTGGGTTTATGGTTTGTTGCTCATTTCACCTCTTTACTGTCAGATATTGGCTCTGCTATGAGGAGGCTTCAGCTCACTCGAGGCCTCGCACATGCTTCCCAGCTCAGCTCAACTACCACGTGCAAAAGCCTTCAGGTACGTATATATACTTTCTCCCATCTCTCCCCTTCCCTTTCCAACGACTCAACTCATATCTCGTAGCCGTTGACCTCTCTACCACCCTCACCGTTCCTGCCATCGCTCCTGCCCCATCCGGACGACAGCGACACTAGCGCGTTCTCGGCAGCATCAGCCGACCAAGTGGCCAAAGCTCAGTCGGTCATTTGTTGACTCTTCAGCTTCTGCGAGCTTCCATCATCAACACGGACTTCCGACCTTTGGAACTTCGACTGAGCCAGTTACTTCTTCGGTACGTCTTCCTCTTACACCTCCACCGCCAGCCCGCCATTGCAACCGTCTTCGAGTCTTCAGCGACAGATTTTGGAAAGAGCAAGTTTGCTGACTTTGCTTCGTGTGGTAGCGACTTCCAACCTTCAGCGACTTCACTACCGACTGAGCTTTCTTGCTTCGTCACTTACGACACTGAACCTCACAAGACGACCAACCTCCAGACTACAGCACTCACAATGGGTAATGATTTGTGGGAAGATGCTCCGGCTCGTGAGTGCACAACCATCACCTTCCCACCTTCAGTCCGCTCACTCACTGATCTTTTCCGCAGCGGACGATGGTGCTGCATGGAAGCCTGACACTGCTGGTGGTGCGGGCGACGAGAACTGGCAGCCCGATGGCGCTGGTGGCGATGACGGTCTCGACGGGTTCACTGGTGACAATACGTCCAAGCATGCTGGTGGCGCTGCTGATGGCGGGTGCCGCAAGTAGGTTGCCCCTTCTCCATCACTCACCTGCTTTAAGCTGACATGTGCCTAGCTGCGGTGAGGATGGTCACTTCGCGCGTGACTGCCCGGAGCCCCGTAAGGAGGGTGGTGGCGGCGAGAACTCCGGAGAATGCTACAACTGCGGAGAGATGGGCCACAATAAGGCGGACTGCGTGAACCCACGGGTCGAGCGCGAGTTCACTGGCGAGTGCCGTGACTGTGGCCAGACGGGTCATCGTGCTTCCGACTGCCCACTCAAGCCGGCTCCCAGGTGCAAGGCCTGTGGTGAGGAGGGACACAGCCAAACCGGGTGTGAGGTGAACCGCATCACCCATGGCGTCGCCACCATGAAGGGCGAGGATGCGTGGAGCATGTTCGAGAAGGCCGACAAGGAGCGCGACGTCAACGACATCAAGAAGGTTCGCCACACCCATGGCGCGATACCTTTGGGAGGCTGCTTGCTGACACTTTACTCCTCTACAGGCCCTTCTGGCATACGCGAAGGCTTACCCGGACTGCACCTTCGAGCAGCTTGAGGATGTTCTCCGCAAGGAAGATATGTCGACGCACCTCATCGCTCGCCAGCAGGAGGTGTCCGACACCCACACCATCGTCAATCTTCAGGGCAAGCCGGACCAGAAGTACACAGTCTCGATCTTGTTCGCTGCGAAGCCTCGTCGTGCCAAGTTTGCCGAAGGCTACCCATCCTCTCCGGAGGAGAATCTCGTGCGTCTTACGGAGGCCGGGTTTCCGATGGATCGCATGGTCCCGAAGTGCAGCAACTGTAACGGTATGCATATAATTGACCGGCATGGCCTCCAACACTGCTAATGTTTCTTTCACAGAGCTCGGCCACAACTCGAAGGCCTGCACCGAGGAGAAGCGTGATGTCGAGAAGGTGCTCATCACGTGCAGCAACTGCAACGAGGAGGGTCATCGCATGCGTGACTGCCCGGCGGATCGCAAGGTTCGTGGTGGCGCGCGTACGTGCAAGAACTGCGGTGAGGAGGGTCACATCTCCAAGGAGTGCGAGAAGCCGCGCTCTGCCGAGAACGTGGAGTGCAAGAACTGCATGCAGAGTATGTTGCCTCCCACCTCCGTCATCTTACGAGATCCATGCCTGCATCCAGAGCCAGCCTTTGCTGACAATGTACACAGTGGGTCATTTCTCCCGCGACTGCCCAGACAAGGAGCCAGAAGTGTGCCGCAACTGCGGTGAGGAAGGGCATCGCAAGAACGACTGCGTCAACGAGCGTGTCATCCAGTGCCGCAACTGCGACGTATGGGGTCACACAGGTCGCGACTGCCCGCAGCCGAAGGACTGGTCGCGCGTGGAGTGCAGCAACTGCAAGGAGAAGGGCCACACCTTCAAGCGCTGCCCGCTGCCGCCGCAGGAGGCCCCGGCCGAGGAGGAAGGTGGAGACGGCGGTTGGTAAAGCAGTCGCTCTCGCATGCCACTGCGATACTGCACGAGCGGTTGCGCAATGGTCGACTGAGGGGATGTGATGTCTTTTTCAGCTCGTGATTGAGTTTCTGGACAGCTAGAGGGTGATTGAAAGAGTTCGGACGGACCATGGATGTCATACAATGCGTTACTGAAGACTGTGTGCAGATCCATAGTCCTCAGCCCATCAAGGTTGTCTGAAGCGTGGCCATCAAGGTGAGCACGCTTGGACGGCGAGATGAGAATCAATGCAACTGTTTTCAACCTGAAGCAATGCTTGTTGTCCTCCACGATACTAATGCCATGACATACCCATATCACTTCGGAGATAGGTCAGACGTAGGCTCTACCGAGCCACTCTGTCGGCGACCCTGCTCCTCGGGATACATGTAGTCTGGGCTCTTTTGCACTGCAGATACTCTCAGTATACATGCTGGTCTGGTCTTCGAACCATGTGCGCTTACGATCTGCCGAACTGGCTCCCACGTTGCCAGTACATCTGGTCGATGGCTTGCACAGCCGCACGTCTCTTGCGTGCTGGATGGTGGAAGTGTGTCTCGACAGAAGACACATCGTTTGGACATAGCCGATCCGTAATAAAGAAGATAAAACTTCATGTCTTCGCGTGCACGCAAAGAGCTATCCCTACCAAGACCAGAAACATACCGAGCCAGGTATCTGCTCAGTCATCAGTCGAAGATGCCACAACGATGGTAAAGAAGGACAAACCTCGCGATATCACCTTCCCCTCCGCCCACCACTCCGCCAGCACCGTGAATAAGAACGCCAGCGAATTCGTTATGGGGACTGTTAGGCTCAGCTCTGCTCAGACGTCAGCTACAGCATCCCCATAGAATACTTCGTATAACGATTCGTACCAGCCTCCCCAATCAACAAAAAGAACCACACACTCCCCGTGACGTTTAGTAGAAGCGGGATCGCGTAGGCTGGGTTCTTGAGTAGGTCTAGGATCGAGTACGCTGTGCTTAGGACTTTGCGTTTGATCCAGGGGACTTTCTGGTCGTCGAGGAATTGTCGAGGGGGAGGCGGTTTCTGGGAGACGGCGGCTTTACGCATGAAGGGGGTGGTTGCTCCCCATGCGACGCCGACTAAGAGGAAGCCGAGGATGTAGCGCCAGGTTGGCGGGGCGGGGGATGCGTCCATGGTGGTAGTGGATGTGTTTTGATTGATGTAGGCGCGGGTCGAGTGGTGGTGGTGGAGTTGGGGTTTGTGACTTCCTATTTGGGAAGGAGTGAAGCCGAACTCTTTCTCCATATCGCCTGGAAACGTATCACAACCATGAGATAAGACGAGATAGTGCCTTTTGTGTACAGCAATCCTACTCATCCTAGACTACGAGCAAGATGGCGCCCTCCCGTCTATCGCCTCCAACACAAGCAAAGCAAGGTCTCTCGCAAGAACAACTCGATACTTGGAACAAGAATGGCTACCTCCTCGTCCCCGACGCGCTCTCCCAAACAGAAGTCGCCGAACTGCTCTCGGAATCACAGAAGATGCTCAACGACTTCTCACTCTCAGATCACCCCATGACCCGCTTCTCGACCGGCGAAAGCAGCGACCACGTCGGCGACGAATACTTCCTGACGTCGGGCGACAAGATCCGTTTCTTCTTCGAGGAAGACGCGTTCGATGGGCAGGGCCAACTTATCAAGCCAAAGCATCTCGCTATCAACAAGATAGGGCACTACTTGCACAACCTCTCGCCCGCCTTTCGATCTGTCTCGATCAACGAGAAGAACGCTCGGATAGCGAGGGCACTGGGGTTCAGAGATCCGCGAGTGTTGCAGTCGATGGTTATATGCAAGCAGCCTGAGATTGGGGGTCGGGTGCCGCCACACCAGGATAGTGTGTTTTTGTATACGAATCCACCGTCTGCGGTGGGGTTCTGGTATGCTCTGGAGGACTGTACGGTCAAGAATGGCTGCTTGTCGTTCGCGCCAGGCTCTCATCGATGGGCACCTATTAAACAGCGGTTTGTTCGTTCTCCTGATGGGAAGGGAACGACCTTTGACTCGAACACGGATGCTGAGTGGCCTACTGGGCTAGAGCATGAGGAAGAGGACACGGAAGAAGTTTATGAGCTGGGCGAGGTCAAGGCCGGGACGTTGGTGTTGATACACGGGAATATCATGCATAAGAGCGAAAAGAACACCAGCAAGAAGGGACGCATGATCTACACCTTCCACTGCATCGAAGGCGAGCATGTGTACGACCAGCGGAACTGGCTACAACCGCCTGAGGGCGGCTTTACGAAGCTGAATGATGTACATTGCTGAACGATGTCGAAGACTGTTCGTTCACGAACCATGCCAGCCTACCACGCTTCTCCTCGTCAGCTTCACATCCAGCCCCGTGTGCTTGTTGAACCAGAAGTCATGGCTCTCGTACGAAGGTCATGAAGAGCGTGGTTGCATCTTGTGGACTTCGGCCAGCGAGATTTACATCGTTCCAGCTTGTTCTTCGAAGACATTGGCTGTGATGGTGCTACAGTGTCCTGTATACCAGACATTGTGGCGAGAGTTCCGGAAAATGTACCAGCTCCTGGGGCATGGTCCAACGGCAACGCACTCACGACGATATTTGTGTGCAACGTATGTTGCCGCGCTCTATCCGTGGCATCAGGCATCATAACCGTGGATAATCCTGGAGATACGATACTAGAGCTCAAGACTTCTTTGAGGGCTTTCATCAACTTCATCATGTTGCATATTCGGCCCATTGGATGGCAACGAATAATGGCTGATAGCGATGGATCAGCTGACAAGAGGAACGATCGAACCTAGCCCGAAATGGCAAATTGGGAAGCACCTCATCTTTCGAGCTTGTGGGTAGTTTTCTCTTGACCGCGTCCCTAATGTCGGTTTCATTTCCGACTTCTAGACAAATACAACGGCTTGAGTGGCGCCGCCACCGATACGCCCGCTGCGTAGACGATGGAAGACTGGGAGGTCGTTCCACCGATCGGCGGCAGCTGCATGAGTCCAGGACCAGGAGCTCGCCGACGCAACCACAAGGATGAGGACGACATCATCGGTATCTTCGCAACATTACTCATCCCTGGCAAAGGCGGGCCGGTCAAAGATCAAGCCATCCTTTGCTCTCGAAGGACGGGCAAGATTATTTACCTCGGCTGGCCATCTCACATTCCTCCGGTCTACTATAACGTTCACCTACAGGAGATATCGGTTGTAATGCCAGGTATGTGGGAGTGCCATGCGCACTTCATGGGCGCTTCTCCGCGCAGGCCGATCGACTCCAACAACCTTGCTATGACCAACCCTGCAGAAGCTGGCGCACGGAATGCGAGAGCAATCAAGGATACACTCTATGCAGGCTTCACTTCAGCTATCGAGCTCGGTGGCTACGCTACTGAGCTGCAGCGCGTTGTGGAGGAAGGGTCAATCCTCGGTCCCACGCTGTACGGAGCTGGCGGTGCCATCAGCATGACTGGTGGGCATGGCGACGTCTTCGAGTGTGTATGATGCGTACGACACTCTCGAAAATCGCTAACAAGATAGAATACCATATGGCTGCGTTCACCAAGCTCTGAGTGTTAATGCTCCCGGTATTCACGCTGGATCGGTTGTGATGCTGCAAGTAGACGGCATAGACGAGTGCAGAAAAGCTGTCCGCTTGAACCTACGTCGAGGCGCACGGCTCATCAAAGTGTTTGCATCTGGAGGTATAGTAAGCCGTGACGATCCTGTTCAGTATCAGCAATTCTCCGATGAGGAGCTCAAAGTCATTGTCCAGGAGGCTGAGCGCAATGGTATGATCTGTGCTGCACATGCTATGGGCAAAGCGGGCATTCTAGCTGCCATTCGAGCTGGTGTGAAGGTCATTGAGCACGGCTCGTACGCTGATGAAGAGGTGTTCTCGGCGATGAAGAAGAACGATGTCATGCTTGTCGCAGCGATTACTCCATTGGACGCTATACTCAACAACGAGGACAAGTATCCGCCAGAAATGTATCGGAAGACTGCGGATCTGGCGAAGGTGCACAAAGATGCTTACCGCAACGCCGTAAAGGCTGGGGTGAAGTGTGCCCTCGGCTCTGATCTGTTTGGTGGACCTGGTACTGTCCAAGCGGCTGGGATCAATGGCAACGAGGTTCCTTTGGCTGTAGAAGTTGGCGGTATGATGCCCTTGCAGGCCATCGAGGCAGCAACGGCGAACGGACCTCTGACTCTAGGTCCACAAGCACCGAAGAGTGGTCAAGTGAAGGAAGGGTATGATGCAGATCTCCTCGGCTTGGACGAAAACCCGCTTGATGGAATTGAGGTGATGAGGAATTCGAAGAGCATCAAGTATATTTGGAAGCAAGGGAAGTTGGTGAAAGCCCCAGGTCTCGATCCATGGAGTGTGTTAGATCGATAGACGATGGATGCCCAGCAATTGAAGGTCTTGTGTTTGTTGCTGCATCAGCATTGCTGACAAATACTGAGATATAAACGACGCGGGACGGAAAACAGCAAGGCTGGCTGACTGCCTTCCCGTCTATTGCACGTCGCACGTTCCGCATATGTTGTGTATTCCGTAATCCCTACCAGGTCCATGGACGTCCATAGCATTGTAAGCGTTATGAGTAGTCTAGTGGAACATCAAGTGGTCGCATCTTGGATGTTGGCACATGTACGACTTTGCCATCGTATATCAAACGGTCGAACGGCGGTGTGGTCTGCTGAAGCGGCGGTGTTAGGAGGTAGGGCGTACTCGCCAAAGGTTCTGGAATTATCTCTCGGACGAAGGCGGACGTAGGGCTAGATCGTATACATCCAGCACGCAGCTCTGCTATTGGTACACATCGCATACCTGACTGCTTTGAGGAAACAGTCTGTAATAAGCCACTATCGCGACTCGCATTCGCAAAACCAACCCTAGGCCTGACTGTGTACGCTGTTTTGCCTACAAGTGGTCCTAGGTACGGAGGCACAATCATCCGGCGGGATAGAGCTGGTCAGCCGAGCGCCGGGCCCTGGTGGCCCTACCGCAGTAAATGCGATATAGTATAAAGGATAGCCACGACAGCCTTTTCCCGTACATTTCGTGTACCTATCCCACTGCCTACACTTACATACCTAATTGAAGGATAATCAACTTTATTCGACCAACAGCTTTTGATAATACACATCGACATTATGCCTCGATCAGGAATGCCAGAGCCGGAGCTCTACGAGACTTACCCCTTCGTTGCTCCTGAAAAGTACAAGGGCAAACTCAACGGCAAAGTGGTGCTCATCACAGGAGCGTCCGCAGGGATCGGAAGCGCCACCGCCAAAGCCTTTGCAGCAGCTGGCGCCAAAGTAGCCTGCGTTGCTCGTCGCGAGGACAAACTCAAGAGTGTTGTGGACGAGATCAAGTCTGCCGGAAACGAGGCCATCGCCGTTGTGGGAGACGTGACCAAGCGAGGCGGACCTAAGGAGATCGTGTCGCAGACCGAGAGCCAGCTGGGACCAGTCGACATTGTAAGATCGGATGTTTGTTGCTGCTCAAGGCTGTCTGCTGATCAGTGTTTAGCTTGTGAACAATGCAGGCATCACGCGTGTCTCGTGTATCAAGGACGAAGATGAGGACGTGGACTTGTGGTGGCGTGTGCAGGAGCTCAACGTCCGCGCCCCGGTAGCAATGGTAAGTTCTGAAAACGTCAATCGGCAGAGTGCTTTCCATGGACCATGTTCCATGTTTGTCGTTACGTTCAAGGTGGAGAACTTGCTAATCCTTGCCGGCCACTAGTGTCGTGCTGTACTTCCTGGCATGCTCGAGCGCAAGTCCGGTGTCGTGATGAGCGTCTCGTCGTCCGTCGCGACTATGACACTTCCATGCATGTCAGCCTATGCCGCATCGAAGGCATCCATTTCCAAGTTCCATGAGGGCCTCATTGCCGAGCTCGAGGGTACAGGTGTTCACTCTTTTGCTGTGCATCCTGGCACCGTGGAGACTGAGATTGGCGGCACACCAGACGCTATCAACCAGAAATCTATGGAGCACCCGGCCCTACAGCAATTCCTATCGTGGATCCTGAGCCCGGATCTGAAGAGGCAGAATGTGCAGCTCCCAGCGGACACCATGGTCGCCCTTGCAGCAGAAGAGAGGTGCAAAGCGCTGCAAGGTCTCCACATTAATGTGAACGAGGACCTCGAGGCGGTGCTGAAGGAAGCAGAGAAGGAAGGTCGTGGCCGGATTGGAAGCGAGAGGCTCTATTTGGTCACTATCGCAACGCTCTAAGCACCTATCGTCTGTATTCGCAAGGATATGATGTCGAAAGATAGCATCCATAGATAGAGGCGATCAAGCTCCAGCAGGGCTCGCAAAGCATATCGCGTCCATGTTCTTCTCGAAATCGTTTCCGAACCGGAATGAGCCTGTGCCGAATTCTTCCCATCGAAGTCGGCGATAGAGGCGTATAGCTGCTTCGTCGGCAATCAGTACGAAGAGGACGAGGCGTTTATCATTTGTCCTGCCATATGCGCCAGCATGTTTGAGCAAGGCCGCTGCGACTCCTTTTCCTCGCGCATCAGGATGTACAAACAGTCTCTTGGCTAGGGCTATGTTGTCGTTCTCAGGACGAAGGCATCTCCAGGTATGGACAGCAAGATCGCTGGCATCCGCCTCACCCACAGCAATATGGCCTACGATGTTGGTGTCGAGCTCAGCCACCCATGCTTCCTGCGTGCCGTGGGTGATGAAACGCCTGAAATCGTTGGTGCCACGGGGATAGCCTTCTTGCTCATGTACGCTGTGAAGCAGAGAGACACATTCGTCAATGTCTTCCTCTCTACGAATTCGAATCATCAGCGCGATGTTGGAGATCGTGAAGGATAGGGGAAGTCGTGATGAAGGTTTTGAATTTCACGTTGAAGCCGCCATCGGAATATCGGATCGATCAGCCAAGCCGGAGCTCCGCCACCGCTCGTACCTCCTACCCACCCCTGCCAAGGTGGCCCCGAATCCATCAATCGCCGTACCCAATCCCAACGTTCAGAACTCTGCCGGCGCGTCACTCAGGATCGTGGAACGAAACGACAAAGAACTAATCTTAATTATAGAATGGTAAGTATAATCGTCCTCTTGCCCTGCTTTTACTGTTCCTTGATAAGTCCGATCTCTCCACCTTACGTTCATTATGCGGTCCTTCCATTCGGCTGCGCTAGCCAGTACACTGGCCTTTGCAGGCATCACAAACGCTCTTCAAGTTGACGTGAGCAGCGTTCAATCCATCAGCGACGCGGCGAAAACGATCGCCTCAAACATCATCGGGATTTACGAAGGCAAAAATGGCAGCCCCAGCATACCTGGTTTGTTCCCGGACCCCTACTACTTCTGGGAGAGCGGTCTGGCCTGGGACTCACTCATTAACTACTGGGCGTTGACTGGGGACGACACCTACAATGACCGCATCTCGGAGGCCTTGCTTTTCCAGTCGAATGGAGAAGAGCTCGACTTTGCGCCTGCAAATCAAAGCAAGTCCCTTGGTAATGATGATCAGTCGACATGGGCTCTGGCGGCGATGACAGCAGCAGAGAAGGGATTCCCATCGTCGCTGTTCCAGATCGACGGTCAACAGACGACAAACCTGTGGGCGCAGATGGCGCAAACTGTGTTCGACGAGCAGGTGTTGCGCTGGGACACCAAGTTCTGCGGTGGCGGGCTGAGGTGGCAGATATTCAGCTTCAACAATGGTTACGACTACAAAAATTCGATCTCCAACGGGAATTTCATGCAGCTGGCCGCTCGCCTCGCCAAGTACACGGGCAACCAGACGTACAGCGACTGGGCATTGAAGGCATCCAAGTGGTCCTTCGACTCGGGACTCATCGCAGATGGCTCCTTCAACGTATACGACGGCGCGTCCACCACGCAGTGCAAGCAGTTGAACCGTATCATGTGGAGTTCAAGTGTTGGAACGTACCTGAGCGGGTACTCCTACCTGTCGAACATGGGGTCAAATCAACAATACCATACATACGCCCCGAAACTGCTGGGCAATGCACTGAAGGTTTTTGCCAAGAATGGTATTGTGACGGAAGTTGCCTGCAGTGGCGCTGGTACCTGCAACGTCGACCAGCTGGCCTTCCGTGCTACCTATGCGCGTGCGCTTGTTGATGCCAAGTATATCGACACCGGCGACAGCATCGATACTGATGCGATCGATGCTGTATTGAAGGCATCTGCCGAGGGTGCAGCAGCGCAATGCTCTGGTGGACCAGACGGAAGCAGGTGTGGGAGTGATTGGTCCAGTAGCGAATGGGACGGCACTTGGGGTCTGGGCCAATATTTGAGTGCTCTCGAGATCTTGCTCGCCAACATCCCAGACAAGGGCACCCAGACATCGGACGACAACAGCAGCTCGCCGTCGAATGCGACCAGTACTATGTCTGGAACACCATCTGGAACTGCAGGAAGTGCGAGTACCGGCCCAGCCGCGACTGGAGCTGCGAATGCCTTGTCTGGGTCCGTCTTTGGTCTGCTCGGAGCGCTCGCCGTTGCGGTTGCGTTCCTTTGATTAGGTTATGTAGTGGTATCGGACTTTCTGAAGTCGATGTGCGATGGTCTCACTGAACAAAGGCCCACCAAGGCTGAGACCAATATGCATGCCTCACTGGACACTGTCTAGGATACTGTCTCAGACTCCATGGCTTCCACTGCTCAGGACCTGTGTTTGATACGAATTGACCCGACACATCATGCTCTTCCAGCAAGTGTATAGATCTGACGTTTCGTTCGTAGACGAAGGATACAAGACCCTGGGACTTCAATCTCTTCAGCAGTCTCGTTTTCACCGCCCAGGACCAGAGCACCCGTTCCCAACAACTATCAGTCAGTCCACCTTTGCAATACTGCCTTCCAGAGCACCGAGCCTGTGGGATTTATCGCTTGTTTTCAGCCTTCATCCGGTCCACTGCACTTTTTCCGAAGCAGCCATAACCTTCAGTACCATGAAAGCCAGCCGCATCCAGAAGTGGCTGCAGGAGGTAGCAGCAGCAGTCACAGAGCCCGGGCCAACTACCGAAACATCGGCAACCTGGTGCTGCCCTATATGCCTCGAAACAGCTGAAAGTGTGGAAAGTACCCTCTGTGGACATATATTCTGTCGACCCTGTTTCAAGCGGCTTTCTTCAACTCAATCTCGCTGTCCCATCTGCCGCCGGAATATCAAGGCCCCGGAGCTGGAAGATGTAGACCATGTGATGGCTGTGAGTCTGGCGGAGCGACGAGATGTGGTTCGTGCCGAGATGGAACCAGTTATCGAGGCCGCCGCACAAGATCTACGCATCATCCATAACCTTGGATACAGCCAGGATACCATGGATAAAGCGCAGGGCTGCTGGGGTGCCATTCTGGAGAGGCTGTCCAACATCGAAAACCTTTCGAACGACTTCGACCTCAGATGCACAACGTCGGTGATCAGGTCGGAGGCATTCGGCATCAGATCACGGAGATTCCAGAAAGAACTGGCGATGTCTGGCACAGCCAAAAGATCGTGATGCGCTGGTTAGACGGATATATCGATCGGAAGTCATACTTCGGGGCATCGCTGCAACCGTGCTGGAACACGAGGGACATGGCAAAACTGCTAGTGATGCGCGAGTTTTGTTGAACGAGATGGCGACTTTGAGCGAGCGCGTGAGGAGGGCAGTTAGATTTTGCTCTGATGAATGCAATGTCGTAATCGAAGTACGTCCGCAGCTGTTCTACCTAACCACTCATTGACAATCAGCCCGATCTTCCTGTGACGCTGACGCCCAGGACAGAGAGTCGCCGTGGAATCGACATTGTCCTCACCGTTACCTTGACAAGGTCTTTCGGATGAGATACAACGGTGCTCACGTCTCGGGCATGTAACTCGTGTGGCTGAGACCAGGTCAGTGATATGTCGCTGCGAAAGAGAGTCAACGAGAGTAGCTGTCTGAGACTTCGCCATTCACGACCCGTGTGTCGTCGGTCTCCAACAAGATATATACAAGGCAGCCCTCCCGAGGAGTCGAAGCACATCATCAGCAACTTCTACTTCTCCCAACAATACCATATCATCCAGACCCTTCATCGTGCCAGAACATTTCAACGCCTGAACACATCGTCCAACACCACCTTGCACCACACAAGCAGCTCTACCACTCCTGCACTTGGTCAGCAAACGACATCTATCACCTACCACCATCGACAATTCCTGGATCGACTCAGCAAAGCATGTCCGACTCACTGAGCTGCCCAGTCTGCCTCGACGAAACTACCAACCCCGAAAGCACAATCTGCGGACACGTCTTCTGCAGCGAATGCCTTGCAAGGGTTTTGGAGTCGTCTGACGAGCCTCGTTGCCCATTGTGCCGACAAGATCTCCACGCCGAGGACCAGCAGAACAACGATCAGGACACTGTTTACGACTCGGATGAAGGATACTTTTCTGGAGACGAGGACTCAGAACCACAGCAGCAAACCCTCTCCGAGCGGTGTTTGCAAGCGCGAGCCGATGTGTGGCCACTTTTAGGTCGAGCGCAATGGGATCTGGACGTCATTTTAAATGGGGGCAGATACATGGCTTTCACCAAGGTATTGGCGCAGAACTTGCATGACAGCATCGCAAACTGCATCTTCGATGAGACTGTGAGTGACTTGTATGACCAGTCTGAGCTCGATACGATGAAGGAGGAGATACTGTGGGCGGCTGACAAAATCGCATTGATGAAAGTCGATCCTCGTTATCGTTGGCATTGAATCTTTGCGAGCAGACAGTGATGGTCTTCTGCGCACTTTTCGACGCTGGCTGAGTTGGTATTGCGGGAGCCAGTCTGAGGAGCGAAGATGGACTGCGAGAAGTGAGCAGGGCGACATCCTCATAAGCATTGTTTGGTTGTATCGAATACGAGATTGCGCCTAGAGGCAGTGGTGAAGGAGCTGAAGAAATGATGGAAAGTGACCTCGCAGTCAGGATTGACACAGCAGTGTGATGACCACGAGAGCTTGGTATAGATCATGCTCAATAATATCCCTCCGCAAACCATGAGCATCTCCCACCTTCAAAGTAAGCACACGAGACCAGATTTCACTCAATGTCCGTCAGATCGCTCTCGGTATCGTCCACGTTCGGCTCACTCTTGATAACCGTCTTCCTCAGTGTCGGTGCCTCCACCGCTGGAACCTTCTCAATCGTCTTCTCAATCGAGCGCGGACTTGTCCTCTTGGCCGCCATATCAACGAAGGTGAACGTGCGCGCTTTGACCGGCCTCTTCGCACGTCCGGTGACGCTGGTGAAGGCAGGCGCGACCGTCTTCCTTGGACGTCCGGGCCTGCGCTTCGGTGGTAGATTGACTGTAGAAGGCACTTCCACAGCCGAGTCATCCACAACGACCTTCGGACCTGTCTTCTCGTAGTTGATGTGCTTGTTGTGAAGTATCGATGGTGTCGACGTGATGCGCACGTTGAAGGTGTTGACGTTGATTTCGACCACGCGGGCGGATCCTGGCTTGAATTTTTCGTAATTCGTGAACATAGCTGGTGCTTTTCTGCCTGGAGATAGCGGGTACTCGTGGAAGCCAGGGTCGTAGAGTGCCCAGTCTGGGTGATGATGTTAGCAAGGCAGTAGTGAGCGGCAGGATGTATTCTCAAGACTCACCAGAACCCTGCTTCAAGAACAACGGCTCGTAAGCGTCAATCTCCTTGCGCCTCTTTCTCGCGGCCTCACCCTTCTCTTTCGCCAGACGTGCTTGCTGCATATTCCACTCCTTGCACCCATCGCGCTTCCAGGGGTCCCACATGGACTGCGGTTGCTTGAGCATTTCTGCGACCTTTTCGTCACTGAAGGCAAAGTCCAGGAGATCACCTTGGAGATCATCAGTGACAGGTTCTGGGCGAACATAGTCCTCTGGCTGCAGGCGACGTTGGCGTTTTGCTGGTGGTTCGACTGCATTTCAGTGACCTCAGGAGGGCTTTCAGATATTGGCGTGATTGTGGCAGGCTCCTGGTTTCGCTTTGGTGACAGACCCACCACGGTCTTTTCGTCGACTTCCATGATGGATGAAGTGAGGTTGGTGTAAGGTTTCGGAAGGTGATATTGGTGGTTGGTGGAAGTGGCAAGTGGGC
>JAABUW010006177.1_pt1 | contig 15180 bp, 15 predicted proteins | sample 5560081 | NCBI WGS metagenome assembly JAABUW01 (sample SAMN10711882, study PRJNA513363) | rock metagenome | isolation source: Antarctica rocks | place: Antarctica: Victoria Land, Knobhead sud
CAAGGTGGTGAAGGTAGCCCCGGGAGATTTCAATCCGAACAATACGTTTGTAACCGTTCGGAGTGCTCTTCAAGATATCAGGAAGTTCAATTTCAAGACAAGACATCCTTCTGGCAACATTTTAGTGGAGTCCCCAGCTGAATACCCCTTAATGGATCTTGCTCAACAACACCCTCAAGCACCCCCAGGTTACTGATCACGACACTGGAATTTGATCATTTTTACGGCGCTTTAGGTATTATACTTCTGTTAATAGGCGTGCACATATAAAGGTTAGAGGAATCTGGCGATATGACTTTGTAAGGTCTGTCGGAGAATACAGCACGCCTTGTAATAGTATATTGGTCCTTTCTTGCTTTTGCGTTCTGTTGTATTTCCAGGTCTCGTCAAGACATCATGCTAGTTCATTTTAATGAGCAGGACTTGGATTCATCTTGACTGGTAAATGTTAACTGCGGAATAACATATCTGGTTGTATTGTTATAGCTTCGGAGATGGTAGATACTCTGATTAGGACGGATTTCTCGGAGGACTGGCGTTGCCTCAGGTATCAGAAAATGCAACGCCAGAAGCAATATAATTGAACGTCTCGACACCGAGGATGGCGATTCCGGGCGAAAGCGTGGTGCCAACTACGATTTTATCGAGTGCTATTTCCTAAACACGTTCCGGCAACTCTGCATCTAGCTCTGACCGATACAGGCGTCGAGTACCTATATAAGTGTCTCTGCAAATAAAGCTTACGCTTGTGAGTATGCAATCATTGGTGAGACTCTAGTCTAACCAACAGCATTGTGTCGCACGGGGTCAGATTTCCTGTGTGATAGTATTCTCACAGCCAAGATCTTACCTTGATTACAAAGAACATAACCTCAAACCCAGCCTCAAGTGACTCTCTTCGAAAGACTCAAACAACGAATTAGTTCTAGATATAACTTTGTATTATGTGGAAACCTTCAGCCGACCTTTGCTCTCAAGATGAAACTGCCAGAATCACCAAAGCGGGGACACCCCTACTTAATCAAGAAAGCTGGATTACGGATCGAGGTCTTTTTGTAAAAATCTTTGCGAAGGAGACTCCGCCACCGGCAAGGAATTCGACGTTGTGTCGACAGTTTTGTTCTCATTGGAAGGTTCGAGCAGTAGATGTGCGTTCATCTAATAGATGAAGATATTAAAGTCGTTGCACGCGATAAATATATTACTAGTATGCAGTCGAAGGAGATTGGATAACTTATACTGTCTCCATAACGATAGGAATCTTAAGGCCACAGCTTTCCCCAACCGAACCGTGTGCGCTTTACACTCAAGATGTCACTATCGTATGGCCATCTTCCTCTTGTACATCTACCAGACCAGACCCCAGATGTCGTTATCTTCCATCGCCGCTGTACCTCCGCACGCGTTCTTAACAACTTCAATCTGGACTAGTAGAGAACTAGAGAGCAACAATCCTAGAAGTCGAGGATCCAATATTTTAATAGTATTTTATAGTATAGCTCTTAGATATCGCTGGGTTTTCTGAATCTTAAATCCTTGATCGTCGCATCGCGTCGCAAAAAGGCAATCCCGGAAATGCTTAAAGGTTCGGTGGTCAAGATTACCAGTAGATTGGTCGCTTTGGTTCGCACGTAAGGGCATTTCTGGCTCGCCCACTGTGCGACAGTGCGAGAGAGTATCGTAAAGCAAAGAATTGTAGATGAAGTGACTGTCTAAATTATGAGCTAACGCGTTACGTAAAATTTTATTTATATAATCTAATATCCTACTCTTAAATCCTAAGTCTGTTAGCTCAGCTGGTTTAGAGCGTGGTGCTAATATCTCCCAAATATGGCACGCCAGTATGTTTTCAACACCTCCCCATCGAATACTTCCATCTAACCCAGTATAGAGGTCGCGAGTTCGATCCTCGTACAGACTAGCCTAAATTTTTGGGTAATTTTTGTAGTTATGTCCTTTGACTTTTCCACTACAGATGTGCATTTTCCTCTCCTTCTCCTTGCAATAACCTACAATATCGATAACACTGTATTTCAATCGCGAGAAGAACATTCTTTTTTATTATTAACAGACGTCGTTTATTGTTCATGACTTGAACCACGTTCACATGTACTCTACGCCACCTGTTGGGTTGGTGAGGTTTTGATCCATGGTCACCCAACCCGAAACCCAAGTTCTACCGGGATGGGTGGCTTGAGGTTTGACCGAGGGAGATCAAGTTGGTTCTCCGGGACGAGATGCCCGTGACTGCAAGGATGACGATGAGGAATTCAGTGCGATGGAGATATGCTATTGATGGGCCAAGGGGTGGGGCGGGGTGAACATATAGGGAGCATTTTAGTACTGGGGTACGAAGTAATCAGTGCTGTTGGGGTGTGAAGTATATGCCAAGCGCTTTTTGGAGCACTGGTTGGAGCACTATTCGACGCATATGTCTGCAGCTCTCTCGAGAAGCAATTGTAAGTAAACTCAATGTTCCCCAAAGGATTTCATCTCAGAAACTCGTCCGCCAGCTTCTCTCATTGCCAGTGATAGTTCCTACCTACCCAGACTCTGAATTCTTCACAATAGGATGAGATTAATGGGGGAAATGGTCGATTTTTGGATTTGTATTGTCTGCTAAAGCTTTCGTTCTCTTCTCTCTAGAGACGGCAGAGCAATCGGAAGTCATAAGTGTTGAAAGTAGGATGCGTCGTGTCTAACATCAGTGTGACCGAAAGCTTTCTCCGCACTGCTACCACTTGCTAATCCAAGGATCCCAGCAAAGCACCAGAGCGCTTCCCCAGATCCTGCCCGTCGGCTTTCCCCATCCCAGCAAATATGCAGGCAATGTGCTACAGGCCGGGAATGTAGCCAGCATGGAGCATTATAGTTAGTTCTGATTTCAGTACAGGCGCGGCCCCAGCGTGGATTTGTCGGTGCGTCCCATGAATCGACATGCTTTGAATGATATCGCTTTCTCGAGACATCTCGCACTTGTGAGGCCTTTCAGGTCGTGTTGGTGGAGGTTTTGTTCGTTATATAATCGTCGAGAAAAAGATATATAATACATCGCTCGAGCAGCTTTCGTCACTTTCTTCTAGATCCACCTATGTCCAGGTATACCGAGAGCTCTTTCAGAATCCAGACGGGTCGTTGGGGATATTGTGAGTTGATTACTTTTATTGTCATCGGTTTTGAAAAACTAATACTTGTAGGACTTTATTTTCATGGAGTCCTGGATCAAAGATAGTGATATTTCCTAGGTGTCTTGTGGCCTCGTCGGGAAATTGAAACATAATGATTGGGTTGACAGTCAAATCCATCGTCCTTGGCATTTTTGTGAACTTCGTGGAAAATGTTCATATTGGCACGGGCGTCTTGATGTATTGAGCTAAGACTATCCCCTTTAGACTTTTCATCAGGTTCTCCAGTAGAAGGGCAGCATAAGGTTATTTTGTTCATTGGCATTCTCAGTGTTCAGACTTTGGTCGTCTGGTTCTTCGTCATCAGAATTCGCCCCCTTGTTTACCTTCTCGACAAGCATCTCTTTCTACGGGCGTCATACAGCCCTTTCACGAACAAGCCATATCAGCTGGTGCCGCGTATAGCTTTACGACCGACATGTGTAGGCTTTGGCATTGTTATCGTTTCTATTTTCTATATTATCGTTGACAGTTTGTATTCTTTCAAAGCTTGGCCCATCGCATGCTGGTCCCAAGCATTCAACGATTGTCCTTGCTCCAGCGCTCTAATAAGCTTTTACAGACGCCATTTGTATTCGTTTCACGCTCTGCTTTGCTCACTTTGCTCGTCACCTGTCTTTGAAATCTTCCAATTTTCCTCTCCACTTAAGTCTTCTCCTCTTCTGAACCATCTCCTCACTTACAGCAATTTCACGCTCCAAATCATCCGCGTTGCCATCCGTAGCTCGACAATCTGCCTCACCACATCGCCTTTTTGAATCTAAAGCTACCTTGCGGACTTGAGGTTCTAATTTTCTAGTCAACCATAATTCCTGTGGTGAAAGAAGTTTTGATGTTATGCGAAAGTCATGTATGATAACCCATTCGAAGCGTTGGAAGATTTCAAACAGTTCATGGGGGCCACGGCACCGTATGACAGCCTGTCGAACCTGTACATTCTGTCTGAGAAGTCCTTGAATTGTTCTCGGCCAACGATCCACAAGGAGGCGTCCCTCAGCCCATCATGGGCACCCACAGCCTTTCCAAGGAACGCCACACGTATAGTAGAACCAAGAACCGCAGTGGAAATGTTTCATCAACATGGTACAACTGGGAAGCACCATAATGAAGACAATATAGTGGGAACAGTATGCAGTCGACACATCATATTTGTTAAAATATCCAGCCAGCATATACTAGATGGTGTTATGCTACCAGGTTCTAGCTAGTTATCAGCAGTATATATTGAAAAGAGGATGACTTGTCGAGATGAAAAGGAGAATCCACGGTATATACAGTACTCGATGACCGGTCTTAGCGTAGTGAATACGATTCACAAACCAAACGCAATGGAAGAGACACCAGATAGTTCCACATTTCATTGAAGTGCAGCGGGTTCGACTACATTCATTGAACAATGAACATAGTACCATTGGAACATTGAATGTTAGTTGCAAGAGGTCTAAGAGCTGCACTGGGTGAATGTTGGACCGAGGCTGCATCAAGAGCAATGTCACAAAATCTGCCCTTTGGTAATCGAATCTAGTTAGCTTACACTCGTTCTGGTTTGTCGGGCATGATAGGAATCTAATAGACCTAAAAGAAAGATAGTAGTTTAAGTGATCAAAATTAGTAGACTTCATCAGCTCCTGCATCCGCAGAACCCTGGTATTGTAATCAGCAAGTAATCAAACTTTATAGCATGATATTTCTGCCCCCAAGCAGGTTGCTACGCTTTCCTGGAACAGTCGACGGTTTCGAGATTATCGACTTGGGAAACTGGGCCTACTCACTCTCAATCCAAAGCCTGAAAAAGCATGTGCAGGTTTAGGTGGGCTTCTGTTTGATTTTATACGATCCACCCTTAGAGATTTGGACATCGTCACTGCAGTGAGCATAGCAATATGCTGACCCTATCTAAGAAGGCTATGCATCCAGCTCGTCAATTTGATATTTGGCACAGCAGAGTTCTCGTTTTCTCGTTTGTTATATCCATCTGGAAAAAGGGTTGAGACTCATCACGGGCGTTTCTACAAGCAGCTGCCCATTGTCTAAGGAACTGAGGAACCCTTGTGCTTCGAATCGGTGGAATCCGGCTTGGTAAATTGGTTGGTAAAACCGAGAAATGTGAGAAAGGCAAGCTCGAGAAGAACAAGAGTCAGAATAAATGATGTCAAGTCTTAATTTGAAGGATCGAGGCATGGCAAACAAAAGACACGATTGATAATAGAAGTATATTTATAACAAGCTCTTGCTGGTATACAACACGCGTTTCATGGCAAGATTAACAGCAGACCATGTCAGCTTTCAGCAGAGACTTTTCCAACAAAAGCTTACCTAGTAGAAATTGTTCCGCGATCTAATACGTACTAGCGCCGCTTACCTTATTAAGCGCTACCGCGAAAGTAAACTTCCAGCATCGCTTCATATTTCGGTTAGATTTCTAACGACTAGTTTGGAAGGAGCATTTTGGTTTTGTGGATACAAACAGATTGGAGTATTCCTTGAAGGTTCCTTAGCCAGTGGAATAAAATGTAAAGGCCTATGAATTGTATCTCGTGTCATCATCTTCCCCGTTCCAACCTTCAACGAACATGTTAGCATTGCTAAGCAAGATTTTGCATACGCTCGCGCATCCTAACGACAGTGATTCTATCAAAGATTGTCCTCAATCCGTCCTCTTCCTTCTTTCTACCAAGCCCGACGCGCTTAGGACTCTCGCACATACAAAGCTCCACACTTACCCCTTTGCTTCTGTCCCGGCCTGTTGGCGCAGGCTCTATACAGATTCAAGCATTGCTGTAGCTGTGAAATTGATCAAAGGAAGATTGACAGAGCCCGAAAGGAATGGAGAAAATAGCCCAGGGGAAGAGAAGGATGAAAAGGCCGACGAGGAATGGGTCAGCGAAGCAGTCCAGATACTAGATATGGCTATCATTATGGCTGGTGCAGAAGGCAGAGGAGAGATGATTGAGACCCTGATTGGGGCTTTGCAAGACCATGTAAAAGAGCACCAGCTGCCGCAAAAGAAGCGGAGAAAGGTTGAGGATGCTTTTCCTGTGGATTTGAAGGGGAAGCACGCAATACCCATAATACATCACCCTGTTCGATCGATTTCTGATTGTTCTATGTATGGATTCGAGAAGTATCTAGCATTAGGATCTGCACCACTCGTAATGAAGGACGGTCTTGGGCACTGGCCTGCGCTTCACGAGCGGCCGTGGAGCAGTCCTGCTTACTTGATAGAGAAAACATTTGGGGGAAGAAGACTGATCCCGGTGGAAGTGGGCAGGAGCTACACTGATGAGGGGTGGGGCCAGTCGATCATTACTTTCAGAGAATTTATAGATAAGTATCTGCTGAGTGAGAAGGTTGAGGAAGGTAGTGGGATTGGCTATCTGGCGCAGCACGATCTGTTCTCTCAGATTCCGTCGCTGCGAAATGATATCTCGGTCCCAATTCACTGTTACACAGAGCTACCACCGGGACAAGAGGCAAAGGAGGCGTTGAAGCTAGAGGACCCGTTGCTAAATGCATGGTTTGGGCCTGCGGGTACAGTATCACCACTTCATACCGACCCTTACCATAATATTCTCTGTCAAGTTGTCGGGAAGAAGTATATCAGGCTATACAGTCCCGCAGAGAGTGAGAATGTTTATCCACGGGGGATTGAAGAAGGTGGTGTGGACATGAGTAATACTAGCGAGGTGGATGTTGAAGCACCATCAGCTGGGTTGGACGTGAAGTTTCCACTCTTCCGTGAGGCCAAGTATGTGGAGACGATCCTCAGTGAGGGAGAATGCCTGTATATCCCGGTGGGATGGTGGCACTATGTGCGGAGCTTGACTGTCAGCTTCAGTGTGAGCTTTTGGTGGAACTGAAACCTTAATAGCTTGGATGACAGACTGCCTCAAGAGGTCATAGTAAAGGAACATGTCACGAGAGCAGAGGAGACACTGATCAGCATGTCAGCTATCATGGCGAATGTTGCTTCCTGACCCAAGGAGGTTGTCCATCGTCGTCAAATTCAGCCCATTGAAAGAAGGTGCAGCTGCAACACAAGGTCAGTTGGCCAAATCACAATTTATAGGTCTAAACTCACCCTTCTTTGCCAGGAGTATTTCCAACATGGCACATCCACATGTAGCGTCCCCTATTCTCCTTCTTTCTCTGTACACATCGCAGGACGGTCGCCACATTACATCTGCACCGTGGTGTGTATCGAGGGTGGAAGCTCTCGCGATAATAGCGATAGGTGATGTTGATACGTTTGTTGCCCGCAATCGGATGGGGGTCTATGGCCGGCGCCGGATGAATACTGTGCTTCCATTCTTCCTGCATCTCCGCATGCATCACTAGAAGCGAATTGTGGGGTAGATGTATGGCAATCTGGCCCTCGGCATCTGCTCGGAGATTCTCTTGGCGTTTGGCCTTGTCGCCTTCGTCTTCGTCGTCATCCCTTGATACGATCTTGCGGACCCGAAACTCTCTCGCAACTCCTAGACTTATACTGCCAATGATTGCCCGTGGACCAAGGTACGTAAGCTGGTCCGAGTGGTAGCCTACGCTTTCGCCACCGCCTTTGTAACAATTCACGAAGGCTGCGTTTGGTATCCATTGATCTGGAGACTGGTACCTCAATTTCTTGCCATCGGGGTAATGGTGCTCAATCCTTTCGGCAACCTCTGCATTGACCGCGTTCTGTACCTTCAATGACACCTTCCGCATCTGAGGCGTGATCTGGCGGATATCCTGCGAGAATTATATCAGCAGTCAGCATAGGTACTAGTCCATTGGGCAATCTTCCAACTAGTCATACACTTAGGTAGCTGCCATTGTACAAATATTCAGTCTTCTGCCTTTGTTGCTCCTCCAGGCTATCAACATAGAAACATGCAGAATGAGGGCTCTCGACTACATTATCAAACAGTTTAAATGTTTGTCTCTCAAAAGTGGGCGCCTCTTCCAAGAGCTCTCTCAACAGCACTTCGGCTTCATCCTTGGGGAGAAAATTGTGAATGATCGAACATGGGGTATAGGATGCAATATCCTCTGGTGCATATAGATGGAGCGTCTGGCCTTTTCGTGTCATTGCCTTCAGTTTCTTAGTATTAGAATCCAAATGAACTCCGCTGAAGGTTCGGAACATGGCCAGTGAAGTCTGGTGTCCAACGCCTGCTGTAAACCTTTTCCGTGGTGACGCGGGTTCATCCGAGGCGGCAAGATTTTGGCAAACAGAATTGACGGAGCCATTTGCCTCTACTAGAAGTTCCAGTAAGGATTCTTGATCTACGAAAGGATATAGTGAAGTGAGAGTCGCGAGCTTGACCTCCGTTGACTCGTCTTCCAGATGGTTGCCTAAGGCTTGACCACATGTAGAGGATTTTTTGACTTCTCTCAAGCCCGGCGGCGACAGCTTCCGTCGCTTGCGTAAGAGATATGCTTCCATTGATTCCTTCTGGTCATAGATACTGCTAAACCCGGCTCTGTGGACGATAAAGCGGCGGCAAACTCGTCAAGCGCGCGTTTGATCTGCTTCTAAATCTGACTATGCCCTTCATCAACCTCTTTGAGTTGGAAAATCCAGCCCTCATCCATGAGAACGGTTCATGCAGTGTAAAATGGATGTTAGACTTCACTAACACCGAACGCACCTGTCAATTTCTGTCTCTCAGGCTTGGCAAGATGGTGAAAAGTTTTGAAGGACCTTGTCATGGCAAGACATTTAGGTGAAACCCACAGGCTTTAATTCTTATGCCTGAAAAGATGCACAAGCAAGACTTTTATAATGAACCTTCCGCTGGTACAATGGTGTTGTGGTTATCTTTCTCTTTGGCAGCGCTGTCAGCCGCAGGTATTGAAAAGTTCCGTTGTTACCCCGGGACGTGCGTTGGTTCGAATCCCATGCTGACCCTCCACTGTGGACGTGAAGCGAAATGTTCCTCGTCCGGGGGCGGACGCCTGTTGGTTGCGGTCGAGTCGTTGAGTGATTTAGTTTATATTAGGTTCGATTCCTAACAGCGCTGCCAAAGAGATTTCTCTTTGTCAAGACCAAAACTTCTACCAGGGTACGGAATTAGCGAGGAGCACGTTTTGAATCTTGGTTATTCACAACCCTGACTCTCTTGATAGACTTGGCCGGCTTTATTTGCTTCACAGACATCTTGTCTTTTCTACGGGTAGGCAAACTGGGTAGTTGAGAATGTTACAAGATTTCCCTGACCTTTCTTTGGAAATTTGTCAACTGGTCCATCCTACAGAACATGTGAAAGGGACACTCAAGGTTATCAGTTCGCTTCCAAAATGTAAAAAGAAAAGCAAACTTTAATCTTACTTTCCAGCCCTGTAATCATAGTGCGCTTGGTTCACAACATATTGCCAGTTCGCCTCCTTTTTGCCGAAACATAACCCTCCGAAAACGCTTTTACACAAAAACATCAGCGGTTCTCAGCACTTTAGGGGGTGAGACTTAGTGATAAGATACCCCAGCTCAGATACGTATATTCTTGCTGAGGTCATACTCTAAAAATGAGCGTAGATCAGTCAAGGTAACTTGCATGAATCTCAGCGAGGGTTTTGACCACAATCTTACCTTTATTTCCGACTTCGCCACGTCGATCAGCCGCTATCATTGGCTACAACTTGAATATAGATACTGAGGCTTGATATGCAGAGTCCCATATCCAAGACTACATCATGGACGACGCAACCGCAGATCTCATTCATATGCTACAGTTGCAAGATCTCTTTGATGTCCATGAAAGCCTAAAGGGGAGAGAAGACACCCAAGGTGAGGGCGTCTCGGATGTCAATACTGCCATAAGCTTGTATATCGAAGAACTGAGAACTAGCGCTACTATAATCTCTGACCAGCGCTTTGGCAGGAGCGTTGCTGAAGCTGAGGATCCAGACGATCAGCTCCAAGTTCCACACATTACAGCTACTCCTGGCTTTGACGAACTGCGTGCCCGACTCCGTGACACCGCTATCGAAGACCCAAAGCATGAAATCCTTCATGTAAGAAACGGAACTGGCAAAGGATTATCAGACGCTTGGTTCGCAGCTTCCCTTATGGACCCAGTCGATCATGAGCCATCTGTCCACGAGCAAAGCACCGAAGAAGGATCAACGGAATCCCGATCCGCGTTTAGGGTATTTTGGGACTGGTTCAGGAGAAAGCCAGTTGTTTTGAAGAACGAGACTACGGACACAACCTCAGACGATCCCTTACGTTCAGCATTCATCATCGATTGCGTTGCATGCGGAGAAGAGAAACAGGAGGAAGATCTGATGCTTGCTACATGTGGAGACCATTACTGCAAAGCGTGCGTTAGCACGCTATTTGATCAGGCAACGAAAGATGAATCACTGTATCCCCCACGATGCTGCCGCGAGCCTATACCGCTCTCAATAGCCAGAAAGTACCTGGAAGAAGACCTGGTAGTGAAATTTGAGCGAAAAGCTATCGAATTCAGTACCTTGGAGCGAAGTTATTGCTACGATACGAGATGTTCGGCATTTATACCACTAGAACACATTGACGGCGACAAGGCAACTTGCCCGGAGTGTAACCTGTTGACCTGCAAAGTGTGCAAATCGGCAGCACATGAAAACGATTGTCCGGAGGATCCTGCTCTAGAAGGTCTCATGGCAGCTGCCGCGGCGGCAGGGTACCAGCAATGCTATCAATGTAAGAGGCTGGTGGAGTTAGAAGTTGGATGTAATCACATGACGTTCGTCAAACAAAATGTTTGTTAGTGGGAAGGTAGACTGACAATACTAGATGTTTGTGCAACGCGGAGTTCTGCTACGTTTGTGCTGTGCCTTGGAAAGGATGTCCATGCGACCAGTGGGATGAGGAACGCCTCCTTGCTCGAGCAGGGGTAATAGTGGATCGTCAACCCCAGCTCGAACATGCCATGCGTAATGTGCAGATCGGTCAAGCTGCCGAACGGCTGCGAGGGAACCATGAATGTGAACACGATCGTTGGAGGACAGTCAGAACCGGGAGCTTGAGATGTGAATTGTGTACGCACACGCTAGGAACTTTCTTGCTGGAATGCCGGCAATGCGACTTGCGTGCTTGTGTTCGATGCAAGAACAATAGGCTCTAAAGAGTGGAGTATCGCGGTTATGTCGTTGCCGATATGATGATCGCATATCTCTTTGATATAGCTTAGAAATAGCGAAATAAAGTCAAAGGTCTTTCGGTACCGACAAAGGTAGAGGCTCAAACACGTATCATTGACAATGTCGTAGATACGATAGGGAATAATGTTCTGGGCTAAGGTACGAATCGAGAACATGTTGAAATTTTTTTTGGTCACGTCGTATTTTGCAGGGAGCAATCTAACGTTATTAAGTATTGACCTTGCTTATACCTACATCACGTCTTGACCTTTTTCGAATCCTTTTTAATACTCTACAAATGACAGAACTGAAACCGCTATACCGCAGCTCATTTTCCTCTTCTGTTTCAAGATCCGGCAGATTTTCACAAGAGTCACAAAGCCCAGTGCAAATAGAGGATAGAAATCTAAATGTCTTAGACAGTCTTGGCGCTATGGAAAAAGTATGGAAAGACATGCACAGATGTGCGACAACGGTCTCACCTGCAGCAATTGAAAGATTTATTGAAGAACTGCAAACCTCAATAGATAAATACCGCTGCTCCTGACTTCAAGAAAAACAATATAACGAACAAAATCAGCTACCAGAAATTCAGACTTCCACCACGGTTCTACAGAAAAACCATCGCTTGAGTCCGAGAATATCATATCAACCTGCCGCTGCTATGGATCATCACGCCAAACGCGAATACCGAACATCTATACGGGAGATGATAGTCACGATGTTGAGTACACAGACTCGACGAGCTGCCCACACCCACTGTGATAAGCGACAAGAAGAACCCACACAACAAGAAGACATCCGGCCGCAAGAAGAACACAGGCTACGGGAAGAAACTAATAAGCAGGATTGCAAGCACCATGATTGGCAAAAGGTGATTGGGATCAATACACGCTGCCAGAAGTACGACCGTGTTCAAGGGTCGTACCTGCTAGAGTGCCAAAAGTGTCATCTGCGTGCCTGCGTTCGATGCAAGCGCAACACTCTGAGCACAGAGGCGCGGGAATTTTCCTGATGCTGCACTTAGTGAAGTACGTTCTGCCAAATCCAGTCGACGTGGAAGCTGATAGTTGTATTAGAATAGACCAAATGCTCGTAAAATTTTTGCTCAACAGGCAGGGATTCGGATTTTTTTGTTGGTCGATGTGGAAAGTAGTTTGCTTGACGGATCTGAGACCATGTAGTAGATACAGCCACGTCATTCTTTCGGGGTTTAGAGGGTAATAGATTAGGGCAGCCTACTTCACTTATCCAATGCAGCATTGTCATAAAGGCTCTGACAGTTTCTTGAAATGTGACAACTGGATGCCGTCGCTCCAAGTGGAAACCCTGAGACAAGACATCAACGACACTTCACTTTTGTGCACAAAGCCTCTTTTCGAATTGCCTTGTTGACTGTTCTACTCCGCCGACCTAGGCGCTTCCAATCAAGAGTCAAGAGTTTGTATGTCCCACATACCCAGCTGAAAGGACAACGATTTTATGCCATCTTGAAAAGATACGTATCAACAACATGTAGACAAGCTCAAAGGTCTCACATAAATTTCTCTTATGAGGCAGTATGTACGGCTTTACCTGCTGATATTTCATTACGCGGTCATGCTCTAGGAGGACATTCCAGGAGTTCCAGGCTCTTCGTTCTTCCTTCTCCAGGCCTATTTAGACAGTGAAATATCCCACAGAGCAAAAGACAGAACCATCAAAGCTTGATGCCTTAATAATATTGACTTGTACCATGGCTCTAGAAGAACCAGCAGCATCTACCAGTAGAGGCTGTCCAAGATGCACCGTTCAGATCATAGTACTGAACCCAACAGCAGAGCATGTTCGGGTACATAGAATTCCAACAGGCATCATACAGGTCTCTCCTTCAGTCTCGACACACAGAATATTTGAACCACAACCAGGTTGGGCTTAGGAGAAAATACAAACGTTTATATCTCACCCCAACCGAGTATGTATAGAGAATGTCCAAGGCTGGCCTATAGCCCATTGCTTGCACCCGTAAAGATGCACATGGACGTAACATTAGATACAAACCACCGTACGGCAGGTCTTTAAATGTTGAAGGCCAATAACACCGCCCTACGCCCTATGCCCTATAGAGTAGAGTGAATTCAGATTTCGCACAACTTTATATGCAAGATCAACTGCAACAAATGCTTTCCGTCCCACTTTCTGTTAATATCCGAAGCTCGGCGCATGCTCACAGTCTATTTCCGTAAAACAACAGAAAAGAGACTCGAGATGAGTGAGCAACATGAGCAGGTAGGAAAGAGTATTGAGGCGATGGATTTGGACAGTGAAACGGTGGCATCCTCGAGTAAGTCCATAGCGTGTTCACGACAACAAGGCCTATGCTTTTGGGATTTTGACTGACTAGATTTCAGATAGAGATGGTAGCGTAAATCACAGCAAATTTCTGAATAATGAGGCTCATCCTGACGTGTCTCGTCGCGTTCAAATCAGACAGCCTTCACATCAGCCGGTCGAGCCATCTCGAAAGTTGCTGACCGACAAGGCCCGTCCGGATGACTATCCTTTTCTTCAGAATTTGAAGCCGTCTCGAAAGCTGTCCATGAACAAGCCTGGATCTGACGACTATCCTTTCCGTGGGACTTTACAGCCATCTCGTCAATTTGCATTGCAATATCATCCTTCACAACAACAATTTCTTCCAAATAGAGGCCACCCAGTTCTACCAACACGAACCTCTTGCCGAATTGAACAACCAAGGACTAGTAAAAAAGATGACGCTTATTGGATGGCGAAACGAGCAACTCTTCGTATCGAACTGGAAGAAGCGGAAACTGAGTGCAAGGAGCGAGGATTGGGAGACGAGGATAGCCTGTTAGAGTCTTATAACACGCATATACCGATGAAGCGAGGACTGGAAGAAGACATCCAGGAACATAGCCAGACATCGAAGAAAGTCAGGTGGTCCAGCACCGACATCGCCCTTAGCAGTAGTGGTAGTAACGTCCAATTTTTGAGGACACCACAGAAGCTTCGATGGTTAGCACCAAAGACGACAGCTTCAACTAGCAACTCCGACATTGACCTTGCCGAGCAGCCGGTGGCGATGGACTCAAATGCGCCGTCTTCTAAAGTTGTTCGAAAGCCGTATTCAGTATCACCGTTGCCAGAATGGCTACAAGCAGAGATACGAACGACTGTGTGCGGCATCTATACCCCGTCAAAACTTTCCGCAGGGGCGGATCCGAAAGAGGCATGGTCGAACAAATCAGCCGGCATGCCATACACCTGCGTAATCTGTGAGAAGCCGGGCAAATCAATCGGTCAATTGAAATCTCACTTCTACATTTGCGTGCAGAAGAATGGGAACCCGAACGGCGATAATTGGTTTGACAGCCAAACCATCCTGAATGAATGGCAGCGACAAGTGGATAAGAGGTAAGTGTTGTTGAGTTCAAAGTGTGTTACCACGAATCATACTGATGACTCTTAATAGGGGAGGCCGGCCATGGAAAACACAGTCCAAGCCTTGGAAGGTTGAAATGGGACACAGACCGGACAACAAGAAATCGAAGAAGGTGGGAGAAGGACCCCCCGAAGTAAAAGTCCGGGTAGGGGAGGTATCGAAGAATACCGAAGAAAAAGAAGGTGTTGAGGGGCCAGAGGGAGTGGAGGGAGCGGAGGGAGCGGTTGAAGAATGAGGAGAGCAACAAGCGCAGCCGAGCAAGTTTTGAGCCGCGGTTTCCCGACTATTGCATGCATTTTATATCCTACCTTTTTATGTTGTCGACGCTTTCCATGATAGAAAAGTACGTTACGTTAGACTTTTCCCTATGATGAGCGCATCCGGATCGATGCAAATGCGATCAATGTTCCAATGACGCTCAAACAACCAATATGCTTGAGTTCC
>JAABUW010006180.1_pt1 | contig 15178 bp, 22 predicted proteins | sample 5560081 | NCBI WGS metagenome assembly JAABUW01 (sample SAMN10711882, study PRJNA513363) | rock metagenome | isolation source: Antarctica rocks | place: Antarctica: Victoria Land, Knobhead sud
GTGAAGAACCCTTTGATTCACAACACCAGGTTTTCAAAAACACAGGCTTACTCCCTGGGCTCGCGTACATTACTGCTCTTCATTTCAAAATGCTATCCCAATTCTCGCAATTCTCCAGAGCCATTCTTCTCTCATTCATTTCCAAATCGTTATCCCTGGATGCATCACTTTGGCATTGGCATGCTGTTGTCACCTACTCCCTCGCGAACCATCACTTTGCGGAGAACAACGAAGTGCTAGAGGTGGTACGACACAACTCACACTCCGTCTCTTGAACATGTCAAGTACTATCATTCATGCATCTGGACCTGACCTTCATTTTGCGGAGAACAACGAAGTGCTAGTGGTGGTGTGAAACGCTTCCCACCCCGTTCCTTGAACATGTCAAGTAGCATGTCTCATTCATCAATATCTAACCTTCATCTTGCGGCGAACATTGTAGTGCTGAAGGTAATATGGTACACTTCACACTCCGTTCCTTTGACAAGTGAAATGTTGTATTCATCGGTGTTTAGCCGTCACTCGCAGTGAACATCGAAGTGCCACAGAGCAGGAACGACACACTTCACACTCCGCCACCTCGATCACTCCTTCAGAGGGATCGTGGTCTCTAACATAAATAGGGCACCTTCCCCCCTTCTCCCATAGGATTTCTTTTGACACATACACACATTTCCATATATATTTATATGCGTTCGAGGTTGGGACTACCATGCAATGGTCAACTCGATCTACGGGAACCACATGTTCACCTCTTTCTCTCTCTGCTCGCCCCCCTTCTTGGTTGTGCTTTGCAAGAATTTTCCAAACTTTTGCAATGTTGTGACGTGGTTGGTTGTATTTTGAACCAGGTTCCCACCACGAGCGCGCCTTCTCAGCGCGACACAGTCATATATATATACCCGCTTCAATTTAGCTTCTTCCCTCCTCGAGATGCTTCGGAAGGAAGCTGTATACATTAATCTAATCTTCCTCTTGGACAACTAAAAGCTTCGTTGTTCGGGAAAGCAAAGGCTCTTCTTTTCTCTACAGAGCTCTACAATCAACCTCTGGCGGCCGCAGTTGTTGGTAAGGGTTTTCAAACCTCAAACCCAATGTCAGCTCAACAAGGGACATCAAGCAGAACTTCAAATTTTGCCAGAACTGGAGCACAAGCGGTGCTTCAAAACCCCAGCAGGATGCTCTAGCAGCATCGGTGACTGGGAAGGACGCCGAGATGCAGGACATCGGCAACAATGCCCAGCAGCATACTGGGGAGTCCAACACTGGTGGTGGGAGAATCGAGCCCAAAAACCGCTTGAATGTGCAATCGAAATCAACAAAGGCGGCTCAATCATCCGCGATCCATGCAAGGACCGGCTCGGGATGAAGATAAGAGTCAAGATTGTTGCTGGATATCAAGGAACACCTTCCAAAATTTCACTACACCGGAATCATCGAAGGTGCAGAAATGGCAAGATTAAACTCTCGACATTTCGTGATCGTACGCCCGAGAAGTTCAATTGGGGCTGAAATGCAGTATCGACAAAGATTGCACTCACACCAACGAGAACGAAAACATGGACCACTACAGCCACGTTACGGTGGGATACGAGCCTGGAGTCATGATCGACGGCAAGTGGATGATTGAGGATCTGATATGGGGGAGAGCCGCTAATCCCAGCGAGGAGACGTTTCTGGACCTCACCCTCCCGACAGAAATCCGAAAGCTCTGCAAAACCCAGCAGGATAGAGATAATCCTTATATCTCGTGCTTTGATGTGATCTCCCACCAAGCTACGCGCTACTCCGAAGAATGGCGATATTTCCTCGTGGGTGTTGTGGAAGATGAGAATTGGAGAACATAAATATAAATATAAAAAGAACGATGGAAAGGGAGCTCATTGCTCGAAGGCCAACCAAGGCAGATGGTTGAGAGTCTATGAGCTTCGAGAAGGTTGCCTCCTGCCGCTTCAGTCCGCTGTGATGAGTCACCTGCGTCCACTCCATCAATATCGAGATGAGAATGGTGATCCTGTCATCCACCTTGACATGCCAACCATTCAGGAAATCGGTAATGGCATGTACATCCGCCAAGCTAAGAACAAGCGTTATGGCAAGCAAGCCGTCGAAGGTCAGGTGACGTATCTGAGCCAACCGAAAAAGAAGACGTGGGAATAGATCGAGGATGTTTCTGTTTCTGGGGTATTTTATTGCTGTTTGTTTTTCTGTTTTGTTTTTCTTTATTTTCCTATATATATATAACGGCGTATCGATCGTTCGTGAGCATGATTTCAGCCTGGGTCTGCATGCCAGGATAGAAGGCGATCTTCATCGCGTCTTCCTTCAGAGACTGCCGATCTTCGAGGTCGATGGCATGAGAATTGCAGCCAACAAGCCGCTCTGGATGAAATCATATTGGACCGAAGTACGTCTGACACGGGACAAAGACGGCCAGAAGGACACCGTTCCTCCAGAGGGCTCAGTCATTAAGATGAACTTCAATAATGACCCTGCCCTGGCCTCCAGCTACAGGGAAGAGAAGGACAAAGCTCAGCTGTGGTACGGACGCGTGGAGGCACGTCCAAACGAACTCCTCAAGGAGGCGGGCGTCGAATTCTGGATCTTGGTAAGCATGCCAAAGAAAAACAATTCAGAGCCGACCACCTTCGTGAAGACCGAATTACGTCGAGGTTACGAACTTCCGAGAGCAAGTATCTCAGTCAGGACTAACCCTACTATGGTGAAGAGAGAACTCTAGGCCATTGCGAACTTTTGGGACGAGAAATTCGAGCCTGAACTTCTAGGTGAGAGCCGTCTCGCGCTCATCTCGGATCCGAGTCACAACACAAACGTCAGGTACCGCGATCTCAGCTACGGTCCCAAGGGGAAGCAGTCGCAAGAAAACAAAGTCTTGTGGGAGGCCAACATGGTAGCGTACGAGAAGACTTGGACGGACAACCTAGCTCAGATGAGGACCCCTTCGATCACCAGAGAAGATGAGGAGTAATCTCGTGACCCGCAATGGCCCACCAGTTGCTGGCAAGACAAAGACCCTCAGTGACATGATCATAGCTCCTGCCAGAACCGGGCACACGGTCCTATGTGTCGCCTCTGCTAACACCGCTGTCGATTTGGACGCTAGAACGGTCTATCACGCTCTTGGAGATGAGGGTCAAAAGTTGCTCAAGTGTCATCGGTTCGAAGCCGACGGCGCAGATGAGGCAGCCATACTCAGCAAAGTAAACTACAACGCCTACAATAACGAAATTGTCTTTTTTTCTTACTTGTCTATATGCGATTTTTATTCCCTTTCTTCTGTTAGGGCTCAGTCCAACGATAAATATAGATATACAGCCCAGGAGGCTTTAAATGATCCTCTGATGCGCAATGCTCTTGAAAAGATTGCAATCCAATTCGCAGAATTGGGGGCCGAGATGGACCACTGCATCGAGCAGTACGAATCTTCCAGGATGTTTACGCGGAATTCCAGCAGGACTACAAATTACGAAAGTCCGATGTCGACGTGGGCATGACGCTGGACTATCGGATCTGGGAGATGGCCCGTGCAGACAGAGAGGCCGCCCCAGCCAAATACGAGCAACGTCGGCAAGAGTTAGGCCATACCGAGTTCGCGAGACAATACGCGGCCGGAGAAATATCCGAAGCCCACTTCGACGAGTATGCGGAGTTTCGGGCATGCGTCAAGAACTACATCGACCAGAATGGCAGGCTCCCTCTGGTCCAGAGAGAGCAATTCGAGGCGGCCAGCGATAAGATGATCTCACGTGTGCTCGCTGAGACAAACATTCTCTTCACCACGGCTAGTAATGCTGGCGGGAAACTGATGGAGAGTGGAGCAAGCTTCAAGCCGACGGTCGTGATCTGCGACGAAGCCGGACAAATCTCCACGCCGAGTCTTTGCGTGCCGCTCACAAGCTTCACCACATGGGAAGGCATGTTCATGATCGGTGATCCCAACCAGCTCCAACCTTAGGCCACCGCCGGCCAGTTCAATGAGATGTTTGCGAACGCCAGAGTGTCGCCAATTGCCTTGCTCGCCCAGAAAGGGTTCCCTAGTCTGCTTCTCGATACGCAGTACCGAATGTGCCCAGCTATCTCGCTGTTCCCGAGCCACCAATTCTACGGTGGACTGCTGAAAGATCATCCAGAAGCTCGGAAAGACAATGAGATGCGCCAGAAGATGCGTGAAATTTCGAAGTCATTCGGAATCTACGGTCCTGGTCAGCGTATCGCTCAGGCATCGAAGAAAGGGAAAAAGAAGCAACGAAAGCAGGAGGACAACAGGCAAGGCTCCGAATATCTCGTGATCAACGTCAAGTATGGAACCTCGCGCATAGAAAAGAACGGTACCTCACTGGTCAATTTTGCCAATGCCCATGCTGTCATTGCTGTCATCGATAGGATGCTTCAGCAAAAGATTGACCCTGCGCGCATCAAGATCCTCGCGTACTACAATGGGCAGATGCGCTTGATCCAGAAAATGTTGAAGGATATCGATCCCGAGTCGGAGGAGAACTTTACCGCTGAGGCCGAGGCAGCCATTGAGGTCTCCTCCGTCGGTTCATTCCAGGGCAGAGAATCCGACGTCTTCATTGTCGAGCTGGTCGCCGTGAAAGATCCCGTTCTGGCCAAGGGCGCAAGAAACGCACAAAAGGAATAGTCGAGGGAGGACCAAGCGATGGACATGTTCGAAGGCGAAGATGAAGAAGACAATGGGACCGACGTAGTCGTCAGGACTCGAGCGCTCACAGGTCACACGAGGACTGTTGGAGAAAATGTTAAAGGAGATCGATCCAGAAACAGCGGTGAACTTCACGGGCCGAAGTCAAGGCAGACATTGAGATCTCTACCCCTGAGCCGACAATTCCACGATGGACTGCTGAAGAATCATCCAGGATTTTGAAAGGATAACGAGATGCGCCAGAAGATGCGTGACCTCTCGCTTTCAATTGGCAATTTCAGGTGCTCACGGTAGGAGACATGGCCGATGCATTCATTGTTCGTGGAAAAGATCCGGACAACTAAGAAATCTGAAGTGCTCAGGAATGCTGGGATTAAGGACTAATATTTACCAAACGATTGAACCAATGAAGAAAATCGCAAGCCAGCTTATATATATATATACAACCTATTCGGTACCGGATGTCTCTTCTATCTAGAGAGCGTACCAACCGCCAGACCTACCACTGGCCTACTCACCTACCGATCGATTGGCTTCTATGGAATTTCCAAGATATTGATTTTTGCAACATCATGGCGTATATTTCTGAAAAAGTTGATGATTACGACTCTGATCGTAAGGAGACTGGACCATCGCTCCAGAAACCCAAGAATGATAACACATGTCTACGCAAATTTCGTGATTTGTACCGTACTAAATATAAAAAAACACTCGCAGCAAATGCAGAGCTCTGAGCCAAGGCCCACCGAAGTTCAAGATGGCTCGCTCCATGAATCACTCTGACCTCCACGCTCGCCATCGCTAGGGCCAGCAACGAACATTACCCCGATGTGCTGTGCTTCTATGGTGATCCAAAGGAATGGGAACCATGGCGACTACATCTAGAGAAGAAGTTCGATGCGAGCGCAATTGACTTCCCCAATAAGCAAACAAAGATCGACTACATCTATGACCATTGTAAATCGACTGCTTCACAAACCATTGAACCTGCATTCACTACGGGCGGTATCCCCTTCAAGACATCGGGCGAGATGCTTGAGGTCCTTCATAACAAGTTCAGGGCAGTCGATGCTATCGCCGACGCGACCCTGAAGCCGCCATTCATAATCCTACATTCCGTATGATGCAGGGTGAGACGTTTGAAAAGTTCCTTGCGACAGTCAATAGTACGATCGCTCTATTGCAGTACTGTGAGTCGACCCCACGGACTTCCAAGCCGGACTGAAGAGGGAAAGTCGTTGCTTTCGATATCTGCTGAGTGGCCGTCGGCCCGGTGGCAATGGACCATGCAATGGATGATCCACATTTGCGCTAATCACAGGCAGAGAAGCTACTGGGGAAGCTGAGGGCAGCAGAATTAGACTGAGATGGAGAGGAGCTTGGAGAACGAAAGCGAGAATGACGGCGAGATTGGTCGCCTTGTCTCTGGAATCTCCTGCGGCGACGGCGATGCTGTGGGAGGTGACAGTATGGAGGATTTTGCATTAGCCACGACATGGATTTCCTGATGGATTTTGCCTGCATGGCGACTTGACCAACGACAGCCCTACAACAACACGACCGACGAGACAGTGTGATGTGACGCCAAGGCTAATATTGTTACAAATGCTGAACATGTGTGGAGGTATATATATACTTTATCGGTGTATCCTTGTGCGGGCGTCTAGTCCATGCAGAAGGATCAACATTTACAAAAATCTTTTCTACATGCGTTCAATCGACTCCTTTTCATGCTTTCAGGATTTCATGAGTTTGTCCGAATGCGCCGAGACTCAGACTGACGATTTTCCGGTTTCTTCCTATCTCAGTTGGCAACAACACCACAATCACGCATCCAATAGACTTGCTTGTTGCTGTCGTCGCTTGATAAGGCCATTAGCTAGCGACGACGAGGGTTTATGGCATCGTGGACGCTGCCGTTTAGAGGAGGGGATCTGATGAATGAACAGATGTCCACAAAGCACAACGCGAAAATCGCCACGAGGAACGGGCTCACAAGGAACGGATGAAGGATTAGAAGGAGTTATACCCGGAAGCGTTCGGTACTATGGCAAAGGCATCGAACTGGAACGGCTAGGGCCTAGGCCGAACGGATTAACATTAGTGTCACGGTCCCAGCATGCAGAGGCTTACAAGAACGTGATACGGCATCTTGAGCGACTGGGTTTCTCTAAGTCTATCGAAGAGAGCGGCGCAGAGGCAATGGGCGAGGCGGTTAGGTCCGGTCTACGTATCGTCCATAAAACCAATCAAGTTGGGTTATTTGCCGTGTATAAGTCGGGATCTACGGTCCTGGTCAGCGTAGTGCTCAGGCATCGAAGAAAGGGAAAAGGACGCAACGAAAAGCAGGAGGACAAAAAGCAGGGGTCTAAATATATATAATAGTGCTCAACGTCACGAGCGGAAATTTGGGGATAGAAACGGAGGGTACCTCCCTGGTCAACTTCGCCACTGCCTAAGCCAGGATCTTGTTCTTGGGGACACCGTGCAGCAATTGACGGGACAGATGAGGTAACCACGGCTGAGTTGGAGCCAGATACAGTGTACCAAGCATTAAACCTTCCATTCCAACCCTCCCACGGCTTTGACGAACAGGGATCAAAAGAAGTCTTTACTGAGCTGGGCGCTTTACATAGCTCTGATCAGGCTCCGAGTGAGACGAGCTTCCAACCGTTGCAATACCCTATGGCAGACACTCCGTGTGGCAGCTATAGCCATCATTTGCGTCGTATTGACCCTGCACGCACCAAGATCCTCACGTACTATCGGTAGAAACGCCTGCTCCAGAAGCTCTTGGACGGAATCGATTCGGAGAGCGACCTGAACTTCACGGCCAAGGCCAAGGCAGCCATTGATACGAGCCCAAGACTGCTTTATGAAACGCGATCCGAAAAGACAACATCCTTAAGCCTATAACCAAAAATCGCTCCACGCATCCAAAGTTCTTTTCCAATCTGTTCGAGACTCTAGGAGGGAAGAAGGCAAGGAGACAGCAGCAACAGCAGTAGCAGTAGCAGGAGGATAAAGGGACCGGTAGCGATGGGACGGGCATTGGATCAAGTAGCAGTCAGGTGCTACCCCTAGGGGCGGCGGAAGTGATGAGAAGGAAGATTCTAGGCTTGAATGGTAGAGTGAGGATAAAGGGTTAACGCGATCGTGTGGGAAGAGATTCTGGGCCTCAATTAGCGGAGGATAATAATGACAACGATGAATAATCGCTTACATATATACGGGCGGTAGCGAAGAATATAGCAGCGAGTCTGGCGTCGTTATTGCCGATCTCGTTGCCGCGAAAAATCTGGTTCTGGCTAGGAATACGAAGACGGCTCAATGAGAGAAGCCGAGGAAGGATCAAGAGGATGACGGGATCGAAGAGCAGTACGATGAAGACAACGGCACGTCGGATTCCGTCAAGACTGGAACGCTCACTGGCCACACGAGGAATCCGAACCGCCTCGATGTCGCCCTTGCTCGCGACAAAGATGGACTCGTCGTGATATGTCAGGAAAGGCTGCTCTGTGTAGTAACCCCGTACGCGAGAAAGAGCAAGCGTGCAGGCTAAGAAGGCTTCATCGCAATTGCGTAAGCAGCAAACAGCCACCTTGATTGATGTGCCCATCTACCGCACACCCCAAGGGTACACCTGCCGTCCCTTAGCCATGGGTGCCAGGGAGGTCGCCGACGCTCACGATCGAAAGAGCAGGCGGAAAAGAGGAAGTGGTCGGCATGTACAGCAGGAGATTTTACAAACCCAAAAACGAATGCTGGACCTCTGAGAGACGATATGGACCAAGCTCTTTCGATAGAAAAGACGTTAGAAATTTTGAAATCAAGCCTTTGTAAAATATGCAAAACCAAGTCTCCATCTGCTCTTCGCAACCTTTGTAAACTCGAGTCCCCATTGACCCTTCCCAATGCTCTTCCCCCGTAGCCCTCATCAATCCCTTCATCTAGCCCTTCTCGGGTCGTAAGTCTCTAACATGGTTGTTCGGAGTCCAAAAGGATGAGAACAGGAGCAGATTTTGGGGGCCGATAGTACCAATACTGCTTGAGTTCCCCTAATCGACAGCCTCCCCCTCACACTAATCCCTAGCTAAACTAGCTCGAATTTTTTAGTGATAAAGAGCTCGATGGCTTCCGTAATTGATGGGGAGGGAATTGCCACACGCGGACCACGTACACGAAAGCCTTGGATTGAAGGAAGCGCTATCATGGAATGTCTCTTGATTGTCAGTAGTTGTTCTAGCTAAATGTGGAACTCCTTTCCTGAGGTCGATCACGTTCCGCATGTCACTGTTGTCACAATGCCCTATGGGCTCCATCATAAGAGACGAGGAGCCCTCCATCCATACTTCTCCGAAGCTAGCATTAGACGACTTGAGCCTTACTATATATCTGTGGATTAAGATATGAAATCAGAGTGAGCCCTTCATTCTTAAGTGTCGCCCCCAGGTATGTTTGAGCGCCGCATTCCTGATCTAGGCTTTGTGATCCACTACTCGACATCAGCTACGATAAGTACGCATTGTTCAGTTCTGGATGGAAAGACTCACAATAATCGCTCCATTGCACTTGTATACTTCTCGGTCATCGCGCCCCAATGCTGACTTTTTAAGTAGGTGGTTAATCTCTGCATGATCCTGCTGTCGCTCTGCATATAGTGTCTAACCGGTATATACACCTTTGGCACGAGCCTGTTTTTCCCGGGCCGTAATTCAAAGTTGTACAAGATTCCTGCGGTGCGATGGTTCTTGTGGTCCATTTCCTGGTCTGGCGCAAGCTCGCCACCGAGACCGAACAAGATGGTCCACAGCATCTCTAGCTCTTCCAGCCCATTGCGAATACCTGGTTCGTTCGCACTATCGCCGAGTATGACCATGTACCGAACTGAATTCGAGCAGGTAGATCGATTGCGGACATAGAGCTTAAGACGGGCATCGGCTGGCACGACGCAATCAATTGCCAGCATTTCGACCTCCAGCTGAGATTTTTTTATGAATTCATGATAAGTGGAGAAGCCGGGGAAAGCGCTTGGATGGTGATCCGGTAGACTTTCGATTGCGTCTGAGATGAGATCTATTCTCTCTCTGCCCGTCTCGGCGGCCTTGAACCCGGGGAAGAAGTATGCTTTAGGGGTCACTTGGTCTTCAAGTAAATCGAAGGCCAGCAACAATCTCGAGCTGTTTCCCCCTGGACCCTCTTCACTTTTCATAGGAACGTCTTTGTACGACAGCAGAGTTTCGGAGAAATGATCGAACCATCTCATATCCAAGGAGGGCAAAACGTGTCGGAGCACACTCATAAAAGCGAACGCGCTATAAGCATTGAGTGGGTCTGCTTCGGTTCCCGCCTGTGGTCCAATAGGCTCGAAAGAAAACGGGATCACAGGCGGCTGATGACGATCCGCCCAGCTCCAGCTGAATTCCACTGGTGTGTATTCGTCCGTCATGAAACTCTTCCAAGTAGGTTCATTCTGACGTCTCGCTGTCGCTTTTGGCGCCTCGCCGAGGTAGGGAATGATGTAAAGGTAGTAGAATAAGAGACCTCGAACGCTGCTATCGAGAGTATTACCCGCTCTGTCGAGCAGGATCGCAAGAGCGGAGCCTGTCGTGCGCCACCAAAATAGATGGGACTGGTTTTGTGTCGGAAGGCATTGTGCGATGATGTAATAAGGCGATGCGCGGGTATCCAGAGAGATTTTCTCGTCCACATAAGATCGAATTTGACTGATTTTACGAGTCAGCGGATGCATGATGCTAAGTGAAGAGTATAGCTAAGCATACATATTACTCTGCTTCGAACTTTATATAAAAGCGAGATACCAGGGGAGGTGACGGATATCGAGAAAGGATCCAGTTTCACCGCTGAGTAAAGCACCCCTAACCACAGCGCTCGCAACAAATGACACAGGACTCTAGGGACATTATGTACGATGAGATCACTCTCGCCGCAAAGCTTGACTCAGTCGTACGGCAAAGCTCTCAGACTTTCGGAGATAAGATGAGTACAGTGGTTGCAACGGATGCCTGATGGGCCGTTTGAAAAGGATTCCGATCTAGATACGGGCGGCGCTAAAGAGCATGGTAGGAACATAAAGGACAATGCCGGGCGATAGGCGGTGTGTAAGGAACGCGCGCAGCTATGCATTGTTTCGGACCAGCCTAGCCTCGAATTTCAAGATGCTGGCAAGCAAGAGCTACTCTTGTTTGGCTCCTTCGCTTCCACCTCCAGCCTTGCTGACATGGTAGCTTCTCCGGTTTGGCTGCCAATCATGATGGAAGGCTAGCGCAGAGAGCGCAAGATTATGTACGTGCTGATGCATGGAATCCTACCAATGGATAGATCATCCCGTCACACCCTTCTTTCGTGCATAGGCGGTTAGTGTACCTATCAACATAATTGAAACAACACAGGGACCCGTGCCATATGCGTCGCCATCAGCTCAAAAACAATCCCGGAATCAAAACACAACCCTTTGTGTTTTGATAGGCGCGCACAAGCTCTATGAGATTACTGCGGATCGTGTAGGAGGGTTGATGCTTTGCACGCATGCACCTCGCCGCATCCTCCGAGCTCATAGTAGCCACATGCGTATGACAGCTGTCCAGAAATCAAAGAGTCTCGAATCTCGGATTTCTTGGCAGTGACACATAACTTTCCGCCCTTGATGTCTTGGGGGTATTAGGGCCAGGCGTCTCTAGGCGCCCTGGGAGCCTAGGCGGGCCCGCTTCAAGCGGGTACTACCGGGTACTACTCTTAAAGTAAGGCCGTATACGCTACCGCCCCACGTACCGGCCCCTGTATTACCCGTTACCCTTAGCGATAGCGCTATATACTATAAGTAGTCTAGGGTTCCGCTTATACCGCGCGCCTAACACTTTTAGTTGAACCGACTAATTCCAGGTATCAAAAGTTTGTGATGTAAAGGGTTACTCCGGGGGTGACCTCCTAAACGTCGCCGTCGATTATAAAAGACATTTGAGGCGACTAACCCGCCCCTAGGACTTAGGGGGCGTGGCGCCAAGTCTCTAAGGAGAGACCTCCTTAGCGTCGTAAAATCGGGATTTCTTACGTGATAGATAGCACAAAATGTAGCTGCCAGGGGCCGGCCCTAGGGCTTAGGGCGCATGGCGCTCCCTTAGCCCGCCCTAGGAATAAGCTAGTAGCCCTTAGCCGGCCCGAGGCACCTCGCTAGTCTCTTTCCAACTGTTTTCCGAGCTAGAGGCTAATAACGCTTCGTGCTGCTTCATGAACAGGGCCTTCGGTACGATGGGTCTTCTCTGTGTCCTCGTTTCCTCGTTCATGGTGTTGCTTATTTGGAAGGGGCGAGTCTTGAGAAAGCACAACCTCGTCGCTGGCCGCACGGAGGACGGTGTCAAAGTTCTTGCGCAGGAGAATGGCTCTGAGGGCGGTCAGGAAAGGCCGGAAGGTCGAGGTCTTGATGGGGATTATGTTGTACGGGATGCAATCTTTCGCGGTAAATGATAACGTTTCGGAGTGTACGTGTAAAGCCGAGGAGCCTTAGAGAGGCGGATACATGGCAGAACGGCTGATCAAGGCGCTAGGATTATTGCTAGAATGGTAAAGTCCTAGCTAGAAGTTCTCCAGTACTTTTCCGAATGGCGGAGAGAAATGTACTACATACCCGCCTCACATAGTCTTAGAAAATGTTTTGCCCCTTACGTCTTTGACCACTCTCCAGGTCCAAGTCCAGGTCCACATCTTCCACTTCGACGGCAACATTCGTTGTCAGTCCAACTCCACTCGACGGAGGCTCGACTCCTCCAGAATGTTCTCCTCCAGCCTTCACCTTAATCTCAGACCCTAGCGTCTTCGTCTTGTTCTTCAACCCCAAATTTTCTGCATGGCGTCCAGAGTCCCTTGTCCCGTGACGGCCGTCGAGTTTCGTAGAACCCCCTTTCGCGTTTGGATGCATAAGCCTGATTGAAGGTGTAGACGCCGAAGAAGTTGACTTTTTACCTCTCATTAGCAGTTTGAGCCAGGGGGGAGCGAAGTGAGAGACGAGCGGACGTAGAGTGGGTAGGCACGCGGCGACGAGGTACATGCCGGGCTCGGCGATGGACCAGGAAACAAGGGAAACCGAGGCCCCTAGAAATAAAGCTCGTCAGACTCGAAGGCTCGCCTACATGGCCGGTGCCAGTGACGCTATAACACTCACAAGTATTGTCGACGTAGGCGTCTGTTAGCTCGAATGCGGCGAGACGTATGCATGAAATGATTGTTCCTCTTCCATGAGGAGAGTAAATTAGCAATGCTGAAGCCTTGGTTCAGGGCGCGATTGGGCTGGAAAGAAGGAGGAACGGGAGAAGAAAAGATATGCTCACATGCCACCAGCCATGAAGGCAAGAGTCAGACCAGCCTTCCTCAGCCGCGTGGTCTGGAGATGCCACACCATTGGGATTGGCAGGCCGATCATAACAACATCCGTCGCAATCAATGGACCATTGACTGCTTTGTAGAAAGCTACGACATTATAACAGGTCCCGCCAGGGATTTTCTTGTCCCAGGCAAAGGCAATCGGATGACACTGAAAGGTGTTTCCTAACCCATAACCGAGCCAAGTCGCAAAGACGATGGCCATGAGAGCGTACGTCGCGAGACGGAGGTTTCCGTTTGTGAAGACGCGGAGATAGGTAAATAGAATAGACATTTTGGGCAACAGAACAGCTGTGAGGTATATCCAGGGAAGAACGTATACACATTTAGCCCAATGGATGAGCGTTGCAGGCGAGACCGTAGCAATGTGGTAGCCCACGCCTGCAATTTTGACCATGACTGCTGTCACTCAGCACCTTGTCCCGGAAAATTATCTGCATACGCACCGATGCCCAGACTACACATGCCCAAATTCATGATTATGGCAGGCATGAGACAATTGTCGTCCCAGCCCCATTTGGAGCCATTTGTTGTTCGCCGTGTATAGAGGCGGAGCGCAACAAAAAGAATGTCCAGTATGATGAAAACTATTGAGACAGCAAGGAGCCTATGCCCACTGTATTGCTCTAAATATTCAGGAGGATAGGTTGACGTTGATTCTGACATGGTGTAATTGAGGAAAAGGAATGACATGGACAGCTAAACCGTACAAAGAGAGGCTAGGGCAGCCTAGGAGAGGAAAAGACAGCGGCTGTTCGACAGAATTCCACCAGACCCTCATTTCGTGTCTCATGGTAGGATTTCGTAAGGTACATACCTTGATCCTGTCGTACGGGGCTGAGTCCATCTCACCACTGCAGCTGGGAATGTCTTGCAGCCGCGGGGGTCGCGAAGGAATCAAGGAGGCTTGGAGCCGGATGGGCTCAATAAGGCAAGCTCATCAATGCTCAATGCTTCTAGGTCACGTAACATCTGACCGGGGGGAGAAGGGTGGGCAGGGAGCAGTGAGGGGAATTTGTTTGGGGTCAGCCGTCGAGGTGCTTTGCATGCCGAAACGTGATGCGCAATTCATACGCCGTACTGGGCCCCACCAAATACTTCACTACTTTATGCTACTACTGGTTCGGCGCCAAGGAAAGCCCAAGGGATCGGCAGGGTTTAGCGTAGTCCAGCCTTACTGCTTGGCATCGTCGACCTTGTAATTTACTGTTTCTTACCGATGCCTCAAGTAAAGTACTTTACTACGTACTGAACACTCGTAGCTGAGACTTGGTCCACCCACTTCAATCTCTGCTGGCATGCTTTGTTCCTTCATCTCATTCGCGCCCTACGTTCAAGCTCGAAATGTCCTCCCAACACTTCAAAGTAGTCGAGCACATCATCCCATGCCAACACGTTCGAGAGTACCCAAACGCGACCCGTGATCGGCGCCCTCACCCTCTGCAGCTAGCTATCAAGCAGTATGTTCCATTACAGAAGGCTGAGCCAAGCGAGAACGCCATTACCATCATTGCCGCACATGCGAATGGCTTCCCCAAAGTGAGCGCTCCTGAGTTCTGAATATATGCACAAGCTGACGTGTATGCCCAGGAGTGCTACGAGCCTCTTTGGGACGATATGGAAAGTCTTTCGCGCAGCCACAAGTTTAGCATCCGAGGTATATGGGCCGCAGACAGCTCGCAGCAAGGCGCAAGCGGTGTGCTGAACGAACACAGGCAGGGCGATGACAGTATGAATGCACGTTGAGAGAAGACGAAAGTTCAATAGGAATAAGAACAGCGCAGCTTCTTGGTTCGACCATTCAAGAGATCTACTCGTCATGGTAAATCGCTATGCGGATCAGATGCCTCGTCCGATTATTGGGGTCGCCCACAGCATGGGCTGCACTCAATTGCACGTGCTGCCCGTCGGTCCCATGCTCGATTAGCTAACCGATCGCCAGAGTCAACCTGTCCATGTTCCATCCTCGATTGTTCTCAGCATTAGTGTTCATCGAACCCGCGATCCTGAACAGACATCCCTCAGGGACGAACTCGGCATTCATGTCAACTGCTCGCAAGGACCTGTGGCCATCGCGCGAGGCCAGTGAAGCTGCGT
>JAABUW010006182.1_pt1 | contig 15170 bp, 17 predicted proteins | sample 5560081 | NCBI WGS metagenome assembly JAABUW01 (sample SAMN10711882, study PRJNA513363) | rock metagenome | isolation source: Antarctica rocks | place: Antarctica: Victoria Land, Knobhead sud
CAGCGTCTCCACGGCGTCGCCACCGTCGAGATCGTCTACCAGGATGACCTTCACTTGCTGAGACACGTAAAACCCCTTTGTTGATTACGGCGGTGCGGTTAACGGAAAGGGTACGCAGCCGACGCGCTACCCGACAACATTTCATCGGCCCGCCGGCGCAATGGGCCTGCATTGTCCGATTGGCCAGCGAGCGGCAACGCCGAAAGTGCCGTGCCTTCACTCTGCGTGACCGCTGGACACACAATCGCCGAATTTACTTCGCGCCAACCGCCGATCACCCGTTGTGACAATGCGACTAGTCCGGGCGGACGAAAGGAAAGAGAATGGTTTCCCTGATCCCCCGGCTCCCGGTCAGCAGTTGCAGCAGGCGGTCGATGCCCATACCGAGGCCACCGGTGGGGGGCATCCCATGCTCCAGCGCGCGCAGGAAGCCCTCGTCGAGCGCCATTGCCTCGGCATCCCCGCCGGCCGCCAGGGCGGCCTGCGCCGTTAGGCGTTCCCGCTGAATCACCGGGTCGGACAGCTCGGAGTATCCGGTGGCACGCTCCACGCCGAAGACGTACAGATCCCACTTCTCGACCAGGCCGGGCGTCGTGCGGTGGGCGCGGACCAGCGGGCTGGTGTCGACGGGGAAGTCGCGGATGAACACCGGGCTCGGCAGGTGCTTCTCGCACAGCGACTCGAACAGCTCCTCGACACACTTGCCGTGCCGCCAGTCCGGGGAGACCGCGAGGCCGGCCTTCTCGGCGTAGCCGCGCAGCACCTCGGCCGGCGTCTGTGGGTCGATCGGCTCGCCGACCCCCTCCGACACGGCGTCGTAGAGCCAGATCGACGGCCATTCGCCACCCAGGTCGTGCTGGCTGCCGTCGGCATGGGTGACGGTGGTCGAGCCGAAGACGGCGACGGCGGCTTCCTGGATCAGCTCGCGGGTCAGCGTGGCGACGGTGTCGTAGTTGCCGTAGGCCTCGTAGACCTCCAGCATCGCGAACTCCGGGGAGTGCGTGGCGTCGACACCCTCGTTCCGGAAATTGCGGTTCAGCTCGAAAACCCGCTCGATCCCGCCGACGACCGCCCGCTTCAGGAAGAGCTCGGGGGCAATCCGCAGATAGAGATCCAGGTCGTAGGCGTTGATGTGGGTCCGGAACGGCCGGGCCGTGGCGCCGCCGTGCACCGCCTGCAGCATCGGCGTCTCGACCTCGACGAAGCCCCGCTGGTGCAGGGACTCCCGCAACGCTCGTACGGTTGTCGCCCGGGTCATCACCATGCGCCGCGCCTCGGGGCGGGCGATCAGGTCGAGATAGCGCTGGCGGACGCGCGTCTCCTCACTCATCGGCTTGTGCGCCACCGGGAGCGGCCGCAGCGCCTTCGCGGTCACCGTCCACCGGTCGGCCAGCACGCTGAGCTCGCCGCGCCGGGAGGCGATGACGTCACCTTCGACCCCGACGTGGTCGCCGAGGTCGACCAGCGATTTCCAGGCCGCCAGGGACTCGGGCCCGATCCGGTCGAGCGACAGCATCACCTGCAGCTCCGTGCCGTCGCCCTCCCGCAAAGTGGCGAAGCAGAGCTTCCCGGTGTTGCGTACGAAGATCACCCGACCGGCGACGGCGGCCCGCTCCCCCGGGACGGCATCGGGCGGGAGGTCGGGGTAGCGCTCGCGCAACGCGCGCAGAGAGGTGGTCCGCTCGAAGCCGGCCGGATAGGCCTCCGTGCCGTCGGCGATCAGCCGGTCGCGCTTCTCCCGGCGCACCCGCATCTGCTCGGGCAGGTCGTCGGCACCGGTGGGCTCGCTCACCGGTGCACCCTAACGACGCCAGCGGATCGGCGGCGGGCTCACCCGGCCAGCGCGGTGGCCCCGGTCAGGGCCAGCTGTGCTTCATCGCCGGGGGTGCGCTCGTCGGCGGTGGGTTCAGCGGCAAGTTCGGCGGTGACGTCGGCGGTGGCTTCGGGTCGCCGGGCTCCGACGTGCATGCGCAGGCATCGGCTTTCCGCCGCGGCACTTGAGGCGCGGCGTACCGGCCGGGGTCAGCTGTTCTTCTCGAACACCAGGCGCAGGCCGATCAGCGTCAGATCCGGCTCGTGATAGCCGATCGTCTCGCTCTCCGACAGCACCAGCGGTGCGAGACCGCCGGTGGCCACCACGGTGGCGTCGGTGCCCAGCTCGTCGACGATCCGGCGGACCAGGCCGTCCACCTGACCGGCGAAGCCGAAAAGGATGCCCGATTGCAGCGCCTCGACGGTGTTCTTGCCGATGGCCGATCGCGGCCGGACGAGCTCCACCTTGCGCAGCTGGGCGGCCCGCGCTGCCAGCGCGTCGACCGAGATCTCGATGCCGGGCGCAAGCGCGCCGCCGAGGAATTCCCCTTTGGCGCTGACCACATCGAGATTGGTGGAGGTGCCGAAGTCCACGATGACGACCGGGCCGCCGTACAGGTGATGAGCGGCGAGGGTGTTGACGATCCGGTCGGCCCCGATCTCCTTCGGATTGTCGAAGAGCAGGGGCACTCCGGTCTTGACCCCGGGCTCCACGATGACGGTGGTCACGCCGGCGTAGTAGCGGTGCAGCATGGTACGCAATTCGCGCAGCACAGCCGGCACGGTGGAGCAGGCGACGATCCCGTCGACGCCCGGGTGTTCGGCCAGCAACCCGCGGTAGAGCAAGGCCATCTCGTCGGCCGTGGCCCGCGCGTCGGTCTTGACCCGCCAGGACCGCTCGAGCGTGTCGCCGGTGAAGACGCCGAGCACCGTATTGGTGTTGCCGACATCGATCGCGAGCAGCATCAGGACTCTTCCTGTTCGGGGAGGGCGATGTTGTCGATCAGGCGGGTGCCCCCGACCCGGACCGCGGCCAGCAGCCGGGCCGGTCCGGCTGCTAGCGGGGTCAGGTCCGCCGAGCGGACCTGCAGGTAGTCGACCTCCAGCCCGTCGGCGGCGTCTAGTGTCTCGCGGGCCGTGCCTTCGACCGCGCCGGGCGCGGCACCCGTGGCGGCCGCCGCGGCGCCGGCGAACAGCGCCTTCGGCAGGGCGGCGGCGCGGGCCCGGTCCTGCGTACTGAGGTAGCGGTTGCGGCTGGACAGCGCCAGACCGTCCGGCTCGCGGACCGTCGGCCGGCCGGCAATCAGCGGGTCCAGGTCGAGGTCGTGGGCCATCCGGCGGACAAGAACGAGCTGCTGGTAGTCCTTTTCCCCGAAGTACGCGCAGGTGACGCCGCCGACGATGTGCAGCAGCTTGTGCACCACGGTGAGTACGCCGGCGAAGTGGCCGGGCCGCTGGGCGCCCTCCAGCTCGTCGGCCAGCGGGCCGGGCGCCACGGTCACCTGCTGAGCGCCCCGGTAGACCTCGACGGCCTCGGGGACGAACACGACGTCGACCCCCTCACTGGCGCAGACCGCCAGATCGGCGTCCAGCGGGCGCGGATAGCGGGCGAAGTCCTCCCGCGGGCCGAATTGCAGGGGGTTCACGAAAATGCTGACGACGACCGTTTCGTGCTGGGCGCGGGCAGCGCGGATCAGCGCGGCGTGACCGGCGTGCAGGGCGCCCATCGTCATCAGCAGGCCGGCGTCCGGGGACCGGCGCTGCTGGGCCGCGCGCAGCTCGTCCCGGGTGGTGGCCACCGTCAGCGGGATAGTCACGCCGGCGCCCGCGGACCGGCCAGCACGTCCAGCAGCGCTTCGGCCTCCTCGGGCCGCAGCCGCCCGCAGGCCAGCGCCCGGTCGGCGGTCTGGCGGGCCATGGCGACGTAGGCCGGCACCGCCTCGGGCGCCTGCTGCGTCAGGGCGGCCAGGTGGACGGCCACCGTAGCGGCGTCACCCCGCGAGACCGGGCCGGTCAGCGCCCGGTCGCCCAAGCGCAGCGCTCCGTCCAGGGCGGCCCCGAGCAGCGGACCCAGGACCTTGTCCGGCTCGGCGACGCCGGCCAGGCGCAGCAGATCGGCCGCGGAGTTGACCAGGGTGGTGAGGTGGTTGGCGCCGATCGTCAGCGCGGCGTGCCAGAGTGGCCGCAGCTCCTCGGCCACCCACACCGGCTCGCCGCCCATCTCCACCACGAGGGCCTCGGCCACCAGCCGCAGCGGGTCGGGGGCGGTGACGCCGAAGCTCGCCCCGGTCAGCCGGTCCAGGTCGTCGGGGCCGCGGCCGCTGAAGGGCAGCACCGGGTGCAGGGCCAGCGGCAGTATGCCCGCCCGGGTCGCCGGGTCGAGCACCGCCAGCCCTCGCGCTCCGCTGACGTGAGCGACCAGCTGACCAGTGCGCCAGCGGCCCGCGCCGGCCAGTCCCTCGACCAGGCCGGGCAGGGCGTCGTCGGGTATGCACAGCAGCACCAGGTCGCCAGATTCGACCACCTCGTCGACCGGGCGGATGGGTACGCCGGGCAGCAGCTGGGCGGCCCGGCGGGTCGATTCGGGCGAGACCGCGGTGACCGCGACGATCCGGTGGCCGGCGCGGGCCAGCGCGGCCCCGAGCACGCTGCCGACCCGGCCGCAGCCGACCACCCCGATCTGCAGGCGGCCGGGGCGGTCCGCGGGATGCCGGGGTGGCATCGGCTTCGTGGGCGGGTGCGTCGACGGCATGGGTCCGATCCAGTCCGTGGCGGGGTACCGGTCGCGGACCAGGGTACGGCCGCCGCGCCGGTGGGTCGGTAGCCTGCGCCGGTGACCGGGCCGGTGATGGCGTGAGAGCGCCGGGGCCGGCGCAGATGGCAGCGCCGGTGACGTGGCGGCAGGCGTGGGACACCGCCCTGTACGGCGAGCGCGGCTTCTACCGCACCGGTAACCGGCCGGGGGCACACTTCCGCACCTCGGTGCATGTCTCACGCCAGTTCGCCGAGGCGGTGCTGGCGCTGGCCAGAGCCGTCGACACCGCCACGATCGTCGACCTCGGCGCCGGGGGAGGCGAGCTGCTCGCCGACCTAGACGCCCTCGACGCCGACCTCGACCTGACCGGGGTCGACCTGGCGCCCCGGCCGCCCGGCCTGCCTCCGAAGGTGGCCTGGAGCCACGCCGTACCCCACTTCGACGGGCTGCTGCTGGCCAACGAGTGGCTCGACAATGTGCCCTGCGACGTCGTCGAGCTGACCGGTCACGGACTGCAACATGTGCTGGTCAACATGGCCGGCGGAGCCGACGTGCTCGGCAACCCGCCGGACGCCGAGGTGGCCGCGTGGGTCGAGCGGTGGTGGCCGCTGGCCGCACCCGGGCAGCGCGCCGAGGTGGGACTGGCCCGCGACCTGGCCTGGGCCCGGGCCGCCGGACGGGTCGGCCGCGGCCTGGCGGTGGCTGTCGACTACGGGCACCTGCGGGCTGGCCGCCCCCCGGCGGGAACGCTGGCCGGCTACCGCGCCGGCCGCCGGGTGCCGGCCGTGCCGGACGGGTCGGGCGACCTCACCGCGCACGTGGCGCTGGACTCCTGCGCCGCGGCGGTTCCCGGAACGGTGCTGCTCTCCCAGCGGTCGGCGCTGGCGGCACTCGGGCTGACCGGCCGGCGACCGGCGTACGAGTCGGCGATCAGCGACCCCGCGACCTATGCCCGCCGGTTGCAGGTCGCGGCCGAGGCCGCGGAGTTGACCGCGCGCGGGAGCCTGGGAGATTTCGGCTGGCTGATCTCTCCGATCGGCCGACCGCTGCCTGCGGTGTTCACCACCGCACCCGCAGCGAGCGCAGGCCGCGAATGACGAAGTTGGGCTGGTATTCCGGCTCCTCCGCAAGCTCCATCGCTGGCAGCCGCCGCAGCAGCACGGGCAGGGAGACGCTGAGCTCCAGCCGGGCCAGTGGCGCACCGAGGCAAAAGTGGATCCCGGCCCCGAAGCCCAGATGCGGGTTGGGGTCGCGGCCGACATCGAGTCGCGCCGGGTCGGCGAAGACGGCCGGGTCGCGGTTGGCCGCACCGAGCAGCGCTGCGATCTTCTGTCCCCGCCGCACGGTCACGCCGCCGATCTCCACGTCGTCGTAGGCCGTCCGCTCGAACAGTTGCAGCGGCGCGTCGTACCGGATCAGCTCCTCGATCGCGGTGGGGAGCAGGCGGTCGCAGTCCGCGCGCAGGCGGGCGAGCTCGGCCGGGTGCCGGAACAGGCCCAGCAGCCCGTTGCCGAGCACGTTGACCGACGCCTCATGACCGGCGTTGAGCAGCAGGACGCAGTTGGCGACCAGCTCGTCGTCGGACAGCCCCGGCGCGCCGACCAGGTGGCTGACCAGGTCATCTGCCGGGCGGACCCGCCGCTGCGCCGCCAGCTCCCGCAGGTAGGCGTCGAAGTCGGCACCGGCCAGCCGGGCCGCGGCCACAACGGCGGGTGGCCGGTGATATTCGTACATCTTCACCATGGCGTTGGACCATGGCCGCAGCAGGTGCCGGTCGGATTCCGGCACGCCCAACAGCTCGGCGATCACCGCGACCGGCAGTGGCGCGGCGTAGTCGGCCAGCAGGTCGCACTCCCCGCGGTCGGCGAGCGCGTCGAGCAGCGCGTCGGCGATCCGGCGGACCGGCTCGCGCAGCCGCTCGACATGCCCGCGGCCGAAGGCGGTCTGGACCAGCCGGCGCAGCCGGGTGTGCTGGGGCGGCTCGGAGTCCAGGATGGAGTCGCGGTGCAGGCGGTTGAAGACGGCCATCTCCGCCAGCGGCTGGCGGTCGACGAAGACCCGGCCGGCCCGGCGGTGCCGCAGCACGACGTCGGCGTCGGCGTGCCGGGCCGCCAGCCACATCCCCAGGCCGTCGTGCCACAGCGGGCGGCGGGCGCGGCGCAGCTCGTCGAAGACCGGGTACGGATCGGCCACGAACCCTGGCTCACCCGGGTCGAACGCGGCGAGGTCCACGGCCGGACAGCCTAACCTCGATCTTTCGTTCGGCTGGACCGTGCCTAGAGTGGCCCGGTGACCCGCGAGCTCACCGTCAGCGTCGGAGCGGGCGCCGGCGAGCTCACCGCCGCGGACCTGGTGCTCGACCTGGGCCAGCAGCACCCCTCCACCCACGGCGCGCTACGCCTGGCGTTGACCCTCGACGGGCCGACCATCGTCGGCGCGGAGCCGATCGTCGGCTACCTGCACCGCGGTGCGGAAAAGTTGTTCGAGGTACGCGACTACCGCCAGATCATCGTGCTGGCCAACCGGCACGACTGGCTGTCGGCCTTTTCCAGCGAGCTCGGGGTGGTGCTCGCCGTCGAGCGGATGCTGGGTCTGGAGGTGCCGCCGCGGGCGGTGTGGCTGCGTACCCTGCTCGCCGAGCTCAACCGGGTGATCAACCACCTGATGTTCCTTGGTGCCTATCCCCCGGAGATCGGCGCGTCGACGCCGGCCGGCTCGGCCTTCCGGGGCCGGGAGGCGCTTCAGGCGGTGATGGAGGAGGCCGCCGGGGGGCGGATCCACTACATGTTCAACCGGGTGGGCGGCCTCAAGGAGGAGGTGCCGGCCGGCTGGACGCACCGGGTGCGGCAGGCGGTGACCGAGGTGCGCCGCCTGATGCCCGAGCTCGATCGGCCGATCCGGGACGAGACGTTCGTCGCTCGTACCCGAGGAGTAGGCGTGCTGTCAGCGGACCTGGCCGAGGCCTACGGCGCGAGCGGGCCGGTCGCCCGCGCCGCCGGCCTGGACTTCGACCTGCGGCGCGACCAGCCGTACCTGGCCTACGCCGACCTGGCCGACGTCTTGCGGGTGGTGGTCGGCACCGCCGGCGACGCCCACGCACGTTTCAGCTGCCTGCTCGGCCAGGTCTATGCCTCTCTGGACCTGGCCGACGCCTGCCTCGACCGGCTGCCCGGCGGTCCGGTCAACGTCCGGCTGCCCAAAGTGGTGCGCGCCCCCGAAGGTCACACCTACGCCTGGACGGAAAATCCGCTGGGGCTCAACGGCTATTACCTGGTGTCGCGCGGGGAGCGGACCCCGTGGCGGCTCAAGCTGCGATCAGCGTCGTACGGCAATGTGGCGGCGCTGCAGGCAATTCTGCCCGGTTGCCAGTTGGCCGACCTGGTCACCGTGCTGGGATCGATGTTCTTCGTGGTCGGGGATATCGACCGCTAGCGGCGGCTAATAGACAGTTGTGTTGGTGAAGTAGGCACTGCTGCGCTTTTGGGCCAGCAGCACGATGATGGCGATGTCGATCAGGCCGGCTATGAGCGACAGGACCCGGCTGGCGACGGGGCGGTCTGCACCAGTGAGCCCAGCGCCGAGAGCACCCCGAAAGCAGCGAGCACCCAGGTGACGATGCGCGCCCAGTTCTTGCCCTTGCGGACCTGCAGCGCGAGCCGCACGTACAGCACGATGAAGATGAGGCCGACCACCGCTGCCACCACGACCGCGGCACTGAGCAGAGTGTCGAGCTTGGCCGCATCCGCAGTGGGGTTGGCCTTGAGGATCTGGGTTTTCATCGACGACTTTGTGGCGAAGAGGACGACCAGGCCCAGCACGCCAGTCCGGCGCGCACGAACATCAGCTTCACCGCGTTGAGGACGGAGGCCGGCGCCGCTCCGAACGCGACCGGTGCCATCTGCTGGCCGGCGGGCATTTGCGCGTATCCGCCTGCGATGCGGTCTGTCATTGTCGTCTCCCCGTCGTTGTCTTCATCGCGCCGGCCGCGCAACCGAAATACGGGAACCCGCGTTCAGCCGAACTCCCAATCGCAGCGGAATGCCGGCACCGGCTGCTCGACCGCCGACGAGCAAGTGAGCCGCTGCGCCTCCGCGGCGTGCGACTCCACCGCCACCACGATGTCGCGGTCGCCGTGGGTGAGCGCCACGCGCCACCGTCCGGGGCCGGCCGGGCTCACCTGGCCTGGCGGCAGGGCGGCGATTGCACGCTCTCCGAGGCGCCGGCGCGCTTCATGCTGGGCTGCCTGCACCGGCGCAGCCAGCGACGAGCGACCGCGCAACAGCGGGAGGAAGACCTCGCCCGCGTCGTACGCCGAGACCACGTCGCCGGCCGAGTCGACGGTGACCCGGCCGTAGTACAGCCCCTCGGGCAGGATCACGACGTTGGCGGCGAAGCGGTCACCGCCGACGTGCGAGCACTCCCAGACCCGACCGGGCCGGCGGTGCGCAAGGGCGGCGGCGATCGGGCGACCCCGGATGGCGCAGCAGGTGTCGTGCCGGCCGTGAACGCAGACCAGATACACCGGCTCCGGGTCGGGCCGGCCGGCGACTCCGGACAGCGGCTCGCCGAGCAGCTGGGCCGGGTCGTCATAGCTGCCCCACCGGATCGCCTCGCTCCCCGGGCGGGAGTCGACATAGGCCCAGGCCCGGGACCCGGCGGCGTCCGAGCGGCCCGGTCGCCGGATGGTCACCACCCGCACGCCGGCTCGCCCGGCGGCGGTCAGCAGGCGGGCCGACAGGCCGCGGTCGAGCCGGGAGCGCAGCGCGTCCCGGCCCCAGTGGCCGGGCTGCTCCACCAGCAGCCATCGGCTCACCGGGGCCGCGGTCGCGACGAGCGGGTCGCCTCGCCGCTGAGCCGCCGGTGCGCATCGGTCGGCCCCGGACAGGGGCATCACGGTGCGGGTACGACGACAGCCTCGCGCAGCAGGCGGCGGACCAGCACCAGCCGGTCGTCGGGGTCCAGGCCCGGCAGCCCGCCGGCCAACGCCGGCCCCCCGTCAAGGATCGCGACCAGCGCCGGCCGGACGGCGCCCGGAAACGTGATCGTCCGGTCGGCCAGCTCGAGGCGGACCCGGTCGCCGGCCGGGCCGAGCCGGTATCTCAGCCCCTCCCGCAGCTTGACCACGGTGTCGGCGGCGAGCGCCTGGATCGCCGCGGCCTGCGCCAGCGGGGCGAGCGGCGCCGGCCGGGTGCCCGGCCACACCGCCGACCGCAGGCCCACCGCCACCTCCTCGGGCGTGGCGTCCTGGACGCGCTTGACGAGCGCGCGCACCGTCTCGGCCAGCTCGTCGGCCAGCGCACCTGCGTCGGCAAGGTCGATTCGCAACGGCAGCGATTCGCGCAGCGCCGGCTCGTCGGCGGCCAGCGCGACCAGCGCCTCGACCAGCGCGTAGCGGGTGATCGCGTGGATGCCGACGGTGAGATGCAGTGAAACCTCGCCGAGCGCCTCGGCCGCATGCAACCAGCCGCGCGGGAGATAGAGCGCGTCGCCCGGCCGCAGCACCACATCGAGTGCCGGCGCGCCCCGCGCGGCCCGGGCGACCTCGGCTCGCCGGCCGGTCGAGGGCTGGCTCCGCAGCGGCAGCGGGTGCACCGGCTCATGCACGACCCACCGCTTCTGACCGGCGACCTGCAACACGAAGACGTCGTGCACGTCGTAGTGCGTCGACAGGCCCTGCGTGGCCGGCGGCGTGACATAGGCGTTGACCTGGACCGGATGGCCGAGGTCGGCGCCGAGCGCACCGGCGAAGTCGATGATCGGTGACCAGAGCCGGTGCAGTCCCTGCAGCACCAGGGTCGCCCCGCCGTCGAGGAGTCCCAGCAGCCGGTCGTCGGCGATCTGATCGCCGACCTCAGCGCCGATGCCACCCGACCCGGTGAACTCCCCCGCCACAACCGCCGCGCCGCCCCGGACCACCCGCAGGAACGGTGTACGCAATCCGCGCCGGGACAGCAGCTCGTCGACGTCGGCGAGACTGAGCAAGTCGTCGAAGCCGGTGCCGTCCCGCTCGGTCAGCAGCGGACGGCGGCCCCAGTAGTCGCCAGCGAAGCGATCGGTGGCCCGGCCGGCGCAGCGGCGCAGCACCGGATGGCTCAGGGCCACCCGGCCTGCGTCGTCTTCCGAACGGTCGATCAGCTCGCGGAGCCCGCGCCGGCATCGGCGCCGCCATCCGCCCCGCTGTCCGGGTCGGCGGCCGCGCCCGCATCCGCGCCGCCGTCCGCCCCGCTGTCGGGGTCGGCGGCCGCACCGGCATCGGCACCCGCGTCGGCGCCGCCGTCGGGGTCGGCCCCGACGTCCGCGCCGCCGTCGGCGCCGCCGTCCGGGTCGGCGCCGGCCCGCTTCTCACCGAGCGGGTCGCCGCCGGGGACCGTGGTCATGTCGTCATCGTTCAGGGTCATGCCGCCTCCTCGTGATTGTGCGAGGAGGGGAACCTACCCCGCCGGTACGACAACCTCGCCACCGCGTACGACCGCATGCACCAGCGGTACACCGGGCCGGTAGGCCAGGTGCAGGTAGCTCGGCGTGGCCAGGACGACCGCGTCGGCCCGGGCCCCCACCCCGAGGTGGCCGACGTCGCCGCGGCGCAGGGCGCGCGCCCCGCCGGCCGTCGCCGCCCAGACCGCCTCGTCGGGGGTCAGTCCCATCTCGCGCACCGCCACCGCGATACAAAAGGGCAGGTTGGTCGTGTAGGAGGAGCCCGGATTGCAGTCGCTGGCCAGCGCTACGGTCACGCCGGCATCGAGCATCCGCCGCCCGTCCGGATAGGGCGCCCGGGTGGAGAACTCCGCCCCCGGCAGCAGGGTCGCCACGGTGTCGGACCCGGCCAACGCCGCCAGGTCCGACTGGCTGACATAGGTGCAGTGGTCGGCGCTCGCGGCGCCCATCTCCACCGCCAGGGCCACCCCCGGGCCGGGGCCGAGCTGGTTGGCGTGCACCCGCAGGCCCAGCCCAGCCGCCGCGGCCGCCGCCAGAACCGTCCCGGCCTGGTCCCGGTCGAATGCCCCGGCGTCGCAGAAGACGTCGGCCCACGTCGCCAGCGGCGCGCAGGCGGCCAGCATCTCCCCGGCCACCAGATGCGTGTAGTCGTCGGCGCGACCGGCGTACTCGGGGGGGACCACGTGCGCCCCCAGATAGGTCGTCTCACCGGTGAGCGCCCCGGCCACCCGCATTGAGCGCACCTCGTCGGCGATGGTCAGGCCGTAGCCGGACTTCACTTCCAGCGTCGTCGTGCCAGCCCGCAGCGCCTCCTGAGCGAGAGCCGCCGCGCCGGAGCGCAGGTCGGCTTCGCTGGCCGCCCGGGTGGCAGCGACGGTGGTGGCGATTCCCCCGGCGGCGTACGGCCGGCCGGCCATCCGGGCGGCGAATTCCGCGGCCCGGTCGCCGGCGAAGACCAGATGGGTATGGCTGTCGACGAACCCTGGGATGACGCACCGGCCGTCGGCATCCAGCCGCTCGTCGGCGGCGGGCGCACCCGATGCCGGGCCGACCCAGGACACCCGGCCCGCGTCGAAGACCAGTGCCGCGTCGGGGCGCAGGCCCAGCGGGCCGTCACCGGTCGCTGCGTCGTTGGTGACGAGCAGCCCGATCCGGTCGAGGAGCAGGGACGTCACAGCGCGCGCATGGGAACGCGGACGCCCCGCTCAGCAGCGACGTCGGCGGCCCGGTCGTAGCCCGCGTCGACGTGACGGATGACGCCCATGCCGGGGTCGTTGGACAGCACCCGCTCGATCTTGGCCGCCGCCAGCGGCGTGCCGTCGGCCACCGTCACCTGGCCGGCGTGGATGGACCGGCCGATGCCCACCCCGCCGCCGTGGTGGATCGACACCCAGGTTGCACCGGAGGCGGTGTTGACCAGGGCGTTGAGCAAAGGCCAGTCGGCAATGGCATCAGAGCCGTCGGCCATGCCCTCGGTCTCCCGGTAGGGCGACGCCACCGAGCCGCAGTCCAGATGGTCGCGGCCGATGACGATCGGCGCCTTGACGGCGCCGGAGGCAACCAGGTCGTTGAACGCGAGGCCGGCCCGGTCCCGCTCGCCGTAGCCCAGCCAGCAGATCCGCGCCGGCAGCCCCTGGAACGCCACCCGCTCGCCGGCCATCTTGATCCAGCGGGCGAGCGGCTCGTTGTCCGGGAACAGGTCGAGCACCGCCCGGTCCGTCGCCGCGATGTCCGCCGGGTCGCCGGACAGCGCAGCCCACCGGAACGGGCCCTTGCCCTCGCAGAACAGCGGCCGGATATAGGCCGGTACGAATCCCGGATAATCGAACGCCCGCTCGAACCCGCCGAGGCGCGCCTCCGTCCGCAGGTTGTTGCCGTAGTCGAACACCTCGGCGCCGGCATCGAGGAATCCGACCATCGCCTCGACGTGGCGGGTCATCGACTCCCGGGCCCGGGCGGTGAATTCCTCCGGCTTGGCCGCCGCGTAGTCGGCCGCCTCGTCGTAGGCGATCCCGGCCGGCACGTAGGAGAGCGGATCATGTGCCGACGTCTGGTCGGTCACGATGTCGACGTCGGCGCCCATGGCCAGCAGCTGCGGCACCACCTCGGCGGCGTTGCCGAGCACCCCGACCGACAGCGCCCGCCGCTCCTGCTTCGCCTGCGTGGCAAGCGAAACGGCCTCGTCTACCGAGCCGGCCAGGACGTCGAGATAGCGGTGGTCGACGCGGCGCTGCAGGCGGGTCGGGTCGACATCGACGCACAGCGCGACGCCGCCGTTCATGGTGACGGCCAGCGGCTGGGCGCCGCCCATCCCGCCCACGCCGGCGGTCAGGGTGACCGTGCCGGCCAGCGTGCCACCGAAGCGCTTCGCCGCGATGGCCGAAAACGTTTCGTACGTGCCTTGCAGGATTCCTTGCGTGCCGATGTAGATCCACGACCCGGCCGTCATCTGGCCGTACATGGTCAGGCCTTGCACCTCCAGTCGCCGGAATTCCTCCCAGTTGGCCCACTCGGGCACGAGGTTGGAGTTGGCGATCAGCACCCGCGGCGCCCACTCGTGGGTGCGCATCACCCCGACCGGCTTGCCCGACTGCACCAGCAGTGTCTCGTCGTCGCGCAGGTCGGTGAGGCAGCCGATGATCGCGTCGTAGGCCCCCCAGGACCGGGCCGCGCGGCCGGTGCCGCCGTAGACCACCAGTGCGTCGGGATGCTCGGCCACCTCGGGGTCGAGATTGTTCATCAGCATCCGCATGGCGGCTTCCTGCGGCCAGCCGCGGCAGGTCAGCGCGCTGCCCCGCGGCGCGCGGACCGGGCGCGGCCCGGCGGTCATGCGACCGGCTCCCGCAGCCAGCCCAGCACGTCGGCGGCATGAGTGTCGGGCGGGAACACCGGATACCACACCCGCTCGATGACGCCGTCGCGGACGACCATCGTCAGCCGGCGCAACAACTCGTGCCCGGCCACCTCCATCGTTGGCAGGTCGAGGGCGCGGGTCAGCGCCAGCTTGTCGTCGGACAGCAGCGGATAGGTCAGGCCCAGCCGCTGCACCGCCTCCTGCTGGTAGCCGGTCTCCTGGGTCGACAGGCCGACCACGTCGGCGCCGGCGGCCCGAAGCTCGGCGTGCAGGTCGCGGAAACTGCAGGCCTGGGGCGTGCAGCCGCGAGCGCCCGGGATCTCGTCCCAGTCGTCGACCAGGGAGCCTTCCCCCGGCCGGCCGGTGCGGGGGAAGGCAAAGACCACCAGCCGGCGCCCGGCCGACGCGCTGCGCAGGTCGACCACCCCGCCGCCGGTCGCCGGTAGGGCGACGGCCGGCACCGCTGAGCCGGGCAGGTGATCTGCCCCGCCTTCGTCAACGGGTCGCGGGAGACCCGCGGGCAGCACGGTCGGGTCAAAGGTCACGGCCCGATCCTGCCAGGCTGTGCACCATGAGCCTGTCCCTTCTCGGCTGGCGCCGCGCGGTCGCCGCCGCATACTCAGCCGCCCGAGCCGCCAGCGACCCCGAGGCGGGGTGGCACCTCTGGCGCGATCGGCGCGACACGCTGATGCGCGAGCACCCGGACTCTCCGCTGGCGGCCGGCGCGCGGACCGGCTTCACCGGCCTGCCCTACGCCCCGTATGACCCGGCGCTGTGTTTCGTCGTGCCGGTGGTCGCCGCGGAGCCGGCGCATCTCGACGTGCCGACCGCGACCGACGGCGTCGTGCCCTTCGACCGGATCGGCCGGGTGGAGCTGCCGGTCGGCAACCTCGACGTGTGGTGGCTCGGCTCGTACGGCGGGGGGCTCTTCGTGCCGATCCGGGATGGCACGGCCGGCGACACGACGTACGGCGGTGGGCGCTACCTGATCGACACGGTGAAGGGCGCCGACCTGGGGAGTACGGGTGGCGAACTGGTGGTGGACCTGAACTTCGCCTATCACCCGTCGTGCGCCTACGACGAGGCCTGGGCGTGCCCGCTCGCGCCGCCGGGCAACATGCTGAGCCAGGCGGTCCGGGCCGGCGAGCAGTTGCCCCCAGGCGGGTGGTACTAGCGGGTCACGCGCCTCAGGCTTGCTGCAGCGTCCCGTCCGACGACAGCACCAGTCCGAGGGTGACGCGGCCGGTCTTCATGAAGGTCTTGACCGTCGCCGTGCCGGCCTCGCCGGCCGGGACGAACTTGGTGTACTTGAGG
>JAABUW010006191.1_pt1 | contig 15156 bp, 8 predicted proteins | sample 5560081 | NCBI WGS metagenome assembly JAABUW01 (sample SAMN10711882, study PRJNA513363) | rock metagenome | isolation source: Antarctica rocks | place: Antarctica: Victoria Land, Knobhead sud
GTTCCGCATTGCAGGGGTTGCAGTCTTTTTGTCACCACCCTGTAGTGCTGTTTCAGCCGCCAAGGTTGAGACCATGTTTCGACTGGTATATCTTGCGACGAGAGTGCAGTGATAAGATACGGCCGCACTTTGACGCGCAGTATCTTTCCAGTCGAAGGTACGGAGTATAAAGAGTAGGAGGGAGGTCTGAAGAAGCGTCAGCACGACAAGATGAGCTCACGACAGAGAGTCGGCAACTTCCTCGCGATTGCACTAGAAGGCTGAGACATCTGACGTACGGACCCATCTGACGTACGCGTCGACGCGTAACATTTACTTCGAAGATACTATCTTATACCTTTTCGTCTAGTTATCCGTACTTCGGGTACCTACCCGTAATATATAGCTTCTTAGGCGCCTATTTAACTAATACTTATACTTATAAATACTCTATATATATCGCTATTATGAGCGCTTTAATTATACTCGGTTACGAGCTATATATAGCGAGATATTCGCTATCATATTCACTTAGGGACTCCCTTAGAGCACGTGCGTCAGGTGTATCCGTACGTTAGATGTCTCAGCCTTCTAGGCTGTCTGTGGACGTTCGCAAGCCAGGGGCACGTGACGAGGTATCTTACGCCTTCTGTTGCAGACGATATCGAAGCGACATCGCGGACGCTGCATAGAGCATTCGGTTTCCTCGGTGCCAGCGCGGACGAGGTAATAGCTCCTTAAATTCAGCGAAACGAACATCAACGTCTGACCCAGAATCCCGACAGATCAAGCACTTCTTCGGCTACCTGGGTTTGTTGACGGGACTGCTGCTCTTTGTGCCATCTACGAGACAGCTGGGTCTGTTGTTTGCTGTGGCGATTGCAGTCGTCGGCAGACTGTACCCGTTGCTTACTGTTGAGGAAGTCGAGGGTGGAGACCTGCCTGGGACGTTTGGCATGCTAGCAGTTGCAGGTCTGAGTTGGTTCTTGATCTCGTAGTTGTCTGACACGGTTGAGAACGTCAAAGACAACGAATCGCCAGGGACGTTGGCGACGATGAGAGTTGCAGCCATAAGCTTGGACACTCGGTAGTACGACGAACAGGATTCATGATAAGCTACAAACATAGCTCTGAACTGGTCCAACATGCTAACTTTACAAAGTCATCTATACCAATCAATCAAAGCCCCTTACATACCGCAGTAGCTCACGTCTTCGAGCTGCAGGTGATACAGTAATCAATATACTGGAAGACTGATTGTATCGACAACCACCAACCACCAAAGCTCGTGTGTGATGCAAATGAAAGGAAAGGTATGCAATACATACAAAGGTGGTATGCGTACCCAATGGACTGCCCAGTATCCTGTGAATTGCGTTGCCGATGCTTTGTGAGGGACCAAGAAAGAGTCGATGTGAGTTGTGCTCAGTTGAGCTGAGCCGGACTGCTCTCGTCCTGACTGCTGTCCTTGCGAGAGCCGCCGCGCCAGACGTTGCGCCAGTTGCGCTTCCCAGCTGGGCTGGTGGGTGAAGAGCCATCTTCTTTCTTCACAACGGAGACCTTGATGCCGACCCTCTCGGCGATGTGCTCGAACTTGACTTTGGCCGGCGAGTTCTTCTTGGACGATTTCGCTGGGCTGTTGTTCTGCGACGGAGAAGGAGACATCGGTGGCGACATTGGTTGCGGTGAGTTCGGAGGGTTCGTGATGCTATCAAGGGACCCTTCCTTGAACCGGCTGTGGTGCTCCATGGTATGCGCGCTGGTGACGGAGAACAGGCGCTGCTGTTGCGGAACGTTTGCATCTACACGTCGAGTCAGCATGTAGGAATAGGCATCTGGATAGTGATGCTCGCCTTCAGAGTCCGTCTTTGCCATGTGGCCAGTTGCCAGCCCAGCCGCCAGCGCGATCGAGCTTGCAGACTTCCACTCGAGCGGTGGGCTGAAGACGCGACCACCAGGCCACTGGCGGTAAAGGTTGGAGTCGATGCTGGTCATGCTGTTGACCCGGTTGGCATCAGGGTTGGATACGCTGCCATCGATGCTACCGGCCGCAGTGGGAACGGTCAACACTGGAGCTTCATTGCTACTCATCCCTGAACCCATCGAAGTGATGCGCTGGTTCGGCACCGAACCTCGATCAGACGAGTGTCCTTGGCGATGCATTATGGATGAAGTTCGATCCGGAAACGGGAAGCCCGGTTGGCCTCTCTCACCAGCTGGAAGTATTGCACGAGCATCGCCGGCTTGCGCCTTGCTCTTGGCCCAGGCGCCGAGGTTGAAGCGAAGCTCGTCAGCGTTGGGACCATCGGCGGCAGGTGTCAGAACAGCATTCTCGTTCGCCGGAGCGAAGAAGGCCTCCTTCAAGGTATCGAAAGATTGTATGGCTGCTTCCAATGGTGGGCGTACCACACCTGGCTGGCGGCGGTCGAGCTGCAGCCGGCTAGACGAGCGCGATGGGGGAAGACCGGGACTGGGGCGACGTGAAGGCAGCTTCTTCGGACTGCCGGTCGAAGTGGCAATGCTTGCTGGCTTGGACTTCAGCAGACCAGCGCAGTAACCATCCAAGAACTCCCCTTGGCGGTCTGACCCAACTGGCCGGCGCGCAAGGCCCTCGCGATAGCCTTCGATCCATTCTGTCGATGCCTCGGTGAAGTCGATCTGGCCGACAGGACTGGCCGTGACGCATAGCTCCTCGAGGCGCTGGTTCATCTTCTCTGGAGAGGATGAGGATGTCTGGTCTGTGTACTGGCTCGGATGCTCTTCGACGAACACGAAGTTCTGACGCCTGGTCTTGGGGCTGAGGTTGTGGGCTTGACGGTCTGGCAGAATGGCAAAGTCGAAACGACGGCTGTCAGTGCTGGAAGCAGTCTGCTTGGTGGATCGCTGGGCTCTCGTACTCGCCAGATCCGCGGTGACAGGAGTGCCTGGCGGTGGCGCGGGAGCTTTGAAGCCACTCGGCGGTGCAGTCTTTCTCGCAATGACATCTGCATGGTCGCTGAGTGGCGTTGTTGGCAAGGCTGCAGGACCATCTTTCGGTTGTGGTGGCGCCATATTCTCCTTGTCCTCTGACTGATCCTGGTAGGCATACTTTCGGGTAGAGTACTCCTTGGTATCACGAGGGAAGAAGTCTGCGGTCTCGAAACTGGATACGCTTGAGCTGTGTAGGTGAGGGCTCTTCTTGGTTGGGCTGATGGTTGCATCCGATCCGCGAGTGCCATTGTTCGCAGCAGCCTGTGGACGAAGCTGATGCAGAGGCGAGAGTGGAGTAGGTGCTCTATCCTTGACCGACTTTGGCGCGGGACGATTGGTGTTGCCAGCAGCCTTCAGCAAGCCAGCTCCAGGCTTGTACGCCGGGCTCATCGGGTTAAGGCTCGACTTCAGTGCCGTTGCAGACTTTGGCTTGGGCGCCTTGATGTCAACAGCGTGCGATGGGCGTGGAGAGGAGACCTTCTGGAGATCTGCAACCGAGCGCGTTCCATCATGCTGCGGCAAATGACTAGCAGTGCGCGATGTATCAGTTCCGGCAGCTGCACCATAGGTCTGCATACGCTGAGATGCCGTGATGTTGGCCGCGACAGGGTGCTCCGTGAACGGAGGATAGGAAGGACCCATGGAACCGTCAAAGGGCGGCGGCGGAACGAACAACGGCGGCATAGCATAAGCTGGGTTGAATGGAGCGTCTGGAGACGGCGTAGACTGGCCGCCGTACTGACCGTTCGTGAACTGCGGTTGCGGCATGCCGAAGAACTCATTGAAGTTTGGCGGAAACGGCGGCATCGCCATTTCATTCGTTGGTTGATCGCGTTGCTGCAGGAAAGCTGGCAGACGGTTGCGAGGTGGCGAGATGGGAGGCTGCATGTGATTGTGCACTGCTCGCGGCGACAACGGCGGCTCGGCAGGCGCAACAGATTTGATGCTCTTGATTGCCTTCCGGATGTTGTCCAGCGTCGACACAAGCTCGCGACGCTTGCCAATAAGAGCGTCTTTCGCAGTCTTCGCCATCGTGCGACCATGTAGCGCCTCAGTCTTGTCAAGCTCCTTCAGCTCGTGCTCAAGTTTGGAATACTCGAGCTCCAGGGCATTGGTCTGCGCAGGTAGAGGTGGGTCGGCCGGGACGACTGGCTTGCTCACAGATGTCGATCGTTGCTGGTTGTTAGTGCTTTCAACGCGATCTTGAGCCAATGGGCCGATGCAAGAGCCATGCGTGGAGATGTTGAGGTTTGGTGCAGGAAGGAACAGTCGGAGAGCGCCATCAATCTCGTTGAGTGGCAAAATGGTGCCGTTCACGATCTGACACAGGCGACCGTTGACATCCTGGGCGACAAACCCATTCTGCGTTGCCTGCGTCCATTGTGCTTTGCCCATGGGATGGTTCGGTGCGAATTTGACGAGGCCACCGTTGGTCTTGATCGCGCTGTAGCCGTACCGTGGATGGCAGAGAGGAGACTGTTCACTTGGCACGATCCTGCCGCCAGCCGTCACGCGAATGTGCTGCGGCGAGCCGTGGGCCTTGACGATTGCCTCGGCCTTCTTCTTCTTCAGCGAAGGCGTTGGAGAGGGTCGTAGCCTCCATGGCCCAGTGGGGCGCAGTAGCTGGCCGTTCGGTGCGATTTCTCCAAGGACCGGCAACGCTGGGGCGATGATGGGAGCAGAGACAGGAGCATGCTGGCTGGAAGAAGATTGGCGGCTGTTCTCGTCGTTGGTGGAGCGATTCTCTTTGTTGGAAGGTACGCGAAGTGAGGTGCCGGATGTTCGAGTTCTGTACGAGCGCGCAGCCCAAGACTTCGAGCCGCGGAGAACATGCTCTGAAGGTGACGCATCGTCTGTTAGCAAATTTGTGGAAGAGGTGAATGGACCATTGGGTGAGTCGGGAGAGTCAATGACATCCTCAATCCATCTGCGATGAATCTCGAAACTTGGTGAAAGCTCTGTATACATGCTCGGACCCTGTGAAAGACTAGTGGAACGACGGTGATGGCCGCCACGTGATGAGAAAGGCAGATGTAGTGAGGTTGTTGTTGTGTGGATGTGGGTGGGAAGCCAAGCAGCGGGCTCTGTTGATCGGTGATGTCGGGCTTGCAGGAAGAGAAATTGTACCTTTGACAAGCTCCGCATCTTCTCCGTCAAGTTCTTCGATCGCCTCCCGGAGCTTCGGCTGCGAGCACGACCCTCTCAGGCGCTGCAACTGTTCTGCCGAGTACACACGGCGTGGGCGCTTTTCGACAGTCATGGTGTGGGGTAGGATCACTGTTGCAATTGGCAATACGAGGCACGCTGGAGAGAGTGGCGGGAACAAGAGGTTCGTACTGGAGAGACAACATGATCAGCACCGTCCAGCTCTGAGACTCCATAGGATGAGAACGTACCGAGTGAACAAAGGCAGCGCAAGATGGCTTTGAGAAGCAGTTTTGATGTCACGAAGAGATCCGATCGGAGTAGCGAGCGTTGTTATCAAGAGTTGGGAATGGTTGGGTTGCAATGAGCGTGAAGTGCACGAGACGAACAAGTGAACTGGTGGTGATTGTTTGTGATGATGGAGGAGAGATGGTAGGTCTGAGGAAAGTCATTCATGGCCATTGTTTGTGCACTGCCTCCCTGTCGAGGTTGCAGGCGCTGGTCGCGATGCATCGCAAGAGCTGCTGGTAACGCGAAGCAAGGTGGGAAGCTGGAGTAGACCTTCCGTGTTCCGACAGGAAGGAGCAGGTGAAGCACACCGCAAGCCGATGGGGAAGGCATGATGCATCGCTATCGTCCACGAAGGCTCATCGATCACCGCTTCCATCCAATGTACCTACTTCATCCAACACCACCACCAATTGAGATTTAATTTGAGATTCTGTTCAGCGCAATTACTGCATCTACTTATTCTTCGTCTGCTTGTACGAGAAGCGCTTTCGTGTCCTTCGCCAACTTTTAGCCTTCCCTGCCGAACAACAGAACCAAATCGACTTACTGCGAGAACTCCCCAAGCTTGTGTCCGACCATGTCCTCCGTTATGCGCACATCGTTGTAGATCTTGCCGTTGTGGACCTGGAAGACGAGGCCGACGAAGTTCGGGAGAATCGTTGCGCTTCGAGCTTGGGTTTTAATCGGAGGAACCCTATCGCCTGGCTTCGGTCGTATGATGGGTAGGCTGATGAGAGTCAGTACAGGAGTTGTGGTTGTTATTGGTGGGTACCATACGGGACGATGTGAGGTCCTGTGGAAGCTGGTCAATGGATGCCCAAATCAAGTCTATCTCCCCATACATACCTTTCCACACTGATCGCGCAAAGAGCGCGAATGTCGGTCTCATCGCATCTCAACAGTCTGGTCGCAAAGAACAGGATGGAGGACTGTCAACGATGTGCTTCGATCGAGAGTGCGGGCGGAAGTCCCAATTCGGAAGGAGAATTACCAATCACGTGCAACGTGGCGATCTCGTGTTTCGTGAGGCAGCCGTGCATCTCAAGCCAATCACTTCATTCACTGGTCGAACACTTCACACCTGCTCGTCCATATCTGTTTGACATATCATGTCTAAGTTCGCTCTCACTTCGTTACTCCACCACATCTGCTAGCAAAACAACTCCCATCATGCCGACCTTCACAGCGGCGGACACGATCCGGGTTCTGGTCGCAACAGACAACCATGTCGGCTACAACGAACGGGATGCGATTCGCGGCGACGACAGCTGGAAATCCTTCCACGAGATCATGTGTTTGGCCAAGGAGCGTGATGTCGACATGGTCCTCCTCGCCGGCGACCTCTTCCACGAGAACAAGCCCAGTCGGAAGTCCATGTACCAAGTCATGCGAAGCCTTCGGATGAACTGTTATGGCGAGAAGCCCTGCGAGCTGGAGATGTTGAGCGATGCAAGTGAGACCTTCGGCGGCGCCTTCAATCACGTCAACTACGAAGACCCGGACATCAACGTGGCGATACCGGTCTTCTCGATCCATGGCAATCATGACGATCCATCTGGTGAAGGCCATCTTGCTGCACTTGATATCCTGCAAATGTCCGGACTCATTAACTACTACGGCCGCACTCCAGAGTCCGACAACATCCAGATCAAGCCATTACTACTGCAGAAAGGCAACACGAAACTTGCACTCTACGGCATGAGCAATGTTCGTGACGAGCGACTGTTCCGCACATTCCGAGACGGCCAAGTCAAGTTCTTCAAACCCAGCATGCAGAAGGAAGACTGGTACAACATCCTGAGTGTTCACCAAAACCACCACGCTTACACAGAAACTGGCTACCTGCCCGAACACTTTCTGCCCGAGTTCATGGACATGGTGGTCTGGGGCCACGAGCACGAGTGTAAGATCACGCCCCAGCCGAACATGGAAACCAGCTTTTCCGTGATGCAGCCGGGGTCGTCTGTCGCCACGTCCTTGGTTGTGGGCGAGGCAGTGGCAAAGGAGGTCGCGATCCTAAGCATTCAAGGCAAGAAGTGTGATTTCGAGTCGATTCGTCTTAAGACAGTAAGGCCATTCAAGCACAAGGATATCATACTCAACGACTACAAAGAGATGCGCGACATCGCTCTCGACCAGGAGAACCAGAGCAAGATTCACCAATTCTTGACGAAGATTGTGGACGCCATGATCGTGGAGGCTAGAGATGAGTGGCTTGAACTGCAGAAAGAGGAGGGTGAGGATCCGGACGAAGAGCTTGTTGCACCTTTGCCACTCATTCGGCTTCGCGTTGAGATCACAGCGCCCGAAGGTGGCAAGTACAACATCGAGAACCCGCAACGCTTCAGCAACCGCTTTGTAGATCGAGTGGCCAACACCACGGACGTCATCCAGACTCACCGCAAGCGCGCCGCTGCAACCCGATCAACGAAGGTGAAAGCGGACATGCCTGACGCCGAGACTATGAAGGAGCTTACTCTCGACAACGTGAAAGTCGACCAACTGGTTGAGGAGTTTCTCACCGCACAGTCCTTGACCATCTTGCCGCAGAATCAATTCAGTGACTCGGTGGGTCAATTTGTGAACAAGGACGACAAGAATGCTATGCTCGACTTCATCGAGCAGTCTTTGGGCGATCAGCTGAAGCAGCTGCTGGCTGAGGGTGGCGACGATGTCGATGAGGAGGAGACTTTCGAGCTGATGGAGAAGATCAAGCTGGCGCGGGAAGAAGCATATTCGAAGGGTGAACTCAAGCAGAAGAGGAGGAAGGGGAGTAGGAAGGCGAAGCCTGAGAATTGGGACAGTGAGATGGACGGAGAGTGGGAAGACCACCCAGCATCGATCATCAGGGATGAGGATGAGGATGGAGAAGAGGAGGTGGAGAGTCGAGAATCGAGCGTGCGGCCGACCACTACGGGGAGAGGGCGGGGCAGAGGTAGCAGAGGTGGTGCGACAGGCACTACGAGGAAGACGGCAGCAGCTACCAAGAAGGCGCCCGCTAAGCCTGCGGCCAAGGGTAGGAAGAAGCCAATCTCGGAGGATGAGGACGACGATGATGAGGATGATGTGATTATGCTGGACGATGATGACGACGAAGATGCTGATGACGATGAGGGGCTGTTCGTTCAGCAGACCAAGAAGCCTGCTGCGTCAAAGGCATCGGCCACGCGCAAAGCACCAGCCAAAGCGCCGGCCAAAACACCAGCTAAAGCGTCAACCCGTGGTGGGAAGGCTTCAGCAGCGAGCACTGCACGGCAGTCGCAGATCACCTTTGCGAGTCAGACGAACGGAACGGGGTCAAGATCGACTGCTGGACGTTCTGCGGCTCTGAAGAAGATGCAGGAAAGCGAGGACGAGATCAGCGATGATGATGCGTTTGAGCCGCCGGCGCCTGTTGCGAGGGGCACGAGGAAGAGGTGATGATTGCCTGCATCTGAATGTGAGCGAATGGAAAGTTTGCGAAGCTGAAACTGTGATGAAGATACGGCTTGTTCAAAAAAGAAATGGGTGCATTTGAGCGTTGATGATTGCATAGCGAGGCGTTACCTGAACGCTTGCTGAGGATTGTTAGTAGATATGTCACATAGCTATTATACAGCTTTGCTACTGATAAGGCACCGCTTCCCGCAGTATCATCTCCAACCTGGGTATACCCATTTCCTCTTCCGAACGCCATCATATGCACTGAAGTTTCGTAATCCTCACAAAGGATATGCTTCCGCAATCACAGGTCTACCGATAGAACTCCCCTCTCTTGACGTTGACACCATACTCTCCAACCGCCATACCCAAGTCCTCCATCGTCAGCACCGTCCTCCCCTGCCCACCACCCCCCGCTCCACCACCACCATACCCAGCCCGCGGCCCACCAAGCGGCCCAGCCTTCGCAGCATCCTTCTTTCCCTTCCCCGTCGCTCCTTCCGCACCCTCACCCCCAGCAGGCATATTCATCCCAAACCCCGCCGCACCTCCCAACCCCGTCAGCGGGTTATTGGACGTGGTATTCGTACTCCGTATCCGCGAATACTGATACGCATCCGCCGCAACATCCGCGATAAACTTCTGCGTCGCCAACGCCAATAACCGTGCAAGTCGTCGGTCTGTCCCAGGTGGTGGTGCGAGGCCGGCGACTGTGAGGTAGTAGTCTGTGACCGCGTCTGGGATGAGGGGCGCGTAGTCGTCCATTTTGCTTAGGAATTCGCGGAGGGAGGCGTCTTTATTTTGGGGGATGCGGGGCTCTATGACAGCGGAGGGTGGGTGGATTGAGGGGGCTGTAGGGTCGGCGGAGGGTGGTGGAGCGGAGACGGGGTCGGAGGTGCCGTCCATGGTCATAGGGTCGGACGGTGGTTGGATCTCGGCGTCGAGGTCGGCTTCGTTGGGGAGGGTCATTGTGGAGTCGATGGGTTGGTGAGAGGGGGGAGGGTGGGCACTGGGGTGGGGGTTGGTTGCTTGGTGGTTCGGCAGTGCGCTCTCTGCGGGGTCTGTAGTGGACATGTTGGTGAAGAGATGTCGAAGGATGGAGCGGGGGTGGTGGAAGGTGAATGATGCCGGAGGGCTCGCAGCTCGATGTCGTCGCTCCCCGGGGGTGCTATTGCAAACGCTGAAACTGCACGTGAGATGATGCTTGGTGATGCAGTATCTTTTGGTCGTGAGTCGTTCGAAGATGTCTCAGTGTGAATGTGCGGTTTGGAGATCCTAGGTAGTATCTGAAGCTGGCACCAGCAACCTGAAGTCTGAAGCTTCGGAGCACGGAAGTTGTCCCGAGTCCCCTCGAAGTGGACTTCACCTTCACTCAGCCCCGTCAACGCAACGATTGTCAGGTAGTGGACCATGGCTTGACAGAGGGAGCGTTGAGATAAGGGATGGTGGTTAACAGAACGATTGAAAGAAGACTACAAGCACATGTATGTATGTAAGCTGCTTCTTGCTCGACTGGACCTCATCCATGGTAACCTCTTCACTGCGGTTACCCAGTCACCATTGGCGCGGTACATGATTGCTCCTTCTCCATCATCGTGCGACAGCAACGCGGTACACGTTCAATGGCGCGAAACGGCCAAGCATGGCAAGAAAGACCTTGATGGGCAGAGGGGAACTGGTACCCTCCTCGCTCCTTTGTCAAGAGTACGCGAAGAGACCCGTCCCGAGGTTTCACAAACTGGGCCTTGCAAAAAGACGCTACTTACGAGTGTCTCGCCCGGTGGAAGGGGAAGGGAAGACGACTGGCCTTGTGGTCGGCGCGGCCACAGGTCGTTCGTAAAAACCTGTGTAGCTTCTCGAAGCGCAGGAAGAAATAGCTGGATGCCTAGGACGCTCCCAATATGTTCAAATGGATAGGAAATGAATCGCAGAAGGGGCGATGGGCCTCGTCCTCCCGAGGCTTGCGAACAGTCCATTACTCACGCGTACTCTTCTGCTGTTCAAGTGGCCCGATGGAGAGTCAGTGCAAATACCTTCTTGTGAGTATCCAGAAGTCCCAATGAGAACCACGATGCTGATCATTCTTGCGCTGGCCGGTCAAGTAGCGCCAATGTAGATCGAACAACCTTGAGGTCGGTGCGGTACCGTCTTCCGATGCATTATAGATCTCCCCATCTTCTCGAGCTTCTGAAGAGTGAATTGAGTATTGATCGCTGAGGAAAAAGATGGCATTTCGTTCATGATAGTGGAGGTGCGGAGTCTTGTTTCCATATGAGGTCGATGCCAGAGGCGAGGTGCCGTGCGGCGACGAGCGTCGACTCACGGGCACCTACATAACTGTTATCTCTTAGAAACGAGATATGGGCACGTGAACGGAGCCACTGTTGAGGTGGGTTCAAAGGTCTCGAGAGCTGTAAGTTAAGTGGCTAGGTTGATGTGCATCTTTCTTCACGGTCTCACCGCGACGTCACTTTCTCATTTAGAATCTTCATGTGATCCGCCGAGACATGCCACCCACTAGCGGCACGAGCTCAAAGCGAATTTCCTTCCAGCCCAACAACACTCATTCGACACAACGCTCTCGTATCGCGTTGGATTCTCGTCTCCACTCACGTCAACAGCCCTTCGCATAGCAGTTACACTCTCAAATACACTGCCTACACTCACCAGCAGCGCGGCCGCTAGGCTATTCAAACAACATGGTCGGCGCCGCGCGTTTTGAGGTTGGGCACCCCACGACCACCAGAGCGCAGCAACGCTGCTCGCCGTGACACCGCTCACGACAGGAGTGAGGCAGAAGTCCGCTACAACTTCCATCATGTCTTCTTGCCACCTCAGCTACCCCAAGAAGACGATTTTGATGAGCATTTGGAAGCAAGTTTGCTCTCAGAGACTGTGAAAGCGTTCACTTCCTTCAAGTCATGTATGCCGGCGCACCACCATGAGCACATTCAAGCCGCCATCGACATGCTTTCTAGCCTGGAGGGAGACACCAATGAGAGCGGCCTTCAAAACTCCATCAGGGATGTCGCTGCTCGAGGCCGTACACTTGTGTTGCATGTTCGTGCTCAGAATGCTGGTGTCCTGGTCACTGCGGCATCTGATGGCCACATCCGCTTCGATACCTTCGAGCTCTCGGCTACCAACAAGGCAGTCGTCGGGACAAAGGGCCGCCTTTTGAGGTCCTTTCCAGGAGCTCCTGTGTCAATACCCGCAACCAAGATGGAGGAAGAGACGTTTAGAGAAGCGGTGGCGCAAGCACTGTCAAGTCTAAGCAGCCAAACTGTGGCTAGCGTGCAGCGTACCGCTGTCAAGTCCGGGAAAACTCACGTTGAAATGAGAGATTCCTGTGACCCGTCTATGATCAGCGAAGTGCTGGTCAATTTCCTCTCTGCTCACGGCCAGCCTGCCGACTCGCCACAGATCACAAAATGCACGCGGGATGAGGTTCTCTGGAACTACTCCTTGTATCCATGGCATCGTTCGCCTCGATGGCTGCTCATCCGTGTGGCTCTGCATCTTACTCTCCGGAGAGCTACTGGATCCGACGCTCTCTACAAGCAAGCTATGCTCTTTGTCACTTCCTGCATGCTACAGACCGCTGTCGTCAACCTACCGAGCGATGTGGCTTCGCGGAAGGACCCATTCCACCGGGACATGCTACACGCTATGGTGGCGAAAATTGACTGGCGTCTCAAAAAGCTCGGTGCAATGGTGGAGACTCGTATTGAAAACCACGTTCAGAAGGTCATCGACAACGCTATGTCTATCCTCAAGGGAGCTTGGACCAGCGTACAAACAGCAGACGCACGACGACTCAACATGCAGTCACTTCGCGAGCTTGACTTCAATCGCGACGTGAACGTCGCATATCCTGACCTAGAGAAGTTCCTCAGCAGCATTGGCAGGCGCACTTCACAAAGCAACCAGGGCACGTCGAAGCCATCATCCGGGCTTCTGCCACTCTCATCTGACGTGCTTCCTCAACTCTCCTTCAACGCCGGGTTCACGATGTTAAATCTCATTAACTTCGAAAACTGGGTAGCTGCTCACTCTAGGAAGTGGGTGGACACCCATTGGGACGAAGCAGATGCTTGCCGTCAAGTGGAGACTACGATGACGAGGTATCATGATCTTGCGGTAAAATCCTGCGCCGACAATCCTGAACTGCTTTCCGCCATGCACCTCACGATGGCTGAGTTGTGGACTGCCCTGGATATCGCAGCCACGCATAAGCTCCCGCGACTCAAGTTGTACGCACCAGCGATCAGCTACCATCCTCTTGAGAGCCTCCTGTTGCCTACTAAGAGCCAGATGCACAGACTTCGAAAAGTTGAGGAATATCTCGCGCTTCGGAAAGCCGGCGCGAGTCGGCCATGGTCTAAGTTGTATCATGACATCGAGAACAACGAATCCTTCGCGGTGCAGTACTTTGATCAAGATTCGACGCTGCAACGTGAGCTCGACTCCATCAAGAAATCTGCGACAACAGCGCGAGCTCAGAGAGTGAGCGAGCTTGGAAACCTCAAGACCAAGTTCCAGACTCTCATGCAGTATGTCGACACGCATGAATGCGAGGAATACGAAGTCACTGTCAGGAGATACCAGAGAACATAGAAAGAGATGCAACATTATCCTAATTGCAAAGTATGCGCAAAGCGTACTGTGGCCAAATCGCTCAAGATCGCACTGCACGAGTGGCCTTTACCTGAAGGGCAGAACAGATGCAAAGCGATAGTCTTCGAGATGTTCATACCGGAGACTTTCGCCGCGTATCGAGACGCAGATATACTGATGGCACGAACTGTGTTGAAGATGCAATACGCTGACGGTCCGAGCACCGGAGACCACAAGCTCCTGGCTGATGATCCACACCTTCAAATCACGAGGGCGAAGACGGCTGGCCGTATCACACTGCTTTCTGCCACCAAGGCAAACGTGACGTCGCATTATGGTACTCTCAGAGTTGAAATCGCCACAGAAGAGCGAGTTTGTGTCCCAAGCGGGCTCAAATACAGATACTTCGATTCGACAGCTCAGAAGTTCGTTGCGACGCTCGAAGATACAGACACCGTTGCTCGTTCACTTATGTATCGTCTACCCAAGCGCGCGGAAGCATTGCAGAAGTATCTTTTCCGGCCTCACCAATCACCAGATGGCGTACCGACCAACAATGTTATCGCAAGCCCTCCTCAGTGTCCCAGCCACATGACGCTCGAGGAGTATATTCGGCTCTGTTCGATGCCGATGGGACATTGTATAGAGTGGCCGAACATGCTTCTCGAAACCGAAGTACCATCAATTGACTTCAAGAAGGAGGAGACCGCGCTTTTCTTCATGCAGTGTAGCCATCAAGCTGGGCCGCCGGGTCGCGGCACCCATCGCTCCGCACATCAATTCCTCGAAGGCGTTAAGAACGGTCGCGCTCTGATAAGCAGCCTCAATACCGCCTTTGCGAGAGTGAAGGAAAACTGGCAGTCGGCACAAGCGGTTTCTATCTTTGCTGCGGTGGCTTGCCGCCTCTTGTCGCTCACGGGCCATGCAGACATTGAGAACCAGTGTCTTCAATTCCTGCAAGCGTTGCGAACAACAACATTCTGTTGGGCCAAGATGCTTCGTGATAAGGCGCAACATGCAAACACCGACACAGATCGTGCAGAGTTTCGTGCGAAGAGCGTGGAGCTTGCTCTGATCTGCACACTTTGCGCCGATGTCGATGAGCGCTTCTTGTCTGACATTCTCGCTCAGCCAGAGTCTGGTTCAGTGTTCATTCAGTGCTGCATCATTGTCCAGGAAGGGAAGAGACCGTACTCGGCTGTCAACGAGCCATACCTTGCACTTCTGAAGCATCGGTTCGACAAGCTCCTCTTTCGTTCTTTCTCTCTGTTGCGTCTGAGCCGGAGCGGCATCGAGAACGCCATCAAGGGATCCTGGTCCGCGTACAAGCCAGGAGACGGCTGGAAGCCTTCCGCGGGTGGCGGAGGCCACTGGATTCACACGCGTACCGTGATCGATGGCCACGATGGCCCGCTGGCAGTGCATCTGGATCTGCTGAGTGGCGAGCTGCTCGTCAATGGTCGCACCCTTGGTCGGCCTCGCGATGAAGTCGAGAAGCAGTCGCTCTGGCAAACGCTTTTTAGAGATACAGCCATTGAAGTCATGCCCACAACTGTGCCCGGCATGGAGGCGTCAATCAAGCAATTGCACCAGGGGTTTGACGTCCACTTTGGTCTTCAGGATTTCGGCAGTTCAACAGAGTTGATCGTGAAGGCATCCAGCCATGGCACAGTGTACCAGCTACTACCTCCTCGACTGTTCTCTGGCAGACTACCAGAAGCATTTGTCCAGCGT
>JAABUW010006192.1_pt1 | contig 15153 bp, 8 predicted proteins | sample 5560081 | NCBI WGS metagenome assembly JAABUW01 (sample SAMN10711882, study PRJNA513363) | rock metagenome | isolation source: Antarctica rocks | place: Antarctica: Victoria Land, Knobhead sud
ACGAAAATCGCGACAGTCACAAGAACGCTACACTCGTTATTTAGATTAATGAATAGCGAGTGAGAACTAAATGTCAAATCAGAAAAGCAGTTATACCTGGCATGCGTCACGTCTATTAGCGATTATGACGCCGAAATATGGTGGAATAATCAAAAAAGCTACTTAGTCAAATTTCGCAAACTGCAAAACGCTGCATTACGAAAAATTCTGAGTGCGTTTCGAACATCATCGATAGAGACTATGCAAATAGAAGCCGAAATCCCGCCGATGAAGATGCGATTAGATCAAAAGTGCAAGAACTATGCAATTCGAATAGTTGAGTTATCGGAAAAACACCCTATCAGGAAAAGAACATCTATTTCGTACTCATCTCAATACTCTACCGAATTGAACCTAGATCTGAACGCATCGAAATACCTGAACTGAAACGAGACGAAGAAGAACTTACCTCGAAAAGTCAAGAAGTGCAAAGACAGACTCACGCAGATATATCGAATATTGAACAAAGTGCAAAAAACACTGAATTCAATAAAAGAAATCGAAATTTCTCACTTCAAGAAACCGTGAGGTCAAGAAATTGAGCATTTAGCAAGAATTCAAACCGAATTTGCAAAAAGCGAAACTCGCGAAACGGTCAATTCGCACTACAAGGAATTAGAAAGAATTACCAAAAAGGCGAAAAACATAGTGATGTATATCGACGCATCGCAAATTCGAAAAAAGATAGCAGAGGTCGAAACAGGAACTGAAACGACAGTGATATTCACGCATGAACTCGTCAGATACAGCAAAGCGACAAGCGTTTACGACAAAATAATCACAACGAAAGCGAAACTGCAAGCTATTAGCGATGCAATCGCAATATGCAGCGAAAAAGCACTCAAAAACAGCGAAATTTGAGTGTACACGAACAGTCAAATGACTTTGCAAAGACTAAACGCAAAGAGCAACGTCAATGCGAAGTTATTCGATGACATACGACAAAACTTGACCAATTTACGTCAGAATCAGTGTCAAATCCGCATACAGTGAATATCGAGTCGCAAGAGCATTATTGGGAACGAAAAAGCAGATCAATTGACCAAAAGCGCTGCTCAAGAATTACCAGTTACCGACAACACGAAAGCAACCATCATAAGCTTCGTCAAAAAGCAAATTTGCAAAGAGGCGAAATTACAATGGTTAAATGCCTGAAAAAGCAGCACCAAGAAGGGAAACCAGTATCAAAAGCACATATCGAATGTGAATCTAAGTCATAAACCATTAAAAGAGATGAGGAAAATCGATAGACTAACGTTTTCAACCTTTATTCAGCTGAAAATGAGACATGACTATTTCAAGAGCTATTTGCATAGATTATCAGAGAATAATTCGAACAAATGCTATGAAATATGCAATGCGAGGCAAACGCCGAAGCATTTACTGCTGAACTGCAGGCATTATAGAGCAGAGCAGATAAAGCTTAAGGAAAAAGCTCAGCTCAAAAACACAGACACTATATTGACACTGTTCATCACCAAAATTGGAAGAATCGCAACACTAGAGTATTTGAAAAATACTCGAATTGCGACGAGGAAATGACTATTAGGAACGGAAGAGTAGAACGCGAAGGGTGCGAAAGAACAAAGGAAAACGAGAGTACGATGACGAGGATTGAGAGAGAGCGCTTGTATGCGCAAACTATCGATGTGATTGATCAACGGGAAGATATAAAGCAGCGACTTTGGCCAGGTTACATGTAACTTAGCATACATACAGCGCCTAGACAGTGCCATAGCCATAGACTGCATGCACTTAATGAAGAAATAAAAAAAAAAAAATCACACAGTATGTATCTTTTCTGTAATTAGTTGCAAAGTTGTATCTGTTGATCTGTGCTTACAAACTTTCATTTGAATGTTTGATATTGAGTTGCAAGCTTCTACAACATTTTGCAAATGTTTAAATATGATGAATTTCAATATTTTGCTCAGTGTGTTAAGTAGCACAATTGATTTATATATCTTTGCATTGAAGTAATTTTTCTTGTCTGACTTTTACATCATTATTGTGACTGCGCTTTTGAACTGAGTTGACTGTATTTTCTTCTGTAAACATCTTTCAAAGAAAAAGCATATTTATTCTGACACATTGTTGACAATTTTGCGCATTATTCTATTTATGTATTTTGTATGTTTCAACATCTTGTCAAATGTTGCTTTGTAAATGACTCTCTTAATTTTATGATGCATCAGAAAGATGTTATCTTCAATTGAGAGCAAGTACTTGAAGTTTATTATGTTCAGCATGAAAATCTCTGAAGATGATAAAAAGTGAGTTTGAAACATCATCTTCACTTTATTTTGCGCTGTTGTAATGATGTCAGAACACTCTGACTTGATCAGAAGAAAAATTGTTGTTTGAGTCAATGTGTCTGCAATTGCATTTCTTGCTCATTTTGCAGTTTTGAACAGTTCTTTCAAGAATTGTTTGATGTTTTGCATGATTTCTCAATATTCACTGCGTTTCTGTTTTCTGATGATCTTACTCTTCTTGTCACATGCTTGAATGTACTCTGCTCAGTCGTTGATGATTTGACAGCTTCTTTTCATTCATTGCATGCTTCATCAATCATTTGACAAAACTAGCTAAAATTGACTACAAACTCATCAAGCTAGCATCAGTCAAAAACATTTGTTTAGCTGAGCTTCTAGCTCACAAGCTCTAATAGTCACTCATTAACAACTAATAGCTAGCTACAAGCGCTTGTATCTTTTGATGACAGTTATTTGCTCAAAAGACATCAATTGCTTAAAAGATATAATGCGCAATACATGTTCACTTTTCATACATTTCTACATTCAAGATTTGTATGTAATCAAATAAATTATTTAATGAATTGATTATTTAAGTAGCTATTTAACCATCTATTTAAACATGAAGAATGCTTGATAGAAAATCATGTAGAAAGTCATGAAGAATGCTTGATAGAAAAACATGAAGAGTGCTTGATAGAAAAACATGAAGAGCGCTTGATAGAAAAATATGAAGAGTGTTTGATAGAGTGCTTGATAGAAAAACATGAAGAGCGCTTAATAGAAAAAATGAAGAGCGCTTGATAAAGAAACATGAAGAGCGTTTGATAGAGAAACATGAAGAGTGCTTGATAGAGTGCTTGATAGAAAAACATGAAGAGCGCTTAATAGAAAAACATGAAGAGTGTTTGATAGAGAAACATGAAGAGCGCTTGATAGAGAAACATGAAGAATGCTTGATAAAATGCTTGGTAGAAAAACATAAAAAGCGCTTGATAGAGAAACATGAAGAGCGCTTGATAGAGAAACATGAAAAATGCTTGATAGAAAAACATGAAGAGCGCTTGATAAAGAGTCATGTAGAAAGTCATGTAGAGAGTTATGTAGAAAGCATTGTTTGACTCGTGTTATGCGCTCGATTGACGCGTATTTTGAAGCATGTAGAATGGTTGATAGAGTGTTTGATAAAAAGCTCAGTTGATAGCTCAATAAATAGCTCAGTAGAAAGATCGGTCGAAAGATCAGTAGAAAGCTTACTAAATGACTCAATCAAAAGATCAGTAGAAAGCTCATCAGTAGAAAGATCAATAGAAAGATCGATTGAAAGATCAGTAGAAAGCTCAGTGAAAAGCTCAGTAGAAAGCATTGTTTGAAGCATTGTTTGACTTATGTTATGCGCTTAATTGACGCGTCTTTTGAAGCATGTTTTGAAGTAAGTAGACTGACTAGTAGATGAACGAGTAGATAGCTGAATTGATAGCTGAACATGTTGATATTTTGATTGTTGTTGTTCTAGAAAGTAGAAACTATAAAGGGAAAAAGAAGATGAAAACTTCAAACTCTTTAACGTCAGCTTTATAGAACTTGAAGCGAAGATTATTGAGTAAATAACTGAGCATGTAGAATGACGAGTAGATAAAAAGTCATGTAAAAAGCATTGTTTAAAGCATTGTTTGACATGTTTTATGCATTCAATCAATGCATTTGATAGAGAGTAGAATGAAAAGTAGATAGATAAGTAGAGTGAAGAGTAAATGAGCGAGTAGATAAATGAGTAGAATGAAGAGTAAATGAGCGAGTAAATAGACGAGTAGAATGAAAAGTAAATGAGCAAGTAAATAAATGAGTAGAATGAAGAGTAAATGAGCAAGTAAATAAATGAGTAGAATGAAGAGTAAATGAGTGAGTAAATAGATGAGTAGAATGAAAAGTAAATGAGCGAGTAAATAGATGAGTAGAATGAAGAGTAAATGAGCGAGTAAATAGATGAGTAGAATGAAGAGTAGATGAGCGAGTAAATAGACAAGTAGAATGAAGAGTAGATGAGCGAGTAAATAAATGAGTAGAATGAAGAGTAAATGAGCGAGTAAATAAATGAGTAGAATGAAAAGTAGTGTTAAATCAGCTAAATCAGCTTGTAGCTAATTTATGTAGCATGTAAGCTAATCAATGATGCAAACTCAGCTGACAGCTAGCTTGTAGCAAACGTCTCATCTAGTAACTAGCATATGCATCTTGAGTGCATTAGTATTGAATGAACTCTGCTTACTAGCTCACAAGCTATCTAAGCTCTTTGTTAAAACGTCGATGTCTTGATGATCTTTGTACACTTCTTCGTTCATTTTGCTTTGATCATTTCATGTGATCTCGCTCAGAAAGTGAAAATCTCAATGATCTTCTTCAGTGCATTCAGCAATTGCTTGATGTACTCATTTATACATCAACATTTCATCTTATGATTTGACAATAATTTCAACATTTGTTCTCTCAGAGTATTGATGAACTTCTCTTCATTCATTGTTTTTCAGTTGTGATGTGATCTTTACGCTGACTCTTTGCAGACTCTGAAATCTATAATTGTCTGTATCAACAAATGATTTGAGAAGTTTTTCATTTCTTCATTGATTTTGCATTGTATTAATTAATTCATAATGTCATCTGTCATAAAGATCAAATCTATTGTCATTTGAGATTCTTGATAATCTCTCATAATTGTGTCTTGAGATAATGCTAGCGATGCATTGATGTTTGTAATCATTTTAATTAACTCATTCAACAATAAATGTTATCTTGAGTAGAATGATTCTTTTCATGTGAAGTGATACAGATTGAAGTCTTTTACAAGAATGCTTTCTTTTAACATGTGTAGTGTCTTTTTAATGTTTGAAAGATTTTCTTTTTCATGAATGATTTTATGATCTCTGAGTGATGAATTGTATGTTGCGATCGTGCACTTCAAGTTAGTCTAACATAGATCGTGTCAGACTATTATAGACTAGTATAGAGCTGATGTTGACACGCTAGCGACCTAGCGTGCCTTCGTGAGTAAAACTCACGACGTGTTGCATCTTTTTTCTTCTTCAGCTTTGAACTTCTAGTTAGAGTACACTCATATGATTCGCTCTATGCAGACTCATAACATTAGTTCAAAGCTCATTAACCTTGCTATTGACGTGTAAACAATATAAAAACAAGCTACACAACTCAAATCAGAAGTCGAAACCAGAAATTTCAACAGCAGAATCAAAACTTGAGCTCAGAAAGCTCAATAGAAACCAGAAATTTCTAAAGAAGAATCTTGATTCGAAATCAGAAATTTCGGTAGAATCAGAATCAAAGAACATGAACGCGTTGTTCTTGACTAACTCTTTATTGAGCTCGTCATCAGAAATCAGAAATTTCAGCAGTACTTGAACTCAGAAAGTTCGATAGAGTACTAGTCGTTGCTTGAATTCAGAAAGTTCGATAGAGTAACATCAGAATCTCGACCAGCAATTTTCTACTCATATCATGACTAGAAGCACAGAATCAGAATCAGTGAGCATTGCTCACTATGACTTTTGAAATGTTAGAAGAGAATCACTTCTATCACAGAATTGAACAGCATCAGAAGAAGAAAACATGAATGCATCGTCAGATACAGAAGAAGAGAACACGAACATGTTGCTCTTTGATCATGAAATGATCAAGATCAGCATCAGCACTGAACTGAATGCTTGAATAAGCACTTATGAAGCAGATGACATCGTTGTCTTTATCAAGTACATATGTCAACAGCACAACATCAAAATCGAGACTCACAATGACATGATTCAGATGTTAGAAGATGTCAACGAGGTAAACATCATGTTGAAAGCTACGCAGACGCGTCTGCAGAAAGAGATGAGAAACAAGAACGTGATTATACATCATTTAGAAACTGCATCAAGTCGACAAAGCACTTCAATCTCTGAAGATCGTTTCTTGAAATTGATCAAGTTACTCGACTCATCTTTGTTTGAAGATTCGACGCAGAATGTAAACAATTGACTGTTTTGAATGCAAAACAAGCTGAAGATAAACAAGAATTATTTTTCTATCGAAGAACTGAAGATTGCATACATTGAAAGTCGAGTCGATGAAACTGCGATCAAACACATAGCAACTTGAATGAGAAACATGATCACGAACTCGTTTCTAGAAGCAGAAGAGATACTGTCGATCATAAATAAGATGTACGACGATTTCAATCATCATCACACGACTCAACAACAGTACTTGAAGCTGTATCAGAACAAGATCTTCTTTCATGAATTTTGAATGAAATTTCAGAGATTTAGTGCAGAACTAGAGTACAATAATAAGACTCTACTAGACGATCTTCAGCATAAGATCAGCTCAGACCTTCAGCAAGCAACGCTCAATGAACGAATCACGAATTTGAACGAGTTTGTCGACATCTGCATGCAAGTCGATGTTAGGTTGACTGAATTGAACGTTCAATCGATCGTCAAAGTCTCAGCGATCTCAGCTGCTCGCTCTGTCGCTAGCACTTCGTCTGCTCGACTCACGTCACCAGTTTCTGCGTGAAAGAAACTCAGAAGATTGAATCTCGATTTTATTCAGAAAGAGTTGTTTAAGAAAGAACTCTGCTTCAAATGCAAGAAGTCAAAACATAGAGCATATGACTGTTTTAAGACGACTCAAGTGCATGAGATCGTTGCAAATTCGAAAAACGATCTGCTTTCGTCAAAGTAGTGACTGAGAGTGATATACTCATATTCTGTTTCATCAGCATGTCTGATGATTCATTTGATTTCAAGTCGTTCACTGTTGACATCATCTTGAGTAGTCTAGAAAAGATATTCAGATCTCTCGCTCTGATAGATACTGAAGTCACTGACATGACTTTCATTGATGAATCTTTGATGTCAGAGCTATGTGAACGCTTTGATATTCAGTCAATATCGCTGTCAAAATCAAAATCGATTTGATTGTATGATGAAATCTCTGATCGAAAGTCAATTACACACGCTCTGTATACATTGATCATGATACAAGAACACAAGAATGAAATGATGTCTCTATTGATAACTCGTTTAGATCAGCACAAGATAATCATTGAAAATCTTTGATTGAAAAGAAATCAAATGTTGGTAGATTCTGCAAACGATCGATTAATATCATCGTTGAAGATTCGAACATTGAAACCTGTTGTTTCGAAAGCAAACAGTCAATCAGCATTTCACAGACCTGAATCAAACGAGATCTGCGAAATGAAATGAAAGAACTTGAACTCGATTGTTACATCAACGATCATCTTGAAGAGACTCATGAATCAGAAATCAGTGAATAGATTCATTGAACTCACTCGATTCATTGAACCTGCTCTCATAGCAAAGCAAAGCACTCAAGTTGATCTCGATCAACTTCGTCTCTTTCAGTCAACTGAGACAAAGAAATTCATCAATATTGTCATGATCGAAGTCGCTGCATATCGAACTCTAGTCAAGAATAAGAAGATCAAGATCTTCTTCTTGATCATTAGTGAAATCAATCAAGCGCTTAGCTCAGTCGAAGATTTCACGAAACTGAATGAAATGATTTCTGTCATGTCATTAAATGAACTGAAGAAGAAGCTTTCAATAGTCTATCACGACTTTCTAAATGTTTTTGATAGAGAAAAGGCAACGCAGTTGTCCTTGCATTGATCATACGATCATAAGATTGAATTAGAAGAAGAGAGTCAACTCTCTAGAAGTCAATTGTATCTCATGTCAAGCTACAAGTTGCAGAAGGTCAAAGAGTATCTGAAAGAGAATTTGAAGAAGAAGTTTATCACACTCAGTAAAGCTTCTTTTGCTTCGTCAATACTGTTTGTCGAAAAGAAAGACGACAGTCTTCGCTTTTGCATGAACTATCGAAAACTGAATGCTCTGATCAAAAGAAACCGTTATTCAATACTCTTGATAGACGAAGTACTAGCTCGAATTCAAGACAGTAAGTATCTGACTCGACTCAACATTATCGTCACGTTCAATAAACTGCACATGAGTTCAGAAAGCGAAGATTTAACTACTTTCGTTACTTTCTTCGACATCTATAAGTATAGAGTAATGCTCTTTGAATTAATCAATGAATCTGCTTTCTTTCAGCATTATATCAACGATGTGTTGTTCAACTGTCTGCATAAATTCTGTCAGACATACTTGAATGATATTCTCATCTACAGTAAAACATTGAAAGAACATAGAACTCATGTGAAGAAAGTGCTAGAAAAGCTTCGTGAAGTCGACCTACAGATAAACATTGACAAGTGCGAATTCAAGATTCAGAAAACCTTATTTCTTGAACTATTGATATTCATCAATGATTTGCGAATGAATTCTCGAAAAGTAGATGTGATTCGAGACTGAAAAGTGTCTTGATCGTTGACTCACGTGCAGATCTTCATTGACTTCTGCAATTTTTATCAACGATTCATAAAGAACTTTTCAAAGATTGCTCAACTCATGATAAAGCTGACTCGAAAAGATCATTTCTTTGAATGAACAGAGATCTGTCAGATGATCTTTGAAGAACTGAAGCAACAAGTAACAGCAGTTTTCGTTCTGAAGCATTTCAACTCGATCAGAGAAGCTATTCTGAAAACTGACTTCTCAAACTATGTCAACGACGAAGTATTGTCTCAGTATAACGATGAAGACATTCTACATTCAGTGATCTTCTATAGCAAGAACATGATTCTTGCAGAATGCAACTACGAGATCTATGACAAGAAACTGCTGACTATCATTCACTGTTTGAAGCATTGATGCTTCAAATTGAAATGTACGAATATTTCAATCAAGATCTTTATCGATCACCTGAATTTGAAGTACTTCATGATCATCAAAGAACTGATCAGACGACAAGCTAAATGAGCTGAGAAGTTATCTGAATATAACTTCAAGATCATATATCAGTCGAAAAAACAGAATCTGAAAGTCGACACGCTGATCAGAATGTCAGACGTCAAGTCAGTTGAAGCAAACGATGATCATAAGCTATATCAGCATCAGATGCTATTGTCAGAAGACAGATTTGAACTTCAGTCAATAAAAGATAATCAGAAAGCTGATCAAGATCTGATTCAGACCTTGCTCAGATCTGACTCAGAATCTGATTCAGATTCGAAACTTGAATCGAAAGCTAATCAAAATTCGATTGAAGAGATGATTTCTATTCAGAATCAGATTATAGTCGAAAATTGAACGAATCAACTATGCTTCGATATTCAAATAATCATGAAACAGAACAGAAAAACTTGTCAAGATATTGATCTAGACAATTGCAAAGTACTTGATGAAGTACTCTGAAAAGATGATAGACTATGAGTTTCTCAGTCAATGATCATTCTATTGATAAGAAAAGCACATGATCTTTCGATCAGTGATCATTCTGACATGAATCGAACGTTGAACTTGCTGAGACGATCATATTGCTGATCAAAGATGAGAACGACGATCAAGCGCTACATTCGAAACTGTTACGTTTGTCGTAGGTCAAAAGCATTGAGAGATCAAATCAATGAACTGCTGAAGTCATTGCTCATACTCGAGCAGCAATGACAGAACATATCATTAGACTTCATTATTGATCTATCAGAAAGTGATGAAAGCAACGCGATTCTGATAGTCATAGATCGATTGTCTAAGAAACGACACTATATATTGTGTTGATCAGATGACGAAGAAACCTTCGCAGAACAAACAGTCAAGCTACTGTTGATATGAGTCTTTAGAACTCATGAACTATCAAGATCAATAGTGTTCGATCGTGATTCACAATTCATATCGATTGTCTGAAAGTCTTTATGCCTGAGACTAGACATCAAGGTGAAACTATTCATTGATTATCATTCTCAGATTGATGATCAGACAGAAAGAGTGAATCAGAATGTAGAATGATATCTACGAAGCTACTGCTCATATATGCAAGATGATTGATTTGCCTGATTATTCATGATCGAATTCGTCGATAACAATGCTATTTCGTCGTCAATTGAACAGTCAACGTTCTTTCTGAATAAGAGCTTTCACCCTCATATGAGCTTCGATTCGAACTCAATCGAATATGAGATCACTCAAGCTAGAATCGAAGCAGACAAAGCAAAGAATATATTCAAACACATGAAACGATTTCTAGCATTGATCAAGCAAGTCTTGACAAGAGTCAGAGTCACAATGAAGAAACAGATTGACAAGCATCGAAAGAAAATGATCTACAAGATAAATGACATGATGTTTCTGAATTCTAGAAACATAATGACCTCACAATCATCAAAGAAGCTAGATGATAAGATGCTAGAACTCTTCAAGATTCTGGTCGAGATTGAACATGCTTATCAACTGAAACTATCATTGACTATGAAGATACATTCAGAGTTTGCATCAAATCTGCTGCGACTAGATTCAAAGAACTCGCTGAATGAACAACGAAATGAATCGCCTGATTCTATAGTGATTGACGACGAAGATGAATGAAAGATGAAGAACATACTGAACTTCAGGCACTACGAACGAGATAAACGACTACAATATCGTGTCAATTGAAAAGAATACAACGTCGATCTACATTGATACAACGTTGATGAAAGTGAATTCGAAGAATGCTTGAAGATTGTAAATGACTTTCATGAACGATATTCAAACAAGTCAAGATAGAAATCAACTTAAGAAAGATCAGTTGAACTGCAGCAATGAGAACATTGCTAGATGAAGAAAAGAGGTAATGTTGCAATCGTGCACTTCGAATTAGTCTAACATAGATTGTGTCAGACTATCATAGACTAGTATAGAGCTGATGTTGACACGCTAGCGACCTAGTGTGTCTTCGTGAGTAAAACTCACGACGTGTTGCATCTTCTTTCTTCTTCAGCTTTGAACTTCTAGTTAAAGTACACTCATATGATTCGCTCTATGCAGACTCATAACATTGTATGCTTCATGAATGTGTATAGCTTTCTGAGTCATTTATGCATCATTTGTTAATGTTTGTAGCGTAATTGTGTCTACATCTTTGAAGTTTTTTTTTTTTCTTCATTAAGTGCATGCAGTCTATGACTATGACACTGTCTAGACGCTGTATGTATGCTAAGTTACATGTAACCTGACCAAAGTCGCTGCTTTATATCTTCTCATTAATCAATCACATTGATAGTTTGCACATATAAGCGCTCTCGCTCAACTCTCGTCATCGTACTTTCGTTTTTCTTTGTCTCTTCGCACTCTTTGCGTTCTACTCTTTCGTTTCTAATAGTCATTTTCTCATCGCAATTCGAGTATTTTTCAAATACTCTAGTGTTGCGATTCTTTCAATCTTGATGATGAACAGTGTCAATATAGTGTCTGTGTTTTTGAGCTGAGCTTTTTCCTTAAGCTTTATCTGCTCTGCTCTATAATGTCTGCAGTTCAGCAGTAAATGCTTCGACATTTGCCTTGCATTGCATATTTCATAGCATTTGTTCGAATTATTCTCTGATAATCGATGCAAATAGCTCTTGAAATATTCATGTCTCATTTTCAGCTGAATAAAGGTTGAAAACGTTAGTCTATCGATTTTTCTCATCTATTTTAGTGATTTATGACTTAGATTCACATTCAATATGTGCTTTCAATACTGGTTTTCCTTCTTGATGCTGCTTTTTCAGACATTTAACCATTGTAATTTCGTTTCTTTGCAAATTTGCTTTTTGACGAAGCTTATGATGATTGCTTTCGTGTTGTCGATAACTGGTAATTCTTGAGCAGCGCTTTTCATCAATTGATCTGCTTTTTCGTTTTCAATAATGCTTTTGCGACTCAATATTCACTGTATGCGAATTTGACACTGATTCTGACGTAAATTGATCAAGTTTTGTCGTATGTCATTGAATAACTTCGCATTGACGTTGCTCTTTGCGTTTAGTCTTTGCAAAGTCATTTGACTGTTCATGTACACTCAAATTTCGCTGTTTTTGAGTGCTTTTTCGCTGCATATTGCGATTGCATCGCTAATAGCTTGCAGTTTCGCTTTCGTTGTGATTATTTTGTCAGAAACGCTTGTTGCTTTGCTGTATCTGACGAATTCATGCGTGAATATCACTGTCGTTTCAGTTTCTGTTTTGACCTCTGCTATCTTTTTCCGAATTTGCGATGCGTTGATATACATCACTATGTTTTTCGCCTTTTTGATAATTCTTTCTAATTCTCTGTAGTGCGAATTGATCGTTTCGTGAGTTTCGCTTTTTGCAAATTCGGTTTGATCTCACAATTTCTTGAAGTGAGAAATTTCGATTTCTTTTATTGAATTCAGTGTTTTTTGCACTTTGTTCAATATTCGATATATCTGCGTAAGTCTGTCTTTGCACTTCTTGACTTTTCAAGATAAGTTCATCTTCATCTCGTTTCAGTTCAGGTATTTCGATGCATTCAAATCTAGGTTCAATTCGATAGAGTATTGAGATGAGTACGAAATAGATGTTTTTTTCCTGATAGAGTGTTTTTCCGATAATTCAACTATTTGAATTGCATAGTTCTTGCACTTTTGATCTAATTGCATCTTCATTGACGAGATTTCAACTTCTATTTGCATAGCATCTATTAATGATGTTCGAAATGCACTCAGAATTTTTCGTAATGCAGCGTTTTGCAGTTTGCGAAATTTGACTAAGTAGCTTTTTTGATTATTTCATCATATTTCGACGTCATAATCGCTAATAAACGTGACGCATGTCAGATATAACTGCTTTTCTGATTTGACATTTAGTTTTCACTCGCTATTCATTAATTTAAATAACGAGTGTAGCGTTCTTGTGACTGTCGTGATTTTCGTTTGCACATGAACTTTGAAGTTGAGTTTTCGATTCAGTCTGTTACGATTCTAGCTACGCATCTTCGTTGATGACTATGTTGATGACTATGTTGATGACTATTCTGAGAACTATCGCCGATCGCTCGTCGCTAGAGCATAGACTTGTTTCGAAGTCAACTCTATTCAGAGTTAGCTTATGTTCTTCTGAGTCATATAGATAGTCGACTCTTTCCTTCTAGATACTTTCCTTTCTTAGCATTTATATACTCGTTACATTACACTCATATGACTCGCTCTATGCTGATTTCTAACACAGTCAGACTTCTAGTCATCGTACGCATGTCTTTGATTTTATGACCGTGTTATTGAGTAGAATAATCATTTTGTTGAATGTCATCTTGTGACTTTCAAAGTGTATCAATTCAGATTTCGAGTCATCAAATTGCACTGCGTTGTTCTCAGCTCATGTGAAAGCAATTTTTGCTGCGTTTTTCAGTATCTTCACATTCTTGTCAATATTTCTTTTCTCAACGTATAGCGTCACGTCGTCAATATAGCTGGGTGACTGTAAATTTCCGAACTTTGCGCGAATCTTTGGAAACAGGTATCGAATATAAATTAGAAATAAAATGAGCGAGATAGGTGAATCTTGTGATATTTCTGTGCTTATTTTCTTTGGTTTCTGACGTTCGTCGTCAAATGCTAAGCCAATAACTCGATTTTGTAAGAAACATTTTACTCAATTGATTAAATTGACTGGTATTTTCAATTTAATCAATATTTTGACCAGCTGTTTCAACGCAACATGATCAAAGACTTCTTTGACATCTAGAAGTAGGCAGATAAGCGTGTTTTCTCGACTTTTCGCCATTTGCGCATCATGTACTAGGTTTAGTACTGCGTCTATAGCTGATCTTTGTTTTCTGCCTCTCATTTGATCAAAATTCAGCAGTTTATCGTTAATTTCAGCTGTGTAAGACAGTTGCACTGCTATTATTTTTTCTGCTACTTTGCCTAAACAGTTTAGCAGCGTAATAATTCTGTATGCCTTCGAAATTGAATAATCCGGTTTGTCTGGTTTTTTCAGAATAATTCCCGTGCCTTCGCGTCATATCTTCGAATGATAGTCGTTTTCGATCAAATCTGAGTACACTAAATTGAAGATTTTCGGTATAGTTTTGTACGCTCGCTGTATGATTGCGAATGACATACCGTCTGGTTCGAGTGCTTTTCTGAGTGCTGAGAAGTTAATAGCGTGCTTGATTTCCTCTTCGATAACTCTTGATCACTGTATACTTTCGTTCGATAGTAATTCTTCATTGATTTGAATTTTCGATGGTGATGGGTACATTGCTTTCAGAAATGCCTCGCACTTTTCATTGAATTCAATCTTCAATTCTTTTTGCGAGTTTTGTATCGAGGGTAGCTTCTCGATTAGGCGTGGTTTAGTGAACTTGTAGGTCTGAAACACTTCTTTCCCTTCGACGTTGTTCAAAAAATTGATCCAGAATTGGTTTTTAGCCAGCTTTATTGCATCATGGTACGAATTTCGCATTTGCACTACCTCTGCTCATGCGTCGTCATTTCTGCATCTTTTCCAGGTTCGCTTTTTTGACGACAGCGCCTTTCGCATTTCGGTGAGCTCATTGTTTCACCAGGGTTTTGATTTTGCGCATATTCGCTGTTTAGATACGAATAATTCTACTGTATTCTTGATGCATTCAGTCAAATAAATGGCTTTTGCTTCTAAACTCGTGGTTCTTTGCATCTTGACTATCATTTTGTCTTTCGCCTTTTGCAAATGCTCATCAAAGTCTTTCCAGTCGACTTTTTGCAGATTGTATGACGCGTTCAGCGAATTTTCGACCAACTTCACTTTTTCCGTAACTATTGTAAATAGAATTACTTCATGATCGAATCCTGTGTCTGCGTTCTCGTCTATATGTCAATTCTTGATATGATTGCGCATATTCTTTGATGCGAATGCTAAATCAAGTACTGAGCTTGACTGATCTGAATAGCTGTGATATGTGTCTATATCAGGAGT
>JAABUW010006196.1_pt1 | contig 15145 bp, 20 predicted proteins | sample 5560081 | NCBI WGS metagenome assembly JAABUW01 (sample SAMN10711882, study PRJNA513363) | rock metagenome | isolation source: Antarctica rocks | place: Antarctica: Victoria Land, Knobhead sud
TCAGTCTCGGGATGCCGAAGTTGTAATCTCAGCGCACTGATCGAGCTCCTTGAAAGGCACAATAAGTCCTATGTTCCCCATCCACAGCAAGGCGACGATTTTACTGCTTTGCGCTCCATTCCACACCGCTTACTAGGAATGAGAAACGTACGATGCTGCCATCCGCGGGTCGCATCTCCCCGGGATGTATTACACGAATCGGATACTTCCTCGCATGCTTCCAGATCGCTCTTCTCCTTCACCGTAAGCCCCACTACCTTCTGTCCTTGCTCTATTACTAGCTCCAAAGTCTGTTGTCGAGAAGCTTGAAGAGCCGCGATAGCAGTCTCTGCCATATCCGTTTCGGCCTGAAGTATGCGCACATTGTTTGTTGGCGTGCTAACTTGTGCCTGTGATGCTTCCAGGTTAGCAGACAGGTCGCATTGGCCTGCTTCAGCCCCCGAATTTCTGCTTTCACCCCATCGACAAACGTCGTTAGGGCCGAGCCGGGTCCATGATGTTGTAGCTCAGACGAATAGTGAGAAGTACATGTAGTACATGTGAACGCGAGGTGAGTCAGCAGACAACTGAAGATATCGGTGTTGTGAGTGAGCTAGTGTCCATCTCACGCTTCCGTATGCAGTGCCTTTGCATCTATCGTCCCGTGAAGTCTATCCGGAGATAACTTGTTTGTACTTTCTCATCTGAATCCAGCAGATCCTCCGAACTCGTATGCACATAGGCCCGATAGTCGTATCCAAGATCGAGACCACCACGTGTCACACGCTCTGCTTCCCTTTCGTGATCAAGTCAATGTCGCCCGTGCCGCTAATCGAGTGTCGCTCGTTGTTGGGATGGCCTCGCTGGCATGGCGTCTCGGGGAGGAGCGGAAGGATGGTCGTAAGGGGGAGGGTGGTGCGGCATAGCTGCAGAGTGGAGCTCGCGGCTTATGCTTGACGGATACACTCTGTCCGACCCTAGTCTTGCTTAGCCCGTATAGGCTTTGCGTCATGTTAGGTAAGAAGAATGATCATTTTATTGCACGTGGCCAGGGTGTTGTGGAGAGTCGGCATGAGCACATTGCGCGTGCCAAGCAGTCGTATGGTGTTGCTAAGCCCTGCAAAGGGGAAACTCTAAGGTGGTTGTCGATGAACGTGATCATAACAGGAGAAGTTCCGGAATGCGGTAGTGATTGCTTTCACTTCATCGGCAGCTCGGTCGTGGTCTTTCGGTTGCGGTGGTCAAGGTAAGTAACACTAGCACGGAGGTCGCCCGGAGCACTCGTTGCAAAAGTATGCGGGGGAGAGGAAGCTCATCGTACGTTCAACGAGGACGAAGGGCCCAGGTCAGCATGAACTTGTTGCATGGTGTACTCGAATCGCCGCTGCGTCGCTGGTCGGGGAAGCGTTGCAGCGGTCTAGAAGTCCTCTGTAGCGAACTCGTCGCCGTGATTGTTCCGGGAGCGTTGCCACAATCTAAAGGTGATGTACAGTAAACTCGTCACCGCTTTCGTTTCTGGATTCGTACTCTGGTGTCTCGGTTTTATTTTTATTTATCCTTTCTCGTATCGACATTTACCCATTCCTTTATCGGTTGTCTTGAGCGGGAGGTAGTAGCGCTATTTGGCGTCGTGTCGGTCTAGCCTTGAGAGCCGGTGGGGCGAGATGATGGAGTCGCGTCGCTGGAACCAGACAATGCCGAGTCGTGAGCGAGCAGCATCGCTGAAGCCGACCACGTAGGATCGTCAAGGATGGCGCGGTTGGAGACGAGATACGTATAGTAAATGGCCGGATGATACGAGATCGGGGTCGTACTCCTGATGTACTGGTAGCACTGCTCGTAGATCAGGTCTGGATCTCCCTGTTTGGTATGTTAGCTTCGTTGATTGTAATGCACGTCACGAACAGTACCTTTAGGGGATGAGTGGGAGCACGGATAGAAGTCGTTCTCAAAGCGATGCTGACCCCAGACTCTACGAGCGTGCCTGGAAGTGGGTTGTTGTTGCAACCGTCCACTGCGGTGGAAAGCAGCGGATGTAATGGCGTTCACCACTCACAATGGCTACTACGAGCGGGGGTTAACATTCGGGTCAGCGGTCTTGAGGAGAGCCTTCATGTCGTTCACCTCCTGCTCGGTGACGTGCTAGTATCGGCCTTCGCCAACACCATGACGGAAGTTGATCGGAGTGATGGTAACTCCGGTCTCAATAAGCATGCCGGAATTGGACTGTCATCGCGGTTCTCCTTGGTGATCTGATGGAAGAAGCGCACGTGATGATATATGGGGTCAGACGAAATGATGGTGCGTCGTCACTGGAACCAGATCATGCCGGCTGGCGGAAAACAGTGCCGTCCGAGATGGATTTGTTGGATGTCGTGGCGACATTCGGTGACGTGTCGGTCTGGCCTTGAGAGCCAGTTGGTCAAAAGGGTAGAGTAGCATCGCTGTATCCAAAAGACGTACTGTCTTGAGGTCCAGGGCGGAAGAACACACCGCGGGCGTAGTAGATCGCGGGGTAGAGTAAAGGCGTGCAAGATTAATGTCTGCAGCTCCTCGTTGGACATCTTGGCCTCGTCCAACACAGCGCACGAAAGAAGCAAGTCCACCCAGAAATGCAGCGACTAGGAGGCCGAGCCTCGTTGCGGAGAAGAAGCGATCTAGACAAGTGTGCCGTAGAGGGGGTTGCCATTCTAACATCCCCAACAATCTGAGGAAGAATCGCACGTAGTAACGTTCCCATTGACGATAGCTACGATCGGGACTTCCGTGCTCGGGTTAGCAGTCTTGAGAGATTACGTCGGCCTCGAAGGTGGGGAGTGTATCGAGTTGGACGGACATGAAGGGTACGCTCGTTCGTCCCTCCATTTCCTCGACTCGAGCCGAAAAACTGGCGATATTGTGTGATATCTAGTAGAGTGAGGTTCAACCTCTCAATGGGTGTGTAATGTCGAGAGCATCATGTCGAGAGGTTGTGATATATGGAAGGTCTTCCGATGGATGTGTGAAGTTGATCTCCTAAAGCGCCAAGCTTGGACGCCAGGATCGGGAAGTTGCTGTGCAGATCCGAAACCTCAATTGTGCGTTGGGTCGCTCGGAGGTGGATGGGCTCGCGTGCGAATCTCTTCCGATGAACTTAACCGGGATCCTAGATTTCATCGACAAATCGATTGGACGTGAGACATCAAGCGAAAACCTGCAGCAGGACTGATAACACAACACTCATCGCGCTCCTTTCGAGACGCTCGTCGCCTACCCGGTCATTTGTTATTTTCGGAGTGCTTCAACCTCCGGAGCAAGTAAACCGTCTTCACCGTTACCCGGAGATCGACTCAATCCAGTCGGATTCATGTCCGGCCGTGAAGATAATGATGTTGTTCGTTGCGCAGAAGTCAACCAAGATGAGTCCCAGTCCCCAAAAGAATGTCGGACGCGATGATGATGCACTAGTCATGTCGTCAGCCAGAATAGAACTCCCTTGAACTCCCACCTTCCCTCCTTGAAAGCCGTAGGTAGATGTCCTACCCATCAACCGGTACTTGTCCGGCACCTCATATAATTTGTCCTCGTCTTCCGCCTCTGAGATGTTCGGTAGGGTCCGGGAGTTCTGCTTGTCGAAGGAGTAGCCGGGAGAGTCATCCATCGATGGGCGCTACTAGTCAGGCTCTGGTGTCGCGAAGAGATTCGGATTCCCAGCGTGGCAACGCTTCTCAAGCTTAGCATCGATCGTAGCAACCTGCTTTAGATGGTCGCGGACCTTCTAGGCACGTACCTGTGTATCCTTCGTGTGGTCGCGGAGCTTCTAGGCCCGTGCTGTGGTGTCCGCCGTGGCTGCCGCTGCTGACGTATACTAGGAGTAGTCGGGTGGTGGTGTGGCGTAGGAAAATTGAACAGCCGAGTTAGCGCGGCGACTTTTGGGGCTCAGCATCTCTCGCACTAGTCTGGTTCGCAAAGTTGTGGATCGTCTGGCTACGCTGCTAGTGTAGGGATGGCAGATGCTAGTTTGTTGGAGTCTTAGGTACTGCTAGCGAAGCCGGCTACTAGTATCGAGCCTGCTACTACTGAAGTAGATCTTGCTAGTAGTTACTACTCATGCTGAGTCTTCTGCTCACGCAGATCCTGCTCTCTCTAACGCTAATCTTGCGCCTGCTGACGTAGATCCTGCGCCTACTGACGCTGATTCTGCTGCCGCTACTCACGCTAAGCCTGCTGCTGAGCGAGCGAACCTAGCGGACCCGGGGACGTGGCCCCGTGCTAAGCGTTGTGCGTAGCCCCAAGTAGCGCTGGCGGAACCTGCTGCTGAAGGGGATTACGGAAAAGACTTTCCGAAACTTCCGAGGTTTCCGTAACTTACGTTGTGTTGGCCATAATGATTCTTACTTGCTAGTGCTAGTAAAGTTGGTATAAGGTGAGGATGAGGGAAAGCCATTGCGAACAGAGGGTTGAAAGGCCTTAACAATATTGAGTTCTTAGGCGTATAGGGTAGGTAGAGGTAGTGGAGACGGCGACGGAAGCTTCTTGTCTACGGCTTGTTCGCTTAGGTAGCATAGTGGGTTTTGGAGGTGCTCTACTAGTTGATCCATCCGGTAGAGAGCGCCAAATTGAGGACGATATAAGCTTTGCGGCCTTGCAAACAGAATATTCTCCTCAAATGAACATAGCAATCCATACCGTATACATGCAACTTTAATGATTAGCGCTTGTGTCGGCGAGAGCGAGTCTGTCTGTCCTTTGTGGTTAAAGATACCGTCCGGACGATGTTTTGGTAGAGCTGCATTCTCGGCGGCTGTTCTCGTACTGTTATTCGTCTGCCGAGAGAAGATAGGTGTTGGAGGAGAGAGGATGGGTGTCAGACGTGTTGAGTTCTTGTGGCTATAGCTGCGTCCTCGCAGCACTTCTAGGAATGCGGCGTTATGTCTGAGTAGATGATATTCTGTGATGGTATTGACGTCGGAAAGTTGTCGGTGTACGGGAAGGTGTATGCTGCAACACGTGCTGCTGCCGGACGTAGCCTCGGCCTCGAGATTGCCATTATGTGCACTCGGCAGTTCGTACTTAGGACAACGAGTGTTAGCGCTAATCAAGTCGACCAAGATTTGCGTCCGCGGTGCCAGCCCTTCGAAGCGTTGTAGTGGTGTGTAGAACTATACGAGATTAGCTTACGTTCGAGAGGCGTTGAAACCATAGGTTGCGGGTTGTCGATGCAGCGGCCGCTAGAGCAACTGAACACGTAGTTGTCGAGTTGCTTGAAAGCGATTGTACAGATCCACGCCGGTTTCATGACCGGAAGAAGCTCCACTGGTGCCACTGCCATTGCCAGCTGCTCTTACCTTCAAGACTCCTAGTAGCGTTTAGGTAGCGGTGGTGGCTATGCAGTTTCCAGTGCGCCATACGCAGCGGTCGTCGTACTAAGGTACATTAGTGGTTTGTGTCCCGTTGGAGAACCGCTTCACCCCACAAGGCGTAGGTCGAGTCCGACACACAACTCCCCTCTTTCATGGTAGCCATGACACTCTACGGGCACCGGTTGAGGTGGCGATCTTTATGGATGGCGCTCTCGAGGAGCCGATGTAGTGTCGTGAGTAGGAGGTGCGGATGTGAGATTCGGGAGCCGTTGTGGTAAGACGCCGATGCGGAACAAGGTGTGAATTGTCTAGAGGCGCTGTTCATGTGATGGCCATCGGAGCGAGACAAATGTCAAACCCAGCTCAAATACTGGGGATGAGGAATCGCGGATGGTACATAGAAAAGTCTCGAGTTCCGCTGTGCCCTTCGCATCCACATCCCATATGTGAACCCCATACGCGAGATGAAGCAGCAGATTTGTGGCATCGAAATCTCGAAAAAGTCTTGTATGCGACTTATGCTTTGGCGGGAAACGGTTTCGACCAGGGTGTCCAACAATCAATCAATCAGTGATTGGTTTAGTTTGATGATTGCTGGGATTGTTTAAGCCAGAAATTTGATTGATGGTTTCATTAGCGGTAATCGATTGGTTGATTGATAGGCGGCTGTACCTACCCGATTAGGTAGTCACGTGTAGCCTTGGCGCGGCTCCTTCCCCTTTAGGAAGGACGTTTTCTGGTATGAGTATTAGCGTGATTGATTGATTGCTGGACTAACTGCTTGATTGATTATGATTACTGGAGGAGGCTGATTGATTGATTGATAGCCTATCAATCAATCCAATCATTGATTGTGATGGATTACTGGACACCCTGGTTTCGACGACGTACCTCAGCCGATGAGCAAGGATTCAACGGCATTTCGCCGTCCTTTCCTCCATGTAACTCTCGGACGTCCACGTGTAATCTCGCCTTTAAAGTGGTTGATTTGCACGCGTTGTTTGTCCGAGATCTACCACGTAGGAAAGATAGCCTATGGATATAGTAAAAGAGGGTGAAGGGGAAGTACGTACATTTACCTCTCACACTTTACCATTTTGAGGTCTTTGCACAGTTTGGATGGACCGATCTACTCGCGGCCCAGCTTCTTCGCGGCTGCCTTGCAAGGCAATATTCCATGACACCCAGGATGTCGGCCCGGCACAGCAAGTCCAGCGCTCCTCCACCCCGACCACAAGCCTTACGCTTCTGCTTGGAGCTGTATGAGTTGTACATAATATCGGTGGCCGGATCGCCTACCGAGATTATGGCAGCCAGTGTACGACGGCTCGAAAACAGCCTTGGCCTCGCAGGTATGTATCTCGCCCTACGCTTCTCGGCAAGACAAGATGGGTGCATTTCTCCAGGATATAGGTGTCGTTTGAGCGCGCTTAGAGTGTAGTCATCGTCGAAAAGGCCCAGAGCGTCGTTCAATGCTGTGCGGAGTGCGCTCGGATGCAGTAGCGACATGCTAGCAGCTAGCATGTAGTAGGGAAGCATAGGTGCTGTACACATCATACCCGAAGGTGTTCGCCTCGTTGAGTCTCCCCTCCTCTGCTTGAACATTTGCTGACCTACCATAACAAAAGAACTTCCATGATGTGGTGAGTCATCAAGCATTCACATGCACTTGCTTAGCAAATTTTCACGTGCTCGAGCACGGACACTGACTGCATTTAAGAGTAAAAGTAAACAGTTTCGTCTAGAAGTTTCGATTTCTGCAGATTCCCTTACAACCTCAGTCTTGACACCTACCTTGGCCTACGCACATACATAGCACTCAGCTTGATACAGCTTCAAGCGTCAGCATGAAGGGCTTCGTTGTTGTGCCTGTAGCGCAAGCAGGTGCATATGCACGGTACCCAAGGTTCGATGAAAATGATCAGCTTGTAGGCGGAGGTTTTGACCGTGGACGGGGTGGTGGACAGAGACACGAGACCAAGAAGCAGAGGTTGAAGCGACTTTGTGAGTTCGATTCACCCGCGACTCTGTCAAGTGATTTTGCTAAGAACTTGAAGTGCTTGTGAACGGCAACATGACCATCCATCGCCTTCAGCAGATCGTCGACTGCTTGGAAACCTGTAATGAAGAGGATGTCAAAGGACTGAAACTGTCCAATATGGCTGTCATCATCCCACTGGTCAGAGATGGCACTCTAGGAATCCGAGCAACCGAATTGGACTGGAGAGCGCAGGACAACCGCGTGGGCAAAATTACGGCTTTCCAACTTGGTGCTCTATTGGTGCAAGCTTCCCAGGACCGAGACGACACCGTGGATGCGTGTTCAGATTGTGCGGGTGGTCGGGGCAGGTTTAGAAGTTGTCGGTCCCTCGAAGGAGTTGGCTTCGGTGCTTGTACGAATCACCTCTGGACAAACCATCACAAGCCGTGTGAAAGGTCGGCTACCTACGGTCAAGAAGTGCATAGGAGGCCTGGAACATCCCAAGCAGAGCCACATCCTTCACCTGAAGGAGAGCCACATTCTCCACCTGAACGAGAGCCACGTCCTTCACCTCAAGCAGAGCCACGTCCTCCACCTCAAGCAGAGCCACATCCTCCACCTCAAGAAGGGCTATATCCTCTACCTCAAGCTCAGCCACATCCTCCAAGGGCTGCCCATCGCCGTCTTCAAGTGGCTAGGGCTCCAGGAAACTTTCGCACTTCTACCAACCAAGCCTCAACAAGCGAGACGAGGGGAGGTTCTCCACTTGGCGAACCGGTCGGTTCTCCGGTTGTCGATCCCTCATATGCACAACATCAGCCAGTTCGACCGCGAGATGGCAGGCGCGACTAGTGCCCCTCAACAACAGTCCTCCCACCACACAGGCAGCACAAGAAGCTTAAGCAGGCCTACCGCATCTCAGCAAGCCATGCAGCCGGCTGCCCGGCGTGGCTACCCATTGCGACAAGAAGTACATTCAGCGGCTGCTGCTGCTCGGCAAGGGCCACGGCCTGGGACTCTGCGTAATCAATCTCAACAGCCACGTCAGGGGCATTGTTCAGGGGCGCAATGCTTTAGCGCCGCACAACATGCAGCCATCGGGTGCTGCAGATCGCCACGTCCGCTTCGATTTGCCGCCATCCTCATCTGCAGATCCTCTTGATCATACTAAAGGCGGTTGAACTCCGATGGGCTTTGGATAGACTCTAAAAACTCTTCAATACCCTACTGAGCATTGAACTGGCCCTGTACAGATGTCAGCATGTATGGCATTCGAACGCACGTGAACGACTTACCCAACCGGACCTCTTCACACCGCCATAGGGAAGCATCGACTCGTCACTATCAACACCGTTAGTCTCCACCAACAACTCATCATCGACAGCACTGCATGAAGTCTTACAAGCGGGTTGGCAGCGAGAATGTATGTTGACGAGATTTCTGATGTGAAGGATGGCGAGGAGCGAAGAAGATGTGTGGTTACTTGTGCTTGTGCTTGTGGGCGATGTCAATTTGTGCGGAAAGTGTTTGGGGCGGTCAGTCAAAATACTTCTGTATTCACGGTAGTCCTGAGTCCAGCGCAGGCTAGATGACATTAACGTACACAAGTCTCAACTCATCGACGATATTACTTAAGAAGATACTCTGTAAACCTTCCCTTCGACTTCTCCGTCAGCTTTAGCAGTCTTCTCGTCTTGAGATAACCGACGTTCCTAGTAACCATCTTGTTAGCCTCCTCTTCAACATTCTTATACAACGCCACCTTACTTGGCTACGCTGCTCCCCTACCGCCTCACCGCGTCCTTTAGCCCGCGTAGACGTCTTAGTCCGTTGTAGTTGTCGCTCTATAACACTAGTCCAAGGTATGACGCCGGATTCAGATAGGTGGCCGGAATTATCGTTATGCTCCTGTCCATCGTGCTTCTCCTCTCGTCAACAACTTCTCTACCCCCTCTACCCGCCAACGGCCAGCACTAGCACGGCTGCACTTATTGCTTGGCAGAGGAGCCTGCGTGGACTTCTCTAGGAGCAAAGCCATCAACAATTGAGCAGCTCTGGTACCCTTGGGGTTACTTGACTTCGTGAACGTACGGAACTTCGTCTCGAAGGCCTTCCGCTCGTCTGTGGCGCCTTTGAGCTCTTGCTTGGACAGTATGGTCTGGCCGACCTTCGACATCAAGCGCAACTCTCGGCGAGCATCCCTAATGATGACATCGATACTGGCCTGAACGAACTGTACCCACGCTGGATTGCGATGCGAGGCTCTGCTACGAAGTCGACGTGATCGGTTGCGTATAAGGTGTGGTCTACTACTACATGTAGGGGCTCGAAGGTGGAAACAGCTGGTGAATTGAGAGTTGTGCTGGAACTGCTGGACTTCTGGGCTTGTAGGCAAGGCGCCAGTGTGACCTTGGACGAGTATGAAGCGTCTCGAGCATCTCATTGATCCACAAAGCGAAGTCTCTCTAGCACAGCAGCAGCAGTCCTTCCTCCCATTCGTCTTCAGAGATTGTCAGGTCTTGACACCCCTCCCTCATGACCTTGTCGTGCACTCTCATTGCGCTACGTCCGATGGTGGCCGCGCCTCGCTGCCTCGCATCCCCTTCACACTCTTTCTCCCGCAGTAGGTGAACCTGAAGTCGACCGCGTTCGGCATGTTGGTGTTAGGCATGAACATGTCGTCGGCCGACATACTCCACATCCTCGCCATCTTAGAGCCGTATGTGTGGTTGGATTCAAGGTTGCTCACGGTTCTGACCCCATCCGAGTTCCTATTACTGCCCTGGGGGCGGACATGGTCACGATGAGCTTAGATCACGCCCAGGGTGTAGGTGAGGATGATCCTGACGCTGTGCGGCCAAAGCAAAGCTAGGTCCTCATCACCATCCTGATCGCGATCCTCTTCATGATCTGCGGGTCCATAATCGGTTGTCTCAACGTGATCATCTGGTACACCAACACGATGAACGCCGAGAGGTTCATCGACGACCTGATCGGGTTCAAGGTGGAGGACCACGACTCGAACGGGAGTGAGGTCGACTTCGACGACGACGATAATGTCCACATCACGGGCAAGAACAAGGACGTGAAGATGATGTAGATGTTGCGCTCGATGAAGACGATGCTGGAGTCATACACAAGAGGACGGGCAAGGTCGAAGTCGACGTCTCACTCCTTAAAGAGTCGCTGAAGCCCAAGCAACGGGACCTAAGAACATAGCTGTGAGCCTAGATATAACCACCTCCCTAAGGATGGACGACCCCACGAAGAGTTGCTAGTCATGGTCGTGTTTTTTGTCGTGAAGAGGACGTTAGTTTCCGGAAGGCGATCAGGCAGCTGAAGTCGTTCGGAGTCTAGTCCAAAAATACGCGCCCGAAGGAGGTGTTGGTTATTATCGGCATTCCGTCCGTGACTTCGACCACGGTGGCAGTAGCGAAGCTCCTCGGACTAGGCGTACAGTTGACGATCCCCTGCCCCCTCGCATAACCACAGCTGCTCCAAAGTCCTCGAGTGCCGCATTTATCGCCACCTCTCCCCTCACCCACCGAGACTAGAAAGCAATAAAAGCGGCGTCGTTCGCATCAACCCTGAAGTGCGTCGTGGCGTCAGCCTTGACAACGTGGTATGACTTCATCCAAGTCGAGTCTGGCATCGGGCGGTAAGTCTGCTCCATCTTCTGGACTGTCGGTGCCGTCACTCTTGTTCATCTCCACTCCCGTTTTGAAGTTCGGGGATGGCGAATAGCTCAGAGATTCCACGCCCTCGCGCAGGCTTGTTGATGTCGTGCGAACCGCCCTGGATAGATTTTACATGTATACAAATGACAGGAGTTGGGTAAGGTACCAACTCCCGATGCTGTCGAAGAAGATTCCAAAGAAAGCTGTATAGGTGACTCGACATCCGGCTTGCCAAGTCATTGAGCGTAAGGCGGGAGGTTGTATCGCCTGCGGGTCCAGTATGGCCGGGTTCCTCGTAGACTGGCGTCAGAGTGGAAGACTGAGTTCCTTGCTCTCCGAACTGATTGACGGAACATGTAGAGTAGCTATGGGCTGGTTGCCGCATCATCGGGTTGAAGACGACGTATGGAAACCGCGAGTGGCTTGTGAAGTAGCCATCTAAGCAGCGCATGAGATGATCGATATACTGCTGGTACACAGCTTCCCGCTCACGAGGCGGAGCAAAGTCGACTTCACTATAGCGGAGCAGTGTTAGAGAGGTCAGCGACCGCATTGGTCGTCCGCGATCATAGTCCGACAGAGCAACCTCATCAACAGCAGGCCACGTGAGGTGCGATCTGGCTGAGCAGGCTCGACCGCTGCTGCTGCTGCTGCTGTTGCTGTGACTTCGCCAGTCGAGACTGGGTGCAGCAGAAGAGAACATAACATGGGACACTGCCCGCTGAAAGTGGTTGACTTGCGGTCGTTAAGCAGTCTCTCAGGAGCCTGGGAGTGGTTTGGCTGTCGTTCACGAGCCTATAACTTGATGTACTGCACGGTTGCCGAGCCGCACACTGGGCGCGGCATCAATATCGCAACGATGATCGCCTTCGCCATCTTCTTCGCCATCGCCGTCGCTAGTATCACAATCCTGACCCTCTGGTCGGGCCTGATTCCCCTGCTGTACTTGTCCTTGGTCTTGCTCTTGGCCGGCCTAAAGAGGTTGCTCCGGACCGTAGTCATCGTGGGCAGCACCTTCATGAACGCTGCCGTCTTCAGGCAAATGGCCGATTACGTGCTTATCGAGGTACCACTCCTAGCAGATATGTATTGATTGTAAGTAGCGCTACAGGCTGTCCAAGCCTGCTTGTGGCGGTAGGGTCCTTGAGTAGGATACATGATCGGCCAATTCCTTCTCTACACAGCATGCCGAGAAGAAAGATATAGGTGCGTCGGACGGTGGGCTTTTTTTGTCGGCGGCAGGATCTCCTTGGAGCCCGAGTCATGCTCTCGCCTTACGTGTAAACTGTGTCCCAGCTGCGCTATGCTTGAAGCAGTCGTATACATGTTTTCAAGTTCTTGTCGGATTTCGTCGCGTAGCACTTCTGGCTGACATTCGTTTTCTGGCGGGTCTCGGTCTTCTACGGCTCTAAGCCACTCGGCCTCGCCTGCTGTCGAGTCGAAGAAGGTTTATCAGTTGTAGCCACGTAATCTTGCACTTTGTTCAGAGTCGCAGCATTCGGGTGCGGCATAAGTCCACTGTAACGTTCTCTGAGCTTAGTTCGTAATTTCGCGGGTGTTAGAGTAATCGCACAATTCGAAAGTATCATTCGAGCACCGCCAGATGATCGAAGACAACTCTTGGAGACTGCGGCTGAAGAAAGAAGCGACTGATCCGCTCCCATACACTGGACTACGACAGTTCGATGTCTGGAATCTTTCGAGGCTCTCTACCTATACCACGCCACCGAGGGTGTTGGTGAATAGGAGGTTGGTGAAGTTCTGAAATGGCGGAATCGAGCGGTCCTTACCTCCACCGCCGTCGTATGCGCTGTCCATGAGAGGTATGGAGCGATTGGTGCGAGTGCCCGCCGGTGGCGGTTCCCGTCGGTTTGCTGAGACTTTGCTATGTGCATTGCCGTAACGAGGGAAGAGTACTGGATGCATCCATCATCCTCGTCTATGCGGCGTCTGCGTCTGCCTTGATCGGAGACCCATCCCCGTCCAAAAACATCGCCTCATCTCCTTCCACCAGCACTACTCAGATGCCTTCGCCCTCCCATCTTCCACCGGCACGTTGCCTTTGCTGCTGCTGCTGCTCGCCACCTCCTCCCAACCTTAGGAGACTCAGGCGCCGCGCACCACACAACGCATAGACGGCTCTCCCCTGCCCAATCCCTTGGGCTGTCCTGTCGGCCTAGCTACGTCTGCTGAGAACGCCCCGATCATCCTAGTCGGCTACTGCGACTAGCGTTGGACCAGATCCACTATGACAACTTCACTTGGTGTCTCCGCATACAGTCAAGAGCCCGGCCATCATGTCTCGTGGTCCGGATATTCGGCTAGCCTGATCTGGTCGATGCACCTGGAGATTGGGGGCGAGGCAGTAACGCCGCTTCTACTTAGATGTAGTCCGCACGGCATCGCCGTTGCCTAGGCACCGGGCGCTGATGATGTTGTGTCAAGTGGTGTGGTAGGCGAGCAGGATTCCATAGTATGGTGTTCTTGTCACTGCTGTAGTCAGCTTCTAGTCTCTATCTAGATCAGTCGACGAACCTATCCCGCTCGGATTGCCTTCGCCATCTTCTCCAGTGTACTCGCAAATATAATCCCGCCACTTGCCCTCACCACATTCAAAAAGACTCAGTTATGCAGACGCTCAATCGTGTTGCAAAATCCCTTATAAAACGGGTTTCGACCTTCGTATCCTGCATTGTGCTCAGAATCAGGAAAGTCTGTAATTGATGGAAGAAGTAGGGGACTGACAGGTATGGGGCTTGTTGCGCGGGCTCAAGAGACATCTGTGATATCCTGCTGCCAATTCTCTCGCTCACGTTGAAGTCGACGACTACACCAACGACCTCACGAGATCTCTACGCAGCTCTGCACCACGTTCCAGCATACGACAATGGCGCGACCACACCATCTCTTTCGATTTACTGGCGTCGCTGGGCAGATAACGCATCGGTCAAACACAGCAAAGCTTCCCCAGACCTGGCCTGAACGCCAGTTGTGGACAGAGCGCCAGGAAGTGAGGCACACAAGATGCTATCGCACTGCCAAAGCGATTACGGACATAAGTGGCGCATTTCGCTCAGGTACGATGAGGGATGTTGAGCAAGAGGATTATTTGGATGGCGCTTGCAACTGCGCTGGGTCAAGGGGAAGGCAACTGCACCAGCACATGGCGAGAGTCGAGCCCGAACATTGACATGGTGTTGGAATCGCGCTCAGTTTTGGTTAAGGTGGTGGAGAGGAAGTGTAGTGCGTGGTATACGTGCATGAACAGGATTGAAGTGTGAGCGGCTACAAGCAAAGGACCTCAAGTTCATAAGTCGAAGTCTGGACATTCAGCGTCAGATGCAGCGTCAGATTCAGCTCAAGAGTCAGTCACCATGGCATCTGTCTTATTCCTCTTACACCAACTCCCGCACGAAGGACCTCTAGCGATGCAGTTGATAGACAACTCGCCAGTATCGGTGCGCTGCAGGACGCATTCACCGACAGGGTGAAGGACAGTGCCCATAACATCACTCCAGCAAGAACCTCTCCGAGCGGCTCCCACACGCAACTTCGAGCTTCTGGATCACTGCTGCAACGACTCTAGCGCCTGGCCGCTTCGCAAACCTCTACGCCTTCCCGCGCATCCGTCGTACACGCGATCCCTCCGACCTTCTTCGCAATCTTGCCGATACAGTTGTTGGTGTTGGAAGAGACCTCGACAAATGCGAGGGCGCCCTGATGCCATCGGCAGCCTGTTCTCATGGTACGGGAGATGCGAGCAGACGTCAAACTCTTGTCCGTAGTACCGAAGGAATAATACCTCTCTTCCAGAGGTATATAAGCAGCTATGCCGATGCACTAACATGCGCAAGAAGACGGCCACCAAATGGGCTTTCCGCATCCCGGTACCATTTATCTACGATGGAGGAGGACGTCACCGACGACGCTTCAGTTGATTGCAATAGCACCAATCTAGTGAAGGTTCTGATGAGGATGGAGGCGGAGGATAATTGCATTGCTTGATGGGTAGGTGCGGAGACGGAGGGTAGATGTGTGCGGAAAGACCAACTTCCCGAAAACGAGGTTCTTTCGGGACGAGGCATAAGAGGGTATTGGAGGCAGTATTACGTGTTGCTTTCTGATTCGCTTTTGTCGAGTTGAAGGAAATGGGGTGGGCAGGAGGG
>JAABUW010006199.1_pt1 | contig 15137 bp, 14 predicted proteins | sample 5560081 | NCBI WGS metagenome assembly JAABUW01 (sample SAMN10711882, study PRJNA513363) | rock metagenome | isolation source: Antarctica rocks | place: Antarctica: Victoria Land, Knobhead sud
AGCTCCGCTTGATGCGTCCGCAGTGTTATTCTCACCGCACCTTGCGCGTTTGTGATGAAACCACGGTCTCGTGTCTTCGGTGCAGAGAAGTAGCTTTGTGCGACTTCAAGCTGCATCGGTGACAGTTTGAAGAAGGGGCCTAAGATGGTCTTGGTCTCGATGTCTTGTGGCTCGATGTCGTCCGGTATCCACATCGGAGACTCTGTGATGGCATCGACGATTTTTGGGAACCGCAGCAGATTTCGCATGCCGCGGACATACTTCGTGTGATCGTGTAACATGCTGATCTGTGATAGCTGCCGGCTGAGCTCTTCCGCAGCGCCGACGATGGCTTCCTTGATGGTCTCGTCTTCTTCGAACCGACTGCTGGCCTCCGTGAGGAAGTCGGTGCATATTCCAACATCGCACTCTGGGTCGGAAAGTAGGTGATCTACCAAAGCATTTGACATCGGCACATCCTCGCCGAACATCTCCGGCATAGTGACCGCAAACACGCAGTAGCTCATGCATAATCTCCTGGTCTCCCTCAGCACATCATGCTTGGGATCTTCTGGGCCAGTAAATTTCGACCCTCTCATTGTTCGCGACACCCGCTTGAAGCACCCGAGCAGATATTCGAACGGCTTGCCATCGGGAGCCTGGCTGGCCGCTTCTGTGATAGCGCCCTCCAGAACTTCCGTATTCAGCTGGACCGTAGCTTTGCTGTCGACCATATCTTCCCTTGTGCTCGCCAGAAACACAAGCTCATGCCCTGAAGCATCCCTGGGCTCATCAGGATTCAGAGTAACCCGGAAGATCTGCCGTAGGTTACGATCTTGCCATATCTCTAAGCTCTCTGTTGGACGAGGTCGAGGTTTCTCTGATCCGTCTCGCTCTCTCTTCGCTGGGGAAGCTTGCCGGGGGCTGATTGTGATCTGTGGCGCCGTCTTCTTCACCTCCTGCTTGTCTGCCTGTCCTCCTGTCATACCGAGCTGCGAGAAGGGATTTTCGGTGTTTCGGGAAGCTGTTCCGGTCGTCGAGTTCGGTTGTGCTAAAAATGAAGTGGCGTCTTGTGTTGGAGTGCTTGTCGATGCTGGTGCTGGAGATGTGTTGCCACTATTAGATGGGCCACCACCCAACTTCGCCAGACGCTTCATGCGGATCTAGTGAATATGTCAGCAAAGGCTTGTGCACGCCCAGCGCTCGTGATGGTACCTTATCCGCGTCCGACATGGGGGAGTCGGCCATGATGGTTGTAAGGAAGGTTGTATTGAGAGCAGACCGAGAGCGAAAACTTGCGAACAAACCAGGTTGTAGCGGAAGTCTTCGTGTCGGGATGCACTTCACCCCCAAATCACGCATCCGTTTGCCGCTTGGTGTGATTATTCACAAGATGGCCTATGACATCTCGGCATGAGGTCAGGCAGCCTAGCGGACTTAAATGGATATAAGCGTTCGAAATGGCTTGGCATCGCTACCTCTTCTTTAACCGTCCACAATCTATCGAAAAGTCACAACATGAATTTAGAGGAATATCTCGACGAAACTGCGTCTACACATCATACAGTGAGCTCATGGGTGCCATAAACAACTAAATTTGTGCCTCGTCAGATACATTAGCGATCTCCATCTCGTAAAACACCATGAGCGCGCCAGCGAGTCCGATCGAGCAGCCTCAACTAGACGGCCAGGACGAGAAGACATCACCATCCAGTCCTCCGTTACCACATGTAGTCTGGGGCCGCATCGTGTTCTTCCTCTCGGCTAGCCTGCCCACACTCCTCAAGATCTCCTCGCTGAGTCTCGATCCACAGCGTATTTGCCCGGCCTCACATATCATCATTCTTCCACACCATCTCTGAATCAGTCCCGCCCTTGCCATCGGCCTACTATACCATGATCTAGTCTGGCTGGTACTGGAAGGTCACATCGATGCTTCGTCCATCACCGAATTCTACTACACCCACCTATGGGAAGAGAAACCTCCAATTGTCTCCTCTCCAGCTTCACCGGGCACACTTTTGAGCTCAGCCACGGCGATGCAGAATCGTAGGTCCGATCGGCGGCTCAGAGAAGCCGTGAGCGCAGCGCCTTTCATCCCTTCGGAATTGGTCTCTGAAGTCTGCATTCGCTTTCACTAGGGCAACGAAGATGCTGCCTTGCTCATTCTGCTACCTCTCTTTACTAGATTTAAGGTGCTCCAGCCTCCAGTCAACTCGGAAATGTGCGCCGCTCTCTTCCAGAATGTTGTTCGAGAGTACCAGCGGCGAAGCATAGACCCTGAAGAGGCCAGATGTAACGCGACCGATGCTGCACTCAGAAACCGCATTACGAGGCGACCGCGCAAGCGTCAGCCCAGCGAGTGCGCACTACCATTCTCCGAATTGCTGATACTGTACGTTGGTGCCAATCTCGCCGGCTACTCGTTCCACCTGACCGAAATGCTTCCCTTCATGAGCCTCCCCTCGTTACAGTGCATCATCCTCGGGGGCGTCCGTGATGATGATTTCCCCGACTGGCAGGCTAATGAAGCCAGACCCAACTGTCCCGAGATCTACTTCCAACAAGCACAGTCTCGCGGCAGGCCGTTCTTGCATTTGCCCAAGGTCTCAGCGCGCCCTGCGAGATCAGACAGTGGTGTGAGCGATACACTGGCGGTCCTAGCGAGCCTGAACATCCGGTTTGGGATCGGGTTTTGGTTGGAAATCGTGCGGAAAGTAGGACCAGTGTTGATGTACGTCTTGACTATCAAGGTGGGAACCCTGGTTATGATTACGCTTGGGCCAGCTGGTTGTATCACGGAAAGATGCATGACTGGAGGCGGATGGACGAATAATTCTCTCTAGAGGAAGACGATTGGAAGGTAGACTGGCTCCATGGTCTTTTTGGGTATACGATGGGTCTAGCTATAGCTGCATTGGAAAATTGTTCGAAATCTTCAGCTGGAGATGTGGTATCAGTTCTGGAACAGAGGCACACCCCAAGCTTCTGTAAAGTCGATCGTCCTCCCCTCCCCATTCGCAATCTCCAACCCATCCAAGGCCTTCGTGTCTTCATCAGACAGCTTCCTCACATCAAGATTCGACTCAATCCTCTTAGGCGCCGCACTCTTCCCCAACGGCACAGTCCCTCGCTGAACAGCCCAACTCTGCAACAACTGTCCAACATCCATCCCATTATTCTCCGCCAACGCCACCACCTTCTCATCCTTCAACAAGGTCGACCCATCCGCCTTTTGCCCTGCGAAAGGCGAATAGCAAGTCACAATAATGCCATGCTGCTTTGCAAACTCCACCATTTCCCTCTGCGGCAGCCAAGGATGGCACTCAACCTGATTGCACGCAACTGGAACGTCCTCAGAATGCGGCAGCAACTCCTTGATCTCCGTGACAGAAAAGTTCGACACACCAACGGCCTTCGCCTTGCCCTTCCTCACACACTCCTGCATCGCTTTCCAAGTCGGCACGAAGCTCCCTTGCTTACCACTCTTGGTAGCAATATTCTCCGTACAAAATTCCCACTCAACCACCGGCTTCTCGCCCTCATAGACTTGCCCCTTATCCTCCCTCGTCGTATCTGGCCCTGACCTCGCCTTCTCTAGCGCCTGTCTCGACGCCGGCTTCCACACTACCGGCCAGTGCGCAAGGTACAGATCTAGATACTCTAGCCCCATGTTCTCGAGGATCTTGTCGAGACATAAACCCACATTATCCGGATGTCCAAAGTGCGGCCAGAATTTCGAAGTCACAAAGATTTCTTCTCTAGGAATGCCAGATTCTCTGATCGCCTGGCCAACGGCCTCGTCGACACCGTACATCCATGCGCAGTCCAGGTGGCGATATCCAGCTTGCAGGGCCTGTAGGACGGAATCTTTTGCCCATGAGGTCTCCCCAGATGCCCAGGTCCCGAAACCGACGGAGGGGATTTGGATGGATTTGCCATTGGAGCTTTTGAGGGGGAAGGATTTGGGGAGAGACATTGTGAGATCTCGACTTATGATGATAATCCCTTGAAGAATGGTTTAAGTGAAGTGGGAGTAGGAAGAGGAAAATTGATAGACATGCACTTCCTACGTCATCGACAGACATGGAGATTAACGCCATAGATTCGACCGTGCTATATCTCCCCTAAACACCATCTCGGCAAAGGAAATAGTCTGTGCGTACACCGAAGAGCTCAGGAAACCTGCTGGCGTCGATGGCTTCAACGCGAACTTCGACAGCTCAAGCAATTGGACTTGGGCGGAAGCTTAGATTGCCACAGCTCGTGAAGTCAAGAGATCCATGTTGCTTGTTACACGCTCCAGCTCCTCTTACACTTCCTATGCTTCTTCAGCTCCTTTGTCCTTGCTGCATCGACTCGCTCCCACGCTTGTGGGCCGAGTTTCGGACGGCAGTCGTTCTGCTTCAAAAGCAGCTCCTTTTCAGCGATGGTCTTCCGCTTCGCCTTGTTGACTAATCGGTTGCAACACTCTTTGCTGCAGCAATGAGTCTTGTTGGTGTGTCGGCACATGTTGATGCGCCACTTGTTTTCGAAAGGTTCGAAGTTGAATAGAAACGGTTGGGTTGTTGATTGCTTGAGTACTGTGTTGTAGTGTTCTGCATGCATTTCTTCTAGGAAGCTCAAGCTGATATACTCCCCATTCCTGTGTCGTTCATGGCTCATGTCCGATGAGTCCTTCCTTACTCAGGAGCCATTACTCACCCGCATGCTCAGCGTCTTTGGTCACCCAGCCTCCCACTCACGAGTTCGCCTTGATCCCCAAATTCGCCAGGTCGCTCATATATCCGTCCTCGCCCCTCAACGCCGCTCTCGCAAATGCCGCAGTCAACACCGAGGCATAAGACCAAGTCAGGTCCGCTGCACCTTGTGGCGCCCCGGAATCACGATCTATCTCCTCAGCCAGGCGTCCATCCGAAGGTGTATAATGCTTCACCGTCCGCATAAATGCCTCACCCCAGCCGGTGAGACCGCTGATGGCTTGGAGAAACTGCTTGTTGCCGGACTTGTAAGTCTTGCCAGCTTGGAGCTTTGCTTGCGGCGCAAAGTAGTCCCAGAAGGGCTTCGAGACTTTGGTGACGGAGATGCTGCGGGTAGTGCTGTACTCGTCGGCCGTCGCGTACATGTATTGAGCGAAAGCGGCTGTGCACAGGTACCAGGGGTTGCCACCCCCGATTTCTGTTCCCGTGCCATTGTACACATCTTCGGGGTACCGACCAATTGGGACCCCGAGGACTTTGCCGCTTGAGTCACTTGTGTCGTTGGCAATTGGGTAAACGTCGATGAAGGAGGTCGCGATGCGGAGCGCTGTGGCCTGCACTTGACCATTTGTGTAACCATAAACACCATCGTGGGCGTACCCGTGAATGATTCCGAGGATCACAGCAGTATCCAGATAGCTAGATTTGTCTTTGAGCACTGGACCGTATTCGTAAAGCAAGATCCGACGATTAGGATCCCAGAACTGACTCAGCGTGGCGGTAAGCGCGTCTGCGGCAGACGACAGAGTCGAAGCGGTAGACGAATCGCCCATCTTCGTGGCAAAATCGGCACCCAGTACGAGCGCGCGGCGCTGTACCATGCGAGTGTAGAAGTGGTCGCTTGACTCCTCCTCCCAAAGGTCGAAAGACGGAGTCGTCCAATTGCTGGCCACGAAGAGCAGGTCCTTCTGAACCGGAGCACGGGCAGGGTTGTTCGTGGAATCGTAGATCTGCTGTTTGACGGTCTGCATGCTGCCTCCCTTGGCTAGGTAGTCATTGGCGAAGTCGATCAACGTGGTTGCAGCAGTGGCTGGGCCATCGTTTTGAGGTCGACCCCAGGGGCCAGTGAAGATCTGATGTAGGTCAGTGACACTGCGTGCATCGGAAAAACAGCTACTATGCCGTGATACTCTGGGCATAGTAGTGGTTCGGGGTGTACGTACCGTGTTATTCAAGTAGAACTTTGGTTCACCCAGTCCGGTCTGTAGATTCGGGTCGGTTTGCTCAGTCGCTCGTGCCGTAGCGTACTGAAACAAGATCTTCTCATATTGCGCCTTGGCTTTCTTGTTCGTGGCGGCTGCATAAAGAGTCTCGACAACGTTCATAGTCAACGACTCGTCGCGCACCCAGTTGTACTCGTAGTCAGGTATCTTCTGCGGATAGGATGGACCACTACGAGCCGCGACCACAATGCCTGCGTAACTCGATTAGTAACGCGACAATAGAGGCTACCTTCTGATACCGGATACCTTTCGCTGCACCGTCAATGGCTGGGTTGATATTGGCGAACATATTCGTGAAAGCTATTTCCGCCTCTGAGCCATCGTCCACGGCCAAGAACTTCGTAATGTCGTTGCTGAATCCCTGTGGACGAGCATATGGTGCAGGAGGCTTTGGAAGAGTTGGCTCAGGCTTTCCACTGGGCTCGACTTCGATGTTCAAGATCTGATGGTAAGTCTGGCCAATATCTGTCGCCTGGTACGTGAGGTTGAGGAGCTCAGTGATGCCGTCGGTGTAAACAGGCGTGTTTGCGCCCCAGTACTCCCATTTGCCGTCGGTCCCGATGCTGGATTGGTAGTTCAAGGAGACTACAGCCAAAGGCGTGCTCTCGTTTTGGCGGTTCGTGTAATACAGCTCGACAATCTTGTTGTAGTTGACGTTGGCGGTGTAGACCTTTATCGTTGATATTAGCCTCTGTGAGTCTGGCGTGCGGCAACGGATTACACGTACCGTCACGTCAAGAGTACCGCCACAATAGCTGTACGATTGCAGAGCGACTTTGCGGTTCGTTGGGACACTGTTCCTAAGCGTGTGAACCTCGCAGTCCTGCCCAAAGACGCGTCCGAGTACTGAAAGGCCAGCCAGCCAGCCCGACCAAGAACCGCCCCTCATGTTGAAAGTACTGCTCGTAAGTAATAGCGAACCACAGAAGAGGATAGCAAGAAAACAACTGGTTAACCGACCTACAAAGCACCGCTGTCTGGAGAGAGGACGAAGGTTTGCTTTCCCTTCACCTTTCAGCCCTGCCGCGTGACTTCCATCATGGCCCGTGAAAGTATCGTGTCGTCGCTGCTTGGTGACAACAAGCGACATTGGATTGCCGCGGTCGTGGAAAGGACGGGTCGTGGTTGGTGCGATCGAGGTTGATCCCGTGTGGAGAAGCGGGTTCCTGCAGACGCGAGGCGCGAGGTCAGATGAGGGAAGGCGCCGGGTTCTTCAGGAAGCTTGTGCAAAAGAGGCAGGTTGTGCAAGAAAGTGGGCTTCGTCTTAAAGATTATACAGCGCGCCAAGACCCTTTCAATATGGTTTTAAACCTCGGCCAATTTCCTAAGTAAAGCGCGGCTGGTCCTCCCTTCGGTCGGGCAACTTCGTCGCGCCGCTCCGGCGCAGAAAACAACTTTACTTCCTTTCTAACGAGTATATGCCTCGCGCGCTCGGGTATTGCGTACACGATCCCCTAAAGGGGGACCTAATTCTTACTTCCCTCCCTTCGGTCGGCTCGCTTACCAAAATGCAGTCTTGAATCAAATAGTCTTGGCGTGCTGTATAATCTCTAGACGCTACCAAGAAAGTGTATGTCCGACCTCGTCTCGTCTTGTTCTCACATCATCTCATTCGATTGAATGCAGAGTCGTCCAGCGGCGAGATCAAGACTACCCACTGCTGGGCTTACTGAGAGCTCCTTCATTAGATGGACGGCAGCGACCGTAGGATGCACTTCCACACCATGTGGCTATCTCCTTTCGCATCCTGCACTCAGCTTCATGCAAGTGCACTGAGGCAGAAGCCTGCAGCCGGCCAATCCACCAGCGTCGAGATGCGTCCAGCGCCGTGCGTAATAAAGCGATAGGTAGAGGGCTCAGCAAGAGTCTCGAACTTCGCGATTGAGCTTGGAAGGCCTCAGAACGCTGCTTAGTGCGCCATGCTGTTTCGGAGAACCCTTCTACTCGTCGGTCTGGCAGCATTGCTCCCATGATGCCCTGTGATGTCGATGAGTCTCCGTATGACCCTTCCGTTTGCGTCAATGTTGGCAAGCGCTGGACCATCAGACTCATCAGCATGTGTCAATATACCAAGACAGATATAAAAATTTGCGTTCTGCTCGTAAGCAAGGATCTCTACCCACAACCGACATACTCACATTACCTTTAGCACATCGACCTTGACAAATCGGTTGCACATCTCCCAAGTTAAGTGTCAACCACAACATATCCAACAGCATTCATTGCGAAATCCACCAGCCTCAAAGCTGAGGCAGGCCCCGCTCACGATGCCACCCAAATATTTCAAGCCCGAACAGGGCACGAGTCGCGGTAGTGACAGCTCTAACTGGCGGCTCAAAGCACCAGTGCAGAATCGCTCCATTGCGGAGCCCGCCAACACCCCACATCCTACAGTAACGCCCACTCCGAGCCACAGCACAGTGATACCAGCGCCACTCATTCCCTTCGAGACTCAGTTTGCCGCATTTGGACTAGAAGACGGCGACGAGGATGGCGCAGCCCGCACGATTGCAGAGAAGGTGATCAACGAAGGCGTAACTCCTCCGAAAAGGCAGCTCGTTAACGTGCTGCATCTCATAATAAAAAGGGACGACGACTTCATCGCTGCTATCATGCTTGCTAGCCGGTATATCGTCGGCAACTGTCGTCAGATCCTGGAGACACGGCCTAATGCAGACGAAGCCAGAGAGAAGATCGAGGCTTGGAAGAAGACTGCTGAACCCCCGAGTGAGGGGGACAGGGATTCGTTCATTTCGAACACGACCCGGAGGCTTCGAGAGATACTGTTCGAGTGCCTTGCGGATGCAGGTATTGTCTTTCAATGGATGCGGGATGGGATATCTGATGCCGTGGCTCTTCCCTTCTAGCAATTGAAGGCTGGTATGGAGCGTCGAGGTTGTGGTTTTTGTAGATTCAGCTCGTAGGTTGAGCCTGTATTCCGAATCACGAGTTCCAAATCCTTTCTGATCGTTGGGCAGCCCAACATCACTGCTCGCTGACGAAGAGGTCTACTTGATCACTCGTCGCTGAGCCGACGCATATCTAGGGCCATCGGGCTTCTTCATGCCAGCTTGGCAGGCCAGGTTTTCGAGATTTTCACAGCAGACAAAACCTAGTTCCACGCGCAACTCGATGATTGATTCTTGACTCAGCGTCAAATCTCAATGCGTGACTCCAGAGGGAGCTGTTTGGCTCACCGGCGCGACTATGGCAAAACCACCTGAGTCTTCTACACGGAATCATATTGCTGAACCGTATAAGAAGAACTCACCTTGCCTGAGATCCAGGATACTTACACTGTCGGGCATCACCCAATCATCAAGATCAACCTTTTGCACACAAGCCTACTACTCACCACACCAACTCCCGCTTAACATGCTGCCCAGCAACTCAGGAGACCAGGCTCAGACGCAGGCAAAAGTCGACTTCGCCAATTCGCGTCTCGGCATCTGGCTCGCGAACTGCCATGAGAGCAATAGATCCGATCAATCCGCTGGACCAAAAGCGGTATCTCCTGACCTGCACCTACCGGCTCCGACACCGACACCGATACCAAAGGTTGTGGTAGTCCCCGTCCTCGAGATCAATCAGGAATGCGCTCTCTACTGCATCTCGGTCGAGGAGAGTGCTGCAGCGCGGATCATTGCTGGTAGAGTGTGTAACGAAGGGCTCGCGGCTCCAAGCGAGCAGCTGCTCTGCGCGCTGCATTTCTCCAGAAATTCTGTGGAGTCGGAGAAAGATCTCATTGCCGCTCTTCTTATGGCGAGCGAATATATCGTTGACAACTGCCAGCAGATCCTGAAAGCTGAACCAGACGCTTGGAAAGCGACAAGGTGGGTGGAATATTGGAAGCCATTCGCCGACGCTCCTTTCCAGAAGCACATCGGTGCGAAGATACCGATGCTTGCCGACCTCCTGTGCAACTGTCTCGAGACAGCGTACTCTGTCTCTTGGTGGCAACATAATCTCAAAGCCGGTCGCGTTGTGAAGGAGTTCTGGCTGGAGGTTCCTCAGTCAAGGGCTGACAGCGAGATCGTTCTACCCTCGTCGGTGGAGGCGATGCCATAGTGGACAAGAAGCCTAAATCTGCTTCCGCGGGCTGTGTGCAATATCCGCAAGGCCCATTCGGAAGACCCAGGCTTCGCGGGTCATAGCAATCAATTCTGTGCAGCGATGAATTTTATACACAGGCTGAAGGGTTGGTAGCACCATGTAGCGTGCTGTTTTGATAGTCTCATGCCTTTCCAACTTCTCATCTCACCAAATACCTCTGAGGATATCTCTGCTTTCCCGATGGGAGCGAGGTGGCGACAACAAGCGTGCTCCAAGTCGTGAACTCTTTACATCACGAAGTGGACACCGTGATGTTGTCTGCCGAAGTCGTATTCAATCGATGTCGGGCATCGTGAATTACGGTTTGTTCGCGGCTACGTACAAGCGTAAGGCGGAATGCTTGGAGGAAGCGGACGTTGTGTCTCGATATTGGAGGCGAGATTAAGGCCGAAGAGTACCTGAATATTGTGTAGACTATGAATTGAATTTCTGGCTGCTTCCGTGTTACGCGATGGCCAGATGCAAGCACGTGCGAAGCTGATATATTGTGCTTGTCCTCGATTGGGCGGAGACCAGAGGAGTGATGCTCATCATAGATTTAGCGCACCAGGTGTGACGGGCGTTCGTGACCACATGTCGAATTACACGGGATTGTTTCGACCGGTCGTTGGTTGTTTGCTCTGAGATCGTGAGCTTGGCAAAGCCTCCGGAATCGTTGGGGTCATCTCATGTTTGCTCCACATTCAATGAAAACCCTTGCCGTTTATAAAAGCAAGAAACAGTACTTACCGTTCTAGTATACTTACACCACGGCTCAGAAGCACTCCTCCTTGACCAAGACCTAACTACCGATCGGCGTAGCGCATACACATCCCTCAAACGTTTGCGTTGCAGAAAACGTCTATTTCCAGAACGAAAGCATGGTCAGATCACCACCTTCTAAGAGCCGCAGGGACGGACCTACCCCAGTTAGTACCAGGCGAGATTCGCAAAGGTACGATGACGGACAGAGTGTCGCCAATATCCAGCCAGCAGAAAAAGCACAGCTCAACGAAAACCGCCGACGTCCGACAATCGACGAAGTCCCGAATAGCCCCAGCATACCAAGGGTTGATAGCGACCCTTTGAGGCCGAAGGCCAACGCAGACGTGCAAAAGGAGCAAGAAGACGCCCAGCCAAAAGGCAAAGGGAAGCCCAACGAGAGGAAGTCCACGAACCCAGACGCTTCGAAGCGTGAAGAAAGTATTTCGAGCAGGAGTTCCGTGGCAGATGGATCACAGAAGCCAGCTGATCGGCCTGTCACTCTGCCCAGCCGAAGCAAGTCTGGCATTGAAGACAAGCGGAAGGTCGACTCACATATGCGAGGGTCCAGGCCTGCATCGAGACCGGCGCTGGCAAGCGATGTCAGTGTTGTCCGCGGCGGTACCCGTGCAGTGAGCGATATGGATGTTTCGACTCCGAGTGAGGAAATGTTCGATGTGATGGCTGAGCCTCGTGACTGGGAGGAGTACTTCTTGGCTGCGAAGCTCAGGAAGAAGTACGATCTCGATGGTCAAGGCCGGATTGATGCGCCCAAGGCGACTGATAGACGACCGAAAGCCGATCGCTGAAGCGAATACCAGCCATAAGGACGCAGAATGGCGGTCTGTGGCCGCCTGTAACTTGCATATGCCGCCCATTGGCGGGGAGGTGGATTTCGGAGTATCGACCCGCACCGAGAGTCGGGAGCTAAAGTTGCTCCTCCGAGTAGGGCATATCGGTTCATATCGTCCTGTCAATCGAGGAGCTGTATATAAGCAGTAAGGTGTATTGATCCGTGGTTCGTTTCAGTGCCACGTGTAATGGTGCATCGTAGCCAAATTCCATGAACAAGCGATGCTTGTTGGACAGGAGATGCTACTCAGCTTGCTACGCAGCTCATGAGTACTTCTCAATGCTTCCACGTGCTGCCGACATCTGAAGAGAAGGAAGGGATGTTGGTAAATGTGAAGTGCGATCGAATTGGTCAAATGGTCGGCTCGCGTGGAGCTGCACTCCGTAGATGAAAAGCTTAAATTAAACGGTTAGCCGGGCTTGGCCGGACGCTAACTTCCACAGCGCCGTCTGGAGGCAGGAGAACCTCGCGGTGAAGAAGCGCAGTCGGACGCACAACACCACTCACCTCGACGCTGTGTCTGGCACATCCGCCATTGCTGCACCTCCGCCATCCCTCGTGGCCACATCTCACTCTCCCGTGCTCGTTTTGCACCTCCCCTCGAGACGGCGGTGGTATTCGACAGTTCCAAGGAGCGAGGCGGTCAGCAGCCATCGCCTGCTGCCCCCAACAACACGATGGCTTCCTCGAGCTCCAATGTCGTCGGCGTGCACTACCGGGTCGGCAAGAAGATCGGAGAGGGCAGTTTTGGTGTGATCTTCGAGGGCACCAACCTCCTGAACAACACGCAAGTCGCCATCAAGTTCGAGCCGCGGAAGAGCGATGCACCTCAGCTCCGCGACGAGTACCGGACTTACAAGATCTTAGTTGGCTGCCGTAAGGACACCCGTATGATTGAAGTTTGTCGCGCGTGGCAAAGCGTTATGCTAACATGGCGCGTCTCTCACAGCTGGAATTCCCAATGTATACTACTTCGGTCAAGAAGGCCTTCACAACATACTGGTGATCGATCTGCTCGGCTCCAGTCTGGAAGACCTGTTCGACCACTGCGGCCGACGCTTCTCCATTAAGACCGTGGTCATGGTCGCAAAACAGATGCTGTCCCGAGTGCAGACGATACACGAGAAGAATCTCATCTACCGCGACATCAAGCCCGACAACTTCCTCATTGGCCGACCGAACACTAAGGCTCAGAATGTCATCCACGTCGTCGACTTCGGCATGGCCAAGCAGTATCGAGATCCCAAGACGAAGCAGCATATTCCGTATAGAGAACGAAAATCACTATCTGGCACGGCAAGATACATGAGTATCAACACGCACCTGGGCAGAGAACAATCACGAAGAGACGACCTCGAGGCTCTCGGACACGTATTCATGTACTTCTTGCGAGGTGGTCTGCCTTGGCAAGGTCTGAAAGCTGCTACTAACAAGCAGAAATACGAGAAGATCGGTGAGAAGAAGCAGACGACCGCCATCAAGGACCTGTGCGAAGGCTTTCCAGAAGAGTTCAACAAGTACCTCTCATACGTACGAAACCTCGGATTCGAAGACACGCCCGACTACGACTACCTCCGAGAACTCTTTACGAAAGCACTGCAGAATACTGGCGAGGTCGAAGACGGCGAGTACGACTGGATGAAGCTCAACAACGGCAAAGGCTGGGACTTGTCTGCGCGAGCATCGCAGCAAACAGCGCCACACCGAGATGGACCAGAAGCTTCACGAGTTGCGGTGGCAGGCGGACAACCTGGTGGTCAAAGAGGCTCAAAAGCACAGATATCAGCTGATCGATTGAATGCCGAACTTCCGAAGCCTGGCCAAGCGCGACAGAGCCAACAGCCCGTCAGCAAACAACAGCCGCGAAGACACCACAACAGCCAAGACATGGCCAAGCGAAGCAGCAATGGCATGAACCTCGACACCCCTGACGCGGCAAGTACGGCACCGCAGTTTGCGAACAGCACTCCGAACTTGCCAGGCCGGCTTAGCACGCAGGCCATGAACTCCGGACAGCCCTCTGGTGTGCAGTCGGCGCAGCAAACAAGGCCAGCAGCTCAACAACAGCAGCAGCCAGAGCAGAAGGAAGGTTTTATGCAGAAGTTGCTGAAGGTGCTGTGCTGCGGATAGTACCGACGAAGCGCGAGGCCGAGTGTCTCCTGGCCACGCTCTACCGTGCTTCGCGAGCTAAGACGAGGCGCGCCTGCAGGCCCGAGCAGAGCTATCGTCGGCGCTTCGGACTCAAGGTTGTTGTTGACGCCGTCGCCGACGGATTCGAAGAAGACCGATCAGAGGGCTTTTAGACGACTTTCTTGAGCCTGGCCATATCATCTTTAGCGATCCATTCTTAACGGGCAGGCGATGCATCTCATCACTTACTCGACACGCGACATCAGCGAATACACCATCTTCGGCACACGGCCTCATTACTACAACATTTTGGAAAGTCGGCACTCTTCAGCGCTCGGGCTGCAGCGGGAGATCCGTTTAGACTTGGTTGGATTCTGAAGGAGACGGCATTGTAATGTGTTACGGCGCACCACTACGAGCAGCGAGCGTATCATCAACGCTTATTTGTGCTTTCTTGCTACCCAGAGGATTGTTAATGGTATTGAGATGGGACGGCTGCGGATTCCACGCCAAAAGAAGAGCAAGGAGAAATGGGAGGAAGCGTTCAAGCAGGAGTAGGTAGCGTTGGGGAATTGTAATGAGTATACTAAACTCGAGAGAGATCCATTCATCAGTTTCCAAAGTCCTGTTTCGTATTGGAAACGAGCCTCGCTATCATCTCTCCAACATCATAGCCAAGTTGCACGTCCTCGCTCACTATCACGACGACTTCGCCGGCCTCATCAACCCATCCTTACACAGCACAGCCACCTGCTTAAACAACCGCCTCCACCCCACCGGATCCCCCTTCGCCTTCACAAACCTCACTTGCAACGCTTCCACCCCCGTCTGCGTCATCTGCCCCGACGGCTCCACGATCACACTCCCCTGCAGCAGCTGCTGCCTCGCATCCAACGTCTTGAACTTGATCTCCACCGCTGGTAACCTCCCCTCCATCGCCGCGGGTGGAGGCGTTGTAACGGGGATATTCAGTCGGTGCAGCGCCGACAGCACCAAAGGTAGGAGTTGCGGGAATGTGAGCGCGGACATGAAGCGCGCGAGCGAGTGCCCGGGGACTATATCTTTGAATTGGCGCGCTTGTTGGGTTAGGGTTAGGGGCACGGAGGGGGTGGCGGAGAATTGAGACATTGAGGGGTCTTCGGAGAGTTGGGTTAGGAGGAGGTCGTCGTCCACTATCATCTGCGAGGGGGTGAGGATGGTGTGGGCGGTTAGAGGTTGGGAAGCGGTGGCGCCGAGGCGGGGAGGGGCTTCCCAGTCGAAGGTCATTTCGGTGACGGGGGTATCAGGTTGGGTGGAGGCGAGGCGGGTCCAGGATTCCGCTTCCTGTTGGTGTTGGGC
>JAABUW010006200.1_pt1 | contig 15134 bp, 26 predicted proteins | sample 5560081 | NCBI WGS metagenome assembly JAABUW01 (sample SAMN10711882, study PRJNA513363) | rock metagenome | isolation source: Antarctica rocks | place: Antarctica: Victoria Land, Knobhead sud
TCAGCTGAGTTCGAGACTGATTCAGAGTTGTCGGACGACCCTCTGGGAGAGTATGATGATGCTGACGATGACATGTATGAGCAGCGGCGGCACAAATACACCAGAGGTCAGCAGCTTATGCAACATACCTGATTCAGGCGGGGATCAGGCTGCGTTTGTGTTCAGGCTTAGCTTTGATTTGAGCCCCTTGTGCTGTGAGTGATGTCCTGATTCTGAAGTATGGGAACATGCTTATGGTCTTCTGCTGATGGGCAGCTGGGTCCATTTTAGATGGCTCAAAACCAGCCAGCTGTCCAGCTTGTTCTGTCCTGGCCAAGATACACAGTTTGCCTGACTGGCACTGCTGCAATGCAGGGTATGACAATCAGGACATGGAAGATGATGTTGTGTTTGATGGAGGCTACCAAGTTCCAGGCAGCGTTTACAGCCGCCTCTTTGATTACCAGAAGACAGGTACACTTTTGCATATCGCACATATCGCACATATTCACACATATTGACAGAGAACAAGCTGTGAATAGCTGGTGTGGCTACTGCATGCACAGCAGGCACAGCGTGTGTCACCAATCAGCTGAATTAGCGCACTCCACCAGTACAGCTGTCACTGCTTCTCTTGCAACCCAGGAGGGTAAAAAGCATTGTGCTTTGATGCTCTGATGGTGTTATTGTCCAGTATGCAATCACCTTGCTGCTTGGGCGGTATACCTCAAACAAATGGTAACAGCTCATGGCTTGACACACGCTTTGGCATTTCAAGAGGCTGTGGGGTGCTCTGGGCTGCTGCCTTAGGAGGCTCCCGTCATGATCAGTGAAAGGCATAAACTTTTGTTTTTTTTTCTTTTCAAGAGGCTGTGGGGGGCTCTGCTCAAAAGTGCAGCTTGCAAGCAGACCAGCCTTACCCACATGGGTTGTTGCTTTTTCCTCCAGGCGTGAAATGGCTGTGGGAGCTGCATACACAGAGAGCAGGAGGCATCATTGGGGATGAGATGGGCTTGGGCAAAACCATCCAGCTGGCAGCCTTCCTGGCAGGCTTGCACCGCAGTGGCCTGTTCAAGCCCAGCATCATTGTCTGTCCTGCGACTGTGATGCGGCAGTGGCTCAGGGAGCTGCAAGCTTGGTATCCTCCTTTCAGAGTGGTCATCATGCATGACAGCGCCAAAAACGCCAGCCAGCTGCGTCCGCAGAAACGGTACGGGTGCAAGATGATCATTCATGCCATTGCTCGGCTTCCATTGTAATAAGCACAAAGTTTGTACCTTTGCGGTGCAGCTGTTGAGAAAGCATACCTTTCATGGCAATGTATTTGCTTTTGCAAGACTCTTGCTTAGGCATCGATTTTGTTGGGTACCCCACCTGTCAGTTTCAGCATGACAGGCTACTTCACGTTTCTGTTGTCTCTCAGTCATTGCTGACTGCTGTTAGCTCTGCATTTGCTCCAACATGGACAGGCTCTGACTCACTGACTCATGTTGACGCTCTCATCACAGGGAGCTGGTCAGATCCATCACACAGAGCTCTGCTGGCATCTTGGTCACCAGCTACGACCAGCTTCGCTTGCAGCGAGACCTGCTGCTGAATGTAGCCTGGGGCTATGCCATACTAGATGAGGGCCATAAGGTGCGCAACCCAGATGCTGAGGTTACTCTGGCGGCCAAGCAGCTTCAGACAGTGCACAGAGTCATCATGAGCGGCTCCCCGATCCAAAATAGGCTCACCGAGCTGTGGTCACTGTTTGACTTTGTGTTTCCGGGGAAGCTGGGCACGCTGCCAGTCTTCACCACACAGTTTGCCTTGCCCATTCAGATTGGGGGGTACTCCAATGCGTCCACCATGCAGGTCAGGGTCAATGCATCTGGTGTACAGCACATGCCTTGCTGTTGGCTTGTCATATGTAGGTTGCAGACCCAAATTGGCAAGACTCACTTCAGCAGGGTTGCTGCTTGTCATCTGATTGCACGCTGCTGTTGCGAGAAAGCCCACAAGTCATGGCTGTGATAGCGGCAGCCATGCAGTGCCCAAGCTAGCAATTTCTGTGATCATGTATTAGCACTCGAGCTGCACTCCACGTCAAGAATGCCATGCTGCCGCCATGCTGCCCTGAAAGGCAAAATCCCATGTCAACGCGATGGGTGTTGGTGTTGAGTGCAATGCATGCCTGTGTGCAGGTCTCAACGGCATACAAGTGTGCTGTTGTGCTGCGTGACTTGATTGCCCCTTACCTGCTGCGCCGGCGCAAGGCTGATGTCAATGCCCAGCTGCCCAAAAAGACTGAACAGGTGCTGCTGCTCTGCTTTGCTATAGCCTCTACCCTGTTGCCCCAGAGCTTTTGCCATAGTGCACGTCATCTTGAAATGTGCAGCTGTGTGCTTGCAAAGCACAGCTATGCGCACTCAAGCCTAAGGACCCAGAAGCCCTAGGACTGGGACCTAACAAGCCCTGGGACTCACAAGTGTTGCAAGCTAGCTGCATTTGCTGAGGATGCAGCTTGCCACAGCAACACTCAGTGTTGCAGTCTGCAAGCGCTTGCTATCATGTTGTGCAGCATAGTAACAGGACTCAAGCTGCCATTTTCCAATGACAGCGCACCCAGGCTTTGTTGTCTCTCTTTCAGCATCTGTGAACCCCTGACACTGAACCTCTGTCCTCACTCAAGGTTCATTGCAACATTCAGCTCTTTCAATCCCGAAACGTCTATGACAAGTCAGAAACGTCATCCCTACACTGGCAATCTAAACCCAGAAACTTCTGGGGACAGCAAAAACACGTTTCTTCATTGTGGAGATGTTTTTAGAAGGATTGCATTTGATAAACAAAATAATTACTAAAAATATCAAAATATAGTTTGGTTATATGCAGGTCCTCTTCTGCAAGCTATGCAAGGATCAGCGTGACCTGTACAGAGCCTACCTCAACAGCCAAGAGGTGGATGCCATCTTTGCCGGCAACCGCCAGGCCCTGGCAGGCATTGACATCCTGCGCAAGATCTGCAACCATCCAGACCTGCTTGAGCGCACCAAGTGGGAAGGCTCAGAGGAGTATGGGAGACCTGAGAAGTCTGGTAAACTGACTGTTCTCATGAAGGTAAAACACCCTGATCTGTTGAGTGATTTCCTGTCATGATGCAGAGTACAGACATACTGTCAACAGGCATTTGCACAGGAATGTTGATTGACAGGGTGTAGGCAATCAGGACCACAGCTTTTGAGTTACAGAGACAGGCAGGCAGGCAGGCAGGCAGGCCGGCAGGCAGGCAGGCAGGCAGGCAGGCAGGCAGGCAGACAGACAGACAGACAGACAGACAGACAGACAGACAGACAGAGTGACACACGGACGGACAGACGGTCAGGCAGCCATATAGACAGTCATACATATATACGTACATATGTGCAACAAGCTGACTAAGGCCAGTGAGATGGTCCTTCAGTTGCATGACAGCAGTCCACATGGCTCGTAGCATGGCTAATGGGTCGGTAATTTGCAGATCCTGATCAGCGCATCACAGAGCCAGCTCGCACAGCTCATCACTTCAGCTGCAGCTCTTGTGTAGCCATGTTGGTGTTACAGGCTCAAAATAACACCAGGCCAAAAAGTCGTGTACACTGCAGATCATGGATCATTGGAAGCAACAAGGCCACAGAGCACTGGTCTTCACTCAGACGCAGCAGATGTTGGACATCCTGGAGAAGGCTGTGCAGGATGCCGGCCACACCTACCACCGCATGGATGGCTCAACCCCTGTCAATCAACGGGCGCGCCTGGTGGATGACTTCAACACCAACGAGGAGATGTTTGTGTTTCTGCTCACCACCAAAGTGGGCGGGCTGGGTATCAACCTGACTGGTGCAAACAGGTAAAGCCCATGGTGTGGTGTATCAGTCAATTTGTGTTTGCTGTCTTTAGGACTCATCAGGGGAGTCGACAGACAATAACTGGGACAAGTAACAAACACTTGGCACTAAATGTTCCAGGCGTGACAATAAGGATATGATATAGTGCATGTCATGTCAGCCTGCCATGTGCATGCTGAGGCCTTTGCATGATGTACTCATATCATCAAAGTGCGATTTCTTACATGCTCTATTGCTGATTGCCTGTGGACATGAGTGCTTGGTATTTGCAAATACCCAAGCCCATGTCTGTAGACTCCCCTGATCAGTGTGGTCAAAGACAGAATATAGTTTCAAGTGAAAGTCAGTCTGAACTTGATAGATGAATGGACTGACTACAAGTATGCATTGATCCCAAGTGCCTTGTGGAGTCACATGCACTCGTAGATGCATGCTCACATGCACTGCCCACCTTTGCCTGTGCAACAGCTTGCAATTTGTTTTGTGCACATTGCCTGGCATGCATTGCATGCATTCCAATGAGCAGAGAAGCATGGTTGGCAGAGCATAAGTGCATGAAAAGCAGAGCATGACAAAATGGTTCCTGAGTGTCAGTTCAATCTGCTTCCCAGTGTGCTTGGCCCCACAACCTTCACATCCAAAGCATTCAAGACAGGCTTCCTTTGGAATACCACTCTACAACCTCCTCAACAGTAATGCCCAAAGCTTTTAAGGCATGCTACTGAGTGCACTGTGTGGTTGTCAAAACTGTCAAGTTAGTGGACCTTTTAGGGATGCACGAGACAGACTGCTCAGGAGAGACAAGACTCGTCCTGCACATCACTAGCTCATCATGAGCTGGAAAGCGTAATGATTGTTATACTTGTTATTATTTATTCCATTATCATTCGTATTATCATCATTATCACAATTACCATTACTACCGTTATCATCATCATCATTGTTGTTGTTGTTATTATTGTTGTTACCCTTGTTATTATTATTGTTAGTATCAATATTACTACTATTATCATCATTATTAGTATTATTTTTAGTATTGAGTGCTGCTCTGCAGGGTGGTGGTGTATGACCCAGACTGGAACCCCTCCACAGACATGCAGGCCCGGGAGCGTGCCTGGCGCATTGGCCAACGCAAGGAGGTCACTGTGTATCGCCTCATCACCAGCGGCACCATTGAGGAGAAGGTCTACCAACGCCAGATCTACAAGCAGTTCCTCACCAACAAGGTGTGTCTGGCACATGCATATGACCCACGTCCAAGTCACCTTGTGGCGTGAGTACAACTGCTGAAGCTGTGACAAGACTTGAGCAGGCATGTAATCCACCAACTCAATCTGCAGCACTGAAAGCCACAGCATCGTGCTGATTTTGCAGCAATCTTCTGACATTTGGAATCGCAGCGGCATTTCCTGACTTGCTGTAGAGCCTTTGGTAAGAAAGCCTTTCGATCGTGTTGACCCGTCATGCAAAGGATGTATGCCGATGCTTGAGCGTGCTGCTGCAGGTCTTGAGTGATCCCAGGCAGAAGCGGTTTTTCAAATCCAAAGACATGAGGGATTTGTTCACTCTTGGGGACGAGTATGCTAATGCCACTGAGACGTCTGAGATCTTTGCCAGTGTGAATGGTGAGGTGACAGCCACCCTGGCTGCAGGACAGGCACCCTTGCCAGAGCTCAATCATACAGAAGGTTTGCTGCGCACTCACCCTGTTTGTTATGCAGAGCGCAATCAAGATCACTATCTGCTGCAGTGTATGTTTGCTGCACACCCAACCTTTTGATGCCGAGCAGAATTAGGGCTCACTACTCCTTATGTGTACATTTGCATGTATATGTTTTGGCTGCATTGCAGAGCTGACCCTGAGGATCTAGACTCCTAGGCTGTGCTCATGAAGCTAGATGACATGTGATCTGATCTGTCCACATGGCAGTGCTTTATGTGCAAATGCTGGCTAATAAAGTGTTGTTGTTGCACCTTGCGTTTTGAAATCTTGCTGTTGTATCTGCTGTGCACAAGTCTTTCTCTGCTGCAAAAGAAGCTTCCTGTTGCCAGTGGCTCAATTCCTGAATGCCTTTCTTTCGAGTTGTTGCTCTTTCTATAGCCATATACATCCTTGTTTTTTATGTTTTTGACAGGATATGGCCCAGAGTCAATAGTAGACGATGGCAGTCCTCCGCCAGCTGGCACTCCACCCCCCAGGGCAGGGCCGCCCCCCTCAGCTGGGGAGAGCAGGGCGGGGAGCAGATCCAGAAAGCGCAGCAGGAGCGAGGCTGATGCCATTGCTAGTGCTGGTGCTACTTCTGCAGACAGCGACAGCTCAGCCTCAGCCGGTCATGCCAGTGACAGTGCAGACACAACTGCTGGCGGTGATGCAAGTATGGCTTCTGATCCTTTGGTGTAGTTTTCTGTTGTGAACAGCACAGGGCGGCCTCTGCTTTCAGCAAACTGCTTGCGTCTGTGACACTTCATTCTGCATGATGCTGTGTGCCGTGCAAGCAACACTACAGTATAGTGTTACATATGGTCCTCTTGCCAGAGTGTCTTCTGATACGGTCTGCAGCTCATTTCCACCTTTTCAAAATTGCCGAATGGCAGGGATGAAGAGATGTGACTTGAGTTGATGACACACCCTCAACAGCTTGATCTTTGCTGCAGAGGACGAAGACAACGCAAAGATCTTGAGGGATCTGTTTGAAGGCACTGGTATCATGAGTGCTATAGATCACAGCAAAATTGAGTCAGCAAATGATCCAGAGACGAGGTCGATAGACTATGAGGCCAGCAGAATTGCAAGGCAGGCTGCAGAGGCGCTACGGCAGTCCAGAAGGGTGCGTGCTGCAGTGTGGTTTTGCTTACTTGCAGCACTTGCAGCACAAAGCCTTCCCTAGCATGCAGGTCAATGGGTTGCTTCCATTCACCTGGCTGCATGCTGCATTGGTCGCTGTGTACCTGCTTTGCGCTGTGACTCTGCCTGAGCATGTCCTTGAGGTGCTTCAGCAAATGTCATCAGCCAGCCCCAAACAGTAGCCTGTTCACACCCAGCTGCATGGTTCCAGGCAGAAGAAACATGCACTGTGTCAGTATGGCTTGGCAATGGGTACAGTCATCTCATTTGCTTACATGCCAGTCGCAATATGACCAGTCATGCTGTTATGCAGGAATGTCAGCAGTCTGCAGTGAACGAACCCACATGGACTGGACGGTCAGGAGGAGGTGGTCTTGCATCATCCAGACCACGCTTTGGCACAGCTGTGAACTCACGCCTTGCTGCCCCCAGTGCAGCAGTGCCAGCACATCAGCAGGGGTAGGCAGTCTTGTAGGCACGACTGGTGGCCAAGCTCCTAGCTCCTCTCAGCTGCTGGCTAGGATGCATAACAGGCAACAGGGAATCAATCAGGAAGCAGCAGCAGGAACGGAACCAGAAGCGTTAGCCCAACAAATCACCAAAGATCTGGTGCAGTACTTAAATGGGCATGGCGGATCTGCCCCTAGCGCTGAGATCATCAACCACTTCAGGCATGTTGGTGAACGGCATGCAGCACTATTTAGGCAGCTGCTAAAGCACCTAGCTACGCTACAGAGAACTGCAGATGGGTCAAAGTTATGGACTTTGAAACCAGAATTTGTTCCTGACAGCTGAGCGTTTGACTTATAGGCTCACCTGTTACTATTTGTTGTACCATAGCTGAGCTGTGCAGCTGCTGCAGTTTGAAAGTATGCAGGGGATGTTACAGCATGCATGTGTGTTTTCATGTGACTGAGCTGAGTTGCAACGTCTGTGTCTGCATGTGCTCAAAGTGTTGACTCACTCAGAGAGACAATATGAAGTAGAATCATTGATGTGATGGTCGCAATTTTGTAAGTTCGTAGGTTGGTACTTGATAATCTGTTCAGCACATGTACCTGGTCACAACAGCCCGGCCCTGTTCCAATGGAGAATCACATCCGCATGAATAGAACGTCCCTCTCTGTGCTGTGCACGCACTTCATCCAGCGTCTTTGTGAGTTGAATTTTGGCAGTCTTGGCGCAGTGTGCATGCATCTTGAGGTGATGCACAACATGCTGTCTTCGAGCTTTTGTCACATTGTCTAGATATATGTTCTGAATGTTGATGCACAAGGCAGGCGTGTCAGTTGCCTCGGAAGACAAGCGTGATCTAAGCATGATGACTTGGTTTAGGTTCTACAGTAGATGGCTGCACACATGTCACATACAAGTATACATGCATGCAAAAGCCATGTGGGAGCACGTGGGAGGGTCATCCACCAGGGTACAATATGCGGGATCTCTGCATGACCTTACAGCCTTTGATTGATTTGCAGGCAAGGCTTGATGCATGTGGAGCAATGCTGCCTCTACAAGCAGGTGCATTTGTCAATGCTTGTGTCACAGCTTGGCTGGTAGAGTCCCTGATCAATGCCCTGATACCCCAAGCTGTCCTGCTCAATCTGCTGAATCTGCTGCCTAAGCATTGTAGTTGCAATCATCACAAACATAAGCGTCGATAGTGTGTGGCCCAACTCACCAAGGGAGTCATGGACTTCTGAGAAAATTGTAATGCAGATCTAATTTGAGTGATGGGAAACAAAGGCAAAGGATGCCCAACAAGGATGAGTAAACGACCACTTGGCTTGGCGTTCTTGGTTTGCTCGACCAATAGTGTTTGTCTGGCACGCACTATTGCTGTATTTTTTCATGAAACGACAGGAGAGACCATGAAACAGCCAGCGAACACTTGATGCTGCGCACGAAAAGTTTTAGGTTGACGCCAGAGCTTTCAGAGTTGCCTGAGCTTTGGTATCTGTTGCTTGATACACGCACAGGACTATGCAGTCTGATAAGGAAAAGCTCAAGCGGCATTTGTATCTGCAGCAGGTAGCCAGTAACACATTGCCAGTTCATCTGCCCTTGCTGCACTGCAGCACCGTTTGTGATCACCGATCTGATCACCGATGGTTTCGCCTGGCAAGCTTATTGTGTACGTTCAGGATCAGCGGGCCGCTGAGTCAGATCGTGGAGTTACGCCACACGAGCAGTCACACATTTCGGGCAGCATTGCAGCAGCAAAACAGGCTGCGGAGGGATACAGACCAGCCAGTGCCGCTTTGTCTCTGCGTTCGTTCGGCCGCTGGGGGGGTCCCAGGAGTCCTACAGCACGACCTGTGACTGCACTGCCAAAGTCGCCTTCGCAGCTTGAAGTGCCCAAAAAGCTCAGTCCCAAGAAGGCAGCTAGTGCAGGACCTACAATAAGCCCTGTCCGCAAGGCTTCTGCTGCAATCACCTCAGGCCGTCAGCTTGTTGCCTCTCAGCAGCATGGGATGCAACAAGAGAACCAAGTCCACAGCCTTGACAGCAAGGGACTTCAAAGACCACCAGAAGGAATTGAGTCTGGTGTTAGGCCTGCATTGCAAGAAAGCCCCACCAGGTCTGCAGCTGAATGCTGTCCTGTCTGCAGTTTGTGTCTGTACCGCCTGCACCCACTTTGTGGCAGTTCCAGCTACATTGGAAACTCTTTACAGGTCGCCAAATAGGACTGCTGCTTTGAGTTCAATTGGTCAACAGCAAGCCAAAGAGCCAGCATGGCGGGAGTTCATTCGAACAGTTCAGAAGCAGCCTGTAAGTGCCTTTCCAGTGGCAGCAATGTCAGACTCAAAACACAGCTGCTGCATAACGCTGCTCTAGCTTGTCAGCTGTTGTTTGCTCAAGTCAACAAGCTGAGGACTTGCTGATGAGCAATGGTGTGTGTGTATGCAGGGCAACAGAGAGTTCATCTACCTGGTTCCTGCCGCAAAGCACTTTGCTGATTATCGTCCCTATGATCTCAAGATCGTCCCCCATACTACAGTGGCTACTCTGTCAGATTACAGCACTATGAGTGCAGCAGGCGTCACTCACTTTTTCCATGGCCAGGTGCATCACGCACACTCCTGCCCTACTTCTGTCAATGCAGTCAACATCATACCCCAGCATGCATCTGGTATGCACGTATCACACAGCTACTGCAGTCACAAAGCCAGAGACAATCTTTGCGCTGATGTTGCGGCCTCTAAGTGCTGCTGCTGATGGTGCAGACAGAGTTCACTCCACTGCATCAATGGGAGAGGGAGTACATCATCTTTGAGCAGCTGCACATCAAGCCACACTTCATGCACTTCCGCATGTGGAAGCAGTTTGCGCTGTGGAGACGCGCAGTGCGCACACGCAAGACAACTGAAGCCAGGTTGGTAGCCGCCACCAGTTGGACATGATCTTCAAGCTCATGCCATTGACAGCACAGCTGTACAGATGGCTTGTGCCAATCTGACAAACATAGTGTTCAGCCCTTCTGTCGCATTGGGCCTAGTGTGCTGACGCATTGCAGTGACATTCATCGACTTGGTGAAACAGATCTATGATATATCTGCAGCTCTATGGTGCATCCGTTTTCTTGGCCATTTCTAGCAACCATCCTCATCGTGCTTTTTTTATACTGACCCAACTTGTTTGCTGACCAGCTCACACCTCAACATGGCATCATGTGCAAAGGCCAAATCTTATCAGACCACACAGCCATATCCAAATTCAGCAGGCATCACATCTACCAGCTTACTACTGCTGCACTTCACTTACCACTGATGGCCAATTGTGTACATAGGGAGATGCTTCATCAGCAGCTGTTCCTGCTCAATGCAAATCTGAACAGCGCCATTCTCAGAAGCCGTGGTGAATGTGTGCAAGTTTGGGAGTTGCAGCTTGTTGGCGTGAAGGCAGGCAAGATCTACAGCCTCCAGGAGCTGCAAGCCAGCTACAAGGCAGCTGCAAAGGTGACGCTGTCCCTGATAAGCTCAAAGCATGCACACTGGCCTAGGTCATGCGGCCTCACACACCCCCAGTCAGACTTTTCACTCCTGTAAAGCTGGAACCTGATGCAAGGAAAGGCAGCCAGGTGCTGTGCAGGCAAAGGCTGCACACAAAGATGTGTGCGGTGCAGAAATGCATTCCTGCAAGTGTCACATGCTGCATTGTAGCCCACCTTCTTGCCAGTGTGCTGTACAGCTGTGCAGCTGTCTGCTGAGGCAGCTTACAGACTGGAGCATCTCAACCCACTAAGTTTGCATGCAGGCTGCAAAAGAGGACCTGCAGTCTTTTGGCTTTGTGGTGGTGGAGATGGTCAGAGACGCATGCCGGGGCACTATCAGCTGTTTAGAGGTCAACATGAACGAGACATTGGGCAGGACCAGTAAGCTGGTCAGCGCCTTGAGCAGAAGCGCAGGGCCAAGAAGAGGAGAAAGTGAGTGCCCCGTCGCAACTCTGCAAGTGTTGGATACAGCTTTCAGGGTGCCCAGAGCTTTGCCATGAAGCATGTGCTGCAGGCTGGTCTTCCTTGCTGCAGAGATGGTCATAGTTGCTGTGCACTGGGTGTCTGTGCAACTCATAACCCATTAATCTGCAGACTGATGGTGCATGCATAATATAGGCTTGCACAAGAGCGATCTACAGTACATGAAATCAGCCAGGCAGAGCGCCAAGAAGCCAGAAGAGGAGTTCCTATACGCCACAACTGCTAGCAAGCGAGCTGAGCGCCAGCGCCTTGTCAGATTCATCAGGTGAGTTGCCCAATTTGCTCCTAGGTGTAGAGTCAGAGCTGGCACATGGAACATTCCCTGCAATGACAATGAATAACTCCGTTTGTGATGAGGCTCAGCCTCAAGCCAACTCCCTACTGCTCATGTTGTCCACATCATCAGGCAACTTGCATGGCAGTTGCATTGCTGACATACCCCATAAGTCAAGCACACAACAGGTCAATGGGGCAAAATTGTACAGCGAAGCATGCCTTGCAGGATGACCGATTACATGCTAGCCAATGCTCTACAGCAGTCTCTGCTTCACGCGCTGACACAGCTGCTGGAGCTGCTCACTGGCTGCTCCTGGATGGATCAGGCTCAACCTCAGGCCAGCTCCCTGCTGCCCGCATCGTCCATGCTCTCCGCCACACTCAGCCTGCAGTCAGGGCAGCCGGCACCCGTACTGTCATGGCAGACAGGGCAGTATGGCGCACAGCCCCTGCCTCTCATGTCTGTGACGACTGGTCTGCCAGTTGCGCTGCCACAGCAGTCCCTGAGAAGCACCCGGAGTGTCTCCATACCTGCGGGTGTCAGTCTGAAGCCCTGGGTTGACATGACGCTGCTGCTGAACAGCGATGGGGATGATCTGGTGTTCAGGCCGCCTGTGGCGGACTTCATACGCCACTTTGACAACATGCTGCGTGACCTGCCCAACACCATTGCTGTTGTGCAGCGGCTGGTGACCCACCCTGAGCTGGAGGTATGTCAGATAGCTCTGCAGGCAATTGCCATATCTGTGTAAGCATTGCATGTTGTCCTTTGATCTTGATGTTGTGGCCATACGTAACCACACAATTGCCCTGCAGCAGGGAGAATAGTCACAGTTTGTAACAAGCTGAGCAGGCTGCAATGCAGGCAATGCAGGCAAGAGCATTTGTATGCCTAGCCCGGTACAGCAGAATTTTCTTCACACACAAGCTGCTCCATCCATCATGCCTCACACAGTCATTGCCTGGAGTTCATCCATCTGTGATGTATAACAGTGTCAGTGTTTGTGTCGAGCAAGAGCTGCATTTGCTCACGATTGCATGACCGATCCACAACAACACTGTCAGCACGCCGCATGCGTGTATGCATGCATGCAGGAGCATGTTGAGGCTGGGCTGGGGGGAAGACCTGAGGTGGGGGTGAGGGGTCTGCTGCAGCTAGCAGATGAAGAGCCCCAGGCTCGCCTCACTCTTGAGGCCCAGGAGGCTGCCAGAGCTGCCTTCAGCCCTGCAGAGGAGTGCAGGGAAAGCATGCTTAACCTGAGGTGCCCATCTTTCTGGCACAACAAACCTGCGTGTCTGCCTACCAGCTTGTCACGACAGCTGTCAGCACGCATACTGCATGTGATAAGCTTGTCAGGAGTTCCTCAGCACCTGATGACCTGTGCGCCTGGACTATTCATACTGCCGAAAGCAGCATGCATGGAACACTGTGCTCAGGTTCCCTTCCTAGATCATGTCAAAGACAGCACATGTATTTACACCTTGATGACCTTCCCTCTTGGGCCAACAAAGCTTTGATCTTGACTTCAACCAACGCAGGGACCTCGTCGTTACCAACAGGCAGCTTTCTACCCAAGGCATGCGTAAGCAGGTGCAGAATGGGACACGCACGCTGGACACCTTCAGACTTGATGTTGGTCAGTACCTGGCACAACAGCAGCAGATCCAAGACCTTGCTGCCACTGTGGACTGCGGCATTGTCCAAGTCAACTTGCAGGTGCAGTAGCATAGTTCTCGTATCGTTTGCTGTTTCTGTGAAGGGGATCTGCAGCTCAATGCATATGGCAACAGCCTTCATGCAGCTAGCAATTTGGCTGCTGTTGCTAAATCGCCCGTCACTTGGCCTCCTATTCCCATACACACATTATTTCCAGCTTGTGATGCTGACTCAAGGGCATACTCATGCAGCACAGCTGCGCACCCTGCTTGACCATTACGCTGCATTTGCAGCCTGACGCCTTGCACGCGCATCTCCATACAGCAGCCTGCACATCTGCGGCCACAAGCTACAGAACCAATCCATCCACTTGCCTTCTGCAGGAGCTGGTGGTGGACCTGCTGCCTTCACCTCAACGTTGTTTGGATCTGATCCATGAGCTGCTGCCCCAATTGGCTTTTGAAGTGTATCAAGCCTTCATTCAGCAGGTACTCCACAAGCTCGCAGCGTCATTATTGAATTGCACCAACAGCGCCAGTGCTCTGCAACAGCAAACACTGGTCTATGAGCAACACCCCTGTGTGCATGCCTACATGCCCATGGTGCTGCTGTCTGGGACTGGGAGACACCCTCCAGCCATTACGCAGCTGCATTGGTAGACATGGCTCGCGTGCAACTGTTCAGTGTCACTGTTCACAGGGTTATGGATGTAGCGCATGTGCAGGTGCATGATGCAACCAGCAAGTTGACAGCCATTCCTAGCAGCCCAGAAGACTTTGCTGAGCTTCTTGGCTTCCTGCAAAAGCTTGAGGAAAGACGGCATGGCTTGGATGAGACCTACGACCATGTAGGATTCCGATAGCTGATCTTTGTCCTTTGGACTGCTGCTTGATCTGATGAGCACCCAGTGCCTGATCAGCACAAAAACGGGTCAGACAAAAGTCATAAACTTGGAACCCCTGGGCGTCAACAATCTGCGCTGGCCATGCATCTGCACTCAGGCTCCCTGCAACTCATCAGAGTGCCAACTTCCCTCCGCTAATCCCAAATCTCCCTTGTGTCTGCCCAGCAGTGTGATGCCCGCTTAGGGGTGCATTTGGTTGTCCAACATCCACCTTACTGTTCAAACCCTCACCTGACTGTTCAAACAGACTCATTTGGCTGTTCAAGCATTCACGCATTCCTTTGGCTGTTCAAGCAATCATTTGGCTGCGCAAACATTTCATTTAGCTGTTCAAGCATTCAGGATGGCTGTGCAGGTGGCCGCCCACTATGAGCTGTTACAGGAGCTGGCCATCCCAGTGCCACCTATGGAGTTTGCTGCCTTCAAGACCATGGAGGGAGATGTGCTGCTCATGCAGGACGCAGTCTACTCAGCAGAGGCCAATAAGGAGTTGTACATCCAGAGATTCAAGGTCACCCACTGACCATGTGCTGACTTGCATGTGGCATGACTCAACATTCTGACATGTGGATCTGCAATCTCCAGTTTGCCTTAGACAGCCAGTTGTGTGGGCGTGCTTCCAAGCTATCCTGTGTCCTGACGTGACATACACCAAAGCATCTATTTCATGCAGTGTTGCAGCCGGCATTGACCCATTTGCAATTGTCTTGCAGCCTGTCAAGCAGCACACACACAAACAACAAGTAGTAAGCACACAGCCAATACCCACCGCGACTTGCGTGTCTTGGACCTTGAGCCTGTTTGCCTGTTACACTCTGTGCTTCTGGTGTGCAACACAAAGCAGGCAGTATGCACGTGCAGCTTCTGGCGTGCAACACAAAGCAGGCAGTACGCACATGCAGGCTGAGCTGGAAAGGGATGCAGACACACTCAAGAAAGAGGTGCTTGACGTTCGCCTGTTGGCACAGAGGGACATTGTTCTGGATCCTGAAGCAGAAATGCTAGAGGTGCTGCTACTGTGCTTGACCTGAGTGCATGATGCTTGCACACCCAACGAAAGGTCATCATGTGCTCGGCTATGAGGCAACCTCTGTGGTCTTTGTTTTCACAAGTCTGGACATACGATT
>JAABUW010006201.1_pt1 | contig 15133 bp, 11 predicted proteins | sample 5560081 | NCBI WGS metagenome assembly JAABUW01 (sample SAMN10711882, study PRJNA513363) | rock metagenome | isolation source: Antarctica rocks | place: Antarctica: Victoria Land, Knobhead sud
GACCGACACCTCCGCCAGCGGCAACCCAAGTAGCGCAGCGCGCAGCGCGGCCACCGTCTCCCGCCACGGATAGGCCACCGCCCTCGCGGTGAGCTGGAGGATGCCGGGGTCGTACACCGCCATTCGCCGGATCTCGCGACGCTGCTCGTCGTAGGCCTCGCTCCCCGCGACACCTCGCCGGGCGCCCCCGCGCACCGCCAGGCGGGCCGCCGCGGCCGGCTCGGACCACGACGAGAAATAGTGCGGGCCGGTGAAGATCACCGTCTGCGCCGCTCCCGCCAGCCAGCGCGCCCCTGCGTCGATCACTGCGGGCTCCTGCTCTGGCCCGCCGATCCACCCGTCGTCGAGCCACCGCCGGCCGGTCTGCGGGCGGAACCCGATGACCGCCGCCAGTTGCTTCGCGTACGGGACGTCGTTCGACCAGGGGGGGCCGCCGGCGCTGCTCGCCCCGGTCAGCGTCCCCTCGATACCTGCTGCCTGCATCCGGGACACCAGGTCCGCGACGAACGGGTCCCGCTCGCTCGCGAACCCCTCCAGCAGCAGCACCCACCCCGGCTTCGCCCGGAACCAGCCCCCGTTCGCCGGGCTGTCACCCTCATCCGGCGGCAGCGCCGCGTCGAGCACCCCCACCTCGTAGCGCACCTTCGTGCGCAGCAGCAGGAAGCACCCCTCGTCGTCCATCGCCCGCGCCGACCGCGCGATCCCCGCATGGTTCACCTCCACCACATGCACCCCTCCCGTCGTCTCCGCTACTGAAAGCTACTGATGGCTACCCCATAACGTAACTACCAGTAGCCGCACCGCGGTTACAACCAGGGGCCGCACCGCGTGCGTCCCGAGCCTGACCTGCCCGGGCACTTCGATTGCAAGCGGCCGTCCGGTCCCGACCGCCCGGTAATGGCTAAACGGTGACCATGCAATCTTGTCCAGCACGCCTGCGGGGGCCCGTCTCATGGGACGGCCACCGACCGCGCTGTCACCGTCCGTAGCGGCGGCCGGCAATCAGACCAAGCAGGTCTCACGTCGGAGCCAGTTCGTCGTGCCGTTCCTGCCCGATCATTCGTCTTCACCGTGCCGACCGACCCTTCCGCTCGTCGGCATGCCAGTGGCGATTTGGGCGGCATCCAGGCTGACGGTCAACACCTGCACGCCTACACGGACGGTGTCGATGTTCATCTCACAGTTCGTGGTCGCCCCGGCTACCACCCCCCACCCTTCCTCGCCATGCCGCCTCAAATGGCCAAGCGGTTGAGTCTGCCTGAACCGACAAACACCGCGATGCTGCTGCAAGTGGCCTTCGAAGATGGAACTGAAGCAGTTGCGCTCAGTAGCGAAGAACTACAGGTGCGGCTCGAGGAACTGGTCCAAAAGCCCGTCCTTCGTAACGGTCGAGGCTCTGGCAGTTCAGACGCCGTGGACTACGACTACTGGCTCACTCCGAAACCCTCCGGAGCCATCACCATCAAGTTCGCCTGGCCAGAGCAAGGTCTACCCCCGACCGAGATCTACATCAACCAAGCCGCGTTGCAACGAGCGAGCAGCGAAGCCATCGAGCTCTGGGCCTTGAAGTGACGTAACAGGCCGCCGCCTTTCACCATGCCGTATTGAATGCTCGCGCATGCAACGAAGCCACCGACCTCGGTCCACCCGCACTACCCCAACACGCAAGACCGCCAGGTAACCGATGCGAGTAAATTTTCGATGCGATCCGCATTAGTGCCTGTCTGAGAGGCCCTGAGAGCGCTCAGCGGCCGCAGGCCGGAGCGATTCGCTTGAAGGTCAGGCGGCCAGGCGGTCAAGGCGGTAAGACGTTACGAATCGATGGCCGGTCGGACCTCAGTCGGAGTACTCACGCTGGTCGGACCTGCAAAGTGCCCGCGACGGTGTGTCAACAAGCGCGCCGAATGGACCAGTCAGCTCGGGTTGTGACGGTCCGATGCGCCGACCTGCTCGGGTGCGACCGGGCCGTCGTCCGTCGCATTTGGGCCGAGCAGTGCCGACACCAGCATTCGGCTCAGCCAGTCCTCGTAGTCGGCCTCGGTCCACCCGCAGACGTCGAGCAGTCGGTCGAAGATCTCGATCGTGGTCAGCGCATAGATCTGCTCCGCCGCCCGGCCGGCGCTCAAGCCGGCCCGGAGCGCACCGAGGGACTGCAGATGCAGGGCCGGGCCGCGGCTCCCGGCCAGCCGCTCCCGTTCGATGTCAGACACCACGGCTTGTAAGCCGTGGTCGTTCGAGGATGCGGCGGCCGCTGCGCGCAGCACGGAGAGGACGGGCCGAACCCGTTGATGGATCCTGCTCGCCATCGCCGCGTAGTGGGCAAGTTTGCGGGCCACGTCGGTTTCTTCGATGATCGCCTGGACTCCTGGCCGGCTGCTTTGCGGGATGTCCTGGACGTCGCCGCCGAGCGCGGTGTCGTACACCATCTTGGCCAGTGCGGGTTTACCGCCGGGACACGACGTGTACAGGGTCTGCACTGCGACCCCTGCCCGCGCAGCCACCTCGGCCATGGTGGTGTTCGAGTAACCCTGACCCACCATCAACTCCGTGGCGGCGGCCACAATCCGCTCCCGCGTCGCTTGAGCGTTTTCCTGACGCAGGGGGCTCTCGTACCCGCGCTTCCTCGGCTCAGACATCGGTACCATGCTGCCAGAGTATTGACTGGAACCACCTTTAATGAAATGGTGGCATTCTCATCAATCATGGGAGGATCAGATGGCCGCGCACTCGATTCTCACCGCCACCCGGGCGCTCGCGTTGCTGTTGGTCGGCCTGTACGCCGGCGGTGTTCTCTTCGTCGTGCTCGCGCCTTCCGCCGGCCGACTGCCGGGGCCGTCGTACGTGCGTCAGTGGCAGGCGTTGAACACCGATTACGGCCGGGTGATGCCGCCGTTGCTACTGACCAGCGTGCTGGCGCTGGTCGCCACGACGGTTCTGTCTTGGCACCACGGCCGGTTCGTGCTGGTTCTGGGCGCCGGCGCACTGGTATTTGTCGTGCTGGCCGTCGTTCTGACCGTGGTCGCCATGGAGCCACTGAACCGCATCGCGGACTCCTGGGATCCAGACCGACTGCCGGTCACCTGGCAGCAGGTCCGGCAACGTTGGGCTGGCCTGCACCTGGTCCGCACGGTCCTCGCGGTGGCGGCCTTCGTCTGCCTCACCCTCTCCCGGGCCGTCGACCGCTGAACGGCCGGAAGGCCAGTCCTGCAATCGGTCGCGCTGTGATCCCGTCGCCCTACCTCCAGGAGCAGACATGAAACTCGGCCCGCAGTCATTCGTCCCGGCCTCCCGCACTGCCAGGTGGACCTCGCCGCTCGCCGCTCTGATGATCGGATCGATGGTGGCGCTCACCGGTTGCGGGGCCGGGGACACACCCACCGCCAGTATCGCTACCTCCGGCGCGACCAGCACCGCTTCCGTTGCCTCCGGCGCGGCCAGTACCGCTACTTCGGGCCAGACCATGATCGCAATTTCCGGCGCGACCCACCCGAGCACCGCGGACGCCGCCGGCACCGGCAAGGGCGCCGTATCGGGCAAGGACTTCTGTGCCGCGCTGGCAACGGCGCAGCCCAAGCTCGACAAGGAACAGGGCCCGGACGGGGCCTACATCGTCCTGAGCTTGGCGCTGATCGACCTGTACGACAGCAAGAACGCAGCCACATCGACACTGACGGTGGGCGGACAAGGGGCGCAGATCGTGTTCCTGGGCGCCGCGACCAACGCCGACAGTTCAGGTCTGGCCCAGGTCAACTACGCCGACGGCAGCAGCGCCAGCATCACGATCAGCTTCGCCAACTGGTACAGCGGGACCGCAGTAAGCGGCGGGTCCGTCGTGGCCACCGTGGCGTGGAACCAGCCGGCCAATGGCATCGGAGCGCACGACGTCAGCCTTTACGGATGGGCTGTCAACATCGACGCCGCCAAGACCGTCAACTCCATCACCTTGCCCACCAACTCCCAGCTGCACCTGTTCGCCGTGGGCGTGCACTGAGGCCCGCCCAATCCGACCACGCCGTCGACTTCGCCCACGCTGCTCCCTTCGCCGACGGAGCGTGGGTGGGTGTTGGAAAGTAGAGGCGACCAGCACGCGGTGGCTGTCAGGCGCGATCAGGGACAAATCTGGACCAGCACGCTTCTGCCGCCGCGGCGCGCCAAGATAGGCGGTGCGTTTACGCGCGCACCCTTTCCGGCTACGGAAGAGAGCGGACACTGACTTCGCTGGTCATGACCGACGGCCAGCGCACCACCGCTTTGAGCACCCGCTGGTGGACGTCGTCGATGTAACGCCTGGCGTGCTCGGCAGCGACGTCCGGGTCGGGCTCGGCGAGGATGGAGCGCACCCAGTGCTCGGTGGTATCCGAGGTGCTGGCTCCGGGGCCTGAGGTGAGCAACAACGCCCGGATGCGACTCATGTCCCCCATCAACCGCTGGTGGATGGTGATCAGGTAGCTGTTCGCCGTCGCCTCGGCGAGGACCCCGAAGGTCCCGTTCACCACCTCGATGTCCCGGACCGCCGACTGCATGGGACCGTCCTGCTCCGCCGACGCGTCCAGTTCGGCGAACGCAGCTCGGGCCGCGCTGAGTTGCTCATCGCTGGCCTGGCGAATCCCGATTCGGATCAGCTCTGGCGCCACCACCCGCCACACGATGAACAGGTCGTCGATCGACTTCAAGGTCAGAGGTGCGACCTCGTACCCCTTGTGCGGCAAGGTGCGGATCAGTCCTTCGTGGTCCAGCCGCACGAGGGCGTCGCGCACCGGCGCGGTGCTGAACCCCAGATCGGCTGCCAGCCGCTTCTCGGTGAACCGCTCCCCCGGCGCCAGCCGGCACGCGAGGATGTCTTCCCGCAGGCGGCGGTAGGCGGCCTCATTGAGCGAGACTCGCGGCTGGTCCGCGTCGGTCACTGGGCCACACACCTCGTTCTCCTGCTTCCGATAAGAAGACGCGCCACGTCAGGGTAACCGGGACGAACCGTAAGGCCCACGTCCAGCGGCCCGCTGCGCTTGGCTCAGAACGCCGCACCCGAGAACTCCCCTTGGTCTTGACATGCCATGCACTCGACGCAGTAACATGTTACTAGTAGAACACCAACATGTTCCAAGACAGGGTTCGATCTCCTTTCTGCCGCCGCCTTCAGCAGCTGGCTTCCCGATATGCCGGATTCTCCGGTCCCGACGAATGGAAAGCAGCAACGTGGCTGACAACGACGACAAGACAGCGGTGATCGAGCTTCTCAACCTCTATGGGTTGGCTCTGGATGCGCATGCCTGGGACCTGTTCGACCTGGTCTTCGCCGAGGATGTAGTAGCGGAGTTCGGGCCGGCAGGGAACGCCTGGGTCGGCCTGGAGAACTTCAAGCGGTCCTTCGCCGAGTTCCACGCGACCCTGGACAGCCACCAGCACACCATGATGGGGCAGCTGGTCCACCTCGACGGCGACAAGGCGTACGCCTTCAGCTACGGGAACTGGCTGCTCATCCGAGAGTCTGCCGTGGGCGGCCCCACGTGGACGGGCACCGGCTGGTACGACGACGAGCTGATCCGCACCGACGCGGGATGGCGCATCCAGCGGCGGGTGTGCCGGCTGATGTCCTGGAGCGGCAACCCGCTTGTGCCCGAACCGAACGCCGAGCACCGTCCCGACATGAAGCTCAACGTGTTGCGAGAGCACGCCGAGGCCGGGAAGGTCACCTTCCTCAACGCCCTCCGAGCGAAGTAGTCATGGCCGGCGACGATCGGGCCGGAGCCGCCCTGACCGGTGTCTTCGCGGGACCGACGGCGGGCCTGCGCTATCAGACGCCGACCTGCAGCGGGGTCACCGGCCAGCGAGGCGAGTTCCGTTACGGCGACGGGGAAATGGTCTCCTTCCTTCTCGGTGGACTGGTGCTGGGATCGGCTCTGGGAGCACCCGTGGTCAACCTGGCCCAGCTCGTCCACCGGGTCGACGGGCGGATCGACAAACTGCTCGACCCCGCTGTGACCAACCTCGCGCGCCTGATCCAGTCACTGGACCAGGACGGCACCGTCGAAGCCGGGGTGACGATTTCGCCGGTCGTGCACGACCTCCTTCCGTTGCAGGGCATCAACTTCGAGCAGCCCGAGGCGAGCTTCGCCGCCGACCCGCAGATCACTGCCCTGCTGCAGCGGCTCGACGAGACGCCCACCGCCTTCACCGCCAAAACACCACGAGCGCTGCAGACGGCGGCGGCCGCCCGTAACGAGCTCCGCCGCAACATTCGCGGAATCATCAAGTCGACAGACGTCGAGATCCTCTTGCGGGACGGGTCTTTCGTCTACGGTGACGTTTTTCGCCCGGCCGCGGACGGCGACTACCCGGTCGTGCTGAACAAGGGCTTCTACGGCAAGGCTTTCAACCATGACTGCATCTGCGACGACGAGGATGCCGAAGCCAAAGAGGTCCTGGAGGACCGCTTCTTCTCCGGCAATCCCGACGGTCTGCAGTACGAGAACCACGAGAGCGTCGACTCTTCGGTCTGGGTCCCGCAGGGCTACGTCTGCATCCGGGTGGACAGCCGGGGCGTCGGGCGCAGTCCCGGTTTGCAGGCACCGTTCGGTGTGCAGCAGTCGGAGGACTACTACGACGCGATCGAGTGGGCCGGTACCCAGCCCTGGTCCAACGGCAACGTCGGTCTGTGGGGCATGTCCTACCTCGCCATGACCCAGCACATGGTCGCCAGCCTGCAACCGCCTCACCTCAAGGCGATGATCGCGCTGGCCACCGACGCCGACCTCTACAACGAGGCAACCTACGGCGGCGGACTGTTCGGCGAAGGCTTCTGGATGTGGTGGTGGAAAGCCATGTCGGGCAGCAACTTCTGCGGTGAGCGCCGCGAAACGGACTGGATGGCCCGGCTCCGCGCCACGCCCTTCAACGACCCGGCTGCCTACGGCACGAAAGGGTCCATTTTCATGCGCCCGGCCCTGGAGCTCGCCACCGCCCCCGTGTGGATCGTCGGTCCGCAGACCGGCGTCACCATCCATCAGCTCGGCAGCAGCGAGACGTTCATCCACTCGACCGGCGCGTCGGCCAAGAAGTTCGACTTCGTCGACGCCTGGTTCCCGCACAGCTACCAGCAGTCGACGATCGACGAGCACCTGCAATTCTTCGACCATTGGCTCAAAGGGCGGGACAACGGCGTCATGGACAGCCCACCTGTCCGGATTCAGGTCAGGACCGGCAACGGCGCACACCAGGTGCTGCACGAGCAGGAGTGGCCGATCGCGCGCACCAGCTACCGCCGCTGGTATCTCGATGCCACGCCGACGGATTGGACTGGCGACGAGCGGCGGGACGACCTGTACCGCATCGTCGACGCCGCGCCGGATACCGAGCGGCAGGCCGAGTACGACGCCCACCTGGACCTCGGCCGACCCATCCTCGCGCCGATTGGGTACGTGGGTGGGACGCCTCGGTGGCAGACCGGGATCTCCTTCATCAGCGATCCACTGACCGAGGACCTGATCCTGGCCGGCTACCTGAAGGCCGGCCTGTGGGTGTCCTCGACCAGTATCGACATGGATGTGTTCGTCTCCTTGCGCGTGATCGACCAGCGCGACCGCGAGGTCCGCTACGAGTCCGTGGTGATGCCCATCGACCCTGCGCACATCCATCCCGTCGGGCACGGCCTGCTCAAGGTCTCCCACCGGGCACTCGACGAGGCCCGGACGACGGACTACTGGCCGGTGCACACCCACACCGAGGCCGACCACCGGCCGCTGCGGCCGGGAGAGGTCGTTCCCATCGAGGTGGGGCTGTACCCGAGCACCGCAATGGTCCGGGTGGGCTCCCGGCTCCGCATCGACATCCAGCCCTTCACGCCGGCGGGCATCCCGGTCCGGTCCTATGACGAGAGCTACCACGCCGGAGCGGTCAACACGATCTACACCGGACCTGACCACCCCAGCTACGTCCAACTGCCGATCGTCCCCGCGCGATGAGGCAACACCCGGCGGCTGCCGACTCCCGCCGCTCCCCCACTGACCCGATCCGGAGATCCAGGCCATGACGCCACAGACAATGAAGCTCGCCGCCGACGACAAATCCAGCACGCTCGCGACGGTGCTGGAGAAGGTGCGCGAGCAGGGCCCGACCCTGCGGGCGAATGCGCTGGAAGCCGAACGAGCGGGCCGGCACTCGAACGCGACCATCGCCGCGCTCGACGCCACCGGCGCGTTCGACATCGCCAGCCCGGCCGAGTTCGGCGGCGCCGAGCTGTCCGTCCGCCAGCAGTTGGACGTCGTCAGCGAGGTCGCCTCGTGGGACGGCTCGTGCGGCTGGAGCGTTTGGGTCGCGGCGTCGACCAATTGGCTTCCCGCCGGCTGCGGCGCCCGGGTCGTCGAGGAGGTCTACGGCCCCGAGTGGGTCGGCCCCCGGGTGGCCGGCTCCAGCCACTTCCCCGCATCCCGCGGACGGGCCAAGCGGGTCGAGGACGGCTGGCTGATCTCCGGCGGTCCCTGGACGTTCGGCAGCGATGCGTTGTGGGCGCCCTACACGAACCTCGGCTGCATCGCCGATGAGGGCGACGGCAAGTACCTGGTCGGTGTCCAGGTGCCACTCGAGGACCTGCGGTTCCTCGATGACTGGCAGGTCGCCGGCATGCGCGCCACCGGCAGCGTCTCCATCACCCTCCCCGCCGACGAGCACTTCGTTCCCGACTACCGCGTGGTCGACTTCCGCGACGTCGTCGCTGGAACGCTGGACAACGGGCTGGCCGGATCCCTGTGGAAGGTGCCCTCGCTGGGTTGGGCCTTCAGCCTGATGGCCGGAATGTCGATCGGCATCGCCCAGGGCGCGCTGGACCGGTTCCTCGAGCGGTCGGCCGGCCGCCCCATCCGCGGCACCACCTACAAGAACCAGCTGGAAGCGCCGCTGACGCACCTGATGCTGACCGAGGTGCACAGCAAGCTCCAATCGGCAACACTGATGGCACGCGCCAACGCCAAGGAAACCGATCGGCTCGGCGCGCTGGCCGCTGCTGGTACACCGGAAAGCCCCGAGTACATGCAGACGTTCAGCGCGCGCGTCCTGGCCGAAACCGCCTACGCCGCAAAGTGGTGCGCCGAGGCGATCGAGCTGCTTCAACGGAACTCCGGCTCCACTGCGATCATGGACTTCGAGCCCATCCAGCGAGCGTGGCGCGACGCCCGCGTCATCACCCTGCACGGCGCGCTCAACCTCGAGGCCCTGTCGGAGAACTACGGGCGGCTGATGGCCGGCATGCAGCCACACAACTTCGCCGGCATCACCACTCTCGACCGGTTCGCCCCCATCCCGGTGAAGAAGGCCGGTTGATCCGACAGTTCCACCAACCTGTGGACTGCTGTGGAGCGGTCAGCACTGGCGGCTCGCCTGCGCGGGCACCGAGCGTCGGCGCCCGCCACCGAAGAAGAAGAGGAATGTTTGATGAGCGACGACCACAAGGTGTACGTGCCCTCCAGTCCGCTGGAGCCGGGCGACCGGTACGGGATCTTCAGCAATTTTGAACCGGGCACCCGCACGTTTCCCGCGGGCACCCAGATCGCCCCGCCATTTCGCAGCCTGCCCGTCGACATCGTGTTCGAGAAGGACACGCCGGTCACCTTGCGCGACGGCGTCACCATCCACGTCGACATCCTCCGTCCCGCAGGGACGGAGAAGGTTCCCGTCATCGTGGCGTGGAGCCCCTACGGCAAGGGCCAGGGCACCTCGGCCAGCGTGCTCGGCGTCTTCGCCGTCGTCGGGCTGGACAACAAGCTGGTCTCGGGCCTGGAGAAATTCGAAGGCCCCGACCCGGCGTACTGGTGTGCCCAGGGATACGCGATCTGCAACCCCGACATTCGCGGCGTGGCCAACTCCGGGGGCGACAGCGTCCTGTGGGACCGCCAGGAGGGTCGCGACTGCCACGATCTCGTCGAGTGGCTCGCCGAGCAGCAGTGGTGCACCGGCAAGGTCGGTATGAGCGGCACTTCCTACCTGGCCGTATCCCAGTGGTTCACCGCTGCCGAGCAGCCCCCGCACCTGGCCGCGATCAATCCGTGGGAGGGCGTCAGCGACGTCTACCGCGACCTGGTGATGCGCGGTGGAATGCCCGACAACGGCTTCGCCGGGATGCTCCAACTCGGCAGCTTCTGGGGTCAGAACCAGAAGGAAGACCTGATGACCGAGGTCGAGCGCCACCCGCTCATGCACGACCTGTGGGAGGACAAGATCCCGGCCTTCGACCAGATCACCGTGCCGGCCTACGTCGTCGCCAGCTACTCCAACACGCTGCACACCGCCGGCACGTTCCGCGCCTGGCGCCGAATGGCCTCACCCGACAAGTGGCTGCGGATCCACAACAGCCAGGAGTGGCCCGACTACTACGACCAGGCCAACGTCGAGGATCTGCGCCGGTTCTTCGATCGGTACCTCAAAGGCGCTGACAACGACTGGGAGCAGACGCCACGCGTCCGGTACTCCGTGCTGGACCTGCACGGCGGCGACCGGGTCGCCATCGCCGCCGACCAGTTCCCACCCGCGGACGTCGCCTCCACCAGATACTTCCTGGACGGCCGCTCCCGGACCCTGGCGACGACGTCGCCCGACAACGAGGTGCCGGTCAGCTATGTGGTCGGGGCGAACCCGGACCAGGTCTCCTTCCTCACCCGCTTCGAGCAAGAGACGGTGCTGGTCGGCTACCCGAAGGCCCACCTGTGGGTGGAAGCCGTCGGCGCCGACGACATGGAGCTGTTCGTCCTGATCCAGAAGCTGGACGCCTACGGCACGCCCCTGCAGGCGTTCACCGTGCCGAACCAGACTGCTATGGCACACGACGTCACCGAGCGCGGGGCCACGATCTTGCGGTACAAGGGTTCCGACGGGCGGTTGCGGGTCTCCGCCCGCCACCTCGACGACGCGCTGTCGACCGACGACGTTCCGGCCCACAGCTTCGACAGGGTCGAGAAGCTTTCCCCGGGGGAGGTCGTCGACATCCAGATCGATCTCCTTCCGCTCGGACTGATGTTCTCGGAGGGCGAGCAGTTGCGGTTCGTCATCAGTTCGCGGAACCTGCTGGGCCCGATGATGCCTCGGGTCCGTGAGTACTCCCCCGCCAACAGCGGACAGCACATCATCCACACCGGCGGTCAGTACGCCTCCTATCTGCAGCTGCCGGTTCAGAATCAGCAATAGCATCCGACATCACCGGCCGTGGGCCGGATCCCTCATCCTCCGCGAGCGGCACAAGCCGCGAGCTTCTCGTCTTGCGTTTTTCCGACGGGCGGACCATCCTGCTTAATGACACAAACCATTCGGCTCTTTTGCTGTGATGCTCAAGCCGACGGAGGGAGCGCCTCATGAGGATCGTGGGAGTCAAGCCACCGCACGCCGGTGCGGGCGTGAGCGTCGGGGCCTTGTCCGACCGCAACGACGAAGTTGTGCTGCTCGCACCGCTGGCGGAATTCTGGGCCGAACCAGCCCGGTTCCTGTCCGCATCGCCTACCGGTCCGACGCTGACCGTGTCCACGGTCGAACTGGTACCGCCGGTGTTGCCCGACGCGCGGGTGTTCTGCATTGGACTGAACTATCTGGATCACGCAGCGGAAGGCGTATTCCGGGACCAGGAGCTGCCCCCGTACCCCACCCTTTTCGCCCGGTGGACGCAGTCGCTGACCGTCGACGGTGCGGACGTTCCGGTACCCGCGAGCGAGGACGGGCTCGATTGGGAAGGCGAGGTTCTCGCCTGGGTCGGAGCTCCGCTGGTTGATGCATCCATCGAAGAAGCCGCGGCGGCGGTGATCGGCTATTCGACGTTCAACGACCTGACCGCGCGCCGGGCGCAGCGGATGACTTCCCAATGGATTCTGGGTAAGAACAGCGACCGTTCCGGTCCTGTCGGTCCCATGGTTCCCGCTGAAGAGGTCGGCGACCTGAAGCAGGGGCTGCGTCTTCAGACCCGAGTCAACGGCGAGGTCATGCAGGACGGAAACACCGATCGAATGATCTATTCGGTCGGCGAAACGTTGTCGCTGATCTCGCACACCCTGTCGCTGCGCCCCGGCGACCTGCTGGCCACCGGGACGCCGGCGGGTGTCGGTTACTCCCGCACTCCGCCGCGGCTGCTGCATCCGGGCGACGTGGTGGAGGTCGAGGTGGACCGTCTGGGATTGTTGCGCAACACCGTGGTGGGTAACGACTATCGAGCGGCTGGCGTGGTGGCCTGATGATGACCGTCGACGAAGCCGACCCGGCTGCGCCCGGACCGTTGGGCGGGTTGTTGGTCATCGACCTGTCCCGCGCGCTGGCCGGCCCGCATGCCAGCATGGTCCTGGGCGACCTGGGGGCCCGGGTGATCAAGGTCGAGTCCCCCGGGCATGGAGATGACAGCCGTTCGTGGGGTCCGCCGTTCGTCCAGCCGGACGCCGCCGCGCGAGAATCGACCTACTTCCTCAGCTGCAACCGGAACAAGGAATCCATCGCCCTCGACCTGAAATCCGACGAGGATCACCAGGTGCTGACGGACCTGCTGACCCGGGCGGACGTGTTGATCGAGAATTTTCGGGCCGGCGCGCTCAGCCGGCTCGGCTTCTCCTCGCAGCGGCTCGCACAGCTCAATCCGCGGCTGGTGACCTTGTCCATCTCGGGGTTCGGTCATGACGGACCGGAAGGCGGCCGCGCCGGATACGACCAGATCGCTCAGGGCGAAGCCGGGCTGATGTCGTTGACCGGATCGGCGGAGGGCGACCCGCAACGGATCGGAGTGCCCATCGCCGACCTGCTGTCGGGGCTCTATGGAGTCATCGGCGCGCTCGCCGCTCTGCTGGAACGAGCAGCCACCCACCGGGGTCAAGTGGTACGGACGTCGCTGTTGGCCGGAGTCGTCGGGGTGCACGCCTTTCAAGGCACCAAATTCACCGTGGCCGGCGAGATCGGGCACGCACAGGGGAATCACCACCCGTCCATCGCGCCGTACGGGCTATTCCCCTGCCGGGACGGCGCCGTGCAGATCGCCGTCGGCAACGAGGGATTGTGGCGGGCCTTCTGCGCCGAGTTCGGCCTCGACCCCACTGCGCCTGGGTTGGCAAACAACTCGGAGCGGATTACCAACCACGCACAGACAATTGCGTTGGTGGAGAATGCCTTCGCCGGCAGCTACAGTGCTGCTCTGCTGGCGCGACTGGCTGCGGCAGGTGTTCCGGCTGGCCGCGTTCGAAACCTGCGGGAAGTGTACGAATGGGATCAGGTGGCTTCCCAGCATCTGCTCATCGACGTTGATCACGAGACCCTGGGATCCATCACCTTGCCCGGTTCGCCGTTGCGGTTCTTCGACGGCTCTGGCGAGGTGGAGGTGGAAACCACGCGCCGCGCTCACTCGGCGCCACCGGTGCTGGACAGCGACCGGAACCGAATTCTGGATTGGCTTGCCGCCGAATCGAACTGAGTTGTCGGTTCGTTCATGCCTGCCTCAGCGCGGACCACCGGTCGTATTCGAATGTCGGTCGGTCAGGTCGATCTGGCGAACTTCAGGAACCGGCGACTGCTGTTTCCGGCGGTTGTCGGAGTTCGCCGCCAGGCAGCGAGCCCGACGGCGAGCAGCAGAGCGGCGCCGTTGAACAGGTCCGGGATCCAGATCGGCAGACCGGCCAGCTGTAAACCCTTTACCCCGACAGCCAGGACGTAGGCGGCGACCACCGTGCCCCAAATGTTGAACCTGCCGCCGCGGAACTGGGTGGAGCCCAGGAACACCGCGGCCAGCACCGGCAGCAGGAACCCCGGCCCCACCGTCGGGTCCCCCGCCGACAACTGAGACGTCAGCAGCAAACCGGCCAACCCGGCCACCACTCCGGAGGTCACCAGCGCGAACAAGATGATCCGCGACACCCGCACTCCGGACAGGGACGCGGCGACGGGATTGCCGCCGGTGGCGTAGATCCGCCGGCCCACCGGGGTGCGTTCCAGGACGTACCACAACAACAACGCAACAACGAGCATGATCCAGAACGGCCACGTCAAACCAAAGAACTGGCCGGTACCCACCTCACCGAAACCCGTCGGCAAATTGACGATCTGCTGACTCGAGGAAATCCACGCGATTCCCGCCGTCAACAACGAACTCACCGCCAACGTGGCAATGAAAGACGGAATCCGCGCCCGGGTGATCATCAACCAGGAAAACACTCCCACCGCCGCCCCGGCCATCAACGACAAAACAATCGCCAATGGAATGGGCAGCGAACCGACCAACAACCGGGCCACCAGAATTGCACCCAACCCGACCTCGGTACCGATCGCCAGATCGATCACCCCGGCCGCGATCGGTATCACCAGGCCGACAGCGACCAGACACGTGATCGCCTGATCCGACAACAACGACCGCCACGTACCGGCCGTCAGGAACGTCGTCGGCACCCACACCGAGAACACCACGACCATCACCGCCAGCAGATACAACGCACCGGCATTGCGAAACGCCACCCACCGCCGCACCCGCACCGGCCAACCCTCGATCCGCGGCGTGACAGACGTAGGGTCGCCGCCTGGTTCGGGCGCGTCCAGCGACGGGTTCACTGACACCATGCGTTGATCCAGCTCGTCTCGTCGGAGCCGTCGGCTCCGCCGTGCAGCTCCAGTGTTGTTGGACAGCAGCCGGAAGATGGCTTGCCAGCGAGATTCGGCAGGTCTGCGCCAGGCGGCGAGGCCGACAGCGAGTAGCAGAGCGGCGCCGTTGAACAGGTCCGGGATCCAGATCGGCAGACCGGCCAGCTGTAAACCCTTTACCCCGACAGCCAGGACGTAGGCGGCGACCACCGTGCCCCAAATGTTGAACCTGCCGCCGCGGAACTGGGTGGAGCCCAGGAACACCGCGGCCAGCACCGGCAGCAGGAACCCCGGCCCCACCGTCGGGTCCCCCGCCGACAACTGAGACGTCAGCAGCAAACCGGCCAACCCGGCCACCACTCCGGAGGTCACCAACGCGAACAGAATGATCCGCGACACCCGGACGCCGGCCAACACTGCGGCCTCGCTGGACCCGCCCATCGCGTTGGCGTTGCCGCCGGTGGCGTAGATCCGCCGGCCCACCGGGGTGCGTTCCAGGACGTACCACAACAACAACGCAACAACGAGCATGATCCAGAACGGCCACGTCAAACCAAAG